>OJCB01000070.1_pt1 | contig 43998 bp, 10 predicted proteins | sample 1591501 | NCBI WGS metagenome assembly OJCB01 (sample SAMN05416813, study PRJEB24817) | seawater metagenome | isolation source: Sea water | place: Canada:Atlantic | collected 2013-07 | reverse complement strand
CACTATCCTCTTCGTCGGCAGCGTCAGATGTGTATAAGAGACAGCGCTTAAGCTTCTTAACGATCTTTTTCTTGTTGGGTTTCACCGTTACCAAAATGGTATGCGGCTGTATTCCCGGGTCGAGCTCTCCGGTTTGGTAAGTGCCGGCTACCACCGCAGCCGTCACGTTCCCTAAATAACTCGTATAGGTAACCTTGAACAAGCCGTTGCCTCTGCTCCCTCGAACCGTGAAGTCATCCGGGAGTTCGCCGTCGTTTTCAATCGTCGCAACCCCACTCACGGTTCGAGCCTTCTTTGAAATCAGGGTCAAGGTTTGGCCAGCTCCCGTGCCGTAAACCCCATCGCCAATGGTCCTGGTAGCCGTTTTGCCTACCTCATTGTCTGGCTGGACAATCGCCATCGTCTCCGTGATCACCAACTGATAGGCACCGCTTGGAGATGCTCCTTTTCCGGTGACTTCCACAGTGTAAGTGCCTGCAGGCAGAAATTGATCAATCAGAAAATTTTCGTCTGCCCCCAGATTGTCGTCCGCAATGGGATCATTGAGAAGGTCGGCAGCAGAGTCTCGCAAACTACCGAAAGTGTCCACGTTGCCGCTAGTCTTGATCTCGACGTGCTTCCACCCCGTGGTCGTGAATGTGAAAAAATTAGAATCCCCCGCCTCCAGCAACCCATTCACTGTTCCGCTTCCGGCGACAAACTGAATCGAGGTCGAGTCTGAGTCGCCGGGGTTACCGTTAATCGTTGCGCTGGGACGCCAGTCGAGTGGGTCGTTTGCATCGGAGCCCATGAATATGAGGCTGTAGCCATCGCCATCGGGACTTTCCGGCCAGGGGCTAATATCTGAGTAGGTAAAGTCTACGATGGTTGTCGCGTCGGCAGCGGCCAGCCGCACTCGCTCACCTCCGTTACTCAGGGTGCCGGTATATTCACCGACGATTCTTGCAATACCGACTCCATATCGAAATTCGAAAGCGGATTGATTGTGCACCAGAATGACTCGCTCTCCCGGAGCCAGAATCGTATCTACGGGGATCGTAAAGGTCAGTCCATTAGTGAAATTCACATTGGTGTAATCAACACTGGCGTCACTGGTGTTCATCAACTCTACAAACTCGAAATCATCATCATTGTTGAATCCCCCGGCCTCTTCCGCAGCGCTCGGATCGGAAGGATGATAGTGGAGTTCACTGATGATTGTGTTGCTGGCGTTGGCCAAATCAATATCGCTGGTGTTCGTGACTGTGATCGAGTCGCTGCCCACCTCACCACCTTGGTGATTTATTGCTTTGAGTTCCAGTTCATTGGGGCCAAGGCTTATGGGAACAGTGATCTTCCAACTGTCGGCGTCGATCCAGGTCAAAGGAGTGGCGGCGCCATTGACTTCGATCGCGAATACGTCGTAGGAACCATTGCCGGCGAGATCGATAGCACTGTCCGGCTCAGAGAAAGCATTGCCACCGTTGGTGGTGATGGCGAAAGCTGCGGGACTGGGAAGTGTTGATTGTATGAAGTTCGCCCGATTGGTGATGTAGCCGGAGTAATTGATGCTCGCTCCAATTGCGGTCGAGAGCTCGCCCGAGATCGAGGTGACATAATCACTGTTGAAAGTCGTCTGGATGAGATCGTCCAGGTGGCCGTCAAAAATCCGGCGGTATTCAGGAATCGTAAAGAGCTTGGCAACGGAGTAAGCCGTTCCATCTCGGTTGACGGTGGGGACAACCGGGCCATTTGTGGCGAGAGCGAATGCCGAGTCAAGATCCCACTGCATCACAATGATTCTGCCATCCGTCGGGCGAACGAAGAAGCGGAAGTTGTGTTCATGGACACGCCCATAGACATCGGTACTGCCGTTCAGCGACATCATCGCAAAAGTCCGCATCCATTGATTGACGTCAATAATGGGATCGAGGGCCTCCTTGAGAGCGCTGCCGCTGAGGTTGCCGACTGCTTGATTTAGCGCGATGATTTGAGAGTAGTCATCACGATCCCGGGCGCTGCGTATTTGAAAGCCCCAACGGTAGGGTTCCTTATCATTCCCCCGGTCTTCAAGACGGTATCGCCCTCTTGTTAGATTGAAAGGGTTGCCGATCTTCAGGCCTTCCGGTCCACCGGTCGTGCCGTTTGGGGCGTAGTGCAGTTCCAGGTTGAACAAGGTTCCTTTCTCCTCAGAATCGGGAAAGAGACTGTCCCAGTATTTGCCGGTATGTCGACTCAGGGAAAGCAGCCCGACTCCTCGATCACCCGCCGTGGGAGTGATGATGTAAGCGACATCGTCGTAGAATGACCAATAACCGCCACCGGCCCGGTTCATCAGATATTTGGAAAGTATCTCTCTATTTGTCTGCCCGCGCTCCACGGAGAGGCCGGGGTGAACGCCCCGAAACAGCTGATCGGGTTGGAACCTGATATTAAATCCATAGTTACTGGTTCTGTAGCGCCCGAATGCGCTGGCTTTCAAGCGCAAGCGCACGTCGTAATAGACCGTTTCTTCGTCTTCTATGACCGTGGCAGGGATACGGTCATTGCTCATCCGATTGGTATTCAGAAAGAGGAAGGCGCGATCACTTTCTGCCATGATAATGCGGAAATTATGACGCAGTCCGGAAGTGTCCGCCAAACCGTCCTGAACCTTGTAAAAAGCTCCGCCTTCAGATGCCGCTGCAGGGTAATCGCTAATCGCGCTGCTGCTGTCGGTGCCATGAACATAAAAGCGAACGATCGAGCTGGCACCCTGCGCCGGGATTCCCCCGGTGAAGCGTCCATTTACCTGGGTCATCGCGGCGCTCTGATAGGCACCACCGTTGACCGAATAAAATAAAGTCAGATCGCTGATGCCGTCCGGGTCGGTGGCGTCGATGCCGACGGTTACCGCCTGGTTTGCGTCCGGGACAACCGGGGAATGGGTGAGGCCCGATAGATCCGGCCCCGCATTGGGCACTGCCGCGGTATTGACTGTGCCGGGAGTCCCCCAGGTCTCGGCAGAGTCCAGTGTGTGAGTCCTTTGCACGTAGTTGAAATAGAGCTTCGTGTTGAGTTGGCTGGACCCTTTCAACCATTTGGCGCGAAAACTAATGCGGTAGGTGTTACCGGGAACGACTTGCTCACCGCTGGCAAAGGTGGTTTCGAGCTTGTTGTGTTTATTCTCTGTCGGGCCGGTTGAGACAAGGTGTAGACACTTGTTACCTGAGTCGTCGGGGTCCGTAACCACAATGGTTTTACCGTGGGAACCATGGGTTCCGATAGCCCGCCATTTGTCCGCAGTGGCACCCACCGCATCACTATCAAAACCGCCATTTTGAATGAATTCGATCGTATCGTTTTCAAGGACACTAACATCGTCAATCAGCAACTCTCCGGCATCGAGCATGCCAATCTGAAGTTCATGATAAACGTCCAAACCAATGCCATCATCGATCGCCACATCTTCGTAGCTATAGGTCTGCCAATGGTTACGTGCGCTTTCCTCGCTGGCCGCCCACGCCTCGGCGATCGCGTTATCGGCATCCGGGTCGCGCAGTTCCAGGCTTGAACCGCCGCCATCGGCTTCGCTGTGCCATTTTCCTGAGTCATAGTACCGCACTTCATCGGCAATGTTCCCAATTGAGTCCTCCAGGACAATGAGGTCACCGCTATTTCCAAGGCGTCCGGAGTAGCCTCCAATAATCGTGCTTGAGGAATGTTTCGCTAACAGAGCTGGGGCATCCTTCGCGATGACCAGGTAGCCACCGGACGGAATACTTGTCGATGCAGGGAATTTATAGCGGATACCACCATCCAGTTCCCAGCCAGTGAGATCTATCGAGTCGCCACTTCGGTTGTACAGTTCAATCCATTCTTCATCGCGCTCTGCGTAAGGAATATAGTTACTCGTCGTTTCTTTCTTTAAGCTTACCCTGGCTCCGAATACGACATCGCTGCTGCCCGTATTGATTTGGTGGACTTCAACAGACAATCGATTGCTCCCTTGCAATATCTGAGGGGATGAGATCGTAAGCGTGCCCGGGGTTGCGTTGCCTACACCTGGATTTGCAGCGGTAGTTGCGGTGAAATCGCCTTCATCCATGTTAAAGCGTCCAATTTCCGCGCCGTTCAAATAGAAAATAGCTCCATCGTCAATGTAGTGATGGATGAGCATTTCCGTCACGGGTTCCGCATCACTATAAGTGAATTCAGTCTCGAAGTAATAAGGGATCTTTGCCGACAAAATCGTCGAAGTTTGAATCGGCTCACCCAGTATCGCATTTTCGACGCCAAGAAGCCCCGGTCCGGCAGCCCAACTGATATTGTCGACGGTATGGCTGTTGCCTGCCCAACCCGGAAGTAATCCACTGGTCCCGGCATCGAGATTGTAGCGCCACGTGGAATCGTAATCCAAGACTTCCAGGCTTGTCGTGCTGGAGCCTCCCGATGCGATTTGAGCTTTGGCGGAATAGAAAATTTCATTGATGACGATGCCGTCTTCGATGGATACGTCGTTTGCTGAGCCCAGGGTTAAACTGGCCGGCCGTGACCAGGGTCCAGTGCCATCGGGAGCGCGCGCCGTAGCGGAATTATCAACCCGGACGGTATCAATCAAGCTGGTTTTTCCGGCATTGTAGAGAAACAGACGATTGTTGTCTTCCGGGACGAAACCAAGTGTGGCGGCATCAATCGTCAGGAAAGCCCCCTCCGCCAAATTACTCGCAGGTAAAGTGTACTCGGAGAAGAGCGGATTTGATGACGCAATCACTAAGCCTCCCAGCGCAATCGATGTGCTGCCATAATTGTGAAGCTCGAATTGAAAATTCACATTGAAGGAGGAAGTGACTTCGTTAAAAGCGAGAGCCGGCAAAGCTGTGAATGTATTGGCGGTGCCGGGGGTCCCATTTTTTTGGCTACTGGAAGTCCAGTTTACCGGGTCAGCCGTTGCAGTGTCTGGATCTCGTTTTGCCAAACTGAAACCGGAGCCATCCGGCCCCAATGGCCACGGATACCGGTCAAGGTAGAAGAGCTCATCCATGATGCGCCGTCCCTCAATTTCATCAGTGGCTTCTCCTGTTGGTCCCGAACCGGATTGTGAGCGAAAGGAACGATTGTTATTATAGAGGTAGATCGGGTCACCTGAATTTGACAGATCTCGATTGTAGGGACCCAGGGCGCCACTGTATCCGGTAGCGGCGGACAGCGCTGCAGGGTTTTTGGCGATCACAAGATATCCACCGCCATCAATAAGGGTACCCTCGGGGAAATCAAAATCGATATCTCCATCGATCCGCCAATTGGAGATATCAACTTCAACAGCCAGTTGATTGTGAAGTTCGATGTACTCGAGGGAGGTATCATCATTCGCCGGATAGTAATGGGCCTCATTGAATACGACTACGCTGTCTCGCGCGACTGCTAGCGATGGGATACCGGCAAGAATCGCGAAGGCCAATAATATCTGAGCGATCTTCGCCGCAGACTGTGAAAAGGCATATTCGAACATAGGGGGGCGATATTTAGAGGGGGGTGAAAAACGGCACCAAGCATTCGCGTCATGAGACAAATCGTAGCTTTTCAAGCCCCATCCCGTCTACCCTGCTCGAAAATCGCGATTCTGGCAATGCTGAGCCCTCCCGAATTCAGTAAGTTACGGGATCAGTTAAGAATTCTAAATTCTGATCCATTGGTATTTTTTTTGACTGTTTGCCATATTCCAGAGAACGAAAGGCCTGAATTTGCCGCGAGACCCTGGCGGCAGATTTCATTGCCCGGGTGTTCGCAATCCAACTTTGCCGTCTTCGACTTCATGGCTATCTACTGCCCCCTGGAAACTTGCGATATTCGGGTTTGAAAATGACCAGCTTGAATGGAAATTTGCCCAGATTAAACGGATGCACGCTTTCAACCGGGTAAGTCCGTTCCTTCACCCCATGCAAATCCCCCATCAGGAACTTGAGCCATCCATTTTACGAAAAGTTATTGAGGAATTCGTGACCCGCGACGGGACCGACATTTCCTCCGTTGAAGCACGGGTCGAAGCCGTGTTGAAACAACTCCGGAACGGCCGGGCCGAATTGCACTTCGACGACGAAACGAAGACCACGAACATTCTCTCCAGGGAACGGCCTTAGCTAAAAAGCCGCCCATGCCCCCTCTCGCGTGCGCTCCCATTCCCCTTGCGGATTCGGTATCGCTGCGCTCGTTTCGAATAACAAACTTGCAAGGCACCCACACTTCACTAATAATCCCGTCCTGTGATTCTCGATTTAAACAAATTCCTCGCAAATGAGCGGCCCTATTGGGACGAGTTGGAAAAATCGCTCAATCGCCAGAATGCGGATCCTCATGCCCGACTCACGCTGGAGGAAGCTCAGCGTTTTCATTACCTCTATCAGCGGGCATCTTCAGATCTCGTGAAACTCCAAACCTTCGCCGGTGAAGTCGAAGCCTCGGCGTTTCTCAACCGGATCGTTGCTCTGGCTTACAGCAAACTTCACGAGAAACAGGCCACCTCGATCCCCTTTCGCCCCTGGCAGTGGCTCACCCGGACCTTTCCGCGAACCTTTCGCCGCCACTGGATTGCCTTTGCGATTTCCATCGGGACGTTCATTTTCGGCGGACTCTTCGGAGCAGCCGCGCTCTCTCTGAATTACGATCTGAAAAACGATTTTATCCCTCCACAGTTCGGACACCTCAGCGGCTCTCCTTCGAAGCGGGTGGAGAAAGAGGAGAAGCAGGAATTCGATGCCTTCGAAGCGAGGCATACTTTCTCCGCGACTCTCATGACCCACAACACCAAGGTGACCATTTTAACGATGGTTACAGGTATCCTTCTGGGAGTCGTTACGATTACCTTGTTGTTTTACAACGGAACCCTCATTGGAGTCATTGCCTGTGATTACATCATGGATGGTCAGGGAGTCTTTCTGACGGCCTGGTTGCTGCCTCATGGTTCGTTTGAGCTACCCGCTATTTTTATCGGTGGTCAGTGCGGCCTCATTATTGCCCGTGCCGTCTTTGGATGGGGCACCAATCTACGCCTGCGTCAGCGTTTTCACCGGATCAGAACAGATCTACTGACTCTTATCGCCGGAGCGGCTCTCATGCTGATCTGGGCGGGAGTAATCGAATCCTTTCTTTCCCAGTACCATGGAAAGGAAATTTATCCGTTTAAAATCGGATTCGGAGTCGTTCAGCTAAGCGCCCTGATTGCCTTTCTCGGGTTTTGCGGAAGAGACAAATCAAAACCGGAGAGAGCCCTGAAGTAGGAGAACGGTATGCTGGGAAAAACCACCACTCTCAAGATCCATACGCCGGAAGGAGTTTCTTTTGAACTCCCCATCGCCAGCCCGTTCAGTCGGTGTCTTGCGCTGGCGATTGACCTGGGAGTTCTCATCGCACTGACAATTCTCATTAAAACCGTTCTCGGTGCACTTGCGATCATTGGTAGAGGGATCCCGTTTTTTGGTGACAGCCTCTCCGATTTCGGAACCGCCGCGACAATCCTGATGCAGTTCCTCATCGCAATGTTTTATGGAATCACTTTTGAATGGCTCTGGAACGGACAGACGGTTGGAAAGCGCCTCATGAAAATGCGGGTAATCGACGAGCGCGGCTTACCCCTCAGCGTCCGGCAGATCATCATCCGGAATCTGTTTCGGGCAGTCGATATTCTTCCCGCGATGTTCTATCTCGTGGGAGGAATCAGCTGCCTTCTCACGAAACGGTGCCAGAGACTGGGAGACCTGGCAGCCGGGACACTGGTGATCCGGGAAGTGAAGGTTCAGGCACCGGACATCAGCGGACGATCTGAATTTGAGGAAAACTCTTTCGCCACCGTGCCTCACCTTGAGGCCCGGCTCCGGCAAAAGACAAGTCCGGAAGAAGCCCGTATTGCTCTGGATTCAATTCTTCGTCGCGACGAAATGGACGCGGATCACCGCCTCAAAGTTTTCGCCGGGATCGCTGATTATTTTCGAAAGATATCCGACTTTCCCGACGAAATTACCCACGGATTGTCCGATGAACAATACGTGAGAAATGTCGTGGACACTCTTTACCGACGCGCTTCTGTCTGAGCGGAATCTTTCGCTTTCGAGACTGAAATTTTCCAGGTCGCGCCGAGGATCAATACGGCCCCGAAGATTTGGATGGGAAGAAATCTCTCATCAAACCAGACCAGCCCGCCAATCGCAGTCATGACCGGCCAGAGCATTTGCAAAGAAGCACCCGTCGCCACCGTGAGACAGCGATAGCCTTCGTTCATCGTCAATTGTCCGAACGCAGCCATCGAGGCGGCCGTAATCAGAAGCGTCCACTCCGTCAACTTCAGCCCCGGTAATTCATGAGCTGTCAGAATTGCCACTGGCAAGAGGATCCACGAACACTGCGCGAGGAAAATGGTACCACTGGAATGGTACTTCACCAACTGCCGAATCAATACCACCGTCCAGGCAGCAGCAATGGCGCCGATGATAGCAATAAGTTCATTCCATCCAAAATGGAAATTCAGTCCAGCTGTGTCCGATCCATTCGGTCCCGTCAGCAGGATGATCCCAACAAAGGCCAGCACCAGCCAGAGAATCCGCGGGAGTCCCATTTTTTCCCCCAACCAAATCGCCGCAATGATCGCTGCGAAGATCACGTAGGTGTTACAAAGCAAAGTCGCTTTTGCCGCACCCAGTTCAGGAATTGTCCAATAATAGGCAGCCGTTCCAACCATTCCGGTGAGCCCACGGATCACCAGTTTTTTATCGGTGAAGACCGGCTTCACCAATGTCGGTCGGCGTCCCCGGAATATCGTCAGGACAATCATCATGCCCACCGCCGCCCTGAACAGAAGAGGTAGCATCGCCGAAATGTCGCGATCTGCCGATCCGAAATATTTCAGAAGCAGAGAGTTCACCGTAAACCCGCAAACTGACAGGAGCATCATGATGATTCCCCGGCGAGTGGTGTTTCTTTGGTTTGATTCCGTAGTGGTTTTCATTTGGTAAATCAGGCCTCCTGCGACGAGGTCGATTTATCGGAACTACAGAGAACGTTTGGTGGAAGAGATATCCAGAAAGAAGAGCAGAGTAGAAAAGAAAAGACCTCGCACGGCAATCAGCCACGAATGCTAATTCGGACACGCCAGCTTAGCGGCGCCATCGCGAATAGTGCGACGGGCTTAGTCGGTTTTAAAAAGCTGACGATGAGGTTTTTCAAATCTGATGCAAAATCGGTCGGAATCCGGATTTGGCAAATCCGGATTGGGGGAATCGATTCAACCCTCTTGCCTGTCCAATTCAATACTCTCTGATCGAATCCAATGCTAAAAAAGGTTGGTCAGTTATTTCCAAGCCGTCTCGATCCGGCCCTGAGAACTCGGAGCGGATAGGCTTTGGATAGACGGGCTGGAAGCGCCGTCCTACAATCCTGACAAAATCACCGGCTCAGGTCTTCCTGCTTCAGAACGCGGTAACCGGCTTTCATCAGCACTTCCTGACCGAAATCGTGATCCTCGAGACACATCGCTAGAGCGGATTTCCCGTTGGGCCGTGTCAGCAGCGGATATATGAAATGGATATTTGTTTCAGCATTCACCAGAGCCCGCAGGCAATCGGGCAATTGCGCAGCTCCTTCATCGAGTTCGACCACACAAAGATCGTTTGTGCTGAAAGGAATCCCCTTTTCAATGAAAATCGTTTCAACAGCATCCGGATCGCTCGCGACCAGCCGGACGACGGTGACGTCAATGGAATCCTGAACCGACAGTCCTAGAACCAAAACGTGGTTCGCCCGCATCAACTCCACGATGGAGAGTAATGCCCCTGATCTGTTCTGTAAAAAGACTGCTACCTGTCTAACTGGCGATCCTTCCACGGTATCCGTATTCGGATCTGACTGCTCTTCGTTTTCCATATACAGAATATTTCGGAAATCTTAAACGGAATCGAGACTTTCGTCAGCAAAAAAAAGCCTACTCAACCGTCACGCTTTTGGCGAGGTTTCGTGGCTTGTCGACGTCACATCCGCGGGCGACTGCGAAGTGATAACTCAACAACTGCAATGGGATGACGGCAAGAATCGGGCTGAGACATTCGGTCACTTCCGGAATGTAGATCACGTCATCGGCGATGCGTTCCATCTCGGTGGCACCTTCGGTGGTTATCGCGATGGTCGGACCCTTACGAGCCTTCACTTCTTCCAGGCTGCTGACGTTTTTGTCGAAAACAGAATCCTTCGGCATGATGAAAACACTGGGAAGTTTTTCGGTCACGAGAGCGATGACCCCGTGCTTCAACTCGGCACTGGCGTGTCCACTCGCGAAGATGTAGGAGATCTCCTTCATCTTCAAGGCACCTTCAAGAGCCGTTGCGTAATTGAACTGACGCCCCATGAAGAGCATGCCCTCGGCTTCAATATATTTCTCAGCAATCGCTTTGATGTGATCACTCTGCTCAAGGATCTTCTCCACTTTCGCGGGAAGAGAACGGATTTCATCCAGCAGCTTGTTTCCGTAGTCGAAAGACAAGTGTCGCATCCGGCCCAGTCTCAGGGCGAGAAGCGAAAGCAGGGTTGCCTGTGATGTGAAAGACTTGGTCGCGGCCACTCCAATTTCCGGCCCGGAATAGAGATAACTTCCCCCGTCAGATTCACGGGCAATCGTGGAGCCAACGGAATTCACAATCCCGAGAACGCGGTGGCCTTTGCGCTGTCCTTCCCGCATCGCTGCAAGCGTATCGATGGTTTCACCGCTCTGACTGATCACAAACACGAGGGTGTTTTTATCGAGAGGAGGATTGCGGTATCGAAATTCGCTGGCGATTTCCACTTCGGTCGGAATTCGCGCGAGATGCTCGATCATATACTCCCCCACCATTGCCGCGTGAGAGGCGGTGCCACATCCACAAAGAACGATGCGGTCAATATCGCGGAGTTCTCTCGGAGCAAGTCCAAGCCCACCAAGAATCGCCGATGCTTCATCGTCAACGAGGCGGCCGCGGAAAGCATTCTGAATCGATGTCGGTTGCTCGTAAATTTCTTTGAGCATGTAGTGATCGAAGTCACCCTTCTCTGCCTGTTCAGGAGTGAAATCGACCGTGCTGACTTCGTAGTCTGAAAGATTGCCATCCACGTTCTCGATCCGAAACTCCTGATCTGTCATGTAGATCAGATCGCGATCATTCAGATACACTGCGTCGGATGTGTGAGACACAACCGCGCTTACGTCGGAAGCGAGGAAGTTTTCTCCTTTTCCCAAACCGGCAATGAGAGGACTCCCAAGCCGGGCACCGACGAGAAATTTCGGGGCGTCTGCATGCATCGCCACGATACCGTATGTTCCGGAAATTTTGGTCAAGCCTTCGCGAACGGCGGCAACGAGCCTTTTTTGCGGATCGGATTCAGAGCTCAAGTCGTAATATTTCCCGATCAGGTGAGCGAGGACTTCGGAGTCTGTCTGAGACTTGAACTCGTGCCCTTCTTTTTCGAGAGCATCCTTGAGAGACTGATAATTTTCGATCACCCCATTGTGAACCATCGCAAGATTCCCGCTTTGATCGAAGTGAGGGTGGGAATTTTCGTCGCTCGGCTCTCCGTGAGTCGCCCAACGTGTGTGACTGATACCGCAATCACCTTCCGCCGGAGACTCTTTGAGCAACTCGGTCAAATTCACGAGCCGACCGCTCTTTTTCCTCATGTGAATCGCATTGGAGCCATTCATCACGGCAATCCCCGAGGAATCATAACCGCGGTATTCCAAACGCCGAAGCCCATCCACCAAAATTGGAGCAGCTTGCTCCCGACCCACATACCCAATTATACCACACATGATAAATATAAATTCTACAAAAATAAGAATACGTCTAAATCCTCAAACAATCAAAAATTTAACACGAATTGAGTGACAATCCGATCCCGCCACGTCTACAATCATTCAGAAACTATGCCACAGAATTTACCCACTAAATCACTCGAGAATACCTTAGCTATTATCATGGGCGGAGGTCAGGGGTCTCGTCTCTTTCCCCTAACTGACAGGCGCTCGAAGCCCGCCGTGCCACTCGGAGGGAAGTATCGAATCGTCGACATCCCAATCAGCAACTGCATCAATTCCGGTATTCGACAGATGTATGTGCTGACGCAGTTCAACAGTGAGTCGCTCAACCGGCACGTGGTCAATGCCTACAAATTCGATCATTTTGGTGAAAATTTTGTTCACATTCTTGCTGCTCAGCAAACCCCGGGGCATGACGAATGGTATCAGGGAACCGCGGATGCTGTTCGCCAGAACCTCAGCTACTTCCTGGAGCGCCCTTACAAGTATTTCCTGATTCTCAGCGGTGACCAACTCTACCGGATGGATTTTCAGAAAATGATCGCTGAGCATGAAGCCACCGGCGCAGAGCTAACGATCGCCACGACTCCGGTCGAGAGGGATCCTGCCCGGGCTTTCGGCTTGATGCATACCGACGACAACAGCTGTATCACGACATTTGCTGAGAAGCCGGGTGACAACGACGAACTGCTCGATCAATTGAAGATGCCGAAGCCTCTTTTAAAGTCCTGCGGCCTTCCCGAGGATGCGGAACGTTTTCAGGCATCGATGGGTATTTATCTTTTCAACCGCGCGGCGATGGAAAAGGCTTTGGACAATGATATGGAGGATTTCGGGAAGCACATCATTCCCGGCATCATTGAGAAAGGAAATGTTTACACCCACGTTTTCCAGGGATACTGGGAGGATATTGGAACCATTAAATCCTTTTTCGATGCCAACATCGAACTGACGGACCGGGTTCCCAGTTACAATTTCTTTGATGAACACAACCCGATTTACACCCGCTCGCGCCTCCTCCCTGCAAGTAAAATCAACAACGCAAGTATCGAAAGAGCTCTGATATCTGACGGCTGCATTATCAGCGAAGCGAGAATCTTTCGTTCGATTATCGGCGTGCGGTCGGTCATTGAAACCGGATGCGATCTTTCTGAAACCGTTGTTCTTGGGTCCGATTACTACGGCAAGCAGGAGGTCAATGGTGACACAGTCGAAGAGCATCCGATCTCAATCGGCGCCAACACCAAGATACGGAGAGCGATTATCGATAAAAACGCCCGAATCGGATCCAACGTGGTTATTGAACCCCGCGGCCGGGTGGATGAGGACAACGAGTGGTGTCACATTCGGGACGGCATTGTGGTGATCCCGAAAGGAAAAGTGATCCCGGACGGGACCGTTGTCTGAAAACAAAAAAAAGCGGCTCCTGAGGGAATGATAATCCCAGGGGAGCCGAGTTTCTTTTTGTTTTTCCCGAGGCGGGCCAGTTACGGAGCAATCACTCCGTCTCTCGCCACTGTAAGCACCTGGCCGGTGGTCAGATCTTTGATAACCACTCCGGTCGAGCGGATATCGAGAACCTGATAATCGCGTTCTCCCACGCCCGGTTGATCCGTACGGAAAGTGTCACCCGTTTTTACTACGTAGCGATAGTCACTGCCAGGGGCAGCAAGGATCGCATAGCTATCAGAAGTGCTGCCGGTGACATCTTTGACAAGGAGATGACTGGCACCGGTTCGGGTATCTTTCACTTTGACTCGGGATACATCGACGAGCTTTCCTTTTCCTTCTTTCGAACTGACAATTTTAGTAGTGACATCTTCCACTTGGTAGTTCGTGCCGGGAATAAGGCTGCCTTTTTCCACTTTCACAGCATCTTCGTTAGGGCTGCTCAACATTTGAATCTGCGCCTGCTCCCCTTCCACGCTTTTCACAGCAATGGGAAGAGGACGTTCGCGATAGGAAGCCAGAACAAAGGTTTCGACTGCAGCTTTCTTCGGATCGCGTGACTTAATAACTGAACCGTTCAGAGCTGCCATCGGGCGATCTTTCGCAGTCTCCCGAATTTGACTGGGTGTTGGTGCCGTAGGACTGCGATCAGGAGCAGGATACTCATAGGCGGGACGGGACGTGACAGCGACTGAAGTCTCTGTTACTCCCGGAACAGGAATAGAACCTTCGGCCACCGGCGCATTTGGAGGCGTTTCTCCGGGAGCAGAAGCCGGATTTCCGGAGTTCGTGGATGACGTTTCATTTGCGGAAGCCAGCTGTTCTCCACTTTCATTCTGTGGAGCCGATTCCTCCTCTTTAAGAACTTCTTCAACACTTCCATCAACGAGGGCATCCTGAGCGCCTTTCATTTCATCTGCGACCAGCATCCCCTCTTCAGTTTCACCCCATGATCCCGGTTCCAGAATGAGATCCCTGATTTGCTCATGCCCTTTTTCTTCAGCAAGAACGGCAGCAGTTCTCCCTTCATCATCCGTTGAATAAGGATTGGCCTGATTCTGAAGTAAAATTCGGACAGCCTCACTATGACCGGACGATGAAGCAATCATCAGAGGCGTCTGGTTTTCGGGGCTTCGCGTATTGATATAAGCTCCCTGTGAAAGCAGCCCTTGAATAACCTGAGGACTCCCGCTGAATCCAGCGAGCAGAAGAGAATTGTCCAACATCTCCTGATCTGCCTGGGAGGCCAGAAGCGAAACGAGGCTTTCGTGACCGTTAAATGCAGCGATTGAAAGTGCATTCCAGCCTTCGCTGTCCTTTACATGGAGATTCGCTCCCCGAGTAACCAGCAACCTTGCTACTTCCTCGTATCCTTTTGCCGACGCGGAAATCAAGGCATCTCTTCCATAGCGATTGAGATGAAGCGGATCAGCCCCAAGTCCCAACGCTTTCTCAACGATAGTCGTTCGTCCATTGGCTGCAGCTTGAATTAGAGCCGTATTCCCCTCAGAGTCGGCAGTATCGATTTCCATCCCTGCCTCCATGAAGAGAAGCATATTTTCCATATCTCCCGCACCTGCAGCAACCAGATAATCGTTTACAGTGAAGGCGTATTGATTCTCTTCCAATTGCTTCACAGCAGTTTTCTGGGGATCGCTACAACCGACAAGAAAGAGCGAAAGCCCCAAAAAAAGGCAGGCAACTGTGTGGATAATGGAAAATGATTTCATGATATTTTCTTAAATTCCGTAATTGAAATAGATATTTCACATTTTCACTGATAATTTAACAACGAGCAAGCCAATAATTTAAAAAGTTTTGATAATAAAGTTATCTTAACTAGTTGACCGGCTCACAAATTTAATTTTGGACCACTTCAATTCCCATCGTGAAAATTGATTTTTTAATCGTAGGACAGGGACTCGCGGGTTCACTGCTGGCCTGGCATTTGCTCGAAAAAGGGCAACGAATTCTGGTTGTGGACCGGGACGAACCCAATACCTCGTCCAAAATTGCGGCCGGCTTAATCACCCCGGTTTACGGCTCCAAATTCAAAACAGCAGGCAATTTACCAAGCACTTTGCCTTACGCCCGCAAATTCTACTGGGATCTCGAGGAAAAACTTGGGACCGTATTTTACCATCACAAGCGTATCGCCCGTCTTTTCCAGAACCATGAAGACAAAGCGCTCTGGCTGAAACGTCTTGAAGGTAGCAGCGATCAATTGAAGGCCTACCACGAGGAATTATCCGTCGACGAAGGTCTCATCAATGCTCCTTTCGGAGGATTCGAAATGAAGGGTGGAGGCTGGCTCGACCTCCCCGCTTTTCTGGAGCAAACCCGCCAACATCTCCTCGAACACGCTGCCTATGCGATCTCGAAGGTGGATAGCGAAGAAATTATTGCCGACGGCCTCAAAGTGAAATGGAAGAACATCACAGCTGGAAAAGTCGTTTTTTGCCAAGGATGGAGAGGACATCGAAATCGTTTTTTTGACTGGATCCCAATGAATCCGGCCAAAGGGGAAATCCTCGAATTTCAGTGTGAGGAGCTTAGCCGTGAATCGAGAATCTTAAATAGTGGCGGCTGGATTCTGCCCACTCTGAAATCGGGAACGTTCCGGTCCGGTTCCACCTACGACCACGACGCGACCAACGCAAACCCGACAGATACGGGTCGTAAAACTATTCAGGAAAAGATTTCACGGATGGTCCGCCCCCCGGTTTCAATCACCAAGCACTTCGCTGCCTACCGTCCAACAATCCGCCAGAGTACCGTCGCTATGGGAACGCACCCGGGTTTTCAAAGGGTCACCTTTTTCAACGGCCTCGGATCGAAGGGGGTATTGAATGGTCCCTACTTTGCCAATCAAATGGCGGAACACCTGGTTCAGGGAACGGAGATCGAGGGAAGCGTCGACATCAGAAGAAACTTTTGAAACAGGATGAGCATCAACTTTTCAAAAAGCCTTCCCCGTGCCGTTCAACTTGCCCACGAAATCGTATCCTCACGAGTCGGGCCCGGAGACACCGCAGTCGACGCCACAGTTGGAAATGGACACGATACCTTATTCCTCGCCAAGCTGGTCGGAGAGACGGGCACGGTGGTCGGATTCGACATTCAGGAATCGGCCATTGAGACAGCCAAAAACCGTATTCCGAAAAATGCATCCGTCGATTTTCATTTGGAGTGTCATTCAGCAATGTCTCGTTTTCTGGACGAACAGGTTTCCGCAGTCATGTTCAATCTGGGGTATCTACCAAGTGGTGATAAGTCGATTATTACGACGCCGGATTCCACCTTATCTGCTCTCAAGGCTTCGATCGAAGCACTGAAGCCCTGTGGGGTCGTGACGGTTGTAGCCTATAGCGGACACCCCGGAGGTGAAGAGGAAAAATCATCCGTGGCAGGCTGGTGCCGGGAACTACCACAGAGCGAATTTTCGGTGGTTCACTACGGCTTTCTCAATCAGGCAAACAACCCTCCGCAGTTGTTCGCCATCGAGAAACTTGCATAGGTCCCCCTCAATTTGACGGGCGGCTGCGAGTTCACTGGGAACTCTGCTTCCGCCCCATAAAAAAACCTCTCTCCGTTTCCAGAGAGAGGCTTCGTTGCTCTAAATATTCTTACTCTGAAGTGACTCCGGCAACTTCGTTGCCTTCGCCTTCATCAGCCGCTGCAGCTTCGGCTTCCTCCTCATCTCCTTCTGCCTCTTCTTCGAGGATCTGCTGCTGGCGCTTCAATACGTCATCCGGATCTTCAGATCCTCCGACCGGGCCTACAGTAGAATTGAACGAGCCATTACTTCCGGTAAAGGTGAAGATACTCTCCCCGTTTGGACCATACTGGTCGTAGCCTTCGTAGAGGAAGCTGAATCCACCGAATTGGGTGAATTGCTCCTCATGCTCACGCTGCTCGTCATCCGTCAGAGTATCATCCGGGAAGAAGCCCAGAAGTTCAAAGAAGCCTGGAGGCGTTGGGCCCGGAGGCTTAGGAGGAGTTACCGGAGGCTTAGGCTCTGGTGGAGGAGCAATGCTATCCGTCAGCTCTATTGAGTTGTAATAGAGCGAGTAGTTCCCAAGCGCCGTGCTGTAGGAGCCCGGAGATCCGTTCGTCAAAGCCGCACCAACCGCAAGGTTATTGTTGTAGTATGGTGCCAGGTTCTGGTGCTGTCCGGGAACTCCGGGGAACGGTCCAGTGATGAAGTTCACAAACTCATCGCCACGAATCTGATCATTCGGATTCGGGGAAGTTCCGGCATAGGCCGTGCCATTCAACAAGGTTCCAGCTGCAATCAGGTTGTTATCCTTACCCGGGAAGTAGAAGCGAAGCTCGCCGGAATCTGCTGAACTGAACTCAGTCGATGGATTCGTCAGAACAATTCCGGTACCGGCCAAGGCATCAGAGCGGCTGGCGGCGATGTAAGTGTTACCCGAAGTCGTCGTAGCCAGTGAATTCGTGTTGGTGTGTCCCACCATTCCGCCGAAGATTCCTATGTCATTCCAGGCACCCACTTGAATGTCACCGGAACGGGTTCCTGTTCCAGCGAAGAGCGTGAGATCAGCCCCTGAAGGAGAACCAGGTCCCTGTAAATCATCTCCGTGACCGATCTTGGCAAAGGCTCCGAGATCATCTCTCAAGGAAGAAATTCGAACATTTTCTCCAGCATCCACTTTGATGTTCCCGCTGAAAGATCCGTCTGCACCAAAGCCACCGTGTCCGATGGATGCAAAGGAGAGAGTTCCTGATCCAGCGAAGACATCCACATTCTCAGTTGCAGACACGTTCACATCACCATTGAGAGTCGCTCCAGCTGAACCAACAGCGGAGTGTCCAATCTGAGAGGAGGTATCAACCGCGGTTCCACCTACAAGCCTTACTGAACCGTCCTGTGCGGTTACCGCGATGTTTCCATCGAAGATTCCCGTCGCTCCCTGGCCACCACCACCGATGATCGCTCTCGCGCCGGTTCCATTGCCACCATTGAGGAACACGTCGGTTGCCGAGGTAACGGCGACATCATTTCCAGTAACGGTGTTGTTCCGGTAGTTCACTCCGCCACTACCAATTTGAGCGGTGCTGTTTTCACCATTCCCGGCATTGAGAGTAACTGCGCCAGTATTGGTCGTCACCGCGATATCGCCTGTGAGATCACCCTCAGCTGAATCTCCGCCATTACCGATCCGGGCACCGCTGCCGTCACCATCACCACCGTCAAGAGTGACGCTTGCTGCTGTGATCGAAAGGTTGCCGGTTTTAGCTCCAGCGGAACCTTGACCGCCCATACCAATCTGTGCGTAGGAATCGTCTCCTGTTCCGCCCCCGATAGTCAGGTCCTGAAGGGTTGGATCAATCGTGATCGTTCCGGAGAAATCTCCATTCACATTGGTTCCACCATGACCGATCAGAGCATATGCCCCTGAGCCACCTCCGAGGAGAGCCATATTTGCCGGCTCACAGAAGCTGATGTTGATATCGCCAGTCACATTTGCAGAAATTGAACCGGCTCCACCGTGTCCAATCTGGGCAAACGCTCCGGAAGCAGTTCCAGCAGTCACGTTGACTCCACCCGCATGGGAATGGATATCAATCTGACCAGTGATGTCGCCTGACCCGTCACCGAAGTAACCGATCTGAGCTCGTGCATCCGCTGTCGTATTGCTTCCGATCACATCCACGGCGTAACCGAGAGCGGTCGTCGTTCCCTGTCTGGATCCAACACTGATTCCAGTAGTCTGAGCACCGCCACCGATAATGACGCGTCCATTGGCTTGACCGAAGTCATCGCAGGAGGCAGGGAGAGCAATTGTTCTTGCGAAGTCAGGCAGACAGATCGTTCCAAGGACCGGAGTCACGCCATGCGTATCGGCCATTGTTGGGGCTGTAAGCAGGCTGCTGGTAGTATCCCATCCAGCAACCATTGTGATTCCACCGGCACCTTGATTCTGGAATCCAGCGTCCATCGTCAGGTCGCCTCCGGAAATCAAGGTCGCATCAAACGCCGAGTTGTAATAAGTCGTTCCACTGAATCCGAGGGCGCTCATGGTCAGATCCTGACCGCTGGCCAACAGGACATCACCCGCTGCAATAGCGTTTCCAACCGTCTCAACGAAGGAGATGATGTCATTGCCATTCTGCAAACCGGTCGTCATTGAAGTTCCCAGATTCAGGCTTCCATCTCTGGCGACCAGGGAGAACCCGGCCTCGCCGGGGTTTTGAACACCTGATCCGACGTAGAAGAGGAATCCTGCTCCGTCAGTGGATGAATTCGTTTGATGACCAATCAGAGCGGCACTGTTTCCGGCGCCGTCCGTTGTCGTGATGTTTCCAGTAGCATAGATGTTCAGACCACCCGTCCGTGTTCCGTTCGTGACGTGCTGAGCATCGCCGTGACCAACCAAGGCTCCGCGCCAGTCGCCATTACCACCGGTCAGCGTCACACTTCCGCCGTTGTTGACGATGGAAATACTTCCGGAATGATCTCCGTGGGAGTTAATGCCACCGTGACCAATCTGAGTTGTCTGGTCATTCGCTTGCGTTCCGCCGAGAAGAGTGATTTCACCCGTTCCGGAGTTTGTCACCGTCACCGCACCGGAATGGTTTCCAGCAACACCGTAACCACCGTGTCCGATTTGAGTCAGCGAACGTCCACCAAATCCTGTCGTGGAATTGAGAGTGACTCCGGTAACTGCATGGACGCAGATGTCGCCCGTCAGGTTACTGGCCGTCATGTCATCGCCGCCGTGTCCGATCCGGGCCCACTTGCGATCACCAGCGATTCCGCCGCCAGCTTCGAGAGTGACGCTACCGCTGGAACCTACGTGGATGTTACCGGTGATGTTGCCATCATTGTCGATACCACCGTGACCCGCTTGAGCGAATGTCCGGCTACCTTCTCCACCGCGGAAGAGAATATTACCGTTGTTCGATTCGACCGAAATATCACCTGTGATATCACCGCGTGAAGCGGCACCACCGTGACCAAGCATCGCGTAGTTGTATTCACGATTTCCACCAGTAAAGCTGATGCCGTCTCCGCTGGTATCGGCACCGTTGGCTTCAACCGTGATGTTGCCATCGTGAGTGCCTGCCGTCCACATGCCACCGTGACCAACCTGGCCGTAGGCGAAACGACCTGCCGTTCCGGTTCCGCCTTTGATGGATACATAACCACCTTCGGAAATTACCGAGATGTCACCGTGCATTCCAGGGTTGATTGCACTGTCATTGATCGCATCTGCGGTGAATCCACCGTGACCGATCTGAGCACTGGTGCGTTCAACGCCTCCGGCTACGAAGGAGATGTAGTCACCTGCAGTAACTGAGATATTCCCGGTGTGATTACCACGCGCCTCGTCACCACCGTGACCGATTTGAACGTAAGTCAGAACACTATTCCCGCCTGCCCCGTCGATAAAGCCATCCACATCAATCGTGATGTTACCCGTATGATCATTTCCAGTCACCCTACCACCGTGTCCGATCTGAGCGTAGCTTTCACGGGCGTCATCGTCGCTTCCGTCTCCGGCACGGGCAGTTGAAGCTTTCAGAGTGAGGTTACCAGTCGCATTCACCAGGATGTTGCCTGTGTTACCGACAGTTGTTCCTCCATTTGGATTATCCGCATCACGTCCACCATGACCCAGTTGAGTGTAAGATCCCCAACTAGTCGCATTCTCAGCCGTAAAGGTAACGTTTCCGGTGATATCAAGCGCGATGTTGCCTGAGAAATCACCGCGAGCTTCCCCACCACCGTGGCCGAGCTGAGAACCGCTGTAGCGATGATTCCAATCATCCGAAGGTGCTGATCCACTCGCGAAGAGGAGATGGCCAGCATTCGAAGTCACAGTGATGTTACCCGTATGATCGCCATCAGTTCCTCCACCGCCATGGCCCAACTGAGCTTCCTGCCAACCGCGTGAACCACCACCGAATGCGATGCCGTTCCCTGATCCGTCAGCACCGTTTGCTTCGACAATAATATTTCCGCTGTGATTGCCGTCAGTTTGGTAACCACCATTTCCGAGTTTCGCATAAGCAAATCTTCCAATGGTTCCCTGACCAGCCTGGAAGTTAATGAAGCTTCTAGTCGATCTGACCGTGATGTCGCCATCCATGCCCACATTGTTTCGGTCTCCGTCCGCTTTATCGGCGTTGTAGCCACCGTGACCAAGATGGGTAAATGCGCGCTCATTCGTGCCTGCGGTGAAGACGATTTCGTCCAAAGCGGTCACAATGATCGTGCCACTGTGATCTCCGCGTGCTTCGTCACCACCATGTCCGAGTTGAGTAGCTGCCCGGTTTCCACTTCCGGAAGTGAATGCGATTGAACCACCGGAGGTCACCGTAAGGGCTCCGCTATGATCACCATTGGATGCGCGACCACCATGCCCAAGCTGGGCAAAGTTGTCGTTTTGATCGCCAGCAGTGAAGTTAATGTCTCCAGAGCTTTGAACGAAGATCGTGCCGGACTTGGACCCATCGGCGTTATATCCGCCATGCCCCAGTTGGGCATATTTCTCGGTGTCACCCGTGTCGACTCCATCAACAACCGTAAAGTTGATGCCACCACCGGTTGTCACTACGTGAATGTTACCAGTAGCTTCGGCACCGGTATGAGCACCACCGTGACCGATCTGCGCGTATGCACGATGTTGATCACCAGTTGTGAAGTTAATGTTTCCGCCCGCGTCCACATCGATGTTTCCAACAAAGCCAGGATGAGTAGCGATTACATTCACATCACCTGAATTCGGGTTATCGGCATCGAATCCGCCATGACCGAGTTGAACGTATGACTGAGTCGTCCGTCCACCGGTAAAGGTGATACCACCAACTGCATCGACATCGATGTTTCCAGAATGATCACCCCGTGAATTGAGGCCACCGTTGCCGAGTTGAGCAAAGGCGTTTGCATTTCCGATGACACCGGCAACGTGTTCGGTCGCCGAAAAGATGATGAATGCACCGGAACTCACCGTGACATCACCGACGTGATTGCCATCTACAGCGCGCCCACCGTTACCGATCATCACAAAGTTACTTTCACCGAGATTCGAACCCGTTGTGTTCACTGTGTCAGAAGCAGTCGCGATGATGTTACCACCGGCAACAACTTTAACGCTGCCGACTGTGCCGAGATTAACGGCACCACCGAAGTTTCCAACACCAGTAGTAGGAGCATTCGGATTCAGCCCACCGTCATCGGTCAGACCGTAAGGTGTCGGAAGAACTCCCGGAGTCGGGTTGTTTAGATTCGGATCAGTCTCCGGTCCAAACCACTGGAGGATCGCAAGATCGTGGGCACGGTTATCAGTGTCGTAACCGCCGTGTCCGATCTGAGCGTAATTGTTGTAACCGCGTTGTCCCCAGCCACCGGTATCATCACCGCCCTGAGCTCGCAGTTCCAGTGATCCACCGATATTGACATCGATCGCACTGTCATCCTGAGTTCCAGTTGCGCCATGACCGTGGTTTCCGTAGGCCTGGTAACCACCGTGACCAAGTTGAGCGTAGGTTTCCCCGATGCGATATCCGCTGAGGAAACGGGAGTTGCCCGTCACATCCACCGTGATATCCCCATTGTGACCCGTGCCGTTCACTGAATTCGGATCAGCTGAGTTGCGGAATCCACCATGACCAAGCTGAACGTATGTTCCGCCACCGAGATTGGAAGCAACGCTTCCATCGAAATTGAATCCGAGGAAGTCAAGGTCACCGCCACCGATCACACTGATATCACCCTTGTGAGTGCCGGGAAGATATCCGTCATTGCTTGCGACACGCCGGCTGAAGAAGCGGCGGTTCGCAACTGTTGCATTGTCAGGATCAGGGCCTTGAACGCCTGTTCCATGTTCGTTGCGTCCGCCATGACCGAGATGGGCAAAACCGGAGTTTGATCCGGCCATAAACCGAATGTCACTTCCTGCATCAACCGAGACATTCCCGGTCATGTTGCCTGAAGAGTAGAAACCGCCGTGGCCGAGCTGGGTGTAGTGATTGCTGCCGGTAAAGTCATGACGGGCATCGAAGTTAATCGATCCACCTGCAATTACCCCGATATTACCAGTGTGATCGCCGTTGTTATAGCTGCCACCGTGACCGAGCTGGGTGTAGCTGTTGTCGTCACCTGAGATGAATGCGATGTTTCCAAGAGCGACGTTAACAGTGATGTCACCGGTATTCCCCACCGAACCTGTCGGAACATTGGGCCAGAGACCTCCACCGTTTGGATTGTCCGCGTCGTAACCGCCGTGTCCGAGTTGAGCATAAGCCTCATTGCGACCACCACCGGTGAAGATGAGATTTCCTGTCGTAGTATCGACATTGATCGAACCGGTATGATCACCGCGTGCACCGCGACCACCGTGACCCAGTTGAGCGTGGCTCCGATAGGAATCACCGGCGATAAAATCGATGGTTCCGACTGCATCAACATCGATCGAACCGATGTGATTACCGGAAGCCTGATAGCCACCGTGACCGAGTTGAGCGTAAGCTTCCTGTGCACCCCAGGTCTGAAGACCCTGAGCACCAGCTGCAAATCGAATCGCTCCACTGGAGTTCACTGTAATCGCGCTGACTGCTTCATCATCACTGCCGTCGTTGCCGAGGTTACCACTGGAGTCTCGTCCACCGTGACCGAGTTGAGCGAAACTGAGAGCGTCGCCACCAGTGAAGGTGATGTCGCCTCCGCCAATCGTCGAAACGCCGATGGTTCCGAAATGGTCGCCGTTGGTAGCTCGTCCACCGTGACCGATCATGGTATAGGAATCGTTATTTTCGAGGTCCGTGTTATCGCTCGACACACCGCTGAAGTTGATTGAACCGCCACTATTGGCAGTAACGGAGATATTACCGCTATGTCCATTCTCACTGTCGGCATCCCAACCACCGTGACCAATCTGAGTCCAGGTCTGATTGGCGGCGCCTGCCTGGAAGTTAATTCCACCTGCTCCGGATTCGACAGTAATTGTTCCGCTACTGGTTCCTCTGGAACCTGTGCCGCCGTGACCAATGTGAGCGTAGCTCTGAGTTCCGGAACCACCAGTGAAGTTAATTCCTCCAGCTAAGGCCGAAACGAAGATACTTCCAGAATGATCACCGGAGTTGCTGTAGCCGCCATTACCAAGATGCGCATATGCTTCATTGAAAACTCCTGTGCCGCCGGTTCCACCACTGAAGTTGATGCTTCCCGCGGAAGTAGTTACGGAAATGTTTCCGGTGTTTCCGGGATTTGTTCCGGTAGTTGCGTTGGGATTGTCCGCTTCGTGACCTCCATTACCCAGTTGAGCGTAATTCCGGGGAGTGGTTCCGCCGGTAAAGTCGATATCATTAACCGCGGTCACTGTAATGTTTCCACTGTGGTCGCCGCGAGCGTAAATCCCGCCATTTCCGAGTTGGGCGTGACTCTCGTTTCCACCAGTAGAACCGTCACCTCCCCAAACGCCTACGGGATCGTTTCCGGCAGCGAATCGAATGGCACCTGCGGAATCAACGACGATGGTTCCGGAATTGTTTCCATCTGCTGCGCTTCCGCCGTTACCCAGTTGAGCATAAGTCCGGCGACCTCCCCCGGCTGAAAAGATGATGTCTCCACTCGTGGTCGAGACTGTGATATCTCCAACGTGGCCGACAGAATTGGCTCCACCCGTATCGGACTCGGCTCCACCGAGGCCGAGGTGAGCATAGGTCCGCGAGTTATCTCCGGCAAGAAACTCAATACTAGCCCCTTCCACGGTGATTCCTGTCCCGGTTGCGGTGAAGTCCCCGCGGGCTTCAACGCCACCATGGCCAAGTTGAGCGTAGCTGCGAATCGAACTACCGTCATTCCAGCCCGTAACGCTTCCACCGCGGCCGGCATGGAATTTGATGTCGCCTCCGGCAGTCACATCCATTTGACCGGTGTGAGCGCCTCCTGTGAAGGCACCACCATGTCCCAAATGGGCATAAGCAGCGTTCGCGGCTCCCGCAAGGAAGAAGAGATCACCGGTTGTGCTTACATCAATGGTTCCGCTGTTTCCGACTGAGCCATCACCACCGGTATCAGAGTCATAGCCTCCGTGTCCGAGTTGAGCAAAGGTGCGGATTGCTGTTCCACCGGTGAAGAGGAGGTCACCCCCGGTTGCTGTCACCGTGATATTCCCATCGTAGTCTCCCCTGGATACACGCCCACCATGACCGAGCATTGCGAATGATTCATTCCCGATACCTCCGTTGAAGGTGACTGAACCAGCTTGTGCCTCAACATCAATCGTGCCGCTCGCATTTCCATCCGATTCGTAGCCGCCGTGGCCGACTTGAACATAAGAGGCAGCTCCCGTGGAGCCAGCTCCAAGGAAGGAAACCTCGCCACCCGCAAGAATATCGATTGTTCCAGACTTGGTGCCATCCACCTGAAGTCCACCGTGACCGACCTGAGCGAATTTCCAGTTGGCCGAACCGCCACCTGAAGCAAATTTCACATCACCGGTCGCATCAACATCGATGTCTCCACTCAGAGCGAAGTTCCCTCCGTTCTGGAAGAGTCCGCCGTGACCGAGCAAGGCAAAGGAACGGTCGTTCGTGCCAGCCGTGAAGTCGATGTCACCTGCAGTCGCATCAACCGTGATGTTCCCTGTAGAGGCTCCTCGCGCCTGGTGTCCTCCGTTACCAATCTGAGTGTAAGCATACAAGCCGCTACCGCCGGCTGCAGAAACTGAATTGGCGGAAACTGTAATATTGCCATTGTGAACGCCCTGGCTGTCGCCTCCTCCGTTACCAATCTGAGAGTAGGTATTGGTTTGGCTGCTACCATTGATATCGATTGCTCCGCGTTCAGCAACGTCCGCGGTGGAAGTCAACGTAATATTGCTGGCCATGTCGCCATCGGAATTCAGGCCGCCACTACCAATCTGAGTGTAGGCGCCGGCTCCGGTGCCGCTGTTCATGGTAAGGTTACCAAAATCGATTGCCGTAATATCACCGTTCACCGTGCCGTTTACGCCACCGTGTCCACTACCAATCTGCGCATAGGAGCCTGTGCCTCCTCCGGTCAGGGTAATATCACCGGTCTCACAGAATGAGATGTCGATAGTTGCATCGATGAGATCATTCGCTACTCCAACACCACCATGTCCGAGTTGGACGTAGGCGTTATCTGCGGTTCCACCAGTCATAGTGAATCCACCTTCATGGGCTCTCACGTCGATTGATCCAGTGACCGGGCCCGTTCCATTGGAACGGAAACCGACCTGAGTGAATGCCCCCGCAGTGGTGTTACTTCCCACAATGTTGATTGCATAGCCGCGGAGAATGGTTTCTCCACCTCGTGAACCCACAGCGATTGCTGTGGTTTGATTGGCGTTACCAATAGTCAGCACTCCGCCATTGTTTCCGAAACGCTCACAATCATTGAACGCGATCGCACCGGGTTCGATCTCCGGATTACAGTCACCGTTATTGAAGTTGACCGAAGAAGTGTCCTGCACTCCATCCCAGCCTGCGACAAATGCCACGTCACCGGTTCCGGAATTCTGATAGCCACGCTCGATATTGAGGTTGCCGGTAGCAAGAACGATGAAGTCGAAGTTGTGATTCACATTCACAGGAACCGGGTTTAATGGATTGTCCAAGGTAAGATCACCCGTGGCAGTGATGACAACATCACCGAGACCGAGGTTACCATTCACCATCACGTTTAAATTTTCAAAAGCCTGGGTTCCACTATTGGCATTCCCGCTGGTCGTTCCGTTGACCACATACTGGTAACCGTCACCACCCAGGTAATTCGGATCGGTCAGATTTAGACCTCCTCCGGAGTTCGTGCGATGATGCAAATAAACATTGCTGTTGGGTCCGCCTCCCGCATTGAGAGTCGAATCGCCATCAACGAAATACTGGATTCCGCCCTGGCGGGTGCCTCCTGTGTTTCCGCTATCCGGGGCTAGGTAAGCTCCGAGTCCATCACCGTGTCCGCCCATTCCGTAACTGCCGTCTCCAGCACCACCGGTCAGGGAGAAGTTACCGCCTTTGTCAGCCACTACGAAGACGCGTCCGGAAAGATTTCCGCCGGAATTGTTTCCGCCGTGACCAATCTGAACAAACTGATTGTCGCCGCTACCACCAGCCATTGTAACTCCACCGGTTGTGGTCAGCCCGGAAACAACCGTGACATTGCCACTGTGGTTTCCTGCAGCGTTCATACCGCCGTTACCGATCTGAGAGTAACCATCGTTAGAACCACCACCATTCACGGAATCGAGAGTCACCGCTCCACCTGCATGAACGCAGATTTCACCGGCATGATTTCCGGTGACGTTGAATCCACCAAGACCGATCTGAGCATAAGCCTGATCACCAGTGCCATCACCGGTGCCATCACCGGAGCGCACGATGATATCACCGTCTGCTGCGACTTCGATTTCGGCAGCAGTATGATTACCGGTCGTTCCGTAACCACCATGTCCAATTTGAACAAACGAACCTTCTCCACCACCAGCTGTCATCGTGAGATCCGCGCCAGTTGTTTGAGTCGCATTCGTATTCACGAGGATCGAACCGGAATTCCCGAGAGGTGTTCCGGTTGCATCCGCATCGTGTCCACCGTGACCGAGCATGCTGTAATTACGAAGACCGGATCCACCGGTCATTGTGAGATTTCCAACGGCATCCAGCGTAATATCACCGCTGTGATCTCCGCGGGCAAGACGACCACCATGACCAAACTGTGCGTAGGAATCAACGGCCGTCCCGGCGAGAAGATTAACATCCCCTAAAACGTTCGCCTGGATCGCACCGTTTGCATTTCCGGTGGCACCGGCTCCGCCGTGTCCAATCTGAGCGTAGTTACGAGATGAGTCCCCAGCCTGAACCGTCATGCTGGCTGCCTGACCGATCATGATATTGCCGGTTTTGGTTCCGTCTTGAAGACGTCCACCGTGACCAATCTGAGCAGACCCGTCAGAACCCGAAACACCACCTTGAACGAGAAGGGCTCCGCCTCCTCCGACGACAGCACCATCCATAGTTAGCGGATTGTGATCCGGATCTGGATCGAAGTTGACGTAAATATGACCACTGAGATTCCCGTCAGCCTCGACACCACCATGACCGATTCGGCTCATGCTGACGTTATTGCCGGCAGTCATCGTGATCGCATTTCCAATCACGACCACGTCTCCGCTGTGGTTCCCTTCATTGAAATTACCACCGTGACCGATCTGGGAAGATCTGTTTCCTCCTAAAGAAACAATGTCAATATCACCAACCGTGGTTCCGCGATCTGCGCGAACGGAAACCATGCCTGAGAAGTCGCGTGCAGTTACGCCACCAGCATTTCCTACATCATCACCGCCGTGTCCGACTTGAGCGTAGGTTTCATTCTGAGATCCGCCCGAGATACGAACGCCGCCTTCTTTGGCTTCGATCATGATGTCACCGCTAGCAGTAACGGTTCCGTCGATGTCGCGGAAACCAACCTGGGCGAATTCACCGGCAGCATTGCCACCTTGAACTACGACCCGGTTACCAAGAACATTGGTCGCTCCACCGGCACTACCAACCGCAATACCGCGTGGAGTGCCATTGATGGATACTTCACCGCTATCGGTACTGAATTCACCACTGGTCAAACGCACCGCATTTCCGGCAAGATCGAGATTGGTATTACCAAATTGAGTTCCGTCCACTTTGACTCCGGAAACATCGAGCACACCGGTCGGAGGACAGATGAGATGATTGATTTCCCCCATCAAGGCAGTGCCGTCGACGATGGAAGCAGAGGCAATATTCGCGCCTGCAATCAAGTTGATTGCTCCGGCACCAGGATTCTGAATACTGTAGTTCACGTCGATGTCACCACCGGCAATGAGATTGAGGCCATTGACCTGATCGGCAACGTTTGCCCATATCGTGGTGTTATCCAGCAAGCTGTTGACTGCGATGTTTCCACCGGAAAGCGTAACCGTTCCGTCCTTGATGTTCGGAGTGATCAGGCGATCTCGGATGTAGTCGTTGATTGTGAACTGATTGTTGCTCACGGTTGCTCCGTCGTTGCCAAGAAGCATGCCATCGCGGGCGATGACGCTGTAACCTCCGCCGAGATTTTCGGTAGGATCGAGCAAAGCCTGATTGTTGTTAAACATGTCGTTCTGATTGGCTGTCATCCGGAAGGTATGACCAATCCAGGCCGCTTCTCCTCCGCTTCGATCCAGAGTAATGACACCTGCAACAACATTGATTCCACCCCGACGGGTGCCGCGAAGCATGTCGATGTGGTCGTTGGTCGCCTGATCATCACCGTGGCCAATGAGAGAGTAGGACTCGCTTCCCGGTCCTGCTTTCACCAAAAGATCTCCTTCGGTGGAAATCACCGAGATGTCGCCGTCGATGTCGACTGTCCGCGCATCTTCGTTTCGCTGATGACCACCATGGCCAATCTGGGCGTAGGCACGAGAACCGGTTCCCCCGATGACCTCAATGTTGCCCGTAGCGGAAACGCCTATGGCACCGTTAATATTGGTAACGTTCGCATCCACAGCACGACTTCCCCCGTGCCCAATCTGGGCGTAGTTGTCATGCCTACCTGCTTGAAGCGTAATGGTGCCCGGAGCGGCAGACGTGAACTGAATATTGTCAGCAAAGGTGTCAAAGTCGAAATCTCCGAGGTCGTTGAACAGTCCCGCTCCAAGATTGGTGAAGAGATCGCCGGTTCCGGCGCTCACTTTGATGACACCATCTTGATTTCCGTCGGCTTCCTGACCACCGTGACCAATTTGGACATGAGAGAAATCTTCGTCGCTGCCGCCAAGCATGCTGAGACTGCCTCCGGCACGCACATGGATGTCACCATAGTTGTCACCGTCCGTAGCGTAACCAGCATGGCCAATCTGAGCATAGGAAATATCATCGGTGCCCCCTTCGATCATGATGTCGCCGGTCCGGGCAGCCACCGTGATGTTACCATTGTGGCCAACACTAAGGGATCCGGTATCAGACTCACCGCCACCGTTTCCAATCTGTGCCCAGGCAATGTCGGTGTCACCGCTTTCCAGGCTGACCCAGAGGTTGACGGTTCCTGCGTCACCGGGACCTTCGTTGAAGCCAGAACCATTGGGACCATTAACACCGGGGTTCACATCCTGAAGGAAAGTAATTGTAGCATTTCCTTCGGTCCCATAATTGGTAACCGTAGCAACAATGGTATCTTTCAAGATAGTCCGTTCTCCCAGTGTATCCTGGAAGTCGGCAGTGATGTCAGCATCTGCGGTCAGGTTTCCATCTCCATTGGAATCGGAGAGGTAACCGATGATCGTGCCGTCATCGAGGCGGATCGCAATCGAGAGCGATCCAGCAACAACGCGGGTCCAGTTGGTGTTGAAGTTGGCTCCTCCACCCAGGTTCGCAGCATAATCCTGGTTAATGGTATTGTTCCAGCCGCTGGTTTCATTGCCTCCAAATCCATAACTAACTTTCTGTCCATCTCCCAATGCGGGCGCACCGGTGAAACGGTCGGCTGCGGCGAGTTTGATGTCCCGTTCGGCAAACACATTGATGTTGGCCGCGTGATCGCCACGGGCAGCCCATCCGCCATTACCCAGCATCACATAACCGGTCGGACCGGCTTCTTCAGCGCTGAATGTAATATCGCGACCAGCCATCACATTGATATAATCCGTGGCATCGCCGGTAGTACCGTCGCGCGATCCGAGATTGCCGGAAGCGCTTCGGCCGCCATGGCCAAGTTGGGCATACATTCCGGTATCAGCCCATTCGTTATCCGTGGCCCCACCGCTTGCGAAGAGAATGTCACCATCGCCGCCTGCCGCTATAGTGCGATCCCGTGCAATGCCGGCACGCACTTCGATGTTTCCGTAATGGTTGCCATTAGTATTGGCACCCCCATGACCGAGTTGCGCAAAGTGGTAATTACCACGGCCCGTTCCATCGCTTGTTTCGAAGGTCCGGTTGATGTCGCCTGCCAGGAAAGAAATTGATCCATCATTGGCGACGACCGTGATGTCCCCGTTGTGGCCAATGGGAAGTCCACTCGTCGCATTGTTCAAGCCGGTGACTCCGGACCCGTTTGAAGTCACATCCGAGTCGTAACCACCGTGTCCCAACATCGCGTAGGCGCGCCCATCTTCATTGGTGAAGAGAGCTGGATTCGAATAGGAACCAGCGACAAAGGCAATGTCACCGTCGACTTGCACATCAATTGTGCCGGTATTTCCGACAGCCGCTGTACCCGTTCCAAAACCACGTGCACTTGATCCACCGTGACCAACCTGAACATAGGCGTCGGCCCAGTCGCCGGCTCTCGCATAAAGTCCGTATCCGCTTGGATTCCGCCCATCATAAAGTGAGGAAAGCGCTCCGAATTCTCCTCCTCTGATGGTAATATCACCGGTGTGGTTTCCGTCACCGTCATATCCACCGTGACCGATCTGACCAAAAGACTGACCCGCTGAAGTGCTGACTGCATACTTCTTAGCGATTCCAGCTGTCAGCGAAATCCCTCCGCCTGCGGTCAAGCTGATATTACCCGTGTGACTACCGTGGGTGGAACGTCCACCGTGGCCCAGCATCGAATAGGTGCTCGAACCCACACCGGCTGCGAAGGAGACATCTCCCAGCGCTTCCACCGTAATGTTACCCTGATTGCCAAGTGGCGTTCCTGTAACATCCGAATCATAGCCACCATGTCCGAGTTGGGCATAGGAAGAGAAGATGTAATTGTGCTCGTAGGATGCCGAAACAACCGTGGTATCGGTCGGGTTAACATCCACTGCAAAAGTAAGATCGGGAGTTCCCGAGTTGTAGACGATCGAGCCGACCACTGTTCCAACGGTGAATCCTCCACCTGCAACCGTAACCACCAATTCACCCGTTCCGTTACCGAGATCGTTATCGCCAATAGTTGGACCACCATCGATGGTCAAAGCGAGAGTTTCCGGAGCGATGTTTCCGTTCAACTGCAAAGAAGCGGAACCGCCATTGGTCGCCGTAGCCATTGCTGTTGTGATTTCGGAATTTACGACGCCACCGGAAGATCCCTGGAAGAGAATGTCTCCTCCGGAATAGACATTGATGTCTGCCGCGTGATCACCACGGGACTCACGTCCGCCGTTACCGAGCGTTGCATTGCTGTCACGCCCCGTTCCGGCGATGAAGTTGATGTCACCCGATCCCCGAACATCAATCAGTTCTCCGACTCGTCCCAGATTACCGCGAACAGTCCGTCCACCGTGACCGAGCTGAGCAAAGTTAACTTTGTCGCCATCGTTATCGATCGTGTTCATTCCTCCAAGGAAGGTAATGGACTGACCAGCGACCTGCTGAACTCCGGCGGAGTTAAAGCCAGCAAAGACAGTAATGTCACCAAAGTGTTCCCCACGTGCTTCGTAACCACCGTGGCCAAGCAGCGCATAGTGGAAACGACCTTCGCCGTTACCGGCACTCGGATAGAGCCCACGCTCGTTGTCGCCTGCTCCGAAGAAGATAGAACCATTTGACGCGATCACCGAAATGTCACCGTTGTGCCCGATCCCACTGCCCCATACGTCGCCGGATGCGGTCGTGTTGTAAACATCCACTTCGTAACCACCGTGACCAAGCTGAGTGTACTGGCGTCCGTTCTCATTGTTGTTACCCCGGGCATAAGTGCCGGCAATGAAGTTGATGTCGCCGAAGGCTTCGACAGTGATGTCGCCGCTGAGCCCCTGGAAGGCCCCTGTCGTAAAGTCACCGTAGGTATCCGACTCGTAACCACCGTGGCCCAGCTGAGAAAAGGTGTCGTCGAAATCACCGGACTGAAAATGGATTCCGGTTCCGTCAAAAAATCCGCCGGCAAAAGTGCCCCCGGAGAATTGACCGGCCGTAACGCTGATATTTCCGGAGTGAGTTCCGTCTGAATCCAGACCACCGTGGCCAAGCATGGCGTAGGCATCATTGTTGTTCCCGGCATTGTTCCCTGCAATGGGATCAACAGGATGCGTATCGTCAATAGATGCGATGAAAGCGATGCCACCACTGACATCCACCGTAATATCGCCGGAGTGACTGTCACGGGTACTGTAACCGCCGTGTCCCAGTTGAGCATAGGTCTGGCTGTCGCGACCCGCCAGGAATACAAGATCCCCGCCTGTCACCGTCACCGTGATGTTCCCGCTGTTACCGTCGTCAAGCAGGGTCGCACCCGTAAGCAGGTCCGCGGTCACACCGCCAGTAGTGCCGGGCTGAAGACCATCCGCACCTCTCGCCGCGTCTTTGTACTGCCCGTGATCATCGTCGGAATTGTAACCACCGTGACCGATCTGAGCGAATGCTCCACCGGCACCATCTGTAGAATTCCCTCCGAGGAAGGTGATCGTATTGACTGAATCAACATCAATGAACCCGGAGAAATTCCCGCCTGATTCGTAACCGCCATGACCAAGAAGAGCGTAGGCTCCCTGGCTGTTGGAATTGTTGGTATCACCGGTTCCCTGAACTGCAGCAAAAGTAATTCCGCCTGCGCTCTCCACGGTGATATCTCCTTCGATATCCGCAAAGTTGCGATATCCACCATGACCGATCTGAACATGTGCTTCATCAGCGTTGCGATAGAGTCCGCCGTCAGCATTTCCGTCACCATCATTTGCGGCGCGGAAATTGATATCTCCGGATCCGGTAGTTCTCACCGTGATATCGCCCTGGAATGTTCCGAGAGTTGCGGCTCCGGACAGGTCACCGGTTGTGTCAAAAAGACGATCCCCAGTTCCCAAAACCATGGCAAGACCATCAGGGTTCGTTGTGAAAGGTGTCCACGGATGACGACCAGCATCATTTACGTTTGTTAGATAAGTATTGTAGGGCTGAAGAATTGCATAGCCGCTGCCATCGACATCCTGGACGTCGCGGAAACTGGCGCGCCACCCACCATGACCGATCATGGCATAAGCCCGCGAATCGGCGTTAGAATTTGTGCGAGTCCCGCCAATAAAAGTGATGTCACCGTTGTTAGCCTGAACAATAATGTCAGAATCAAGACGATTGTCAGTTCCCGGATTGAGACCGTCACCGCCGTGGTTGCCGTAGGAGTCGTAACCGCCGTGACCGATCTGAGCGTAATCCACCAGTCGGCTTCCTGCACGGAACTGAATTCCTCCATTCGCACTGTTCACTTCGATGTCGCCGCTGTGACCATCGCCATAAGCGGAGTCAGCAAAGGGGTTGGCCGCGATATTGTAACCACCGTGCCCAATTTGGACGAAAGCAATGTCACCTTGGGTGTTGCCACCCGTAAAATTAATTTCACCAGCCGCATCCACATTAATGTTACCGCTTCTGGATCCTGGACGATACAAAATATTTGTGGCATGCCGGTAATCCGGAGTCGTCCAGGTCGTTGTGGAAGTTCCGTGAGAACTTATGCCACCGTGACCGACCATCGCAAAAGAGTTTTGATCTCCCCCGTCGAACTCAATCTTCCCACCGGCATCTACATCGATATTCGTTGTCAAGGATTCATCAAATCCAATCGTCAAAACGTCATCGTCTCGATGGCCGATTTCACCATCGGAATAGTAACCGCCGTGACCAATCATCACGAAAGTCTGATTACCGCCACCTGCACTTGCCGGGGCGTTCGGGCCGTTATCTACGTCAGCATTAAAGAGGATGTCACCGAGAGTGGCTTCCACCTTGATATCACCCTTGTGATCGCCCGGAGTTTGATACCCGCCGTGACCAATCATGGAAAACGCACTCGTGGAATTTCCAGAGGAGAACGCGATATTACCTCCAGCAGATACCACACTAATGTTTCCTTCAAAGCCATCCGGTAGATAGTTCCCATTGTTATCGATAGGATAGAAAGGCAAACCGGTACCATCGAGATTAGTGAAAACGTTAAAGTCATCGGCACGGTCCGCACCAGGTAGATTACCAAGCCTGTAGTGGCGCATCGAAAACATACCGCCATGACCTATCATCGCGAAATTCGTATTGGCCGCTTCGTCACGATTGGTTTCTGAACCGGCAAGACGAAGACCGCCATTGAAATCGATCCCGGTACCTGCCTGCACATCGATGGTGCCTCGTTTGTCTCCGTAAACACTACTACCCCCATTACCGATCATCGCGTAATTCCGACGCGCATCGCCGCGATCCCGAATATTCTCGTCCTGATTGCCGGGGCGGGTCAATACATAGACATTCGCCGAATAAGGAACATTTGGAGCACCTCCAACCGCATCGCCTCCGCTGAAACTGATGCTTTGTCCTGCCTTGACGAAGATCGTATCATCATCGCGGCCCAAATTCCCGGTCGAACCAACTCCACCGTGGCCAATTTGTGCATAGCCGTATTTTTCATTGGCATTGCCACGATAGGTGGTGCCGCCGGCCTCAAATAGAATATTCCCGCCAGTCGCTTCCACATTAATGCTGCCGAAATGATTGCCGTGAGAATTCATGCCACCGTGACCGATCTGAGTGTACATTCCGTAACCTCGAACGCCCCCTCCCATAAAGTCGATGTCGCCGCTCTTAGCTGTGACATTAATGGTGCCGTTGTGACCGTCGGTCATATCCAGAGGATCATTCGCATTGTTATCCAAAGAATTATTGGCATCGGCATTTTGACCGCCATGTCCAATCTGAGCATAAGCATAATAAAGCTCGGTTAAGGCAGCCGTAGAACGTCCGTGGCTGACATTGTCGTCGATGCCATCGTTGATGGAGTCTGGAACGCTGCCGATATTTCCGTCGCCACCGTAATCGAAGGCCACGGTGAAGTTGTCCTCGACCCCGTTACCAGCCCGGAACTTGACGCCTCCATCAGCTTTAACATCAATCTCACCTGTGTAGGCATGAGCCACCTGAGCCTGAGCTTCATAGCCGCCGTGACCGATCTGGATATAGCCCGCCTGGTTGTTGCCTCCCATCCCGATGATGGAACCCCCGCTACCGTTGAAATCACCTGTCGTAGGATCCCAACCGGCAAAGACATCTATGTTCCCGGAGTGACCGGTGTTGGCGAAACCAAGGGTTACGCCATCTTCCGGATGGGCTCCGGCGATGGATCGAGTTCCCAATCCACCATTGCCGATTTGGGCGTAACTCCGGTAAGTATCGTATACAATATGCGTATCGACGTCGTAATTCACAAAAACATCCGGAGAGAATTCCGTGTCGGTAGTGACGGCGACCGCCCAGGTAATTTCACCGGTAGTATGATTGATATCACCCACATCTGTCCCTGCGGCGATGATGAGAGAGCCATCGCCATTTACGTCGATGTCTTTTTGCACGATCAAATCCGTGCCGACATCCGTGATGTGGGGAGTGGAATCGGGATCAAAAGCCTCTCCTTTTTGAAGACGAAACTGGACCGTTCCGGCGATCACATTCTCATTCATCAAGCGAGTCCCCTGTCCGCCGCCTAAAGCAGCAGCCTGATCCATGAGCAGGATACCCTCTCCGGTAGCCGCCGTTCCGTAGTGAAAATTGAAGTGCTGGATGTCGTTGTTGTTCCCGCCGTCCAGATCGCCCGGTGCAGTACCATTGATATCCTGATATTCCCCAATCCGGGTCATCCGTCGTTTCAGGGCGATACCGCCCTGGAGAATAATATCGTTTCCGGCGATGACTTCGATATCACCAAGATGAGTGCCATCCGAGTTGTAACCACCGTTCCCGATCGAAGCGGGGCTGTTGCGGCCAGTGCCCGCAGCCACAACCACATTGCCGTTGAAGCCAAGCGCGTGCACTCTGATATGCTCATCTGAGCGACCGTTGTGCCCAAAATCATTGACGCTGCCATTCCCGATCATGGCGTAATTAAAGCGCTCGGAGTCGTTGTCTCTGGACATCATCCCGCCTACCACATTAACACTGCCGTTATCGGCGATAACATCGATATTTCCATGGTGATTACCGCCAGTGGCGTAACCTCCGTTACCAATCTGAGCAAAGTGCAAACGGCCCCCGCCTTCGCCAAAGCTGACTAAGGTATTGTCACCTCCCAAATTAGGCAAAGGCAGTGGATTCCCCTCCAAGTCCACGCGATCCGCCAATGCCACCGTGCTGCCGGAGAACAAGTTTATATTTCCTGTGGTAGAGTGGATAAAGATATCTCCGGAATGCCCCCAGTTTTCTTCACCCAGAAAATCAGTGTTGCTGCTAAAAAGCGGATCTGAGTCGTAGCCACCATTTCCGACCATCGCATAATTGGCCCCATTGATATTGTTTAAAATCACAGTCTCATTAAAGGCACCGGGAAGACCGGTATTGACGACGAAATCCGCCATCGTTTTAGTAGTCGTCCCCGCAATAATATTCACGCTACCCACGGTATTGATTGTAATATCGCTAATAAGAGGACGGATTCCGGTTATATCATTCGCGTTACCCGATCTGGAGTTAAATCCACCGTGACCGATTTGCGCTGGATTCTGGTCACGATCACCAGCCTTAAGCGTAAGCCCCATATTCGCACCCGTAATATCGCCAAGGGTGAGTTGAGCAGCCCTCACTTCATTAATCAGACGAGCGGGACCCGAACTAGCCTGTCCTGTGCCTGAATTAATGGTAATATTACCGGTGTGTTGACCATCTCCTTCGACACCACCATGCCCGATCATCCCATACGATCTCCGCGAATCATCATCAACACCGAGTCCAGCAAAGACCTCGAGTCCACCGGGCGTTGTGATCGTGATATTTCCATCGTTACTTCCAAAGGTTGCGTAACCACCGTGCCCGATCTGGGCGTAGTTCTCATCCCGGTGACCGCCATGAAAGCGAATGTCGCCGGCAGTACTGGTCAAGGAGATATTACCGGTATTGCCCAAAGTGGTGCTGTTTCCAGTGTCGGAATCACGACCGCCGTGGCCCAACTGAACCCAGGATCTTTCGCTATAACCAACATCAGAATATTGGTATTCCACTTCAACCCGGTAGAGAGGTTTGCCATCGACACCGAGTGGATTGAAAATTGTTCCTCCCGCATCCGTTTGCGGTGTTGTGTTCAGACTGCCGGCAGCCCCGGCTGTGTCATCGAGAACAATCCGGCCGCTCCGGTAATCAATCGACCCAAGATCCTGATTGGAACTCTGACCGGTCAGCCCAAGCAAATTGTAAGGATTCGCATTGAAGTTCCGATCCGTGATCACATTCACAATTTCACCGGTAATCCGATCGATCAAAAAGATCTTAAGCGAACCCTGAACCAGACCTCCATGCTGCAAGTGAATGGCGTCTGTTTCGAGGAGAGCATCAAGCGCAAATGCTTCTTCGTCGTTGACTGCAGTCCCACCCGAATGGGTGTAGTGAAAATCAGCATCCTGGGAGCTGTACTGATCCCGATTCAATGTGAGCTCTCCCGTTACATAATCAACCGTTCCCACCACCGTGGCGCCTCTTAAAAGGAGCCCGTTTCCATCATCCACGATCTCATTGGTTGTATTGGAGTTGATGCTGATCCCGATGGATCCTGGATCAATATTCCCATTGGCCAGAAACGCGTTGCGACTGCGAGCCAAAGCGGATTCAAAAAGAAGGGAAGTGGACCGCCCCAACCCGGTTGGATCCGCTGAGCGATCGGTCTCCCTAACCGTGACAAGATTTGCTGCCGCATCCGATTGGGGAGCGATAAACAAAACATTCCCGCTGGCGTTCACGGTGATCTCCCCGGAATGATCTCCGCGAACCACATAACCACCATGCCCCAACTGGGCGAACGACTCGATCCCGCGACTTACTTGACGAACAGGTGCCCCGCGTCCAGTAACCTGACCTTCAAGCCCTTGGGCGCTGCCGTCGAAGACGAGGGAGTTCCCGTTAGCGTCGGCACCACCGGCCGTGACCGTAATGTCGCCGTGCATCGTTCCCGTAGTGTCAAAGCGACCACCATGACCGAGCAGTGCCCAGGCGCGGTCGGTATTACCAGTCTGAAATTCAATGTGCCCGTTTGCCGCATTGACGGTGATGTTGGCTTCTTCGCCGACCCCACCCGCAACACTGCGATCAAGATCATAACCACCATGCCCAATTTGAACATTTCGGTTATCGGTATTGTAGTAACCGTTTCGGAACTCCGCGCTTCCTGCAAGTGCTCCCCCGGGTCCAACCACAAACTGTCCTTCGGGAGTATCAATCGTAACCGAAGAAGTCAGGCGGGCCTGATTCGCATACCAGTCCGTGTAAGTGTTGTTCGTCGCATTGTTCCCGTCAGTCGGGGAGCGGAAGAACGGGTTCTCGAAACCATCAAAGAGCACCGGAGATTTAAAGGTAATCTCGTCGGCTGCCTGGACATTAATATGAGAGCCGTCAGCTATCGTCGCCTGAGTTTGAGAACCCCCGTGACCGATTTGACCGAAGCCGTAAAGATACTCACCAGCGGTGAAGTTAATACCACCGCTTCCAGCCGCACCGAGGGCGCTGGTATTGAAATCGTAACCAGCCCAGACGTCAATCGTCCCGGCAATGGTCCGGTCTACTGATCCGCCATCACCGTCATAACCTCCGTGACCGATCATTGCGAAGCTATACCCGTAGGTGTCATTAATATAACTGGCGAGGGTCCCTACCGCGTGACCGGCCCCCGTATCTGCATTCTGAAGAATTCTGCTTCCGCCATAGGTGGAACTCGAGCCAGCGAAAGTAATGTCTCCCCCTGCTCTGACATCAACATTCCCTGTCACTGAGTGGCGATTCACGAAGCCCCCGTGCCCAATCATGGCGTAAGCGGCATAACCGAGCCCCGCCTTAAAATCGATCTCATCACCAGCGGTAACGGTAATGTCGCCATCCAATGTGTAATCGATATTCTCATCTCCACGAACGCCACCATGACCGATTTGAACAAATCCCTGGCGGTTGGTTCCACCTTCACCGATGAGGTCGTTTCCTGCCTCAACAATGATTTCACCAGACATATTTTGCCGGACCGAACCCCAGTTACCACCGTGACCGATGTGGCCGTAACTATAGCGACCACTTCCACCAGCATCCCCCGTGTTAGGCGACCTCTGGTGGGAAGCTCTAATTGTGATATCGTTGACTGATTTCACCCGGATACGACCGGAAGGAGTATCTGCGGCTGCACCGAAAGGATCATCTTCGTGATCCCACCCGATCTGGGAATAATCGTTATCATTGGTGGCGGCGTTTTCACCAATACGGAAGCGGTCGGATGCCCATACATTAACATTGTAGCCCGCCACGTTCGTTTGTCCGGCACGACTCCCCACCACGACGCTGGTCCGTGAGGCATCAAAGGTCTCGTTCAACACGCCGACATAGACGCTTCCGCCGCCTGGCGAAGCACCACCGTCCGGAGCGATTCCGACACCCTGTCCGACTCTTGTCGCGAAAGCGGCATTGTCAAAAAACTGGAGATCCATATCGATATCTATTGCATTGTTGGTGTTCGTCCCATTGGGAACACCTCCAAATACCAGAGTGGCAAGATCGACTCCCCCGTTTGCTCCATCAGAATTCCACCCGGCTACCAGGTTGATGTTTCCGTCTCCGTTGTTGGTAATATCCCGTCCCACGAAAATATCACCTTCCGCCAGGAGAGTCAGATCAAAAGCACTGTTCCAATTGATTCCTCCGCCTCCATTCAAACGGATCCAACCATTCTCGGCCACGCCGGCATCAAAGGTGGAAACGATAACATTACTGGCTGCAAGCGCCGCTTCCAGCGCCGCCATCTGCACATTGTTAGCCGTGGCTGTATTGTCATTAACAGAAAGGTTTCTGGGATCCAGCAAAAGCAATCCTGCACCGCCATTGGAGCCACGCGTATCCACATCTCCCGCGAATCGAAGATCCTCCTTCGCTGAAATCTCGACAATACCACCCTTACCGGTCGAACCGAGGGCACGAGTGCTGATACTTCCTTCATAAAGCGTATCGTAATCGGACCAGACAATAACGAGCCCACCGTTGCCTGAATTGATGGAATCTGCCGTAATTGAAGCTCCTGCTTCGACTACCACCGAAGTTGCATTGGAAATATCCGCATTTTGACCCTGAAATCCGCCACCAATCTGGGCGCTTCCTCCTCCGGAAAATCCGGATACATCAATATCACTGGTGCTTTTCAAAGTAATATCCGCACCTTCGACCACGATGTCGCCACCTCTTCCGGCAGCGCCGGTAACATTAATCGAACCGCCGAGCTCCACACTGGTCGCCCCCGCGATCTCCACGGTTCCGCCAATATCACCGCTGGCATCGATCATTCCATCAACACGCGCAATCGCCGCATCAATGAGGACACGGCCTCTGCTTCCAAGGCTTGGAGCAGCAGCGCGAATTGAACCGCTGTTGCTGATACTACCACCGGCACCACGCAAATAAACGCGACCACCACTGTTGGTCGCGCCAGTCGCACGAATCGAGCCCTTATTGTTAATTGCCAGCGCATAAGCATTTCCGTGCGCTTTCAATTCCACGGCAGCACCCTCGATGGTGCCGTCGTTAAAAATACCTGTTCCACTGACTCCGGCCCCTTTAGCGCGGACGAAAAGACGTTCTCCGTTAAAATCTTCTCCTGCTGTCAAAAGGACTTCTTCACCGGCTGCGAGCCCGACTCTTCCGTTTGATGCTGTCACCGAACCACTGTTCGAAATGGTCTTACCGATCAAAAACACGTCTCCACCAATCGCGTTGATCCGACCCATATTAGTAATGTTGCCCGGGTTGCGCCCCTTAAACAACATGTCACCACCTGCCAGAAACTCCCCATTACTGACGTCGAGTGTTGATAAAACCAATCCGTGAACGTCGATTGTTCCTGTTGCCCCCACCAGGATTCCGTTCGGATTGATTACAAATACATTCCCGTTTGCCTGAAGAGCACCGTGAATTGCACTGGGATTGCCTCCAACAACCCTGTTAAGCACGGCACTGTTTGAGCCCGGTTGAATAAACTGAGTGATTTCACCGGCATTGATGGAGAAATCATTCCAATTAATAATCGCACTGGCACTTCCCTGATTAATCTTCAGATGACCGCCGGCGCCCGTTCCAATACTGATGTCACCATTGACCACGATTCCTCCTGAAGGGTTCGCCATCATCGGCAAAGCTGTCCAGAAAGTCAGACCGGGTAATAAGGTCGCAACGATTAGTAAACGAAGAAACTCGGCTTTTCGCAAATAGCCGAGCCCATCCCATTTAGATTGGGTGTTCTTTTTCATATTAGGAGTAATTGGAGTAGAGGGTCTTTTACGCTGTGAACAGCCAAAGCGCGCGGATTTGATCAAAACCTTCGACGAGTGTCGAGGGTTATTTCTATCAAATTTTACACGTTTGGATCTTCAATTTGCGAAAGGCAGGATTTTATAAGTAGGAGGTTATCAACGACTATTGCCCGAACTAGAGCAGCCGTGACAACATTCTTTTAGAAAAACTGACAAAATTGGCAAGTAAAATGAACTGGAAATCAGCATTTTTCGCGAAAAAATGCCCCTTTTCGAATGAAAAGCGCCGGATTTTCACACCCTTAGGGCAGATTTGTGCGCATTTGCCGGTTTCCGCTTTGATTCACCTTTTCGGCTGAACCCGCCGAATCACGACTGTTTGGGAATGAATCAGTCTCGTGATGCCGGCGTAATTTTCAGCTCCAGCGTCTCGTCTCCGCGCTTCACTTTGACGGAAGTTTCCTTTCCAATCTTGAGACCGGCAAGAGCATCGGTGTAATCGTAAATATTCAGCAGCTCTTTCCCTGCCAAACCCACAATCACGTCACCGCCCTTGATTCCCGCATTTGCCGCAGGACCCTTTTCAGCCACACCGCTGAGCTTCACACCCTTGATATCTCCCTGGCTGTAATCCGGAATGGTCCCCAGATAAACCCGGAAGCCACGAGCCCCTTTGTTCTTCGGAGGATCCACTTTCACGTATTTTGGCACATTCTCACTGATCGCCAGACCGCGTGTGATCAAACCCATCAGCCTGGCAATGTCTGCCGACCCGTCAAAGTTTACTTTATCCGCCGTATCCCGGGGAGTGTGATAATCCTTATGCGATCCGGTGAAAGCGCTCAGAATGGGAACCTTTCTCAGGTAAAAATTGGTGGCATCGGTTGGCAGATAAGTGTCCTGCTGAGTCGTAATGGGGATTCCAATCGGGGCATTCCGCTGCTCAATGGCTCCCGCCCAGTAGTCACTTGATCCTAAGCCCTGAAGAACCAGCTTGTCTCCCAGCCTCCCGATCATATCCATGTTCAGATACGAGGAAATCAACAGCCCGAGAGGGGCATTGGCATCTCCGAGACTCTGTTTGGCGGTATTCCGCACAAAATGCGAAGACCCCAGCAGGCCGAGTTCTTCACCCGACCAGGCTGCAAAAACCACATCGCGCTTCAAATCCAGCTTTCCGGCTTTCTTTTGAGCCCCCAGATATTCGGCGATCTCCAACAATCCGGCGACTCCGGACGCATTGTCATCGGCTCCGTGATGAATCTGATTCCGCTCGCCCTTTTTGGCCAGGGATCCGGGACCTGCTGTCGCTCCCAGGTGATCAATATGCGCCCCGATTACGACCGCCGGACTCGGATGAGGCCCCGTCTGGCCCGAAGAGAGAATCCCAATCACGTTCCGGCCGCTTCTTTTTTCCTGGTCCACGTCGATTTCGGCAGCGAGTCTCACATCAGGAATATCAAATCCTGCGACCATTTCCCCTTTGATGAGCGTTTTGTGAATTTCCGACAGATCCTTGCCCGCCGCTTTCACGAGTTTCGCCGCCACTTCATTCGAAATTGAAATGGCAGGAATCCCCGAATC
>OJCB01000069.1_pt1 | contig 44346 bp, 36 predicted proteins | sample 1591501 | NCBI WGS metagenome assembly OJCB01 (sample SAMN05416813, study PRJEB24817) | seawater metagenome | isolation source: Sea water | place: Canada:Atlantic | collected 2013-07 | reverse complement strand
GAGATCAGCCTCGGTCTCGTGGGCTCGGAGATGTGTATAAGAGACAGGTTTTACTTAGTTTGTAAGGAACAACATCAATCTTATAGTTCTCACCATTAATTAAATAAATTATGCCTATTGATTTTTTTTGCTCTCTAAGTTTAATAAAATCTTTATCTGAATAATTTTCGTCAAAATACTGATATAATAAATTATACATTTCAGAAGTTGAGTTAAAACTTTTAGAACTAAAAGGCACAGTTATATCAATATCAAAAGAGTCTGAAAGAGATGTTCCATCTTCAGTAGAACCGATTTTTAGTGGTGAACCACCTAAACTATTTTTAAAGTTTATTTCTAGATCGTTTATAATGCAATTAGCTTTTATAGACAGTTTTTTATAAATAGGATTGTCTTTATCTAATCTAATATTTGAAACAACAGTTGATAATATTGCACTTGTATTTAGGCGTTCCTTTTTAGCGTTGTTAGAATCTACTATTCCGCCAACAAAAGCACCTCCTACTCCACCTAATAGCGCACCTTTGCCTCCTGCTTTTAATAATTCTGACCAATCAAAGTTTTGCTTAGGGTTTTCTTTGATTGAGTTTATTTGCTGAATTGCGTTTAACAAGGCATTAGTCAAACCAAATATAACTACTCCATTCTTGCTATATTTAATTGTTTTAATATTCATTTATTTTGATTTTAAAAATTTCAAATATTGCATCATATCTATTGGTCTAACTGTACCTAACTTCTGAAGCTCTGTAACTAGATTTGCAAAAAAGAAAATTAAACTCTCTTCTGAATCACTAAAATGAGTTACTCCATCACTGTCTATAAAAAACGATTTGTCATTTAATACACAACCAAAATTAAGTGACTGTTTCATATCTAAACTTTTAATAGAAGTTTCAAAAAAGTTTGATTTGTTGATAGAATCAGCCCAAGAGTTTTCTAAAGTAATAATTCCAGCTAGAATATTGAATAATACAGGAGGAGTATGTTTTTCTCCACGATCAACAATTGTAGGAGCAACAGTTCTAAACAACTCCCTAACTGATCTAGCTTTATTTCCTGCATATTCTATTTGTCCTTTATTTATCTCTTGTTTACACTCAATAACAGCGTAAACACTTTCAGCAGGGATTTTTTTTACTCCTTCTTGAATCCATACAAATGGAGAGTATTGTCTATCATATATAACAATATCAATTGCATCACTTTCTATACCTTGGCAACTAACAATTATTGCTCTATCAACACTATACCTACTTGGTAAATAACTGCCTAGCCATTCAGCCCAACTACCTTCACTAGCATCACCTGTTGTTGGTGCGTGATTTTGTGAATGCTTTCTAATTTTCTTGAGATTTGTTATCATTTCTTTTTGATGATCAAGAAAAAGATCTCGTATATCTATTTTTTTACTCATATTTTTCTAATTTTTTATTATCATATATGTATAAATCTTTATCAAAAGAAGTTTTATCAACTTCTGCAATCATTAGTAAAGGTCTATCCATATTTATGTTTTTATCTTTTGCGATTATCTCCATTGCATTAATATCTGTACTACTTGGAGTTGTAGGACCATTAGGGTGTGAATGCCATTCTCCTAAATATTCAATTTCACCATTAGTCATCTGATGAACTTCTCTCAACCTATCGTTTAAAGTTCCTGGTTCTCTAATAAAAACAGTTGTTCCATTTTTATATTCATCAGGTATTAATATATCAGTTATAATAAAATTTATACCTGACTTAAAACCTATAAAAACTCCTCCAAACTCTTTTGGATAGTGAAACTTAGTTTCTTCTTCTATTCTCTTTAAAACACTTTTAGAAATGTGTATTGAACTATTTATATCATTAAGAGTATAATATTCATACTCTTTAATATCTATTTTTAATTCATCTTCGAAATCTGGTTGAATTATAAAGGACTCATGGTTTTTATTTTTTAAATAATTATTATTTATGACTTTTAAACCAATATTTAGCAAAGCATTTATGTCATTATAATTAGCTTCAAAAGTTGGATATCCACATCCTGTTCCTTCAAAATATGAGGGAGGTTCATTTTCTACAAAATCAAAAATTGTTTTTGCTTGTTTTGTTAGATTGTTCCCAGTTATTGAAACAAAAGATTTTGCATTATTCGTAATCGCTAAACTAAAGGTTGTTCCAGTAAAATTAAGTTTATCGATTATATAAGTAACCTCGGTATCAGTAGAGCAATCAAAAATTATGTCTATATTTTTATTTAAATAATTTTCAACATTTTGTATGTCATAGTTACTTAATTTTATCGGTATTTCGTCTAAATTAACAAAAGGAGAAATAGATTGTAATCTATTAGCTAATCTATTCGTTTTAAATAAAATTAGATCATTCAAATCATAGTTTGCTCTGCATAAATTCCCTCCTTTAATGGTGTCGAAATCTTCAATAGTTAAATTTTTTACACCACCTCTAACTAGCATTTCTGCTAAAGAACTTCCTAACGCTCCACAACCAATAATTAAAATATTTGAGTTTGTAATTTTATCATCAAGTTTACCTCTTCCAAAAAAACGATTATAATCTATATTTTCAACTGTTCCCCAATTGATTCTATTCTTTTTTAATTTATACTCAAAACTTTTGTTTGCTTTTTGTAGTTCATTTCTAGGAATTCTTTTAAATTCAATTGGAATATTATTTTTAGATATTCTAATTAAATCCCAATGTTCTTCATAAGCTTCATTGGTAGGGATTTTATAACCAATAATTAAAAACACACTTTTCTCATAGTAATAACTTTTATTAAAGTCCTTCTTTAACCCTTTATATAAGTGCTCAATAAAATCATCTGACAGATAATTTTTAAGTTCATCCCAAGTTTCTATACCTTTTCTTCCAATGGTTGTTTTTCTTAAAGGTTCTTCTTCAATAAAATAATACAATCCTTTTATACAAGTTTTCCCCTTTAGTTCTTTAATAAAAGAATCTGTCCATGTATCTATTTCTCCAATATCAAAGCCTAATCTAAATAATTTCTTTATCGGTAATTTTTTCTTTCCATATTTTTCGTCAGAGAAAATGGAAAAGTTAAATGTTCCGAATGAGTTTTTGCTAAAATTGTTTTTTGTATTGGTAAAATATAATTTGTTAATACAACCTATTTCTGTAGTATGAATTAAATATGTGTAATTTTCATCTTCCTTTTTTAAAATGTAATAATCTTTAATCCATTGCTTTAGGCATTCAAATTCATAAAGAAATTTTTCGTCAAAATCCTCATTTTTATCAGGATGAAAACATACTGATCCATCAAGGTTTACATGATTCACTCCTACGTAATCTTTGTTCTTAAAAAGAATAGAAATATTATCTGAATTGGGATGAGTTAAAGGATAGTTATGTGGTATTGCTATATCAAAACTTAATATTTCATTTAAATAATTTACCTCAATTTTACCTTTGTAATAGTTATCTTCTTTTCTTATGTTCTCAACTAAAACTAAACCTTTACCTTTTTTTAAAAGACTATTTATTTTGTTTAATGTTTTATCTTCTTCTTTCAAATTACCCAAATTTACTTGTACTTAAAACAGAAGCTTTAGAATAACTATTTGAACATGAGTTATCTTCATTATCAAACTCATCATTTATAGGAAAATATTCTTTTATTTTATCAGAATCGTCTTCTATATCCTTTATCGTACTTTTCATATCAAGCTTAGTTTGTGTCTTAGCTGTATCACTCATTGAATCTGAAACTATGTTACTTGAATTTGCAGGATCAACTAAATTAGAAGTTTCAATATTATCAATGATATAATTCATAACTAACTTAGTTTTTTCCCAAAGCCCGTTTGGAATTTCATCTGTATTATCAAAAGCTTCTTTAGTATAGAGTTCCATCATAAATGATTTTATAAGCTTACCTCCATTTTTGTTCTTTCGTTCAGTCTTCCAAACTTTTAGAAGTTTTGTTACTTTTCTTTCATGAGTTCTATCAGCTCCATTTAATAGGCCTACGTGAGTTTTAATATTTGTTTTTATTCTAGTTTTTCCTTCATCCACCTCTTTTTTTGATCTATTAGACGGATTTATATGTAAACTTAAATCTGTATTACTGTCATTATAATCATTATTGTTTGGTCTTTCTCTTCCAGGAACAACATCCATATCAAACTCCTCTCGATCAATATCAAATTTCATCCCTATTGAAACCTTTTGCTTCCTAACATTGTCTTTACTAATATCATCATCATCTTCAGTATACTCATTTTTCAAATATTTATATACTTCATCATACATTTCACTCAAACTTTCAAAACCTTTTTCATCGTTGTTTCCGGGAGTTTTCTTTTTAAAAGGAACGCAGCAATCGATATCAAATTTTGTATTAATAGCTGTGTTCTTTGCATAAGATCCTGAATCGATAGAATTAGAAGCTTTCTTGTCTGAAAATTTTTTGTTTAAAGCATCTTTAACTTTATTTTTCTTTTCAATAAATTTAGTTAGATGCTCAACATTATTTATGTCGTGTGTATCAAGTACTTTTTTGAGATGTTCGTTTTTGTTTGTTGACATTTTAGATTAATGTGTTTTAAATTAGTTATAAATAATCATTGCCTTTCAAATATAACATGTATTTTCGCACATTAAATTTGAGAAAAATCAACAATTTTCTAAATAAAAGAATTGCAAATACAATACCATTTGTTTTGGTAGTTAATAACCTGCCAATATGTATTTGATTGTGGTTTGTAAACCGAGAAAACTTGTCAAAAAAAGGAATTATTGTCTCGGGTTCTAAACCGATAAGATTTTATTCTAAAAGAATTTTCGCATCTACTTCAAGTGCTTCAGCTATTTTAAGCAAAGTGCTAATTTTAAAATTTCGGTCACCAAGCTCTATTTTGGCAAAATTACTTCTATCAATACCAGCTTTAAACGCCAATTTTTCTTGAGAATATTCTTTTTCATTTCTTTTTTCAATAATATTAACTGCAATTTTTTTTAGGGTACTCACTATTAGAATGCTATTTTATAATTCGTTGCAATATAAAACTAACTGTTTTATTTTATTGCGGAAAACCGTAATTCCATTTGATAAAAATCGTAAGAATAAAAGTAGTTTTATTTTGAAAATAGGGAGCAGGTATTTATACCTGTTTTATTTATAAGTTATATATAGTTTATCAATTCCCATTCCTCACATATTATGCTTCCCTCCTACGTCATTGCATAAAAAGTGTTCCATTAATATTGTGGAAAAGGCTTTTTAGAAGAAATTTATTAAAGAAACCTTGTAAATATTACTTCGCTTTAGCCAAAGCAAAGTAACATAACGCGGTACATTATAGTACATTTATGTACTAATTTCTGTATAGCCGTATTTCAGGCTATTTACACATAATATCAGATATAATGTCTTTAGACTTATATCGATAGATATTATGTTAAAAGAAATCGACTTTAGGAGATTCATGAACTCCTTTAAAAAACAATAAAAATAGCGTGAACTAAATTACGGCTAATTAACTTCTAGATTTATTAGATAGCTATAATTCTCTATTATGTAAAATATTCCATAAAGTCTCGTATGTAAAAAAATTCTGGTAGTGTTTTAAAATTCGTCATCAAGTATTTAATAAAATTTTTAAATACGTAATTCAAACAAACATAGGCTTAAAATAAATATAATATGTTATATATTTAAACAAAAAATTTTGGATGAAAAAAATTACTCTATTATATATTTTATTATTTTCTTTTTCCATCTTTTCTCAACAAAAAATAGAACCTGTTAAAAAAATTACCTATGGAAACTACAATCATACAAACAGAGATTTTTTAAATGGATCTCTTAAAGACAGTAATGATAATATTTATTTATTAGGATCAACTGAAAATGACTTCACATTTAATGATGCTAAAATCATTAAATTAGATAAGGATTTAAATGTTTTATGGGAAAAAGAAAAATCATTTAATCTAGGTATTTCTTATGATGGAGTTATTGGAGCCCATTTAGATTCCAATGATAATCTTATAATTATTTTTAGAGCGGCCTATACATCTTATAATCAAACATTTATTGTGTCAAAATATGATAGCGATGGAAATTTTTTATGGGAGTACCCTTTGTCAGATTTATCCAGTCCCATAGACTACGAATATTACACTTTTAAATCTTTTTTAGATACTTCTAATAATATAAGTTTGGTTTACAATCCAGTCGAACAATCTGAATTGGAATTTTTTTTCACAAAATTATCATCTTCAGGTCAACTCCTAAATGAGTTTTCAACAAGTGAACCATTTTGGTCTGAGTCTAATGGTGGTTATCCTAAAAGATTTAAGATCATTAAAAATAATGGAGTTTACAACACTATAAGTCTTGAAGATTTAAATACAGATCCGTATCAAAAATTTACGTTATACAAATTTACGGAGTCTACACTAGAAAGTTTTGATCTAGATCTTAATAATGAAGCTATAAATTTTTTCAGTACTCCATTTGATGAATCTTGGACAATAATGAAAAAGGATAACAATGATAATTTAGTTTTGCTAGCCCCAAGCCCAATAATATATAAAGATTATGGAATTTTAAATGTCAATCCTAATGGTACTGTTAAGTATATTATTTATCCTGATGATTCAAAAGATAAATATCCTCTTGAGTTTGGTTTTGACAACAACAATAACCTCTTAATTGTAAGCAATAACAGAACATCTTCGACTTCAGACAATTTAGAGGTTACTTTACAGAAGTATAATCAAAATGGAGATTTGATATTTCAAACATCTGTTTCTCATACTGGGTTATTTGCAACAATTACTGAATCAAAAATTTCTATTTTAACCGATCAAAATAAAATAGTTAGTTTTGATTATGATTTTAATAATATTGATGAAGTTCAACTAAATAACATAGATACTTATAATTTCGAGATTAATAACCTTTTAGTAACTGACTCAAATTATTTTCTATCTGGTTATACTGAAGATGTAAATTATTCAGGAAGTGTTTTAATCTCAGAAATAGACATGTTTATTAAGAAAGCAGATAATTCTAATGAATTAAATTCCTATAGATTCTCTGGGAAGGGAACTTCTAAAATTTTTACAAGAAAAGAAGTTGTTGTCAGAGATACAGCTTATGCATTTGCAATTACTGAAAAGCTTGGACCAGATAATTTTTCACCAAGTGGTTCAGTTGCTCCTCAGCAACAACGGTTCCTAACTTTAGAAAAAAGTGATTTAACCATTTTAGAAGATCAAATCGTTCCTCTTGATGAAATACTTTACACGACTTACTATCCTAAAGACCTTACAACTCCCTATACAGAAAATGGTGACCTATATGAGTATGTCATAAGTGCAGACACAACAAATATTTCTCTTCATAAGAACAATGATTTAGAATGGTCTAGAGATTTAGACCTATATATTGAGCCCCCAAATGATGACCCCTTTATAAGTGACGATGAAATGATTTTTGATTGGAAAGTAAATAAAAAAGGAGATTTTTTTCTCTCAACCTATATTTACGGTTTACAAGAGTTTACTTTACACAAATTTTCTCTAAATAATGAATATAATACATTAGAGTTTGATGAACTTATTGTGGCTTTAGAGCCTATGAGCAATCATTGGTTATTTACAATGAATGAATTTGGTGAAGTAACGGTTTATTCTGACAGATTAACTATCATAAATCAAGCCTTATCACCTTTTAGCAGTGTGGGTGAATCCTCTTTTTACATTAAGGAAAAAAATAATCAAATATTATTTCATAAACATAATAATCAGAATGTACAAAAATTTAATCAATTTGGGGAAATTCAATCCATCTACTTTGAAATTGATACTCCAGATTATGGTAGTAATCCGCATAAAGAATATGATAATAATTATTTAATTTTATTGGAACAAATTGGAATGGATATTTATTTAAATCCAGAATATTCATGGAATAGAGCTGTTATTAAAAAATATGATTTAGACGTAAGTAACACTTTTGACGAAATTTCATACGATGATGATGATGCAGACGGAATAACCAATGACATAGATGAATGTAGAAATACTCCTGTAGGTGAAACAGCAAATTCTTATGGTTGTTCTTTATCCCAAACTTTAAGCGCAAATGGATATCAAATAAATATTGATCTAATTATTACATACCCAAATCCTAGTAAAGGAATAATTAATTTCAATACAGCTACTAGTACTTTGCATGATTTGAAACTAATAGAAGTTTTCGATAATATTGGGAGAAAAGTTTTATCTATTGATGATTCAAAAGATATTATGATTGGAAAATTAGATTTAATAAATCAAAAAGAAGGAATTTATTTTATCAAGTTTTATTTTGGTAACAATCAGGTTATAAATAAAAAGATAATTAAAGTTCACTAATAATTATTTCTTAATCTACCACACACATTCCGCTTCCCTCCTACACTTCGACAAGCTCAGTGACCACGTCGTCGCATAAAAAGTGTTTACTCGCTTCTCTCTTATTTTATAAATAAGAGCTCGTGAATCTCGTGAACTCGAATTCATTAGCATTTTGTAAGAAGTTTTGAATAAATTTTTTCAAGAAACTGTAGTATGCCAAAGACTAATTCTTAACGCTCTGCCCTGCTTTTAACCAAAACTCAAGTTACATAACGCAACTCTTTACAATACAAACATGATATAGTCCAATTTACTAAAGAATAGTTTTACGTGTTCTTAACAATAAATTAGGATCTTTACTACATTCTATTTTTATGGCCATGAGTTGTTTATAGCTAGTTGAAAAATATGTAGATGTTGGTATTGAAGCATCTTTAAAACTAATAAAAGCCCCACTAGTATGCGGAATAACATAATCTCTACAATCTTCCATCCAGTCTTCTGCTCTGTTAACAAATGGCCTATTAATAATCATTTCCTTAGAACGCTGTTCATCTGTAAGAACATGTTTTTCATCACTGTTTAAAAATTGATTCCACCAAGTCTGGTATTGAATGGTAAACGGTCTGTCTTTGTATGGAAATGAACTCCCTATTAAATCTCTATTCTTCTGATAGTTATGATAATAATGACCTGATATGGCTCCTAGAGTTAGATACGTATGTACCCCATGATCTAGTTTAGCATCTGATTCTGACGGTATTTTAGGTGATTGTAGTGAGCAAATTAAAGCTTCCCTACTTGTATTATCCCAACCAGCTGTATCATTTTCATTATTAGATTTAGCTAAGCGAGAAGTAATTTTATGCGGTGCTGGTCCGTCATGTTCTAATGCTATTTTATTGGTAGTTTTTCTGTCCCAAGATTCAAAATGCCAAGTATAAGTATCACTATAATTTCTAGATATTTTGTTGGTGTCTACAAATCTATCTTGTTTTAACGACAATCCTTCTAGGGCTTCCTCTCCAAGTACTTTTTCAATAAAATCTTGCAATTCTTTTTCAGTTCCGCCATAATAGCCATTCATTTGACATCTAAGAAAAGCATTTGGATCTGGTAAATTATTGTTACCTAATTGGGCCGTTTCTATTTTTAAATTAGTACCTATTAAATTTGGATAGTTATCGGGTTTAATTGCATTTTCCCATAGTTTTAATATTTCAATTGCAGGTTTTCTTATTTGTATTTCTTTTTTAGATTTTATTAATTTGAATGGCTGATTAAATTTGATATTGAAACTAAAAGAAATTTCAGGCAATGCAAAAGTTTTAAAAACAAGTTCTGTTACAATACCATAACTCATTCCACCTCCTCCTCGTAAGGCCCAGAGTAAACGTCCTTTTTTAGATCTAGGGTCGTCTAAATAAGAGAGCGTTTCTATAACTCCATTAGCTAAAACAATTGTTGCTCCAATTAAACTTTCACAAGCCATACCGTGTAACCTAGTCCAGGGGCCCCAACCCCCTCCCATGGTAAAACCTGCAATAGCAACAGTTTCGCAAGTACCATGAGGTATCCCAACATTTTCAATATCCAGTACTGGCTTTATGTTTATAAAACGTGCTCCAGGACCAACAACTAACTGTTTAAAAACTTCTTTGGTAGGTTCATATATTGTATCGTTCTCTACTCTTATATGATTAATTTTGGAAAAATCTAGTAAGACAACATTTGTTCCTGAGCATTCTCCTTCATGATCGTGACCACCTGATCTAAGACGAAGTGTTATTAGAGTTGGGTGTTCATTGGCAAATAGAACTATTTGACTAATCTGAAAGGCATTTTCTACGAAAATAATAATTGAAGGGCGAAATTCGAATTTCCTGTTAAAAACCAGCCTTTCTTTTTCATAACTTTCTGAATTGCAACAATCCATTAAAACTTCGGGAGCTCCAAAGCTTTCCAGTTTGTTTATTAATTCTTTTAGTAAGGAATTTTGTAATGTCATAATCGTTTAGATATATGCCCATAAGCTCTAGTTATTTTATGTCTTCTTCTGCAAAAAACAGCTATATTATTGTATAATAATAGGAGTTAGGGGCGTTTGTTTACGTATTATATTTGAACTGTAAATTAACTTCAATTTTAAGATATAAAATAGCGTATAAATACTTGTTTTTTTAAAATATCCCAGTGAATGAATTTATTCTTTACAATATTTAGTACTACAGTCAAAAAACAGGTATTTATAAGCTATCATGAGTGGTGTAAATTACTTACAATTGTAATTACTAATTAAATAAACCCTCAAAAAATGAAAAATTTATCTTTTAAAATGTTAGCAGGTTTGCTATTTTTTATGCTAATCATGGCCTCATGCGTTAAACCTGATTACACCAAACTTCCAACTGATGTTAAAAAAATTGCTGATTTGAAATTGAATAATTGGTTTGCCAATGGTAAGGTAATGGCTGCTAATAGTGTAGATTTTAATAATGGCACCAATATTGATTTTTACAAATGGTCTGAGCAAATATTCCTTTGGATAATCTCTCCTGAAGACAACACAATTGTTCTAGAAACTCCAGAATTCTACACAGTATCTCCACCATATTCGAGTAGTGAGAAAAGAGATTTAATACCTCACAATCCTTCAAAAACCTTGTCTGCATCTGTAAATATCATTAAGTTAGATACAGAAGAGGGGCAAGCAGGATCTGACAATGTTCTAATGTCTAAAGATGGATCCATACTTTACTATATTACCTTTGTGAATGATGTGTATGCCAAATTTTTGGACGGTTCAAAAAAAGGAAAATTAAATGATTCTAGATCATTTCCAACTACTCAACAAGAATTAGACAGTATTATAGCCTTCGCAGAAAGTATAGGAGAAACCGTAAGAAGTCCTGAGACATTAACGATGGAGTTAAAAACTTCTTGGGTAGATTTAGCCACTATCCCGTTAGACATACAAAAAGAATATATCACTGTTCGTGCAAATGTACCAACATACGATAGAAGTAGTGACAAAAAATGGACTCCAACAGGTAAATCACAAATCAAAACACTTGCCTTACTGGGGATGCATGTTGTGGGTAGTGTTAAAGGACATCCTGAAATGATATGGGCTACATTTGAACATCGTCATAACTCCCCAAATTTAACATATGATTATGTTGACAAAAATGGAAAAACAAAGACTGTTGGTGCAGATACAGGAAATCATTGGTTGTTAAATAGCAATACCAGCGATGATCGTGCGTACTACAATGTATCACGAATGAGCCTTGATCATAAAGGGTTAATAACAGCCAATCAAAGTCAAAGTAGTGTAATAGGATCAAGTAATACCAAAAGAATCAATGCTTTTGGAGTGGCTTATGACAACAAGGCTAAACCTAATAATGAAAATGAATCTACCGCTGAGTCTAACAGTCAAATAATAGCAGTAAATAATACTGTAAGAGATCAATTAATAGCTGGTGATGTTCGAAAAAATTATATTTTATTGGGGCCACTTGGACTCAGAATGGCGCAGCACCCACTGGAAAAAGTTATTTAGCTGAAAAACAAGTAAAACATGGTGTAGCTGTTGGAAGCAGTCAGCTAGCGAATAGTACCATGGAAACATATTTTCAATATGGTTCAGGAAAATTTAATTCTAATGACGCTAGTTGTTTTTCTTGTCATTCCGGCAGTTTAGCTCCAAATGCTGCCTTTGATTTAAGCCATATCTATTCTCAACTGTTAGAGGGTGAAATTTTATCACTACATACACCAAATTAAAAACAAATTACACATTTAAAAGTAGTTAGAACTACTTTAAACATAGTAAACCTGTCATTCTTATAAAGATTGATGGGTTTTTACTTAAATGAATTTAAACGCTACTATATGATTTCTGTTTTTTAATAAAAAAACTTTCTTATCCCCACAAATACAAAAATCATGATAGTGTACAACAAAAAGAAAGGAAGAATAATTGCTTTTAAACCCAATACAAGTAATATAGCTATGAGAAGTAACTGAAAACCTAAACCAAAGGTAGAAACGCTGGTCATGAACCAATTTGGTAATATGGTACCTTTGTCTGCATTACTATCTAGCGTATAAATAACTTTGTCAAATACACCATATAACAGTTTATACAAGCCAAAAAGAATGTTTACATGCTGTTGTTTTTCTCCTGCTAAAGCTTCGGGTGTTTTATCTTCAAATACTCTACTAGTGGTATCTCCATCAAATCTATTCCTTAAAATAACATAATAGTAATTATAAAGTGTGCCTTGCAACTGCAATCCAAAGAAAGCAAGAAAACATATCCAAATAGAAATATTTGTTATATACCAAATGGCACTTAGAAATAAGGCGTTTAGTATGATGTCTGCTACTGAATCTAAATATCTACCTGTATATGACGGTTTTTGTTTTACACGTGCCAATTCACCATCTGCAGCATCTAAAATAGATTTAAAAATTAAAAAAAATGCAGCAAGCCAATAATAGCCCATAATAATACAATAAATAGCCATAAGCCCAGATATTATAAAGGCAATAGTTACATGAATTGGAGTAAAAGAGGTGTTTTCTAATGAGTTTGCGATGAACTTAGCAACAGGTCTTCCATAATCTGAAAGATCTGTAAATTGATGTTCTTTAGGTAATTTAGACATGCATGAGTAAAGAAAAAACCGTACTGTGGAATATACCAAGATTTTTGATGTGCCAAATATACTCTTAAATTACCTTTTTTAGAAGATTATTATAGATGATGTTATTGTTTTTAAAAAGCTTCTTTGAGCTATGATGATAATATAACTACTAGTCTAGAATACTAGTTTTTTTGGCTCAGTAATCTCAAATAATAGGCTACATTGTAGTACATTTACTAAACTGAAATGAAAAAGTAACTTACATTATTTTTAAACAACCAATAAATAAATTTTTAAACAATGAAAAAAGTAATTTTAAGTCTTGTTTTTCTAATTGCAATTAGTTTTACAAGTTGTACGAGTAAAGCAAAAAAAGAAACCACTACCACTACTGAAGTTGTCAAAGAAATGACAATGACAGATATTTCATTTGGTGTTAGAGGAAATTGTGGCATGTGTAAAACAACCATTGAAAAAGCAGCTAATAGTGTAGAAGGTGTTGCAACTGCAACTTGGGATGTAGATCTAAAGAAAATAGCAGTATCATTTAATGATGCAAAAACAGATGCGATGTCTATTCATAATGCTATTGCTGCGTCTGGATATGATACAGAAACAGTATTAGGAAACCTTGAAGCTTATAACAGTTTGCAAGGGTGTTGCCAATACGATCATGAAATGGCAATGAATCTAGTTGCTGAAGTAGAATAATAACTTCATTACTTTACTGCATAAAAAAAGTCCATCACATAAGTGATGGACTTTTTAAAAAACTTGAAGTATATTTTATTAAATAACTTTTACGTTTACTGCGTTTAATCCTTTGTTACCTTCTTGAAGATCAAATTCAACTTGGTCGCCTTCGCGAATTTCGTCTACTAATCCAGAAATGTGTACAAAATGATCTTTGTCTACTCCTTCTTCAGTGATAAATCCAAATCCTTTAGACTCATTGAAAAATTTTACTGTTCCTTTACCCATTGTAATATAATTTAATATTTGAAATGCAAAGATGACTCCTTTTTTTATACACACAAGGTATTAATTAACTTATATTCAATAAGTTCGCTTTAAGAGGCTCTAAATGAGTTCTTAGAGACTTATTAATATATTTATTTGTGTTTAATAACTTAGCCTACTTCTCAAATATGAATCATTATCTTTACTAAATATTATTTTTTATTGAAAAATTTAGAACAAATAAAATTATATTTAGATCAAATAGCAACTATATCTGAGCTAGATTGGTTGTTTTTTACGTCCAAATTACAACGACGGATAATTCTAAAGAAAGCTCTTTTTTTAAAAGCTAGAGAAATAGAAAATCATATTTCATTTATAGAGTCTGGAGTTGTACGCTTATTTATTCCAAAAGAAAATCCAGAAAAAGAAATAACTTTTGGTTTTAGTTTTAAAAATCAGTTTGTGAGCGCTTATGATTCTTTTTTAACACAAACTCCCTCTTCCTATCAACTACAAGCTCTCACAGAAACCACCATACTTAGCATTGCGTATGAAGATTTGCAGTTAGTTTATAAACACACGCAGATTGGAAACCTTATTGGTAGATTAACCGCAGAACGTCTTTTTTTAATAAAATCTAAACGAGAACAAAACCTCTTAAACCTAAGTGCAGAAGAACGCTATCTTAAATTATTTAAAGAACGTCCAGAACTTTTAAAAGAAATTCCTTTAAAGTATATTAGCTCATATATTGGTGTTACAGCACAAGCGTTAAGCAGAATTAGAAAACGTTTATAATACCTCCATTTTATTGATTTGGGTTCATTGTTTGGTTTTCAAAATCAAGATACCTTTGTAAAAAAAAACATGGTGATTCTTATTTTTGTATTAGTACTCTGGTATGGTGGGTTATTTTTTCAATCGTTCTTTTTACATCGGTATGCCGCTCATCAAGTATTTACCATGTCTAAAACAATGGAACGTATTACGTTTGTTTTAACTTGGGTTTTTCAAGGTTCTAGTTATTTAAGTGCTTATGGTTACGGCATTATGCATAGAATGCATCACGCATATACAGATACTGAAAAAGATCCCCACTCCCCTTCTCATGATTCAAATTTATTTGCAATGATGTGGAAAACTAAAACAATCTATCAAGATATTAATCTACAAAGAATAGCTATTGATCAACGTTTTATGAAAAATGTTCCACAATGGAAAGGCTTTGATAAATTTGCAAGTTCTCGGTTTTCTAGATTGCTTTGGATTGCCGTTTATATCACATTCTTTATTGTATTTGTAACTAGTTGGTGGCAGTGGTTTTTATTGCCAGTTATCTTGTTAATGGCCCCTATACATGGTGTTATTATTAACTGGTTTGGTCACATATATGGTTATGTGAATTATACCATGAAAAACACCAGTAAAAACCTCTTTCATTTTGATTTTTTAATGATGGGAGAAGGATATCATAACAACCATCACAAAAATGCAAGCAATGCTAATTTTGGAGTTAAATGGCATGAGGTAGATATTACTTACCTAATTATAAGAGTATTAAATGCAGTTGGCTGTATTCAATTAAAATAGGTGCTTTTAAAAATTAGGGATAAAACTACCAGTCTATAGGAAAATAATCTTTTAAAAATTTTCCAGACCAATGTTTTCCTGTATTAATACCATCTATTAACGGATCCATTACTCTTGCTGCCCCGTCTACAATATCTAAAGGAGGTTGAAAATCATGAATCTCTGCCTTCTTTTTAGATAATTCTGCCGGATCTTCATCTGTTACCCATCCAGTATCAACAGCATTCATATAAATACCTGATTTGGCAAAGGTTGCAGAAGAGGTATGTGTGAGCATATTTAAGGCTGCTTTTGCCATATTGGTGTGTGGATGTCTGTCTACTTTTTTAAATCGATGAAATTTACCTTCCATAGCAGACACATTAATAATGTGTTTCTTGCCCGTATTTTCTTTCATCATTAAATTAGACAAACGGTTACATAAAACAAAAGGAGCAACCGCATTTACCAATTGAACTTCTACCATTTCTGTTGTTTCAATTTCACCAAGTCTTAATCGCCAACTATTGGTTTTTCTTAAATCTACCTGCTGTAAATCTGCATCTAATTTTCCTAAAGGGAAAACCTCAGCAGTTTGAAGTGAATTGTCAAAACTGTAAGGAATTTGAGACAATGCTGCAGAATTACGCAGTCCAATACCTGGTTCTGGTCCGTGCCAACTAACAGGCAAGACATTATTTTTATTTGTTTTTAAAGCACCAGTACTTATCTCTGTTAATTCTTGCAAACAGTTGCTATGATTTTTTAATACTATTTGAGCAGCTTTGGGAAGTTGGTCTATGGGCAACTTCTCTTTCTCCATAAGATGTAGATAAAAACCAGCAGGTCTTCTTACTGTTTGTGCAGCATTATTAATTAAAATATCTAATCGATCATATGTTTGCTCTATATAATTACAAAATATTTCTACACTAGGAATGTGACGTAAATCTAGTCCATGAATATGTAAGCGATCATTCCACTGTTTATAATCATCTTCTTTAGAAAACCGTAGTGCAGAATCTGCCGGAAAACGAGTAGTTGCAATCACTGTTGCACCAGAACGCAATAACATTAGAGTGATATGATAACCTATTTTAAGCCTAGAGCCAGTAATAACTGCTACCTGATCTTTTAAGTCTGTTGTTTGAAACCGTTTTGTATAATTTAAATCGCCACATGCTGTACACATGGTGTCATAGAAGTGATGTAATTTTGTAAACACAGACTTACATACATAGCAGTTTCTTGGAGATTCTAACTCCAATGTTTCGTCTGTTATAGACGCAGCAGCTAGTAACTTTGGAGCTACAAATAGTGCTGCTTCACGTGCAGACCTTATTCCTGTTGTTTTTCTTGCATGAGTATCTTTGGCAATCATTTTACGTTTTGCCGCTTTTTTAGCATCTTTCCTTCTTCGTTGAAACTCATCTCTATTGGGTCTAGAAAGCATTCCAGAGATCTTTAGTAATGCTATTCTTTTATCTTCTGAAAGATCAAACAGTTGATTGGTATCCGATACTAGCTGCTCTAATACAGCAATACAGCTGTCTATTTCTTGTGATGAAATAATTTTAGCACTGTCTATTTTGTTCTGATCTTCAGGCATATATAAGCGTTGTGACAATAAAAATCTGATTGTGATTAAAAATAATCTTGCGAAGATAAGAATACAGACCTTGGAAACTGGCCATGGAGAGTGGTTAATATCTAAACAGTTAAGTTTGTTTTTTCTTTTCTATTTCGCTTTTTTACTTGCTGACTATTTAATTATATTTATAGATAATTTTTGCCAAGGTTATATTCAAAAAATTATTCATATTGTTGTTACTTCAATTATTTTAGGAATGAAAAAACACCTCTATATTTTCTCTATTTACCTCTCCTCTGCTTATAGAGTATTTTGCTTAAACCCCAGAAATTCTAGAAAAATTATTCAAGAATTAAATCTAGTATTGTCAGTAAAAAAAATCTCTTTAGATGCCAATATTAGCAGAAGAATCAAACTTTATATACTAATGAGTGATTTTACGAATAGTTGGTTTTGTTCACTTAGAGGATATGCTGCAACAGCAAAAGAAAAACACGATACATTTTATTTGGCAGCTATTATGCCTTTATTAGATGATCTTACAGATTCTTTACAAATACCTTCTATAGATATTATAAAAGATCTTAAAAATAATAAAGATAGTCTTCATCAAAGCATGCCTGCCATAAGATACCTTTATAATAAATTGCTTAATAATTGCAGTGATAGTTTTGTTAAATTATTTCATGAGGCTCTTGAGGTTCAAGATAAAAGTATTTTGCAGTTAGAAAATCATACATTAGATACAGCTATTTTAAAACAAATAACTTATGAAAAGGGAGGAATCTCTACCTTCTTATTTAGGCTTGTTTTAGAAAACTCTTTGGTGAAAAACGAAGAAAAAGCTATTTATGAATTAGGATACCTAATTCAATTAATCAATGATATGTTTGATATTCATAAAGACTACCTCAATAAACAACAAACACTATTTACAAATGCAATGTCTTTAAAACCATGTTTTAATGAATACAAAAATACTTTGGATAATGTAATTACTAATTTTATGTCATTAGACTATGATCATAGTAATTCAATAAAAGCACTTTCTAAGATATCTACAATTACTTCAAGAGCTCAAGTATGTATAGAGCAACTTTTAGCGTGTGAAAAAAGCACACAAGGATCTTTTAAAATTGAATTTTATGAGAGAAAACAATTGATATGTGATATGGATACGATAAAAAATATTTTCAAGTCTTATAGGTTTAGTGTAACTTTTTACAAGCAACTTTTGAAATTAAACCCCTAACTTCTCTTTTTTAAAAGTAATAGTAGATTTAATGATTTTATTAACTTAAAAAATTATGTTTTTGTTGTAATCTTGTATTATTAAAACTTAAAATAATAAAAAACAAGTTGGATTTACTAAACGCATTTATATGGTTTTCTGGAGTAGCTTTCATTTATTTTGGACTCAATTGTTTTTTTTCTGAGTTTATAAAGTCAGAGTTTGAACGCTATAATTTACCTGGTTTCAGAAAACTTACTGGGTTTCTTCAGTTATGTGGTGCATTTGGTTTATTAGTAGGATTATATTACAATACCATCATCTTGTTTTTAGCATCTACGGGATTGTTCTTACTTATGTTAGGAGGTTTTATTGTGAGATTGAAAATTAAAGACAGTTTTACACAATCCTTCCCTTCTTTTGGTTTTGCAATTTTAAACCTCTTTATTGCTATAAAAACTTTACTAACCTATTTTTAAATAGATAAATAAGCAATAATTAAATTCATTGCCATAAATAAGAATGCGGGAAATGATTTAAACAATGCATCTTTAACTTTTATATGCATTGCTATAGAGCCTCCCAGAAGACTAGCTAACCCTATACTACTATAGAGTGTTAAAAAATCGTATTTTATAGACACTAATAATAAAATTGCTAATCCTACTTTAACCACAAAAACAAAGTTGTAGAATGTTTTTGATAATCCATAAACATTAAATTCCTCAATAATAGTTTTAGCGTCTCCCCCTCTCCATCTAGAGGGTTTATTTGGTTGAATTAACCAAACATTTATGATGCTTACTCCAACAATTATTTTTAAAAAAATGATAATATATTCTTGAATTTCCATGAGTTTTGTTCTTTTAATTATATTTATGAACAATATTTTTTTGGTCTAAGAGATTTCATAAAGAACCTCTTAGACCTTGTATTTAATCATTAATTAATCCCTGCCCTTCAATCCAAGGAGCTCCTGTTTTTATAAGTTCATTTCTAAGTGATGGCAATGTTGAGTTTACTATAGGGTACAATTTATTCTTAACTTTTTTAAGTTGACTTTTAACCCTATTGAGTAACCTCATATGCTCATCTGTAGGACCATAGGTGTTTCCAAAAGCAGTCCATCCTAATGAGCCTCCATCACTAGCAGATGGATTAGATCGCTCACCTATTTCATCTTTTATACTATCTCCGTTAAGTTCTTTATCAATTGTTAATAATGATATTTTTGTAGAATTTAATTTTTTAAATAACTCATTAGTAGGTCTAGAAGCTTTGTTTAATGCTCTTAACATTGCATTTGTAGTTTTTAAACTTCTAGATAAAGAAATATTAGTAGAAGTTAAATCTTGTTGAAATGCAGTTACATCCTCTCTAAAGTTATTAATCACCTCATTAGATTTTCTAGGTAATGTTCCATCAAATAATGGCACTACCTCAAAATTTACAGGACCCTGTAAAGTAGTATGAACACCATTAACTCTTTTTTCTAGAGTTACAGAATAAGTGCCTGGAGTTACCATAATACCCCCTCCTCTATTAAAGCCTCTTCTGGTTGATGATTGAAGACGTTCACCTCTTTTACTAGGGTAATTTAATCTCCAATTAACTCTATTAAATCCTTTTCTATTAGTCCCTTTAATAGTGTTAACTACATTACCGTTTTTGTCTTTGATAACGAGCATAATTGATGGGCCATCCTCTCTACTCTCTTCTTCAAGAGCATCCCATCCAGGAAATTGAGCATTACCTTTTTTCTCTTTTGCTTTTCTAAGATCTTTTTTGGATTTAATTTTATCTGCCATATAATAGGTGAAATTTGCACCAAATGGAGGGTTTTTTGCGATCCATTCTGCATCTCCTTGACTTCCTACTCTACTAGATTGACGATACCAATTTACTTTTTTAACAGGAAACATGGTAGCTTCTGCAGACATCATATTTTTATTGAAAGTACGCAATGGGGTAATGTCATCTAAAATAAATATCCCCCTTCCAAAAGAGCCTGCAACCAAATCGTTTTCTCGTCTTTGAATTTTAATATCTCTAATAGGGATTGTTGGCATCCCTCCTTTTAATTGTATCCAATTTTTACCACCGTTGGATGTAAAGTACACACCAAATTCTGTGGCAGCAAATAGTAAATCTTTGTTAATATGATCTTGTACTAACCTCCAAATTAAAAGTTTGTTTGGTAAATCTCCGTTAATAAGTCTCCAAGATCTTCCTTTGTCTGTACTTTTGATAATATAAGGTTTATAATCACCATATTTATGATTGTCTAGGGCAGCATACACAACATTTGCATCAAAAAGATCTGCTCTAACATCATTTACAAAAGGTGTTGCGGGCACACCTTTAATAGTGTTTAAAGAAATTTTATTCCAATTAGCACCTTCATCTTCTGTTACTTGAATTAATCCATCATCTGTTCCTGCATATAGCAAGCCTTCTTGTTTTGGTGATTCTGCCAATGATGTAATGGTATTATAATTAGACATGGCACCTACATCCCAGGCATTATCCCAGCTCTGAGTTGTATCATAATAGGGAAAAGTCATTCTTTCTTGATTTAATGTCAAGTCTTCCGAAACAGGTTCCCAGCCATCACCTCTGTTTTTTGATTTCCATACTCGTTGAGATGCAAAATACAATCGTTTCGGATCGTGTGAACTCACTAAAATTGGTGCATCCCAATTAAATCTTTCGTAAGTATCTCCTTCTCTGGCTTGGGGCTGAATGAATACCGTTTCTCTAGTTTTATTATCTATTCTCCACAAAGCTCCTTGCTGAAATTCACCATAAGAAATATTAGGATTTCCTGGTTCTGTTGCTGTTTGTGCTCCATCAGCACCTAGAGTTTTCCACCAATCTGCACTTGCTATACCATCTGAACTAATAGTTCTAGACGGCCCACCATGCGACCCATTATCCTGTGTTCCTCCATAAACATTATAAAAAGGTTTGGCATCATCTACTGCTATTTTAAAATATTGAGTAATTGGTAAATTACGAACATATTTCCAACTTTCAGTTCCATCAAAACTTTCATACAAACCTCCATCTGTCCCTATTAATAGGTAATTTGGATCCGATTTTTTAAAAACAAGTGCATGACTGTCACTATGTTGATTAGAACGACGCATTCTTTCAAAAGTTTTTCCGTGATTTTTTGATTCTAAGGCACTATTATTCATAAAATATATAGTTCCCTCATGATGTGGAGATGCTATGATTTCTTGATAATAGTGTGGTCCTGTTCCTCCTGCTACTGCATCAGATTGTTTTATCCAAGTTTGTCCTCCATTAGAAGACATAAAAAAACCTCCTTTTGTTCTATCTAACTCTATAGCTGCATAAATTACTTTGGAATTAAAAGGAGACATTGCTAACCCAATTTTACCTAAATTGGAATTTGGAATTCCATTTTTTAATGCTTTCCAAGTTTCACCACCGTCAGTACTTTTATGTAAACCAGATCCTGGCCCTCCACCAAGATACCCAGCAACAGTTCTGTGTCTTTGCCATGTTGCTGCAAACAAAACATCTGGATTTGTTGGGTCTATAAGTAAATCTGTAGCACCAACCCATTCAGAATCTCCAAGAGTTCGTTTCCACGTTTTACCACCATCTATTGTTTTATAAACACCTCGATCTCCGCCTTTACTCCAAAGTGGTCCTTGTGAAGCGACCCAAACGATGTCTGAATTTTCTGGATGAACAATAATTTTTGATATATGTTCAGAATTTTCCAACCCCATATTTTCCCAAGATTTACCATCATTATGACTAACGTAAACACCATCACCAAAACCAGCATGACGCCCTCCTACATTTTCTCCTGTTCCTAACCAAATAGTGCTAGGCTTCTGAGAATCTATAGTGATACATCCTGTAGAATATACTTTTTGATCATCAAAAATTGGTTTCCAAGTTGTTCCAGAATTCATTGTTTTCCAAACACCTCCAGATCCTACAGCTACATACCAAACATTTTCGTTTTCAGGATGTATTGCAATATCTGCAATTCTACCTGAGGTCATTGCTGGACCGATATTTCTAAACTCTAAACCTCCAAATAGATTTTTGCTAGATTTTTGAGCCATTATCTGAAAGTTGGCAACAAAAAAATAAACAAGCATATATAGTATCATTGATTGTTTTTTCATCATAAAAAATTTTTAAGTGAATTATTTGTATATAAATATATAAAAAAGAACTCAAATATCATGAAACTTACGAAAGGGTTTGCTGCTAGTTTTAGCACTTAAATTCATTTCATAAATAAGGTATTTTCTAGCACTTGAAAGTTCCTTTGTATTAATTATATTTACATATGAATCAAAACACACAAACATTTCCAGAAAAACTACTTGCCTGTTGGCACCCTGTTGGCTATAGTGATGAAATTAAAGCAGATAAACCATTTGGTACAATTCTTTTAGATAAGCCTGTGGTAGTATGGAGAACTTCAGATGGCACAGCACATGCCATGAAAGATTTGTGTATACATAGAGGTACAGCTCTGTCATTAGGATGGGTAAAAGATGATTGTTTGGTATGCCCTTACCATGCTTGGCAATATAATAAAGATGGGGCTTGCGTATTAATTCCTCAAGCAAAAGAAATGGAAATACCTTCTAAAGCAAAAACACCAAGATACTATTGTCAAGAAAAATTTGGATTGGTTTGGGTAGCGCTAAAAGAACCTCTTTTTAAATTACCATCTATTCCTGAATTTGAGCAATATGACTGGAGACTTGTAAATACAGGACCCTTTGATTGGAATAGTGACAGTTCTAGACAGGTCGAGAATTTTACAGATTTTGGTCATTTTCCATGGGTTCATCCTGGTTTATTAGGAGATCCCGAAAGACCTGAGGTTCCAGATTGCCAAGTAACAATAAAAGACACGGTATTACACTATGCTGTTGTAAGACCTGAAGCTAAAAACAGTGATAACTTTCCTGTTTTTGCAAATGATGATGTTGTAAAACCAGAAAGAAAAAGTGTGTATGAACTTCATCTTCCATACACCATTGTTCTTCGTTTGGGTTGGGGAGGCAAAAAGGGAATGGTATACTTTTTTACATCTCAACCTATATCAAAAAACTCATGTCGAGGATTTTGTATTATTGGTAGAAATTATAACCTAGAGGACCCAGATACTATTTTAAAAGAGTTTGAACAAGTTATTTTTGACCAAGACAAGAGAATTGTAGAATCTCAAAGGCCCATTCAAGTTCCTTTTGATTTATCTGAAGAACTTCATTTAAAATTTGACACAGTTGCAATGAATTACCGCAGGGCTATGAAAAAAAATAAGTTACATTATTAAATAACTGTAACTAGATTATTTTTTTTTATACACTGAAATTCCTTCTTTGATGGTCTCTAAAACTACGATTTCTTTAATTTCAGTTGGTGAAATTTTTAGTGGGTTTTTATCTAAAATAACCATATCTGCTAACTTTCCTTCTTGTAAAGTTCCTTTCTGGTCTTCTTCAAAATGTTGATAAGCAGACCAACTAGTAATAGATTGAAGTGCTTCATAAGGAGTTAGTTTTTCCTTTTCACCTATTACTTGTCCAGAACGTGATGTTCTATCTACAGAGATTCCTACCATACGCATAAGGTTTGGTAATGCAACAGGAGCATCTGTATGAATTGTTATTTTTAATCCTTTATTTAAAGCTGTTCTTGTAGGACTTATAGTATTACCTAAACTGTCTCCAATAATTTCTTTATGCCAATCACCCCAATAAAATGTATGTAATGGAAATAGAGATGCGATAACATCTAGATCTTTAAACGAATCTAATTGATCTTCTCTTACATACTGACCATGAATAAGTACATTTCTTCTGTTGTTATTTCCATATTTAGCAGCTATTGGTTTCATTGATCTAATCATTTGATCCATGGCAGCATCTCCATTGGCATGTGTATGAATTTGCCAATTATTCTTGAATGCTTTATCATATATAGCCATTACTGAACTATCATTTGGGATAGCAGGATAGCCAAGGTATCCTTCTTTAGCTCCATCAGGAGGTAATAAATAAGGTAGTGTTCTCCATGCAGTTCTTCCTTGAGGAGAACCGTCTAAAGTTAACTTCACTCCTCCTATACGATAATGATTGTTATAAGTATTTGTATTCCATTTAGAACCCATATACTTATCTACAAATAAATAATCTACATAACTCACTACATCTAACTTTAGTTTACCAGCTTGGGAAGCAGCAACCAATAATTCATGATTTTCCATGGCCCTTCCTTCTTGAGCAGTTGTAAACCCATATGACAGAGCCATTTCTTGACCTGCTTCAAAAAAATGATCTGCAGCTTCTTTTGATGTTGGATTTAAAACTTTAAGCATGTATGGAATTGCGGCTAATTCTTCTAAAACTCCGTTAGGTTCATTACTGTTTTCTCTTCTAATAATACCACCTTCAGGGTTTTTAGTTTCAGAAGTAATCATTAAGAGTTCTAATGCTTTAGAATTTACTACAGCAAAATGACCCGAAATATGTACTATCATTATTGGAAACTCTGTAGATACCTGATCTAAGTCATGTTTTGTAGGAAATCTTTTCTCTTCTAAAACAGAATCATCAAATCCCATTCCAAAAATCCAACCAGTTAAAGCTCTATTTTCAGGAGTATTCCATTTTTTTAAAATTTCAATAAGTGATGGAATATCTTTAGCTCCTGCATCTGGTGGAGGTAATATTTTTGCGCCAATTGCTTGTGCAGAAAAAGAAGCAAAATGTGCATGACCATCTATAAAACCCGGCAAAAGAGTCTTTCCTTTTAAATTAATCATTTGATGATTGTTTCCAGCAATCTTGGTAGCTTCTTCTGAAGAACCAACAAATTGTATTTTCTTGTTTTTAACAACAAGGACTTCAGCATATACCGGAGAATTTCCTTCCATGGTAATGATATCACCATTGAAATAAAGAATGGACCCAGAACTTTCTTGTGGGTTATCTTTTTCACAGTTGATAAAACTAATGAATAACAGTAAAATTATGTGAATTTTTTTCATGGTTGGAGGTTGTGTAAAATAATTTTAACTAAATATACTAAAAAATGAAGAAGATCTTATTCAAAAAAAATAGTTGCATAAAAAAATGGCTACAAATTTAAATTTGTAGCCATTGTAAATTATTGATGATAGATTACTTTTTTAATGTAACTTTTACAGCATTCATACCTTTCATACCTCTTTCTAATTCAAAAGTAACTTTATCGTTTTCAGCAATTTCATCTATAATACCACTAACATGAGTAAAATACTTCTCTTGGTTTTCTGTATCTATAATAAAACCAAAACCTTTTGAGGAATCAAAAAATGAAACTTTACCATTTCTAACAGGATCAACTTTGTCTGCTTCTGTCATTTTAGGAACACTAATCTCTATATTTTTTGCTTTTATCTTAACCTTTAACGATGGGTCTGGCGGAGTGTCTGTTAAATTCCCATTGTGGTCTACATAAGCAAATTCAATTCCTTTGCTTCCATTTTCTTTTAAATCAGCTTTCCTAGCCTCCATTTTCTTACGCTTGTCTTCACGCTTTTTTAAACGCTTCTTTTCTTTTTCACTCTTATTAAATGTCTGTTGCGATTTTGCCATTCGTTATTTAAAATGTGTTATAATTATTTATCAAAGATATCTATTTACTTTAAAATAAAGAAAATATTTATTTAAATTCTTATTATTAAGGGTGCTTTTCAATTATTTAGATGAAACTTTTTTCATATAAATTACATAGATATTTTAATTAATAAGGTCTATCTGTTTATTTTCTACCTAATGAACGAAGCATTTTAGTATGAGCTGAAATTGCTTGAAAAAGTGATGACTTCACATGATACTTCATACCAAATTCTTCTGCCGTAGTTGCTACAATTTTTGAAATATCTTTGTAATGCACATGGCAAATATCTGGTAAAACATGGTGTTCTACTTGGTAGTTTAAGCCACCAATTAACCAATATAATAATCTACTATTGGGCGAAAAATTTGTTGTAGTTGCCAATTGATGCCCGTACCAACATTCATTCATTTCACCATTATTATTAGGAAGTGGAAAATCTGTAGAAGGCATAATATGAGCAATTTGAAATATAATACTCACTAAAAAACCAGTTACAAAATGCATGCATAAAAAAGCTACTAAGATCATTCCCCAAGAAAAAGGAAGCATGATCATTGGTAAAATTAATGCATATGAATAATACAATAACTTCCAAGCAATCATAGCCGCTAAGGTTTTTTCATATTCATTTTTTTTATCAAAAAAACCCATGTTTTTGTAACGTTTTAAACGCACAAAGTCTTTAGAAGTTATCCATGATATTGTTGAAATAGAATAAAAAAACCAAATGTATATGTGTTGAAATTGGTGCACCCAGTAATGCTTTGCGTGTGGTGAGAATCTTAGAAAAAAAGGCGCATTTAAGTCATCATCTGCTTCGTCAATATTTGTGTAGGTGTGATGTAATATATTATGTTGTATTTTCCAAATGACTGCGCTTCCACCAATAAGATTGAAAGAATATCCAAGAAAAGTGTTTATTTTCTTGTTTTTTGAATATGATCCATGGATAGCATCATGCATAACACTCATACCTATTCCAGCCATTCCAAAACCACTTATTACATAAAGCAAAAAAAGTACTAGTGGAGTATCTACTAACCCAGAAGAAAGAATTACTAAAGGCATAAAGAACAACGTAATCATAAAAATTGTCTTTGTAACCATATTTGCATTGGCATTTCTACTAATATTATTTATTTTGAAATAATGATTAACACGTTTTCTTAATGTCTTGGAGAAATCTGGATTGATGTCTCTAGAAAATTTTGGATTTTCGATAGGATACGTTATTTAATTGTTTATGGACTACTCTAATATAATTGATCAGGAAAGTAAAAAGCTAATTAAAACAGGGGAACAATTATTAATAGCAGGTCAGTTTACCAATGTTGTAAATGTAAGCTATTTTAAGAATAAAATAAGCCTGTAGATTAAATAACTGGAGGTTACATGTTTTGAATAAAATGATGGCTATACTTTCTATTTTAAATTCTAGTAACTCGTACTTTTTTCTTTTTTAATCTTGTATTGTTTAAGGTTTCGACCAATTGATCTGCAATAAATGCAGGTACTGCAACAAAAGCACAATCTTGCTTTAATTCTATAATTCCTAGTTGATCTTTTGTTAGTTTCCCTAATTTAAAAAACATTCCTGCAATATCTCCTTTAGAGATTTTATCTTTTCTTCCTCCAGAAATAAATAAGGTTTCCCAAAAAACGGGCTTCCTTAAAGATTGCTTGCTAATATCTTCTATAGGAGGAGTGCCAATAAATTCTGGTAATCGTTCTTCTTTCCATTTTAAAACATACGCGGTTCCTTTTGCTGAAACTCTTGCAGTTCTTCCGTTTCTATGTGTAAATTCTTCTTTAGATAATGGAAGTTGAAAATGAATAATATAGTTCATTTCTGGAATATCTATTCCTCTTGCTGCTAAATCTGTAGCAATTAGAATTTGATTGGTACCATTTCTAAATTTAATTAAAGAACGTTCTCTATCTTTTTGTTCCATTCCACCATTAAAACATCCATGACTGATGTTTTTGCTTTCTAAAAATGAGCTAACCTTCTGAATACTGTCTTTTAGATTACAAAAAATAATTCCTTGTTGATTACCTATATGATTTAGTAAATGCAAAAGTGTATTTAACTTATTTTTTGCAGGAGAAATAACTGTTTTAACTTTTAATTTAGAAACAGAAGTTCCTAAATAATTTACAGTTTCTGGTTTGTCTAATCTTACAAAGTCTGGAATTTCAACACCTTGTGTTGCAGAGGTTAATATTCGCTTACTAATACTTGGTAATTCATTGATAATACCCCTCATTTCATATTCAAAACCTACTTCTAAGGATTTATCAAATTCGTCTAAAATAATTGTTTTGATATATTTTTTTGAAAAACGGTCATTGCTAAAATGATCAGAGATTCGGCCAGGTGTACCTATCAAAATGGCTGGTACGTGTTTTAGTTCTATTTTGTCTTTAGACATAGGTCTACCTCCGTATACAGCATTTACTTTATAACCAGATCCCATAGATCTAATTACTTGTTCAATTTGTATTGCTAATTCTCTAGATGGAACCAATATTAAAGCCTGAATTTCATTAGACTCTGGATCTAATGAATCTAGAAGAGGGAGCGAAAAAGCCAATGTTTTTCCAGTTCCTGTTGGAGATAATAAAATTGTATTAGTATGAGTTTTAATAGCAGTAATGGCTTCATCTTGCATTGGGTTTAACTGATGAATATTTAATTTTGCTAAAATGCCTTCTTGATTTTTGATACTATTTGCCATAAGAACTAGTTTTTTACTTTTTTGTTAATTCTTCATGAGTAGATTTACTACTGTTTGTTTGTGCCAAATGGTTTAAGTGATTCGCTAAAACTTTTTCAATTAGTTCTTCTTTGGTTAGATGATGAAATATTGTTTTTATTTTAGATTTAAAGTCATTAGAAACAGCACGATTAGGTTTTGTCTTAAATATTTTTCTTGCCCATAATAAGGTATTGTTTTCTTCAATACTTCCAGAATCAGCTTTTTTTACTTCTTTAAATTTAATTCCTAATTCATTTTCAAAATCTGCAATATCTTTTACTTCTTCTTTTTGCAAGATAGTTAACGAAAGCCCCTTTGCTCCTGCTCTTGCAGTTCTTCCACTTCTGTGAACATAGGCTTCATAAGTGTCTGGTAAATGATAATTAATTATATAGGAAACTTCTTTTACATCTATTCCTCTAGCTGCTAAATCTGTAGCAACCAACACATCTACATGGCCATCTCTAAACTGTCCCATTACTCGATCTCTAATTCCTTGGGTTAAACTACCATGTATGGTGCCAGATGAAAATTTATTTTTAGCCAAATTTTTACCTAATTTGTTTACAGCAGCTTTTGTTTTGCAAAAAATAATTCCTTTTTGTCCTTCTCTGACATATAAAAAATGAAGTAAAACATCTAATTTTTCTATAGGTTCTACAACTGTATATTGATGAAGTATTCCTTGATGTCCAATAGTAGCCATATCAGCTTCAATGGTTACTGCATTTTTTGAAAGGTAATTCTGAACCAATTGTTTTATAACTCCAGGCATGGTAGCTGTAAACAATAAGGTTCTTGTAGTTTTAGGAATTTCCTTAAAAATAGTTTCTACTTCTGTATGCAAAGCACCCATCATTTCATCAGCTTCATCCAATACTAAATATGAAATATTTGTAATATCTATAGCTTTACGCTCTATTAGATCTATTAAACGTCCTGGTGTTGCAACAACTATATGCGTAGTTCTTTTTAATACTTCTACTTGAGATTTAAGGGTAGCACCTCCAAAAAGCCCAACAACAGCAATTTCAGGATTGTAGGAAGCAAACAAAGTTAAATTAGTTTGAATTTGCTGACCTAATTCTCTTGTTGGTGCCATAATTACAGCTTGAACACTATTTTCTTCATGATTGATTAATTGCAATAATGGCAAACCAAAAGCTGCTGTTTTACCTGTACCAGTCTTAGCCAGTGCAACTAAATCTTTCTTTTTCTTAAGAAGAAAAGGAATAACTTTCTTTTGAACCTCTGTTGGAACAGAGATTTCTAAATCTACTAAACGTGCTTGTAATTCTTTGTGAATTCCTAAATCAGAAAACTGTAATGGCATAAAATAATTTTTGGCAAAGGTACTCACACTTTAACAGCTTATAATACTAATTATATATAGATTTATAAAGTTAAAAAAACTTATCAATATTTTATGCAAATTTATATCGTAATAAATGTATTTTCAAAATTAAAACATATTAAATAGCATCATATTTTTTTAATATCATAAAAAAAGTTTTATGAATTATTTATTAAATAATATATTATATTTTTGTTTTTCAAATTTAACTATTGAAATCACTTTTATCACTATTAATAGTACTAATTCTAACCCAAGTATCTTTCCTAAATGCACAAAATTCAGTTGCAAGAGATTGGAATGATGAAATCTTAGAAGCCATTAGAAATGATTATGCCAGACCAACGGTTCATGCAAGAAACTTGTTTCACAGTTCTATGGTCATGTATGACGCTTGGGCTATTTTTGATGAAAGTGCAGAAACTGTATTTCTAGGAAAAACATTTGGAGAGTATACTTGTAATTTTAATGGTATTACAACACCAAGCAATACAAATGAAGCAATTCATGAAATTATTAGTTATGCTATGTATAGGTTGCTCACTCATAGATTTAAGAACTCACCAAACGCTACTATTTCTTTAGATAATTTCACTACATTATTTGAGTCTTACGGTTACGATACCATGATAACAAGTACTGATTACAGTTCAAACTCATTTGCAGCTCTTGGTAATTATCTGGCACAAGAAATGATTAATTTTGGCTTACAAGATAATTCTAACGAACAAAATAATTATGAAAACCAATATTATACATCTCAAAATGAGGCTTTAATTTTAGATTTATATGAAGACAATTCTTTGATCAATCCAAATAAATGGCAGCCTTTGGCTTTTGATGTTTTTATAGATCAGAGTGGTAATATATATGCATTAGAAACACCAGAATTTTTAAGTCCAGAATGGGGGCAAGTAACTCCCTTTTCTTTAAAATCGGAAGATTTAACAATTTTAAATAATAGTTTTGATAGCTATGTTTACAATGATCCTGGATTTCCAGAATTTATTCAAAATTCTGAATCAGATGGCATAACCGATCCATATAAATGGAATTTTGCTTTAGTAATTGCCTGGTCTGCGCATCTAGATCCAACAGACGATACTCTCATAGATATTTCTCCTTCATCCTTAGGAAATACAGCCATAAATACTTTTCCGACAACATTTGAAGAGTACCAGAGTTTTTATAATTTTACAGAGGGAGGGTCTACTGGTTCTGGACATGAATTAAATCCAATTACTGGGGTAGCCTATACTTCTCAAATGGTTAAGAGGTCAGACTATACTCGTGTATTGGCTGAATTTTGGGCAGATGGTCCAGATTCTGAGACACCACCAGGTCATTGGTTTACCATCTTAAATTATGTGAGTGATCATCCCGAAACAGTTAAAAAATTTGGAGGACAAGGAGCTATTTTAAGTGATTTAGAATGGGATATAAAATGTTACTTAGCTCTTGGAGGTGCTATGCATGATTCTGCAGTAAATATATGGGGAATAAAAGGGTATTATGATTATATTAGACCCATATCAGCCATTCGTTATATGGCCTCAAAAGGTCAAAGTACTAACACTAGTTTAAATAATTTTGACCCTCATGGATTACCTTTAATTCCGGGGTTAATAGAAGTTGTAGAAATTGGAGACCCGTTGGCTGGTGATGATGATTCTAATGTGGGAACGATTAAGGTTAAATCTTGGAAAGGTCCAGATTTTATTAGTAATCCAGCTACTGATGTAGCTGGTGTAGACTGGATATTAGGAACTCACTGGTGGCCTTATCAAAGACCAACTTTTGTAACCCCTCCATTTGCAGGGTATTTATCTGGACATTCTACCTTTTCTAGAGCCGCAGCAACATCATTAACTCAAATTACTGGAAGTGAATTTTTTCCTGGTGGTATTGGAACATTTGAAGTTGAGCAAAATAATTTTTTAGTTTTTGAACAAGGACCATCTGAAGGCTTTACGCTAGAATGGGCTACTTACCAGGATGCTTCAGATCAAACAAGTTTGTCTAGAATTTGGGGAGGTATACATCCTCCTATTGACGATATTAAAGGAAGAATTATTGGAGAAAAGATTGGTAAAGAGTCCTTTTATTTGGCTCAACAATACTTTACGGGAACACTAAGCAACACATCTATTTCAATACATAAAATTAGTACAGAAGTATACCCTATTCCAGTGCTAAATACACTTCACGTTAAGACTCAATATTTAGAAGAAATTACATTACAATTATATTCGCTTACGGGTAAGCTTATATTTTCTAAAAACAGAAAAAATCATCAAGGGATACTAGATTTAAAATTAGATGATCTAGCCCAGGGAGTTTATATTTTAAAAGGAGTCTCTAAGAGTAATTCTTTACTCTTTCAGAGAAAAATTATTAAATAAATAAGCTGTTTTATAGAACTCTATCATTAAAAATCAATTACGATTCCAATACTAGGAATAGATGTACTGGTATCTTGATTTATTTGTGACAAACTAAGAGGGTTTGTTAGATTGCCACTCATATCTCTAGAAAGACCATATTCATTAGGTCTCGGAATACTTTGACCAAGAACATTCTGAACTTCAAAAAAGATGTTTAAACTTAATTGTTCATAGTTCCATTTTTTATCTACACGAATATCTAATTGACTAAAAGTTGCTAGTTTCTCTTCCCCTAAACGAGTATAATCCAAAATAATTTCTGGATAGGAAGCTAATGTAGCATCTAAGTTTGTTGGTACATAAGGTGTTTTTCCAGCAAAACGATAGCGCGAACTAATTTCCCAATTCTTTTTTAATTTATATCCTCCTACAAAAGAGGCCAAATGTCTACTATCCCAAACAGAAGGTATATATGTAGCAGTGTCAAAACCTGTAAATTCACTAAAGAAATAAGTATAAGAGAAAATACTGTAAAAATTATTTAGTAGTTTTTGTTGGTATTGAAATTCTAGACCATAACTTCTACCCTTTCCAACAGTTTCTATATCTTCATTTCCTAACACTTCAAAATCTGCTCCTTTATTGGCCAGAGAGACTTGATCTAAAACTGAAACAGGATAATCTGAATAGCGCTTATAAAAGCCCTCTAAAGAGATACTTGCCGCTGGGTTTAGATAATGTTGTAAACCTATTACATAATGATCGCTTTGTGTATAATCACTATCTTTATTTGTGAAGTTTCCACTAGCGTCTTTAAATCCTAAAATCGTATAGGGTGCTATTTTAAAATAGCGTCCTGCAGTAGCACTTATGCGCCAATCTTCTAAGAATTCATAAGATAAAGAAAGTCTTGGTGAGAAACTTGATAGCAAATCATTAGAACTTGTAAAACTGTCATCATCCATTCTAAATCCTAAAGAAACATCTAATTTATCATTAAAAAATGAACGAGTTGCATTTGCAAAAAACCCGTATTTTATAAAGTCTATTTCAGTAGTATAGAATATGGCGTCTGCATTATTAACAGTGCTATTTGTGTAATAAGAATGTTGCGTATTAAAACCACCTGTAAATTTCCAATCACTTAAAAATTTAGTAAGCTGGTATCTTAGCTTTGTTTCTGACTCTATGGCATCATTTCTAAAAATAATTCCTGTTTCGTTTTCTGGATCTAGATAGTTTGTAAATATATTTTCTAAGCGATTATTACTTACTGTAGTTTCCATATAACCAGAACCATCTTTAAATCTTTTTCTCCAGGTAACTCCAATAGAGTTTGTTTTTTGTTGTATAAATGGTGCTTGTTCTATAATTGCTTGAGCTTCTTCATCAAAATCATCTGGAGCCTCAACACTAAAATCATCTACAGAACCTAATCCTATAATATACAGGTTGTTGTAATCATCTATTTGATGTGATAGTTTATATTGGTAATCCCAGTAATCTGGTCTTATTGGTAAGCCAATTAATTTAAATAAAGCTTGTAAGTAACTTCTTCTTACAGATAGTAAAAAGCTTGTGTTACTTTCCGGTTTATTATTTTTAAACAAAGGACCTTCAAAAGTAAATGCTGCATCTGTAGCGCTTACGCGAATATTAGTATTAAACCGCTCTTTGTTTCCATCACGCTGTTTAAATTGAAGAACACCAGATAAGGGATTGTCATATTGCGCACCAAATGCAGAAGTTGAGAGCGTAACATCATTAATAAAAGAAACATTTAATAAACCAACTGGCCCTCCTGCACTACCCTGAGTTGCAAAATGATTGATATTTGGCACTTCTACACCATCTAAATAATACACAGTCTCATTGGGTGCACCACCTCGTATAATTAAATCGTTACGAAAGCCACCAACAGATGGAGATACACCTGGTAATGTTTGAGCAACCTGAACTACGTCATTGTTTCCTCCTGGATACGTTGCAATTTCAACAGCAGACAAAGATTGGGTAGATAGAGGAGTTTCTTTGGGTCTACTTATGGTATTTTTATTAGAAACAACTACTTCTTCTAAAGATTCGGATGATTCAATTAAAATAAAATTAAACGAGCGGTTTCCTTTTGATTTAATAATAATATTAAACTTTGTCTGTGAGTCAAAGCCAACAAAACTAGCTGTTAAATTGTAAGAACCAGGAATAATATCGGTAATTATAAAACTACCATCTTCTTCAGAATAGGTTCCTTGGTTGCCGCTTAAGTATAATGATGCTGCAAATATTGGAGCCCCTTTTTCATCTACAACCATCCCTCTAATACTTGTTTTCACTTGAGAAGACAAAAAGAGAGTGTTTGCAAGAAAAATAAAAAGAAATAGTATGTTTTTTAATTTGAAAGTCATCGCAATTTGGTTGAGATTAATGGCCGCAAAAATACCATTTTTAAAATATTGAAAACTCATTTATTATTTTTTGTCTAATTTTAATAGAGAATTTATTAAAATTTTAACATGACTATGAATTACTTAAGAAAACCAAGCAATCTATTTTGGGTTATTAGTAGTATTGCTCTTGTTTGGAATCTAATGGGTGTTTTCAATTATTTAGATCAGGTATTTATGACTGATAAAGTATTAGAAACACTGCCCAAAGAACAACAAATTTTATATCAAGATATTCCAGCATGGGTTACTGCTGCATTTGCAATTGCAGTATTTTCTGGAACTTTAGGATCGTTATTTTTACTGTTAAAGAAAAAAATTGCTTCAACATTCTTTATCATATCATTTTTAGGAATTATGGGGCAAATGTCTTACGGATTATTAATAGATCAAAATTCTGACAACTACAGCCCATTGGGTATCGCAATGCCTATTACAATCATTGTTTTTGGAGGGTATTTAATTTGGTATTCTAGAAAAGCAAACGAGCACAGATGGTTGTCTTGATTATACTGTAGTTTCAGTAAATTTAATATTCAAATCCTTTTCTATTTCATGAATTCTCTGAAGTTCATTAGACAGTATTAAAGCAATAGAAACTCCTGTTTTTCCTGCTCTTGCAGTTCTTCCGCTTCTGTGTGTATAATAATCTAATTGATCTGGTAATTGATGATGAATTACAAAGGCCAATCCACTTACATCTATTCCTCTTGCAGAAACATCCGTAGAAATTAAATATTGTAAACTTTCGTTCTTAAAAGCACGCATCACTTTATCACGTTCTTTTTGCTGCATATCTCCTTCTAAAGCTCCAATAGAAAAACCTTCTTCTTGTAAGAATTTGGTTAAATTTTGAGTTCCTGCTTTAGTTCTACAAAAAATAATACCTCTTTCTGCCTGTCTTACTTCTAAAAAACGGATAATGAAAGATGCTTTTTCTTTAATAGTAGTTTTTACAAATTGATGGCTGATATTTGAATTTACCATAGAGTTTCTATCTATTTCTACACGTGGTGCATTAGAATCCATATAGGTTTTAATAATTCTTTGAATTTCATTAGGCATGGTAGCAGAAAACAACCATGTGTTTCGTTGGCCTGAAGTGTATTTTAAAATTCTATTTAAATCTTGTTTAAAGCCCATACTGAGCATTTCATCAGCTTCATCTAAAACAAGTGTTTTTATTTCTTTTAAATTAATATTTCCTCGCTCTATCAAATCAATTAATCGTCCTGGTGTTGCAACAATTATATGGGTAATTCTTTGTAGGTTATTAATCTGACGATCTATTTTTTCTCCTCCATAAACTGCCTCTACAAACACCTTTTGATCATAATACTTTGTGTATTTAAAAAGTTGTTTTTTTATTTGCTGAACCAGTTCTCTGGTGGGTGATAAAATGAGCGCTTGAACAGCGTTATTAGCCGGATCTATTTGCTGTACTATTGGGAGTCCAAAAGTAGCTGTTTTACCAGTTCCTGTTTGCGCTAAGCCAACAAAATCAGTTCTATTGTTTAATAGTATTGGAATTCCTTTTTCTTGAATTTCTGTAGGTTTTGAAATCCCTAACTCTTTGATAGATTCTATAAATTCTTTTTTGATACCAAGAGATGCAAATGTGCTCATAATTGAATTAAATTTCAGAATGCAAAGGTACAGTTATTTAGGAGCTAACATCGCTAAAATTTCATCAGTTATTCTCATGGGTTTGAAGCTTTTTGCATGTAGCAAGCAAAAAGTAGTTTGAGCTTTCACTAAGAGTTTATTGTTTCTGTAAAATTCTACATGACGAATAGATTTTAACCCAGCTGTTTTACCAACCCATGTTTTAGCGAGCAAGGTATCACCAAGTAAGGCCTGATTTAGATAATCTATTTCATGACGAATTACAACCCATACATACGCAGCAGTATCTACCCCTTGTTTTAGTTCATTCCAATGTAAACCTGCAATATCTTGAATCCATTGAAGATACACGACATTATTTACATGATTAAGTTCATCTATATTAGATGTTACAACGGTATAATTTGTTTCAAAAACACTCATATAACAAACTTAGTAGAAATTTTTTTGGATATGTTAATTAATCCATAAATATTTTTTTAGGTTAAAATAGCCATCTGATTATATAGATATTTGCAAACCTTTATGACAGAAACAGCAAATAGTTTAGGAACTCAAAAAATAAGTAAACTTCTTATTAAACAAGCCATTCCAGCTTCTGTAGGAATTTTGGTGATGTCATTAAATATGATTGTTGATACTATTTTTGTTGGTCAATGGATTGGCTCTATGGCCATTGCAGCTGTTACCGTAGTTTTACCTATTGTTTTTTTAATTTCCTCTATAGGAATGGGAATTGGTATTGGTGGAAGTTCCATTATTTCTAGAGCTTTTGGTAGTAATAATTTTAATAAAGCATACCTAACTTTTGGAAACCAAATTTCTTTAACGCTTGTATTGTCTATTTTCTTTGTGATCATAGGAATCTTATTCTATAATCCACTACTCTTATTGTTTGGTGCCAATGGAGCTATTTTAGAACCGGCAACGGAGTATTTTAATGTGGTATTATTTGGAGTTCCTTTTTTAGCATTTGCCATGATGGGCAACCCTGTTATTAGAGCAGAAGGAAAACCTAAATTTGCAATGTATGCAATGATTTTGCCCGCAATTTCAAACATAGTACTAGATATTATCTTTATTAAGTTTTTAGATTTAGGTATGTTTGGTGCTGGCTTGGCAACCTCTATTTCATATGCGGTGTGTGGACTTTTTATTTTTAGTTTTTTTATCTCTAAAAAGAGTGAGCTTGTTATTAAACCGACCTATTTTATACTAAAACTAGCCATTCTAAAAGAAATTGTTCAATTAGGAGGCGTTACCATTGCAAGACAAGGAACCATTAGTGTGTTAATGATTGTTTTAAATGCCACATTATTTACCTACGGTGGTGAAAATGCTATTGCTGTATATGGTATTATAAACAGAGTGATGATGTTTGCCTTATTTCCTGTCTTAGGAGTTACACAAGGCTTTTTACCCATTGCTGGATATAATTATGGGGCAAAAAATAATGAAAGAGTAAAAGAAACCATAAAAATGGCCATATTATATGGTAGCTCGGTAGCCACTCTAATTTTTGTGGGAATTATGGCTTTCCCAGAAACTATTGCAACTATTTTTACTTCAGATGCTGCCTTAATTAAAGAAACGCCCAAAGCCTTATTGTATGTCTTTTTAGCCACTCCTGTTATTACAGCGCAATTAGTTGGTTCTGCTTATTTTCAAGCCGCTGGTAAAGCATTACCCGCATTAATACTTACTTTGTTAAAACAAGGCTTTTTCTTAATTCCATTAGTGTATATTTTGCCCAAATTTTTTGGCCTACAAGGAATTTGGTATTCATTTCCTGTAGCTGATATTTTAGCCACCATTGTTACACTTATTTTTTTACGTTTAGAAGTACGCAAAAATCTTAACTAGGTAGTATCTATCTATTCTCTTTTTAGCATCTCTACCTAAAAAAGGGGAGTACTAAATTTCACCATTTATAGGGATTGACTCAAGCGCCTATTTATTCTATTTTTGACACAAAGAAAAACTGCTATAATCTCCAAAAGCTTTACGGATAAAGACAACTAAAAAGTTGTGTTATCCCGAAATATATAACTGTTAACACAAGCTTTTGTTTGGATATAACCAGTTGTATGCCATCAGAAAAAGGAAATATCAGCAGCACGCTCAAGCACATTTTACTACGTTCTCCGCAGTAAAACAGCTTTTTATTTTAGCAACACCTATTAAATTAAAAACAAAATCACCTAGAAAATGAAGAACATACAATTCACAGAACAACAAATTAGTGAGAATCCTGTTGACAAATTTGCAACTCAACAGGCGATCAATGAAATCGTGAGTGATGGCTTTGGCAGAGTGCCAGAGTTCGGATGGATATTATCCGGATGCCTAAAAATTCTATTGCCAGAAGGTCAAAACGCTCCAGCAATTACCAACATCATCGCAACGACTGAAGCACTTATTGACAAAAAAATACAACAGAATGATATAACAAATCTGAAAGAGAAATTTAACGGACTAAGAGCAGTTCTTAACGACTTTCTAAATGCTACAAGTGCATCATCCCGTGCCAGCTACTGGCGAATTGTATACTCACAATTTCAGTTAATGGAAACAACGTTAATGCTTGATGATACCGATGACAATACTATCGAACACAAGATTATTAGGCTCCCTCTATTCGCTCAATTCGCAAATTTATACTTGCCCTTTCTCAAACAAGCTGTCGTATTTGGTAAGGAATGGCAAATGGATACAGCGGAAATAAACAAGACTGTTAAAGATTTAAATACCAACATTACGACTTATTGCTCCTATGTAGACTCCTGTATTAAGGAATGGCCCAAACACATCCAAACAAATGCTAAGTTCAACCCTAAAACTGCGGAATGGAATGCAAGAATTCAGTTCATAAGAGATATTTCATTTATGGTACTTGATTCTCGATTTCACTGGCCATACATTGGAAAATCAACTCCTACAGATGTTCCGGTCTCAACTAATGAAATCTACTCCGATATCATTGGTAGTATTACCAATAATCCAAATTTCAAAATCCCCGAACAAACACATCGATTAACAGGATTGAAAGTTTGGGGAGGCGATCTCATTGATGCGATCCAAACCAGATACGGAACAAATAAATGGGGAAACAAGATTCCAGAATTTAAAGGAAACCCAGGTGGTGGTGGTACTACCACACCACCACAAGGATGGACTGGAATAATCCATATCGACAACCCTTTTGTTAGTTACTCAGCAACGTCACGAACCAATGTTCCTGAAAGTTTCACACTAACTTTTAACCAGGGTCAAACTATTAGCTGTGGGAGTAGAACCTCTAGTGACATTGGTAAAGGGAGTTACAAAAACAAAATCATTTCACAAATAATAACCTCTGGAGGAAGTGTATCTACACTAACGGCTGAGTCTTTAATTTTTGGCTTTAGAGATAAAAACAGCTATGAATCAGACAGAGATCTCTGCGCCATTACGAAAAAAAGTTCTAACTTCGTCTCTATTCAGGTATATCACCGAAATTCGGACTACCAGAAAATTAGCGAGCTTGTAAACATCCCACATCCAGTGGTGGAAAACATAGAAAATCCAAATGATTGCAAATGGTATAGAGGCACCTATAAAAAGGACAATAATGCTGTCTTTGCATTTTTCGATGAGTGCCTGCAGTTTACTATATTTTCTGCTTCAACCCAAAAAACGTATCTCAGCAAAGATTTGGAAGACATTTGGAGCGCCAACGAATTCCAATGGCATTTTGCTCTTGGCACCAATAAATCCAACTCGAATGCTGTTTACGCCTTTCTACAAAAAAGAAGAACAGATACGATCTACGCTGAGGGTAATATGTCTCTCCAAGTACTGGATGACAGTTATTCCAAAGTTGTACAAAAATTCGAGATGCCTATTCCCAACAAAAATGGAGATAATTTTAACTTTCATATTGGTTCATATCAAAATGACCCTTGTGCGTTGTTTTGTATAAAAACAAAAAACACTGATTCTAAACACGTAGAACTGCACATCTCGAGTTCAGTTTCAAAACTTAACGCTTTACCATATAGCGGGTGGAAGAAACATCTTGTTCTATCAAATATTACAGAAGCAGAAGGAGTAGATTATCTGTTTCAGTTGGAAGGCACACGAAACAATTCGTCTATATTGTATTGCATCAAGATAAAAAACACCAAATCTAAATTTGTGGAAATAACTACTTTAATCGGTGATGATTATTCGCATGTTTACCTTCAGGAGATTACTTCTATCCCTATTAGTCATGTGAAAAATTATGCGCATTTCTTTATTGGACGAGGTATGCCCAGTACTCCCCCGTTGGACTAATTATTTTTCAGCTAGAGAACTAGTACTCCTATTTACAATGCTCCTTTCGGGTGATAAAGCCTCACTACCACAATAATTATCGAGAGTGTTTTTTTTGTTAACTGCATTGTCTAATTTTAATTGACTTGGTGAGATAAGAAAATAGTCGAAATGAGTTTATTTTAACATTGTATGTAATTGGAAAAAAAAGCGGCGAGTACGTTCAAGAGCGTTGCAATCTTTGTTCCAGTGGTTACAAAGATTGCAACGCTAAAAACAAAAGGATAAAACAAAAACGGCATACAACAATGTGTATAGTGCATAGCACCCTGCGGGATGCTACGACACCATACACGGAACGTTGTAAAACATTATGAAAAAAAGCTTCTTAATATTAATTTTACTAATCAACTTTAATAATATTTACTCTCAAGACGTTGAAAAACTGAAAGAGTATGAATATTTTATTGAAAGTAAAAATTATGAAAAAAACTGGATTCGAAAATATATATTGAAAGATGGTTTAAATTATAAAATTCAAGATATACACAATGAACAAGGATTGACGAATGAATATATTTATTTTTATAACAAGAAAAATAATGTCATCAAAGAAGAATACGTAATGAATAAAGGCTTTGAAAATGAGGGAAATATAAGAATTAACCACAAACTTACATATAAGAATAATAGACTAATAAAAGACAGAAGCAAAGAAACAAGCTGGACAATTAAATACTCGAATTTTGATAAATTAGATAATCCACAAGTAATTGAATCAATTAGTAAAAATAAACAAACTAAAAAAAACATAAAATATGATGACAAGGGGAATATCTTAAAACTAACCGAAATCACATATAATAATGGAACAAAAGTTATTAAAAAAACTGAATTTACTTCATACAAATATGACCAATATAATAATGTAATTGAATTACTTAGAAGTAGTGTTCCCAAAATGGAATACCCAATAAAAATGATTGGAGGACCTCATTTATATGAAAATGAGTTTTATAAATACGAATATAACAAAGATGGTCTTTGGACTAAAAAGGTTTGTATAATTAATGGGAATGAATCATATATATGGAAACGTGAATATAAATAACGTTTTACAACACCGTATATAATTTATTGCTAATTCTAGCCTACTTACGAAAGTCCCTGCCTGCCGCAGGCAAGCTCGCGGACTTTCTTGGTCGGTAATTATTTATTAATTTCATTGCTAAATCATCGCAACTAAATCTTGTACAAACACGTTGTGTGCCATTGAAAAAAGGAAAAGCCCACCGCACGTTCAAGCACATTTAATTTTGCTCGTGCCTCACAAAATCAAAAGAACTTTCACTTACCCACCGCCACCCTCAATTAACTGTGAATAATCATCTCGTTTTTTAGTGATTATTTTCACATTATTCTTATATTGTACATTTTCTAAACGGACTGTTATGAATCGCATCAAGTTCTCTGAATTAATGAATACGTAAATAAAGACTATCTCATAGTATCTTTGCATATTATTAGAATTACGGAATTAATATAATTTATATATGAGATATATAACGTTACTACTTCTCCTCTTGGGGTTTACTTTTTCAAGTTTTGCTCAGCAAACCATTAGTGCATCTATTACACATGACGGAATTCAGCGAGATTATATAGTATATATTCCGGAGCTATACGATGGCAGTACAGCTGTGCCTTTAATTCTAAATTTTCATGGATTTGGGAGTAATGCAAACGAACAAATGTTTTATGGTGATTTTCGTGATATAGCAGATACAGAAGGATTTCTTTTGGTACATCCTGAAGGGACTACATTTATTGGAAATCAATTCTGGAATGTTGGGTTTCCTGGGATTTCAAGCACCATCGATGATGTTGGTTTTACCGAAGCTTTAATCGATGAATTAGCAACTTTATATGCCATAGATTTAGATAGAGTTTACGCAACAGGAATGTCTAATGGTGGTTTTATGAGTTTTTTATTAGCTTGTCAATTGAGTGAAAAAATTGCTGCTGTGGCATCTGTAACTGGATCTATGACCCAAGACACTTTTAATGACTGCAACGCTCAACTCCCCACACCCGTTTTGCAAATTCATGGTACTGAAGATGATGTTGTTCTTTACAATGGAAATACTTTGTCAATACCCATAGCAGATGTGATTTCTTATTGGGTAGATTATAATAATTGTGAAACAACCCCAACAACTACAACTCTTCCAGATCTAGACGTTTCAGATGGAAGCACTGTAGAACATAGTGTATATGAAGATGGTGATAATGGGATTACTACAGAGCATATGAAAGTTATTGGAGGTGGTCATACTTGGCCAGGCTCAATTCTAAATACTTCGGGAACAAACCAAGATATTGATGCCTCAATGGAAATCTGGTTGTTCTTTTCAAGATATGATATAAATGGACCATTGTCTGTCAATGAATTTGATAATATACAAGTGAACATCTATCCAAACCCAACCCAATCTAAAATTAATTTGTCATTGAATTTTTCTAAAGAAGTTGATTATGAGTTGTTTTCTCCTCTGGGAAAGCAATTAATGAATGGAACATTTACATCAAGTAATGAAGAAATTGATTTGTCAAATTTACCATCGAATATTTACTTTTTAAAAGTAGGTAATCAGGTATTTAAAATTTTAAAGTTTAAATAAAAATCTTGTATGAAAAAAATAGTGTATTTGTTCAACTTTCCCAATGATAGGGATTGATGAAGTTGGAATTCATTCCAATAAAGATGGATGTTTAATGATGGAGCCTATTGTAGAAAAGACGATAAAAAAGTATATGAATTAAACTTTTTTAAATTTATAGAGTCAAAGAATAAAAAACATTAAATAATGAAAAATTTACCCCTACTACTTATCTCGCTAACTTTTATTTTATCATCATGTAACAATGAAGACGAAATTACACAACCCCAAGAAACTCAAGGATACAACATGTTACTCATTGGTAACAGTTTTTTTAAACCCTACGCAAACAATCTCAATGAGGTAGCTCTAGATGCTGGTTTTGAAGACCACAATTCAACTCTTGTATTTAGAGGAGGTGATAATGGGAGACCTATTAATTTTTGGAATGATTCAGACAGTAATGTACATCAACAAATTAAAGCTACTCTAGATCAAGGTAATGTAGACTATTTTGGAATGACAGCTGGACATGATTTAGACAACACAGACGATCCGTATGAAGGCCATCGTGAATGGATAAGCTATGCATTACAAAATAATCCAAATAGTAAGATTTTTATAGCCATACCAGTAATAGATTATCCTGCTTAATGGGATGAAAGAGCCGAAGAGTTTGGATTTAATACCATAGATGAACTTTATGACTATTTTGTAAATGTACTTGTCAATCAAACAATGATCAACCAATTGCG
>OJCB01000068.1_pt1 | contig 44822 bp, 44 predicted proteins | sample 1591501 | NCBI WGS metagenome assembly OJCB01 (sample SAMN05416813, study PRJEB24817) | seawater metagenome | isolation source: Sea water | place: Canada:Atlantic | collected 2013-07 | reverse complement strand
GCTTGGTATCAACCGGGAAAATCCGGCTACCGATCAACAGAAGTACCTTCGGTACTGCGCGTGAGTGCGGGGGGGGCGCAGGGGGTACCCCGCCGAGCGCGCGCGCAGTGGATCGACTCCCCTACCTCCCGACTAATCGCAGCAAAAAGTGAAACGTCCGGATGGTGATGCCGCATAAGCACCACAAAAAGCGGTGCGTAACCTGCGGAAAGGAATTCGAATGCCAGCCATCGCACGATGACCGCATGCACAACTGCTCAATCGAGTGCCGAAAGGCCGCAGATACCCGGAAAAAGTACCAAAAGGAACTCGGAACCATGTCAAAAGCCCTGAAAGCTGCTGAATCCACGCGATTATCACCCGCTCAATCGGCCAAAATACGCGGTCAGATCGCCAGAATGGTCAAAAGTCAGATCAATTGGGCCAATGAAGTGGTCGAAGGGAGCCGTGAATGGTCCCCAACGCAGGCCAGAGTGTTCGGAACCCTGCTCGCAAAGGTCGTTCCTGACCTATCTGCCAGCTACCACCAGCACGAAGTCACGAACAAAGAACTCGTCGAACTCTCGCGAGACGAGTTGGAGCGCATTGCAGCGGGAATTGAAGTCACATCCACGGAGACAATAGATGTTAGTCAAGAATCCTCAGAAGAACGCCCTAAAATCATCGATCACGCCCCAGCAGTTCGGGAAGGCGATGGCTGAACTCGATCTCTCGGCAATACCGGAGCATCGTAAGCAGCAGGCCGTCATGGATCACCTGGCCAAGATCATGGCTGGCACCATCCATGACCGGAGTGTCGCCGTCGAAATAGCAGCATCGCGTTTAATGCGGCTCAAGAAATGATGAAGCGCCTAGAGCGCTGGCTGTACGATGTCGTCTACCACAAGTTCCACGACAACTGCCTCATCGGCGACCAACCATTCTTCAGCACCGACGACCTTGGCCCGGCCCGTGCTCTGGTTGACGGCTTCCCTCAGATACGAAGGGAAGTGCTGCAAATCCTGGAGCGGTACGACGAACTCACGCCGTTCCAGACCATGTCTCCAGACCAGCAGCACCTTTCGGACGACGACCGCTGGAAGTTCTTCTTCCTCAAGTGCGCCAAGATACGCTTCAAAAAGAATTGCGCCCTCATGCCGGAGACAATGCGTATCGTGTCGCAACATCCGGAAATCATCGCCGCCTATCTCTCCATCCTTGGCCCCCACAAAACTCTGCCGCCGCACGAGGGGCCGTGGTCTGGCGTTCTCCGCGCACATCTCGGCGTAGTCGTCCCTGAACCGAAACCCGGTCAGGATAATCCGCACATCCTGGTCGCTGGCCAGCGATACGAGTGGAAAGAGGGCGAGGTCGTCTTCTTCGACGACACGTACACGCACGAAGCCCACAACCCGACAGACGAAATCAGGGTTGTCCTGTTCATGGACATCCTCCGCCCGATGTCGCGCCCGTGGTCATGGCTGAACAAGGCCATCCTGAGCGTCTGTTGGCTTTTTCCCTACGTCTGGATTCCATACTTCCGCCACAAAAAATGGGAGAAGCAGTTTCATGGCTGAACTATCGCAGAGAGAGGCCGCAAAATACTTACTCCGGCTCGCAGACGCACAGGAAAGTTTCCTTGGCTTCTGTAAGCTCCTCTATCCGGACTGGGACTTTCCGGGATTCCAGCTCGAACTAATCGACGCGCTGGATCGGCTGGAGAAGGGGACGCTCGGCTGCGACAACCTGCTCATCACCATGCCGCCGCGCCACGCCAAGTCCACATTCGGCACAGTCCTGTTTCCGAGCTACTTCATGGCCAGGAACCCTCACCGCTACATCATGAGCAGCTCGTACAACAGCCAGCTCGCCACAGACTTCGGCAGGCAAATCAGGGGCGTCGTCGAAAACAAAATACTCAACCAGGCATTCCCCGAGTTCACGCTATCAACCGACAGCCGCGCCGCCGACGTCTGGCGTACAGAGGTCGGTGGCGCTTACTACGGTGTCGGTGTAGGCGGCACGACCTCCGGTCGTCCCGCAAACCTTCTCATCGTTGACGATCCCATCAAGTCTCGTGAAGACGCGGAGTCTATGACCCAGCGCAACAAGACGTGGAACTACTATGCCTCCGCTCTCTCCACACGTCTCCAGCCAGAAGCAGACGGAACGGCCCCCAAACAGATCATCATCCTCACCCGCTGGCATCCTGACGATCTGGCTGGCCGTCTCATCGACACAGCCGACTGGTCGGAGGGCAGGTGGAAGCACATCAACTTCCCGGCCATCAAGGACAGCAAGAACAACATAAACGGCGTGGCCCTATGGCCAGAACGGTTCAGTGTAGAAGACCTCAGACGTCGAGAGAGACTGAACCCCCGCGAGTTCGCGTCTCTCTACCAGCAGATGCCCTACATCGAAGGCGGCAACCTCATCAAATCAGAGTGGTGGCGCTTCTATCCTGAAGACCTGAAGCCAGAAAACTTTGTGTCCGTCGTCATAGGCGTCGACACGGCATTCAAAAAAACCGAGAGCGCCGATTATTCCTGCTACGTCATCGCTGGCATCGACCGAACCGGCGACATCTACATACTCAACGTCACACGCGGCAAGTGGGACTTCCCCGAGCTGAAGCAGCGACTGATCCAGATCAACAATCAGTGGCGCGGCAAAGCACTCCGGGCAATGTACGTAGAAGACAAAGCCTCTGGCCAATCTATCATTCAGGAACTGAAGCGCGAGAGCGGCATCTCCGTCATCCCGTACAAGGTCGTCCATGACAAAGTGAGCAGGGTCAGCGCGATCCTCCCGCTCATACAGGGTGGCAGGATATTCGTCCCGGAAGCAGCCCCCTGGCTCGATGACTTCATGGACGAAGCCGTCTCGTTTCCCGGCGGCATACACGATGACCAGGTGGACGCAGCAACAATCGCAATCGACGTCCTGTCTCGGACCTCCGTCACTCCCGAAGCATTCGAACTTCAGGGTGACGTGTCTCAGTCACTGAACTCGCAGCACAATTCTCTGGGCGCGTCCCTACGGGAAAGAGTGGCGACATCTATCCCCAAGTTCACAGGCTGGGGAACGTAGCAAGGACGACCGCTTCAAACCTTAAAGGGTAAAAACTCGTATGGCTGAAAACTCTCAAAACCGCTACCTCGGATCGCGATACGAGCTGCCTCACAACGAAGGCATCGTCGTCGACTTGTCTGAATTCGCAGATCGTCTGGTCGCATACGAGGACATCGCCGCAGACCTCACAGAAGACCAGGAGCTGCGGATCGTCGACTACGTAAAGTCGATGGTCGATATGTCTTACAACAAAATCAAAGGCCGATATTCACATTGGAAGGAAGCCGACCGTGCTCATGATGTCTATGTACCGGCAGACACGACAAGTTTTCGTGAAAAAGCTGTCATCGCTGATACGCGAGCTATCGCGGATACTGTGCTTACCTATCTTATGGCTGCTCTCGGTGGCCGAAACCCTATGTTCCAGCTCGAAGGACTTAATAGGGAAAGCCGAGACGCGTCTCTCATCCTGGAAAGAGTTCTTCACCAGCAAATGAGGCGCACAGCGGGCGAAGCCCGCATCGCGCAGATGCTCCTGGACAGCGTCAGGTACGGTTTTGCCCCGACAAAACTGGTCTGGGACAACCAGAACAACCAAAACAGCATCGTAAACTTCGATCCAAGGCGCTGTTTCCCTGACCCCCGCGTCAACTGGGGCGACTGGGACAACATGCAGTACATCGTTTTCAGTGATTTCCTGTCCTACAACGCCCTGCAAAACAGCAATCTCTACCCAAAGCTCAAGAAATTCCCCCACCTTCGCAACCTCACAGCTCCCGCAAAGGCTGGCTGGAACGCACACAGGTTCCACGCGGAGACAGGGAAGGGGCTTTCAATCGATCCTAACCAGGCCCACCAGCGCGAGCGCTCCGATCACGCGTTCTTCACCCTCGGCGATGCGCGCACCGTAGACGAAGCCTGGGTCCGCATGTCTGGCCATGAGATTGGTATCCCCTCCATCGAACAAATCTGGCTGCTCATAACCATTCTCGACGAAGACGTCGTCATCCGCTTCCAGCTCAACCCATACGGCAAGCAGTTCCCTGTCGTAATCGGTGGCCTCTACCAAGACACACACAAGACCTACGGCCAGTCGCTCTACGACATCATGATGCCGATGCACGACATCGCCACTTACCTGATGCGCTCGCGCATCGACAACATCAGCGCGGCCCTCAACAACCTGATCTTCGTTGACCCCACCCAAGTCAGTGTCCCGGACCTGATCGACCGCAATCCGTGGGGTGTCGTCCGCACTCTCCCTGGCACTAAGCCCGGCGACGGCGTGTTCATCGCCCAAGTGCCAGACGTAACCAGAGGCCACTTCAACGATATTGCTGCGATGACTGAACTGAAGCAGCGCGTCAGCGCCGCATCAGATGCGCAGCAGGGCATCCCAACCCCAGACGTAAGAACCGCCACAGAAATCCAGAGACTTACACAGCTAGGTTCGCAGCGGCTCGGTGTGATTGCCCGAATTATGTCGGCCACAACTGTCCGACCGCTCGTCAGAATGATGGTGGGCAACATCCAGGACGCGCTTTCAATGCAGGGTTCAATCAAGTTGGACCCCCTGACAACGCCGTCACAGCTTACAGCCAAGGCAGACGACGGTTATTTGGACTACGACGTCTCCAAAGACCTGCAAGGAGACATCGATTACCTCGTGATCGATGGCACTCTCCCCGTCGAACCCACGCGCAATGCAGAGACGTGGATGTCCATGCTCCAGATCATGAACCAGACTGGCCTTCAGATGGAATACAAGTCCGGGATGATCGCCGAAGAGGCAATCAGGGCTATGGGTATCACGGACCTCGAACGCTTCCGTATCAGCGATCAAGAACGCCAGGAGCAGGGCATGTCTCCCAGTCAGACTATGGCCCTCATGGAAAAAATGCGTGGCGCTTCAGTCCAACCAGCCGACCAAATCCAACGCGACGTCGAGAAGGGGAACCTCGTCCCCATGCAAGGAGCCTCCTGATGAGTGAGAGCATCGTAAACGCCTTACGCCCGGAAATTGACCGCACAATCAGCGACTTCATCGACGCTTGCGTTGCTGGCTGCGATCACCGCGCACAGTCCGAGATAGAAAGCCTGGCAAGGCAGCTCGAAGACACGAAGACAAAGCTCAAAGCGCTGGAGGACAAGCTCTCCAAGCACGACGCAGCACTCAATGAACTAAGCAAAGAAACCCCTCTGGCCGACCCGACAGACAAATACGCTCTGACGAAGGCCAAGATGGTGAAACTGATGGTTGATATGGGATACCTAAAATGAGCGAGACACTTCCCACAGGCGAACAGATACGTTTCCGGTCCAGCAAGACCGGCGAGCACAACCTCGACACTTACCTCGAAGCAGCGGAGATCGGTGATCGCCAGCTATTCGACATGCTCAACGACATCTTCGACTCTGGCAATAACGGTCTCCTGCGCACCGAACTCTGGACGTTCCAGTACAACACCACATCAAAGAAGCTACAGGTCCGCGTAGGGGACGCATCCACCCCTTTCACTGACATCACCTCGTTCTTCAATGTACGTGGTGCATTCAGCACATCGACCACGTACCAGAACTTCGACCTTGTCACCGTAACCAATACAGACGTCTACATTGTCCACGGCCTCAGTGCCGGAGCCACGTTCGCCAGCGAAGGCAACTTCACTGCATCTGCAAATACTTTCAAACTGATAGACGTGGCGAATGCTCTCTCGTCTGCGACAACGCAGGCCACCAACGCTGCTTCTTCTGCGTCTGCCGCGTCGACATCCGCAACAAACGCTGCAACATCTGCCACGACCGCAACCACCAAAGCCTCGGAAGCCGCCACTTCGGCGACAAATGCTGCATCTTCGGCCTCCGGGGCAAGCACGTCTGCCTCTAACGCCAGTACGTCTGAGACAAATGCCGCCAGCAGCGCGTCTTCCGCATCTTCGTCTGCCAGCAACGCCGCGTCTTCCGCGTCTGCTGCCAACACGAGTGCCACAAACGCGGCGGCAAGCGCGACGACAGCGCAAAACGCTGCTGGCACAAACGCTGACGGATCAGCGGCTGCGCCGTCGATTTCGTTTAGTGCCGACACGAACACCGGCCTGTTCCGCCCCGGCGCTGACCAGATCGGGTTTACGACCGGCGGCACGCCTCGTGCGGTCATCGACAGCAGCGGCAATTTGCTTGTCGGCACAACCAGCGCAACCACTGATTTGGGTTACGCACCAAAGCTAAAGCTGTCAGGCAGTGGTCCGGGTCTTTATTTCGAAGAGACTGACACGTCTCAAGATTATTCGATCACTGCTCTCGGCGGTAAATTTTACATCAGAGACGCCACTGCGGTCGTACCCCGTTTGACCATCGACAGCAGCGGCAATGTCGGTATTGGTACTTCGTCACCTGACTATGAACTAGACATTTCAGGTACAACTGATCCTCGCATTATCCTTCAGTCAACCGGAACGGCAAGTACAGACGACACGATTTTTATGAATCGCATCGGCGGAACCTCTGCCACAAACCAGATTTGGTTTGGTGACTCAGGTAGCGCAGCAACAGGTAAACTTCAGTACGATCATAGTAACAACGCTATGTCGTTTCATACGAACGGCGGCACCGAACGTATGCGCATCGACAGCAGCGGCAACGTCGGTATTGGTACTACGTCACCTGCTCAACTTGTGCAGATAAGTAAAGCGACCTCTGCTGGTACCACCAGCCTACTTGTTAGCAATTCAGCTGGGACAGGGGGTTCTTCTGCTGCTTTAAAATTAGGTGTTAGCCCTGAAGATAATAGTGTAGCAAAGTTTGCGATTATTCACGAAAGGCTTGCTGCATATGGCGGCGGAGACACTTATTTTTGTAGTAACTATGCTGCGAACACGACCGAAGTTACAGATGCCGACGCTGTCATAACTATTAAAGGTTCTACTGGCAACGTCGGTATTGGTAGAACATCGCCAACATATGAGCTAGATGTAGATGGCGCAGTAGGCATGTATGCCGCTACTACAGAAACACGAAATTTTGAAGTTGGTTATGGAAGAACCGGAAACGGTTATTCGTATGTTGACCTTATTGGCGATGCTACATACACGGATTTTGGATTACGCCTTATTCGAGGTAATACTGGACCCAATACATCTTCAGAATTAGCCCACAGAGGCACAGGCCCACTTGTTATTACTGCTTTAGATGCTGGTTATATCGACCTAAGGACAGCAAACACAAACCGTATTCGCATCACCGGCACCGGCCTTGTCGGCATTAACACACAAACGCCGACACGGCATCTGTCGGTCAATGGCTCTATTCAGTTCGCCTCGGGTGGTGTGATTGAAGCTGGAACTTCATCACTCAACACATATATCGCTGGTGTTCAAGGGGCGAGTGGTCGTTGGTCTTTTGCTACTAACGGTAGCGAACGTATGCGCATCACCAGCAGTGGTAACGTTGGTATTGGGACGTCCAGTCCCAGCTACAAGCTCCACGTCGCAGGCGACATCTACGCCACCGGCAACGTGACGGCTTACTCGTCGGCAGCCGCCAAAGACAATATCAACACTATCCCCAATGCGCTTGATCTGGTCGAGCAGCTACGCGGCGTGACCTTCGACTGGAAGGAAAGCGGCAAGAAAGCTGTCGGGCTGATCTACGAGGAAGTCAAAGAAGTCATTCCTGAACTGACCAGCGACGAGGGGGGTCACGTCGGTGTCGCATATCAGAACACTGTCGCCCTTCTGATCGAAGCGGTCAAAACCCTATCCGCAAAAGTTAAAGAATTGGAGACCAAATAATGCCTAACACATACACATGGACGTTCGATCCTCTCGAAGTAGCCGGTGCCGAAATCGACGGACACGCTGATGTAATTCAGACGGTCCACTGGCGCGTCACTGCTGTTTCTGACGACCCAGAGCCGCTCACGGCATCTGCCTACGGGTCAGTTTCTCTCGACGCGCCGGGAGACGGCTTCGTGGCGTTTAACGATGTCACGCGGGAGCAGGTCAAGGGCTGGGTGCTGGCATCGCTCGACCCGGACGAGGCGGCGGTGCAGAGCGCCCTCGACAGCCAGATCGACACGCAGCGCGTGCCGCCGACGATCACGAAGCAACCAGCCGCGTGGGGTAGCTGATGGCGCTGCAAGGTTCAGGTGCGATCTCACTCTCAGACCTTGCTACTGAGTTCGGCGACACAACGCCCAACTCTATGTCGGAATTTTACGCTGGCGGCAGTCTGGTCGGCACGAACAACGCGAGCGTACCGGCTTCCGGCGCAATTACGCTGGCGAATTTCTACAGCGCGACTGCGGCCATCGTTCTCAACATAACGTCGAGCGCCAGCAATCAGAATATTCTGACCTTGGCGACTGCGGCTGGTTACAACGCTGCAACGGACACTACACCAATTATTGTTAACATAAATTCAGGCGTCACGGTCTCTGGCTCTGGGACTTACGCGCTGCGAACCGGCGTACTAAATGCGTCCTCGTCGTTGACAATCAATATTAGCGGCTCGGTCGATGGCTTCTTTGGGGCCAACGGTGGCGTTCCGGGTGGTACCGGGGCGGCTGGTGGTGATGCTTTGTATTGGGAAACAAGCGGCACTTCAGTCGTCAACGTACTGAGCGGCGGGTCACTCCGGGGCGGCGGCGGCGGTGGCGGCGGTGGTGGACAGCGGGGCGGCAGGTACAATGTCTGGAACGGTAAGACATGCCAAGGCGGCGTGAGCTATGGTTCTTATGGCTCGACGGGAGCAGCCGGTGCATTCGGCGTTGCCGGATCGACGGGCGGCACCGGAACCTATGGTTCTGGGTTGTCTGGTTGTGAATATCAAGTCGTCGGTGCTGGCGGCGCTGGCGGCGCTGCGGGATTTGCCCTTCGAAAAAACAGCAAAACAGTAACCCTCAATAATTCTGGAACCGTTGCCGGGAGTGCCGCCTGATGAAAATTTTGATACCATTCTCAGGTGGGGTCAATAGTGCTTATGCAGCCTGGTGGTTTGCGGCTAACACGTCTCACGAAGTTGCGTTGCGATTTTTGCGAGAAGCAAACTTCACGGTTGAAGAGAATATCGAAAAAGAAAATCATGCGGTAGCCGTGTCTAATTGGCTTCGCGCTAATGTACGAGAATTTGAATTTTCTGCCGTCGATGCCACGGTCGGACATATAAAGAAAATGGTTCCTGTCCGCGAAGGTTTTCAAAAACAAACAGATATAGGCGCACGTATCGCACGGCACTCTGAAATAGCAGCTTGGGCGGGTGATTTCGATGCTGTTGTTTTTGGCAGATCATTGGAAAACACGACATGTGACACGGCGATCTACACCAGAAATATATGGGCGGACACTGGAACCCAAGTGATGTGGGCTGGCTGGCCGACTATGGGAGAGATTGTGCCTAACGATTTCGATTTTGATGCGGTCGCTGCGACGTTAACAGGAAAATGGGAACAGTATGAGCAGCTACCTAAAGGCTTACAGTCCGTAGTGCTGTCACACGATTGTGATGACAATTGGTGCATCCGATGTGCGTACCGTCGAGGATATCAGCACTTTGTTGCTAGTGGAAAGACTGGGCGTGAGTTTGACCGATGGTGTGCAGAGCAGGGCAGCTACGGACAGTGGCGATCAGCGGCGGACCCAGCCGATTATGTCTGGCGAGGTGGGTGCTGCGATGAGTGTGCGCCTCTTAATTATCTCGCTGATCTGGTTGGCCGCGAGTGGCCCTCCGTCATCGAGACGCGCAATCGTATCCAATGGTTTTCCGACCACGGCGCTGACATGACCGGCATCGAAACCGAGGAGGAGCTTGGCGATTTCTGTGGCCGCATGGGCAGGATCAATTTGGACCGGGGCGTCAACTCTGACGGCATGACCGGCGACGAGTACTGGGCCGCTATACTTGAGGCGGCGTTGTTATGACCTCCCGCCCATTTCTCGTGTTCCTGATGGCTGTCATTCTGACCGCCATTTTTGTGCCTCCAGTTCAGTCGACACAAATACCGTGCATCACGCCGGACAGGGCAAAAGTCTTTGAGCCAGTCGAAAACGTGAAAGGCTGGGGTGTTCGCGATGGCGGTTTGGTCAAACTGAGTGTGTCCCCAGAGGGATACTTCCTTATTACGCTGTCCCCTCCCGAAATGAGCGGGATGGTTTGTATTGTGGTTATGGGAACGGATTGGCATTTCGTCACACCTGAACCAGTAAAAGGGGAAGAGGCCGGTGGTTGACCAGAAAATAGCGGTCGACGCGGCAGCGGTCGGCGCGGGTCTCGGTTCCTGGCTCGCACTGCTGCCTGATGTCGCAGCATTGTTTTCAATCATTTGGTTGAGTCTCCGAATTTGGGAGACCGAAACAGTTAAACGATTAACGAGACGCAGCTAGTGGACGATACAAAACTTCTCATAAGTCTCGGCTCGACCCTGGTTAGTCTGGCGGGGGCATTCGCCGTGGTCCGCTACCAAGTGGGTTCAATCCTCGCCACCCTGGCAGACGTCGAGAAAAGATTGCGCTCAATGGACACACGCATCGACAAAGCCGAATTGACCGATCAACGCGTATCGGTGCTCGCAGGAATGCTTAGTCCGTCAGAACGAGAAAAGTCTGCTCGCGAGTTGGAGCACATCGTATGCACGGTCGCGCAGCTCCGCAAAGACGTCGATCACCAATTGCACATTCACAATTCGAAACACATTCCTGTGTCAGACGTAAGGAAAGCAGACTAACCACAACCCACCCGACCATCAGGCAAGAAGGAGCCAAACGATGAGTAAAGTTAGAAAAGACGCAGCTTCTGTTACCCGACAGTTTAACAGCGGCAACATGCCCAAGGGACACAAACCCGTTGTCGCTGGCAAAGCAATTGTTCGACGCTCTAAAAAGGCGAAGCGTTGAAGCCTAAAGCGGCCTTGCAGGCTCTGAACGGTCTGGAAAAAACAGAGGGCTGGCAGCTCCTCCAATCTATTATGGAGGAAGAAATAGTTTCGTCCGCAATGGCAATCGCCGACAAAGTCGAGATGTCAGTAGACGAGATAAATTTCAGGCGCGGAACCATTTGGGCAGCCAAGCAAATGCTCAATCTTCCGCAACGTGTCCGCATCAAAATGGAAAACGAAGTCGCCCTCGATGGGGACGACAAAGTTGCTTCTAATATCAATGATGTAACCCTCTGAAACCTCTTAACCCCGCTACGGCTGGGAAGGAAAAAACATGGCAATACCCCAATCCCCCGACCAGATGGCCGCATCCGTTGATGGAATCGCCAGCCAAATGCTCGGACAAAACCCCGCCGCCGCTGCCGCACCTGCCGCACCTGCCGCACCCGTTCCACAAGCCGCGTCTCCAACTGAAGACGCGCAAACTGTCGCCGCCCCAAAAACGGAAGACGACAAAGCCGGAGACGAGGCCGTTGAGTACGCGGTCGCCGTAGAGATCGAAGGCAAGCCCTACACCAAGCAGCAGCTTGAAGGGATGATGGGCCGCTACAAAAACCTCAATTATCGCAATGCCCAGTTAAAGCCGGTCATGAGCGTGATCGAAGCCTACATGAAGGAAAACCCGAACCGCCCTGTTGATCAGATCGCTTCTGATCTGGCCGCTTTGGCGAAAGGTGGGTCAGCCCAGCCGCAGATGGGTCAGGCCAACGAAGGCAACAACCCTCAAGTGCAGGTGTCAAACCCGCCAGGAGACAGCAACGAAGACGTCTCCAGTGCGCTTAAAGAGTGGGCAAAGAAGAATGCCCTCGATGATTTGCCTCCTGGAGTGGAAACTATCCTCTCAATGGGGGACACAAGTCGGGCCGTAAACGGTCGCATGGATCAGATGGAGGCAGTTCTTCGGCAAATCCTTCCGATGCTTCAGGGCGGAATGGACGCCATGAAACAGCAGAACGTCGACGTCAATCAGCGCATGGAGCAGAACCGCCAGCAGACAATTGCGGTCAACATCGACCGGGCGCAGCAGGCTCTGAACATCCCAGACGACCAAGCGCCGCAGTTCGAGACGTGGATGCAGATGTTCGGCCTGACCTTTGACGATTTCGTCGATCAGGACGACGCCATGAAATACATGGGCGAGTTCGACCGCAGCTTGAAAAGCAACAACTACGATCAGCTCAAGAGCATGACGGAGAAACGTCTTGCATACACGGGCGGTCTTGGAAGCACACCGTCAGCGCAGGGCGCACCGGCTGCACCAGCAGGTGGAGATCGTTTAGGTGCAATGGCAGACAAGATCATGTCTGCCCGTAACATGGGTTAATAACTGGAGAAGAGAAATGCCTGGAGCTTACGGAAAGAAACCGAAGCGTAAACCAGCCCCTAAGAAAAAAAGGCCGATGAAGCGGGGGTACTGATGGCCGCTAAAAAGAAACGCTGTAACGTGAGCCTTTCGGTTTCACGTGGTGAAAAAAAACCAGCGTCGAAAGGCGCTGGTCTCACCGCTAAAGGTAGAGCCAAATACAATCGCAAGTGCGGCTCAAACCTGAAAGCACCACAGCCCTCTGGCGGCTCAAGACGCACGTCGTATTGCAAACGCTCTGCCGGACAAATGAAGATGCACAACATTTCGTGCTCCAAGACGCCGAAGAAGCGTATCTGCGCGGCCAGACGTAGGTGGAAGTGCTGATGGCTAAGAAATCCGGTCTTTGGGACAACATCCACAAAAAACGTGCGCGGATAAAAGCTGGCAGCGGCGAACGAATGAGAAAACCTGGGACTAAGGGCGCGCCTACCAGGGCAGCTCTTCGCCGCTCCCGAACAAAGCGGTAGGGACGACAAGGCTCTCTCCCTTAAATTATTTTGCTTGTATGTCGCGCTACGGCCCGATGACGACCTAGAGCAGGGAGATGATAATTCCTCCAGCGCTCGCCAAAAAAACCTTTTTTCTAACGCCTAGCACAGGAGAATGAATCATGGCTGGCATTCAAGGAATTCGGGGAACCGGCGAATTTAGCGCTGACTTCCGCCCGAAAAACTACCGGGAGCTTTTCACGCTTCTGGAACCGAACGGCAACGCTCCTCTTAACGCGCTGCTTGCAATGGGTTCGTCTGAAGCTACGGACGATCCTGAGTACAAGAACTTCCGTGACGAGCTTCCCGAGCGGACGCTCAAAATCAATGACGGGGCAGGCTACAACAACTCGGCTACGTCCCTGACGATTGATGCTTCGGATGACAACAAGTACGCCATCAACGGCGCAATCGTTGTCAACTCGAACACGGGTGAAGTAATGCACGTATCTGCGGATACGACGGCTACCACGCTGACCGTCGTCCGTAATATCGGTGGCACGACTTTCACCATCACGGACAACGACGACCTGTTCGTCGCTGGCTTTGCCGCATCGGAAGGTGCGTCAACACCTACGGCCATCAGCTTCGACGCGACGGTCGCTTCTAACTTCACGCAGATTTTCCGTACTGCGTTCTCGGTTAGCGGCACCTTGCAGTCGACCTACCTCCGCACCGGAGACAAGGAAGACGAAGCGATGACCAAAGCGCTGAAACTTCATATGTCCGACATCGAACGGGCTATGTTCTTTGGCAAGAAGCATGAAGCTAATGGCTCCACTGCACAGCCCACCCGTTACACGGGCGGTCTGACCACGCAGCTTACCAACGTCATTGACGTAGCTTCTGACATCGACGGTGACGGAACCATGTCTGAAGCTCAGTTTGATGAGCAGCTCATCAGCACGGTCTTCAAGTTTGGCTCCAAGCAGAAGATTGCATTTGTTGGCGAAACAGTCGCTCACCACTTGCAGGAGTTCGGCAAAAACCGTTGGCAGCCGACCCAGGTCGAAGGCAGCTACGGCGTGAACTTCACGCGGTATCAGACCTTTGCTGGCGACTTGATGGTGCATCTGCATCCGCAGTTCCGCCAGATTCCTAACATGAAGAAGTCGATGGTCATCATCGACTTCCCGTACCTGAACTACCGCTATCTTCAGGACCGGGATACTTCGCTGTTGGAAAACCGGCAGTCGCCCGGCGCGGACAGCGTCACGCATGAGTACCTGACCGAATGTGGTCTGGAACTCATTCAGGACAAAGTCCACAGCTACATCAAGAACTGGACGACCAATACGTAAGGACGACCAGTAAGTAGCAGTTGAGTAAATTATGGGGGGGCAGCAATGCCCCCCCATTTTTTGCTGGAGAAACTTATGCCTGACACCAAAACCAAACCGGCAGCGCCCAAGCCAACCGCCAAAAAAGTAGAGAAGGCCGCGCCAGCGCCGAAAGTCATTTGGTACGAAAGCCGCGAGCGAGAGCCTTCGAGCTTCGACTGCATGGGCATCAAGCCGATACGCAACTATTCAAATGGCCGTCTTGAATGGGAAGTTCCCAGTGAGATGGGCGATAGATTTGCGCGCAACCATTTCGTTTCTATGGGGCGCATAGTTAGGAAAGACTAATGGCGACCGCCTACTTCCTCCCAACCGGCGAGCAGTACACCGGGTCAGTTCACACCCATGACGGTCACACTATGACTGGCGCAACGCATGCGTCTGAAAGTAGGATTCTGTCATTGGAAGACCCTGGTCTGTCACGGCAGAACCCGCACTTGGGCGGAGGTAACTCCAGTCTTGAAACGCTTTGCTTGCAAGCCATCCGTCAATTTGGCGACTTCAATCCGGGAACCGTGGACTCGTCTACGCTTTCCATGTTCCTGCAATTCGCCAATCAGATTATCGATGAAATCAGGGTACACCCGTATTACAGCGGCTATCCTGTTTTAGATTATTACACGAGCCTAAGCGAAACCCGTCCCATAAATGACGCGATAATTCGCTCCGGTCTCCTCTACCATTACGCCCTTCAGCAGGGCAGTGAGAAGATTGAGATATACGCTCCGCTATTCAACCGAACCATGAACCAACAGCTTTGGCATGAGCTGAACGGCAGCACAAAAATTCAAATGCGTATCGTTGACGACGGAACAAACGACAGGAACTTCTCTGGCAAGACCAGCACGTACAACGGTCTGCCCAATACAACGAGTAGCTGATGGCTACGACGTCCAAGTCACCGCATGGCGTTAAGACGACAACTGTCGCCTACGAAAACTTTCAGGGCTTAGACACCTCTCGAAGCCTGACTGCGCAAGACACGAAAACCGAGCAAACTCTTTCTCTGATCGAAAACGCTTATTGTGACTGGCGCGGCCAAATTGTGCGCGATCCCGGAGCGTCTTACCGCGAAGGTAAGTACTTGGTGGTCTACACGAAACATTTCGGCATCGGGGAATCCGCGTGGGCTGAAAGAACCGGAAGCGGAATTAACTTAAACTCAGCACGTGGCCACATTGCCAGTGATGTTTACCCAGTCAACGCAACCGTCTCTGGCTGCGTGTTCAATCAAAACCTGCATTTTTTTGCTCGCGCCCTGCCACCATACCGATACGACGGCATCAAATGGTCTCAAAACCAGTCACCTGATCTCCAGTCCTTGCGACCGTCTTACGCGGCACCCGTCCAAAGACGTATGGCTGTCGCCGGTATCCCTGGCAAAGAAACTCAAGTCCACATTAGCCGGGTGGATCAGGAGGAGATTTTTCCGAGAGACGAAGACGTGGCAAGCAATGACGTGCTCAGAGCAGGCTTTATCGACATTGCAAACCAGATTGGCACCGCAGACCAGATCACAGGTCTCGCTAGTTTTGAGCAAAACCGTCTAGTCATATTCACGTCTGACAGGGCGTTGGTCTTTCAGATCGATCCAGACATCACCGCCTGGACAATTGATGACAGGACAAACATCCACATCGGCTGCGTTTCGCACAATACAATCGTAAACGCTGGCACAGACGTAATATTTTGTTCCCGTGCTGGCGTTCACTCAATCAGACGTAGCCAAGAGAACGGCATCCTCGTCTACAGCGTATCGTTTAGCGATAAAATTGACCTTCTCTATCGCGAGTATTTCAACTCTGTTCCAGACAAAGAGACGATCTCGGCAGTTTGGGATCAAGACGAGAGCCAATATCACATCTTCTTCCCGCAGGCAGGCGGGTTTTTGACGAAAAGACTGACGCTTTCCCTCAATCCAGAGGGTGAAGCGCCTCAACCGAAGTGGTCGACAGGGGACTTTCTGAACGCCAGATGCGGCAGTTTCCTGAGCGGACAGCTTCTTTTTGGCACTCCGGGTGGCATCTACGAAATAAAAAAGCTGGATGAAGAAGCCGAGACCACGCCAGACGCGACCATTCTCACACCGATGCTGTGGCACGGCGATTTCAATAATTCCAAACAAACACATTCCTTGATCGTGCAGGCAGCCGGGAAGGCGATTGTCGATGTTTCTGCTGTAGATGAGGAGGGCAGATCACTCGGTTCGATGTCGTTTGAAGTAGACGATACGGACGACAACCGATTCATTGATGTGCCACTTTCTTCACAATACGAGCGGAAGTGGGAGACCAGGTATCGGGGCGCTCAGTACCGCGTCGTAGTTAAAGAGGGCAACCAGATATTTCGCCTTATGGGTATTGCCGTCGTATTGAAAGGCTAGAGATTTATGGCACGGTTGAGGCAGACAAACCCGCAGAGCTACGGCTCTTCATCAAAAATTAACGCAGAGTTTGAATCTCTGATTCGCTACATAAATGCTGGCGAACTCGGAGACAAAACCCTCGGCGAACTTCTGGCAGTTCTGTTCAACAGCGACGGCGAATTTGCTGGCCCCATCGAGATGCGCAAAGATTCCAGTCTCGGCATCCAATTCCGTGTCGGCACCTACGCAGATGCTGAAACTGGCTGGCAGACCCTTGTCGCCCTGTCCGAACTGCGGGGCGCGGCGGGTTCGGACACCGGAGAGATCGGTGCTCCCATCATCCTTGGTCGAGCCGACTATGTCGCTACGTCTGGCCAGACTGTTTTTGATTACGCACACACCACGTCAGACGATCTAATTGTTTACAGGGACGGAGTTCTGAAACGTCCCGGTGCGTCGTTCGACTACGTTGCCTCTACAACAGCAGGTACCGGCGGCACAGGCGCTGTTACGTTTAACTCAGGCGTCACCGTTGGCAACGTCATTTCTATTTATAAAATTCGATCGAGTGCCATAACGGGCTTCACCCGCAGTGACCAAGTTACCTCTGCGTCTCAGCAGGTGTTCCCGTTCACCTTTGAGAGTACCTCAAAGCTGCAAGTCTACAAGAACGGCATCTTGCAAAGAGAAGGCGGGTCCAACGATTACATCTTGGATGCAGCGCAGAACCAGGTTGTGATGAACTCAGCCGTTGCTTCGGGCAACACCATCACCATTATCACTGTCGAGAACACGTCTGTCAGCGCTGTCAGCGGTATGATGTTCGAGGATAATTACGTTATAGCCTCCTCTGGCCTCATTGATTTCACGAAGGTATCAGTCGGCAGCGGGGCCATTACTCAGGCCAAGGTGTCGGGCCTGACCGCCGCGCTCGCAGCATCCGCGACGATCTCTATATCAAGCTCGACTCCGGTCGCACCCGCGACCGGCAGTCTCTGGCTGGACACGAGCCAGAACCCGAACAAACTAAAATTTTATACTGGTGCTCAATTCCTTGAGGCCAATCCTGAAAGCTCTTTGCCGACCTTCTCGACATCGAACGCATCTCAGTTCATCCGGGTGAATTCGACTGGCACAGCGCTGGAGTATTCAGCGGTCGATTTGACCTCGGTTGTCCCGGTTACTCAGAAGGGCGCTGCGAACGGCGTGGCTCAACTGGACAGCTCTGGCCGTCTTCCCTTTGCACAGCTACCCACTGTTCTCGGAACATCGACCTTCTATGACACACAAGCGTCTGTCGCAAACGGTTCCGTCGATCTAAGCAGGTTGTGGAAACAGAAGGTTCGCATCGATGGTATCGCAGTCCGTACTTCTACCGGGACTTGTACCATCCAGATACGCGCTGGCGGCGTGGACGTTGGAAGCACCTTCTCTGTTTCCTCAACGCCAAACGAAGTGACGCTCGGAACACCAATTGAAATTGACGCGACCACCAGCAGTAAGCAGCTCGGCTACACGATCACAAGCAACAGCGCCGGTAACGATCTGGAAGTCTCCCTGGCAGCCTCGGTAATTAGTTCGTGAACGTAGAAGTAATCAGTGATGTCAAAATTTTCGGACCCTGGGTCGGTCAAAAAATCGGTCTGGGCCATGATTACAACGATGCTGCGGGTTACGGGTTTCTCATCGATGGGCAGCTCGCCGGAGGTGTCGTTTTTACTGACTACACCAAACGAGACATCCACGCTCACATTGCCATCGAAGACTCTCGCTGGTGTACCAAAAAGTATCTCAGGTTCGTTTCAGAATATCCCTTCGTTCATTGCGGCGTGGAGCGTGTCAGTTCTCTCACGCGCAAATCTAACCCCAAGGCTGGAAAAGCTATGTCGTCATGGGGCGGAAAACAGGAAGGCGTACTGCGAAAATATTTCGCAGACGACGACGACGCGATCCTTTGGGGTCTTCTCAAATCAGAATGTAGGTTTTTGAATCATGGGTAAATCATCACCGTCTGCTCCGCCGCCCCCGCCTGATTATTCGGCGCAAAAAGCAGCCTTTTCGGCACAGCAGGCAGCCGCTCGTCAGGCTACTGCTAACAAGTACAACACCGCCGTAGGGCAGTTCAACCAGCAGCTAAGAGATCAAGGCGCTGGCATCGGCAACCTTCGAGGCACTTTGGGTGGCCTCACTATTGCAGACCTGACCGATGGAGGGTCGCAGTACCAGTCACAGGTTGATGATCTTCGATCCGGGCTATCTGGTATGAGCTTTGACCAGACGAAACCGAGCTTCTCTGGTGCGGTGATGTCGCCATATGGCTCAGTATCGGTTGACGTGCCAACCCTGAACAACGTGAACGAAAGCCTACGAAGCAACTACCTAAATGAAATCGGCGGCCTTAGCAGCCGCATCGATGAGCTTCGTCGCGCCCGAACCGCTGAAGAAACCCGAGTAAACGATTTCCGCAGTCAAGCGATGGGCGACCTTGGGAACCTGTCGGGGCAAATTGGTCGTGCGAGTATCGGGAATGAGGGGACTATCAACTCTCTCGCCAGCGCTCTCGATCAAGCTGGCTCTCGGATAAGCGGATTCAATTCGCCGATAACATCTCAATTGTATGGTGGCAGCGACGGCGGTCTGTTCCCAACTCTAAACGAAAACCTGACGTCAGCTCGGTCACTACTGTCAGACCTAGAGGGCAGACGAGCAGCAGAATTGGATCGGATAGAAAACTTCCGTACTACCCAGCAAGGTAATTACGATCAACTGTCATCGCGTTTTGCACCGCTTACAATTGCAAACGAGCAGGGTCTGTCTGATCTGGCGCGTGACATTGATACTCAACAGCTTGGCATCAATCGTTTCCGTAGCGAGATTGGTACTGATTTCAATCCGACACTCAACAACCTTTTTAACCTCGAAGGTCAGGTTTCTCAAAGACAGTCCGAGCGTGAGTCAGAATTGTCTCGCATCCAACGGGCAGAAGAGCAGGCTCGCGCAGAGGCAAGGGGTATCAACGCTACCGCAGAATCCGCGAATATATATTCGCTTGCTGGTTTGAATGCGATAGGTGATCGTCTTGACGACGCGCAGACCGACCTGAGTGGCTTCTCCTCAATCCTGCCGTTCGATTTCGGCTCTGCAAACGAACGTCTTGCGGGAGCTTCGGGCAGGTTGTCCGATCTGCGAAAAGACCGCGCTTCGTCTATAGATGACTTCTTAGGCAGGGCGTCCACCGTTTCTTCAGGTCTTTCTGACATAGCAGATTTCGACGAGGCTGGACTGCGGTCTGGCTTATCGGAATTACAGAACATTGGCGCGGAGCTGTCACCATTCTCGGGTGGCCGAGTTGCTGACGTGCAAGCGGCACTTAAAGCATCCAGAACAGCCGTCGACGCAAGACTGACAGCGCTTAACACTGAGCGCAATAACATTGAGGCGCAAGCCCAGCAGCTTCTCGAAGCCGTAGGAGGCGACAACTTTAGTAGCCTTGAAGAGGTCGCAGCGCAGATGGACGCTCTTGGTCTTGTCGAAGAAAAGCAGCAGCTTTTCGCGGCTGCTCAGGCTCTTGATGAGATCGAATCGATTCGACAGAGGCTTCAGGGTGAGAAACAGCGTCTGGAGACAGATAACGAAAATTCTGCGGCTGCCTTGAACGCTGAAAGAAACTCTATTTTGAGCGCTCTAGGCCCAGGCGGCGTCCCGCAGTTCCAGGATTTCACTCGTACAACTCCTATGACAGCTCAGGAATACCTGGCCCTGCTTGCGAGGCAGGCGGAAGAAGAAAACGACGCAGCTCGGTCTCTTCCGAGTGGTTTCTCGGGGAACCTCGGCGTCATACAGGTTTAGGGGAGATTAGTTAAATGTTCTCTACGGCCCTCGGAATAGGCATGAAAGCATTCAGTGCGGTGCAAGCTGGTAGTGCTCGCAACGCTGCGATTGCTCAAGCAAATTATGCCCAAGCTGTTCAGGAACGTATTGCCAACAAGCAGATGGACTTGCAGCAGTACAACCTCCTGTTGGCGCAGGACCGTGATCGTGAGCGGAGAGAAGAGAACGAATACGGTCGTCAGATGAATGTCATGAACCGCCGCATCAAAGAGGAGGAGCGGCGGTATCAACTTGGCGAGGTCGATGATCAGAAGCAACAGCTCCTGGCAGAGCGCCGGGAAGTAATAGAACGGCAAGTTATTGAAGATCAGGCTGCTGCAAAACAGAGGGAGTTTTTGCTCAACCAGATTGCGAACAACCAGGATATCCGTCTCGAAGAACGCAACTTTGCGAAACAGCAGCTTGACGAGGTTAAAGCCACAGCTTCCGGCGAGCGCAACGAAGACCTGACCCGGTTTTACACAGAGCTTGAGCAGAAAAAAATAGAGCGGGAGTTCGCTGAAAACGAATACAGGCAAAACCAGCAGCTTCGGTTTGGCGAACGAGCTTTTGCCGAAGAGAACCGCGCAAGAACAATGGCAGAGATCGACCAGCTCTCTTCTGGTCTTGAGGCAGTTACCTCTCAGTTTATGTCGCCAGACGACATGCTGTCTCAGCTCCAGGACTTCACACCAGAACAGTTCGCGGCTGAAGAAGCGCGTCGTACCGATGAGGCTTTCGCTGACATCGATAGAGCTGGCCGTCTAGTTGCCTCTAAGGGCGAGGCCGACCTTATTAGACGCGGCGTAGACAGCAGCACCACAGCGACAGACGCACGATCTGAAATCGCCAGACGTCTCGCAGACCAGTACGCAGCGGCACGAACAAAAGCACGGACGTCAGCCCAGCAGTTCCTTTCTGGCCAGCAAGAACTAACTAAAGGCAGCCTCGCGAACCGGATGGGTCTTAGATCGGACCTGATGGCGCAGGCCGCTTCGCCCTATGAGATGGCTCTCAAGAACCTGCAACAGATTAGGAACCTTCCGACAGCGGCATCCAGTGAGTACAACCAGCTTGGTAGCGCCGTCTACAACAGGAACCTGCAGAGCGCTAACGACTACCGCGCTCCCGTTGCGATTAACAGCGCCGTTTACGATAACCTGGACCGATCCGTTGGCACAGGTTTGGCTGCATATCTGAACCCGAGAACCGCCACGTCCCTCGGTGGTCTTCAGGTCAACACTGCCGTTTACGACCCCTTCAAAGCAAAAGTTCCCAGCGGCGATCAATTGATTGCTAACGCCGGAACCATTGGCTCTGGTGTTTTGAGCAGTGCGCAAAGGACTGCCTCAGATTTCGGCGCAAACGCTGTCAAAGCTGGCGGCGCATACGGCTCTGCACTGAGTGATCTCTTGCAAGCGGCAAGACCCCTTGCCAATTCAGCAGGTAGCTGGTTCGGCGATACGCTTGGCGGCTCGCTTGGCGGAACTTTTAATGAATACTTGAACACTTCCGATCATCTCGGGAGCTACGACCCTAACTCCACGGAATATCCTTGGTAATTTCAAATCTAAACAACGGTGATAATTAGTTATGTATGATTGGGCAATCTACGAAGGAAAGCAGAAGCGCGACGACTATTGGCGTGGCGAACGCTCGCGTGTGTCCAAGGCATTCGAAGAATACAAAAAGACAAATCCCTACGCGACACAGGCGGAGATGGAAGACTACTTCAAGCGTGAAGCTGGTGGTGACGCTTGGATGTTCCAGCCTCAGTCAGAAGTTCTGGGTAAGCTCGCGAGCAACAACCTCGCTGCTAAAGACAAAGCAGAAATGGAGGCTAATTTAGCGGAGATCGACACTCGCGCAAAACTTGACAAAACTTTGCAGGAACAGGCCCGGTCATACATCCTCAATGCCGCTGACACAGACACGCCGGAGATGGTCCGGGCGAAGATGGCCCAAGAGTTAAATGTCCAAGACCCGTCTAAATTATCTTTTCTGACGCAGGGTCTAATGGACCGTGTTGGGAAAGATGTATTTTTTAAGAACATAGAACGCATCAAGGAAATGGCCGATACGTTTAATGTGGAAATCGACGCGGACTACCTTGCTGAAGCACTCAACATCCCGTTGACCGCAAAAAACCGATACTTCCAGATGTATCAAGGTTATCGCGCAAACCAGAAAAAGAAAAACGTGCAGCAAAACTATCTTAAAATAGTCGAAGCTGCTCGATCTTACGCTGTACGTGGCGAATCAGACTCAGCAGCGTTTTTAGGTAATGCCGAATCAGTCTATGGCATTGAACTTACGCCTGAATTGAAGGCTGAGGTTAAAGTAATTTTCGACCAGTCCCAGGCAAAACTTAAAAAAGAGGAAGACGAAAAATTAGCTCAACGTCGGTCGACAGTATACGGCGATGTCCTCTCTCATTTTACCTCTAAGGACCAGCTTGGTCTGGTCGCCGGTATGAAGGATGTCAATCAAAAACAAGTTGAAGATTACATACGGACCCGTTTCTCTGGGTTTCCAGACATAGATGCACTATTGAAACCAGGCGGTGCGTTCGAAAAACTCCCGGAACAAATCCATCAAGAGAGGCTCAGAGCCGCCCAGGTTCTCAAAGGGGCAGCGAAAGCTGAAACTAGAGCGGCGCTGGCCGAACAAATAAGAAACCAGCGATTTGATTCTACTAAGGCGCTGGCCGACTCGGGGGTGACTAACCCACGCAATCTTTCCTCAATGATCGACGTTCTTATGCCGAATGCAAAGGACACCGCCAAACAAGGAATGCTCCTCTCTCTGAGAGAGGGGATTCAAGCCGCAGTTGCCGGATATAAATTAGACGTGTCTGACATAATGCAAATTGCATCAAGTAGTAATTTGAAGGGTGTCATTCAGGCGGGGGCCGCCGACTCCAATCAAGTTGCTCAGGCTATACGGAACACCCAACTGTTCCGTGACGTAGTCAAAGGTAAATCCGCTGATGATGCGCGTTCTGCGGCGCAAGCTAAAAACCGGGATATGTTTAGAAAATATAACACCTGGGATGCGTACAAGACGAACGAGGTTGAAAAAAACGAAAACGATCTTTTTGCAAACTGGCGGGACGCAGTAGCCAAAGTCAGAGACAACGACAGTATGCCGCAAAGACTCAAGAAGCGTAATCTCGAAGCGCTCCAGACCTCCCTAAAGACCAGAGTAGACGGATTTATCGATGGTTTTTATAGAGACCGGGCTATAGCGACGAATGGCATGCGAGGATTCTTAGACGTAGGAGAGAAATGGGGAGGCGAAGACCCGAACTACTCAGCGACTTGGGAAGCGGATTTGAAGGTAAAATTTGAAGCCGCTAACGCCGAAATATCCAGACAAATCAAAGCAATGGGTCAACCGGCAGACGAGGCCACGGTCGCGGCAGGCGATACCGCAATTGAAAGACTGTTCAATGTCACTTCGAAGAGAGTGGCAGGGAACCAAACTACATACAACGTGACGAGTGTGCGGCCTACGCGAAGCGGCAATTATGGAGGCTGGAACTACTCTAATATGCCTGGCTCCGGACCTGTTTTAGGGGCAGATGCGTTGAGAGGATTGGCGTCTGCCTTCAAGAAGGCCGCTGACATGGATACCAGGTCTGAAGGCGTAGCGGCGGCCAACGCTCTTTTGCAAAGCCAGAATGTTACCTACGATCAGCTTGAAGCATCCCAATTCTTCGACTCTCTGCGCAAATACCTAATTAGAAATCACTCTCGATAAGGACGACCGCCTCAAGCGGCAGAACATAAAATCACTCCAGTTGAATCGGAAACTGGAGTACCGAAGTGGTCGACTTAAATACAGATTTTTCAGGAGTTATTAAGACTTCTGAACTCGAACCCACGGCGACTATTGACGACTACTCAGTGGGCATGAGCGATGCCAAGCAAACGCTCAAAGACCCACGTTTCCTCGCCGATCTTAGACAGTATTACCGTGAGCATTTTCAGGAAAATTTCGCATCCGACGAAGACCTGGTAGATCGCTTCTACGAAGATAGAAACTACGCAGACCTGAACTCCGTTAGCGCCGTCAAGGACGCTGTTCGAAGCTCCAGCTCAACCGAAGACCAGCGTCTCCGCATGCGCCGCATCGAGAATGTCTGGCGCTCACTTCCCGGCATGTTTAGCTCCGGAGGACGCGGGTGGGGGGCTGTCCTCGACGTAGCAGGAGCCGTTTTAACAGACCCACTGAACCTGATCCCTGGCCTTGGTGCCATGAAAGCCGGTGGCCAAGCCGCTCGTCTCGCCCTGATGGGCAGAAAAACTGGTCGGATCAGCGGCAATGCTACTGCCGCCGCCCTTACAAAGGGCGCAAAGACAGGCGCGATTTCCGAAGGCATCCTGTCGGGCGTTCAAGAAGGTGTTGTAAACACAGCCCAGCAGATGCGTGACACTGACCTTGGTTTCCGAAAAGAGTTTTCGCTTTCAGATTTGGGGGGTGCCGTAGGAACGGGCGCTGCAATGGGCGCAGGTATTGGCTCCCTGATAGGCGTGGGCGGCGGCGCTATTGGCCGAATGGGTGCAGGCAAGCAGCTTGAAGAGCTTCGCCTGCTTGGCTACTCAGACGACGAAATTGCCCGGATGGCACCGTCTCTCAGCGAGGCAATAAACCCGATTGGCCGTGCCGCTGTAGATGTGTCCGGTCCAGATGAGCCATCCAAGTTTCAAGGCGAGGCCGGAGCAGTCCTCCGTGCAGAACGCGGCGCTGTAAAGCGCGGCGATAGAGCCGACCCGTTCGCGCCACGTCTCGAAGATCAGAGGCCGGAGGCAGAACGTGCAGCAGAGGCAGCGCCAGAAGCGCCTGAATTAAGCGAAACGCAGCTCCGGGAACAGGAAGCTCTTAGCCGAGTTGGCCTCGACCCTGAGTGGAAGCCCAAGCTCAACACGATCATCACTAATCTGCGAAATGAAATCGACGACGAAATCGCCAAGGGCGGCGAGGCAGACGCGGAAATTGTTCAAAACCTTCAGAGACAGATCGACGAAGCTCAATCTCTGAGAGAGACCAACTCACGTCTTGGACTTGAGGCCGAGGAAATTCTTGTCGGTCTTGGCTCAGACGACATACCCACGCAGACCAAGGCACGTGGCAGGCAGGTCGATCTTGAGCGGTCTGTCGAGAATTTACGGGCAGCAATACGTGCTCACAACGAAGGTCGTCCGGTAGACACAGCCCTGCTCGGACCCGGCAGACGAGAGACAGACGCGCCTGGACAACCTGTCCAGGGCAGCGCCCAGGCGGATGTTAATCCCGCCGAAACCGCAGAAAACCGGGGTTCTCAGGTTGAGTCACCTGACCAGGTGTCTGATGCAGGCGCGAATCCAGACGTAGAAGTCGTCTCGCCAGACGAGCCTGGGGAAGCAATCGTCTATACCAGGAACCAGGCAGACGTAACCAAACGCATCCTAGACGAGGAAGGTCTGACAGAAACAGACCTCCAGACCATGATCTCCGATGGGCGCATCGCCCTGACAAATGGCAAGTTTTCGCGTGAATCAGTCAAAAGTCTGCGCGCCGCCTTAAAAGGCAACCGCGACACAGCCGCATTAAAAGAGGCTATGGCCCCAGACGCTGACGCGCCGCAGGCTGAAGCCGCCGCCCGGCGTCTCGATGATGCCGAAATAATGGCAGAACTCGCCGCCATAAAGGACAAGCTCGCTCCTCTGGCATCGATGTCTCCTGAAAATGCTCTGCTGATGGCAAGGGGTATAGCTAGGAAAAGGGCGCAGTCTGAAGGTTTCGATGAGGAAGACCTGCTCGAAGCAATAGCTGAGAACCAGGACCGGCTTGTAGCCAGGCCCGGCGAAGTCTCAATGAATATTGATGACGTTGATTTTCTCGCTGGGGATTCAGAAAGCGAAAAGCGCAAATACCGCCAGATACTCCGCGAGTTGAAGGACGATCCCGAAAACGGGGACGTCGATGACTTCGTCTTGCGAGCTATGGCCCGAAAGATGTTGGACGAAAACGTTGCATATGAACCCCTGACAGACATCGTGGCAGACGCCACGTCCGATGAAGGGGCCGCGTTTGCCCAAAGGCAGGCCAGACGCTTTGGCACTGGCCAGAGATCAGTAGAAGCAAAGAACATCGAGGGCGCAGGACGGAGCGCAAACACTGGTAAAATACAGACCATTCTCCGGCGTGGTGTACCGACTACTTTTGAGCAAGACACAAGCGGTAAGTGGCGAGTAGTCCGTTCAGTCACGGCTGACGGGATCGACAGACGCACAGAGAGCATAAATCCCGCTCGGTATATGAACCGCCAAGCAGTTGTCGTGGAGGCCAAGAACAGAGAGAGACGCCTCGCTCGCCTGATTGAAGACCCCAAGGGTGAAAAGGCTCGGTTCAAAAAAGATATTCGTGCGGCAGCGAAAGCGAATGGCGAAAAGTTACCCGCTGATGAAGTGAACGCACGGGCAGACGCAGCTTACGAAAAAGAAAGGCTCATGCTCGAAGAGCGTGGGACCATCATTGAGTACAGTGCAGATGCCGGTGAGAAGCTGATCCGGCAGGGCGGTGGCCCCGTTGATATCGCGCAGAAGGGGCAGCCAGCATTCTGGGACAGCCTGCAAAACCGGGCGTTTACATCGGAAGATGCCGCTCTTGAGGCGCGTGGCTACGGGTACAAAGTAGATACGGCAGCGCAGAGAAAAGAAACGGCGAGTGGCGCGACCGCAGAAGAAATAAACGAACTAGCCAAAAAATACGCAGACGATCCCGTGCGGTTTGTCGACGAAGTCGAGAAACTCATGGCGAAGTCTGCTGCGGATGGCTCTCCTACAGCGAGACCTGATGCGGACGTACCTTCGGCAGGCTCCGGCGAACAGATTGCAGCCGCAAAATACACCGATCCCGACACGGGTGCGACCGATTACCGAATGGTCAGCACTAAGCAGGCTGATCGCGGTGTAGGCGTCGATAAACTTATCGGTCAGCGCGGCGGTCCCATGTCCGATATTGGCAACTGGGAAGTGCGGTACGTAGATCGCAAGACGGCCCGTGCGAAAACCGCAATTGAAACAGCTTTTAACGCGGCTGACCCGATGCCTGTCGGCGCAGACGCAGCCGGTGCTCTTGGCAAACGCACAGGATCGATGGGTGGCTACGGTAATCCCATAGATTTGAGCACTGACGAAGCTGATAAGATCGTCCCGGAACTTACTCCCGCTGAGAAAGAATTTATCCGTCAAGCGCTTCCAGTTCAGGGCGGCAGAGGCGCTCAAAAGTTTTTTGTCGAAGGGGCCGACCCCAGTTACACCGACTTACTTGCCGCGAGTGTCGACTTAGAAATAGCCCCTTGGCGTTCTCCGGAAGAAATGGAGCAGGGGCTTGAAGCGTTAGAACTGATCTACCGCAAAATGTCGGAAGTGGCCCCGCAAGGCCACGTCTTTAACAGCCAACATCGAGACGATGCAGTCCAGCAAGTCGGGCGTATCTTCGACAAATTCGCTCCAGAAGAAACTGAAGAGGCGAAACGCTTCCTCAACGATCTTGGCGGTTCACAGCAGCATTCGCCTATTTTCGACGAAGCTGACAGCCGGTGGCGTTACCGTCAGGGTGGAGACGGCAGCAGTCTTATAAGTCTTGGGGCGCAACCAAGCGGCACCCGAACGCATCTAAGTGCGCTGTTCCACGAGACAGCGCATTGGGCATACAACAACATCCTTACACCGCAGGATCGCCTCGAATTCTGGGAGGCTATTCGGTCTGGATATATCAAAGACGGTGCTGTCGACAACCAGGCCATCCGTGATCGCGGCATTCGGGGCATGGCCAATGGCGAATTAACTGAAACGGTCTACGGAGAGACGTCTCCGCAGGAATTCTTTGCCGATCAGTTCGCAATGTGGGCGCTTCAGAGGTCGTCTGACGGCGTCTGGAAAGACGCAGGCTACTGGCAGAAAATGGGCCGGTATGTGAAGGCTGTGTTTGACCGCTTTTACGACAAGAAAGCCATCGATCCCAACCTCGAACCACTGTTCTCGAAAATTCTGCCTGAAAAAGAGCGGATGAAATTCAAGGACGGGTTCGTTGGTGAGCCGGTCACAGACGCCGGTAAATATCACAAGCTCCACTTCGAAGAGATAGACCACCTCGAAAGGGGTTTGCAGGCCGCTATCCGAGGCGGAGACCAAAACGAAATCATCACGCAGGCCGAACTTCTCCGCAACTGGCTTGCCGGTCGGTTCGCTCATGAAAGAAGCGAAATGCCCGGAGTTCCGGGGTCAAATAATTTCTACAAGGGAATTACTCCCGGTCACTACAAAATTCTTCGGCACCGTCTACTCGATTTGAATGAGGTTCTGTCAGGCGCTCGCTTCAAGGATAAAGCAGCAGCCGATCAGTATGTCGCGAAGGGTGTCGTCCCCGAACAATTCGGTAACGATGCTGATGCTTGGCTGGCAGACGCGCTGCCTGAGTCATCCAAATACCGTGAAGTCATGGACGACATCCGAGACCAGCAGGGGACGGCAGCGTACACCGAGCAACTGGATGGTTCTCAGGTGATATCTGTCGCGCATTACGCGGACGCTGCTGAAGATATCATTAATATGTACGAAGGAGCCTGGACACCCTCAACCGGCAACGTAAAGCCTTCGTCTGTCGAGAAGGGTTACAGCAACCTTACTCATCTTTTCAAAATTCTGCGCGAAGACCTCAACGCTTCCTACCACCTGGCTGAAGGCACAGACGTCCAGACAGTGCCTGACAGCGTGGCAAGGAAACAGTTGAAGGCTCGTCGCGCTGGCATAAACAAAAAGCAGCAGCGCAGTCAGCAGCAGACGGCTGGCGATCTGGATAGAGCGGCAGAAACAGCTCGTACTCCGAGAAACAAACGCGCTCCGCGCAAATCAAATCGCCCTGAGCTGGGTGAAGCAGATGCCGCGTCCCTCCGGGGAATGTCTCCCGACCAGCTCGCCGATGAATTCAAGCGCCATGAAGGCACTGGCCGAGGAGACCAGATCGCCGCGATCATTGACGAAAAGATGAAGACCTACCCGCTCGAAATGGGGCCGCCTGAAGGCAACAAAATGTATGCCTGGATCAAGGGCGCAAGGAAGGGCGAGTTAGTCCAGCGCTACAGAGAGGCGTGGCGGACGGGCGATATGGAACTCGAAGAGCAGATCGCATTCGAGGTCACTCGCCGCATCTACAACAAAGCAAACAAAGACGCGAAAATCTCCGCTGTCGTTATGGAAATAAACGACACAAATCTTCGACGTCTGATTGACGTCGAGATCGATGCGAATAGAGGTGTCAGCTACGAGGACGGCATCCCTGCGCAGGCTCCGGCTCGCGTCAAATCCTTCCTTAGTCCGATCACTCACAGAGACCCGATTGTCCAGAAAACTGCCCGGACAATGATGTATCGGATGCTCAACCTTGCTGGCAAAGCGACCGACAAGATGGGCGAAGTCAACGTTATGTCGGTGGCGGAGGTCGCTCGTCTGGCAAACGTCACCCCGGAAGGTGCGCCTAACGCTGTCTTCGCTGATATGCGCAACGGTAATTATGGCAAGCTGCGCTCCGATCTACGGCGCATGGCTGTTGGCCTGAACAAGGGAGAAGTAGGGCCAATCGAGGTCATGCACGAGGTATCGCATGCCGTGCTTCGTGCCGGTAACTTCCCAGACGTCGAGCGGCAGGCAATCGTCAGTGCTTTTGATGCGGCTGATGACCAGTTAAAAGAACGCGCCTTCGCTGCTGCGCAGAAAAACTACCCCGGACAGGCGGAGGCACAGCTCCGCGAAATTGCTGCCGAGGAATGGTTTGTAGAGGGCTTCTCTCAGTACCTTGCGAGACGCGTCAGCAAGAACGATGCGTTCAAAATGTCGGAACAGGGCAGCCTTGAAGACATTCGCCTTCGTGGCGATCTGGACCGAGCACTTGATCGTCTCGTCGAGTACGTCGCCTACGTCACCAACGGTTTGATTGGTCGCAATGACATCAAACAGACGTATCGTCGGATGATGTTCTACGGCGATGTTTTTGAGAAGCCGGTCGACCCCGTCTATCTGTCGCAAAAGAAACGATTGGCCGTTCCGGTTCGAGACGCGGCTGCGTTTGCAGAGAACTCATTCCGGTACGCACCACAGAACCGGGCGCAGGCGATCACCGCTTACGTTGACACTGGCAACCCGATGACTATGCGGGGCGGAAAGCCCGTCGTCTTTTACCACGGTACACCGTGGGGCGCTAAGTTCGACAAGAACGAATACCCGAACGTCATCATGAAGCCGACCCCTTCGGCCAGGGGTGTGCATGGTCGCGGTGTTTACCTCGCCCTCGACCCGACCGAGTCAGACTATTACGGGAACATGCCCACGTTTGAATCTTGGAGACGAGAAATCGAATCCAAGAATTTGACTGCTGATGAAAAGGAAGACGCCCTCCTGACGGCTGAGATGTGGTCTGACGCACAGTCAGATGTCGTCTTGTTGGAGCGGAAACTGGCCGACCTTGAGGCTCGTTCTTCTGGCGACCTGTTAGGTGGAGCTAATGACATCGCGGACTTTGAGGCAGCGGAACAAATTCCAAGCCTCAAAGAGGATATTGCCTTCGCTAAAGAGGCCGCGTCTTTCAATGAGGCGACCCTCGTTGACAATTACGGGCTAACCAGAACGCCTGAAGTCTTGCCACTTTACGTTCATGCCGAGCAGACAGCTCGGTTTGATAACACGCCAGTTGAAGCTGATGACGGTCTTATTATGGCTTTGGTGACAGAGCTTCAAAGCAAGGGACATATCCAAGACGGACCTTTGGCTGCCTTCTTCGAGAGTTTCGAAGGTGCGGCCATGCCGGGTCACAAAGCGTTTGCCGAGCTAGTCAACGCCCTGCAAGGGCCGGGTGGACTCAGCCGTGAAAATGCAAACGAAGCTATCACTGCCTCGTTAGAGAGTATCGGCTACGACAGCATGTCGGTGATGCACTTTGGTCATGGCCCTGAAGGCTCAACAACGCCGGGGATGGTTGTCTTTGACAGTAAGAACGTCAAGCACGTCGAGGCAGACGTCTTCGACGCCAATGATGACAGGCTCTATTACAGCGACTTCCACACAGCCGCCAATACAGAGATTGGCCGAGGAGTGCTTGCAGCCGCGAAGGGTCAAGACGCGTCGGTCTCAATGTATCTGGACGAAACCGTTCCTCCCCCGGTAGCCGGAGGCATGAACAAGATCGAGGCAGGAAAATCTCTCGATCAACCCGAAGTAGAAGCGCTGCATAAGGCTCATTACGCACAGATTCAGACCAACTCGTCTCGCATGATCTCCGTTGGTATGAAAAAGATGGGCCAATGGTTTAAGGAATACCACCCGCGTCATCACCGCATGTTCGCGTCCAAGTATTTCCCTATGAAAGACCAGCTCCTCGCATTGCCAGACGCACCTGGCGCTCTCAAATCTTGGGCAAAGAAAGTTGCTGCGCCGTTAAGCGAAAGAGCAACTCAACAGCCCGAAAGCTGGACAAGAATACAGCGCGCATTGAGACGCGGCACAAACAGTCGGCACTACGCCAACCTGTCATCGCAGGAAAAGAGTATTGCGGACTCGATCTACCAGCAGTTTCGTGATGAGCGGAAGGCTTTGGTAGAGGCTGGCGTCTTCATGGGAGACCGTGGTGACGACTACTTCCCGCAGGTTTGGGACAGTAAGGCTATCGCCAAGAATGGCCCCGAGTTTCGGGCGGCAATCGCCGATTACTTTAAGGCAGAGAGACGCGCTGCCGGTGCGTCTGAGGACGACATCCAAAACCTTGGGGCCAACAGCGATTTTCAGGAGATGGTTACAAACATCTACCGCACCCTGGCTGACGGCGAAAACGAGGGGGTCGTCTTCCCGGACGAAGCAAAATCGATCAGCTCTGGCGCGGAGAACATCGACTTCGCTCGTATGATCGAACTCGACAAATACCCGGGCATGCTCGATGCGCTTGAGCCTTACCTCTCCACCGATCTCGACTTCCAACTTACAAAATACTTCGAGGCCAGCACCCGCAAGCAGATGATGGTTGAGAAGTTCGGCCTGAACAATCACGGGTTGCACGACTACCAGAAGGTTATGTCTGGCGGCAAAGAGGCTATCGTCGATCTCCTTTCGACGAACAAGGTTTACCGCCGAGAGAGCAAAACAAAAACACCTGATGGTGAGTTTGGTGAGTACACGCTCGTCAATACGACAGAGATGCCTTACGCAAACAATGTTGAGGAAGCTGACGCGTTCGCGACCCTGCTCTTAGAAACACACCAGACGCAGGGACGACCCGCCGCGAGGCAGCTCTTGGATATGATTGGTCCCGAGGCGCGTCGAGGAGAGGCCGCTCCGCTTCCGTACCAGAAACGAACGGAAGCAATCCTGGACGCGTTGGACGACAGTCTCAGCGATCAGGGCCACGGCTTCAAACGTATCGATAGCGCTGAATACGATCACGTCGAGCGGATGCTCCAAGTCTACAACAAGCGCCCGGTCGGCGACCCCGGCCTTATCAAGGCGTCCAGAGTGATACGGACGGTAAACAACCTGTCGCTCCTATCGTTCACCACACTCACCAGCCTTGGCGATGTTGTCTTGCCTGTCATCCGGTCTGGCCGGATGGGTGCCGCGATTAAGGGCTGGAGCAGAATGGCGTCCGACCCCGAGTACCGGAAGATGATCCGCAATACGGGCGTGGCCATCGAGAACATCATGCACGAGCGCATGATCCACGGTTACGGCGGCAGCGACAGCAAGATCAGTCAGGCATTCTTCAACGGCACGATGCTAACGCCTTGGACAGACATGCAGCGCCGCATCAGCGGGGCGGTTGCCCATGAAGCCTTCAAGGCCGAGCAGGCCAAAGCGTTCCGGCACTACGTTCCCGGTCAGGACTTGGAAGCACAGCCCCCGCAGTACAAGCAGGCTTGGCGCATGCTGCGCAACTACGGTCTGGAAGACTACTCGCCTACCGGCAGTCTCAATGAGAGCTTTGAGATGGATGAGATCATGCAGTCTCCTCGCTTCCAAGACGCGATCATCAAATTCACTAACGAAGCGATCTTCACGCCGAACGCGGATGACGTGCCTTATTGGGCGCAGACGCCAATCGGTACGATAGTAGCGCAGCTCAAGACGTTCCCCCTGATGATCTCGCGTATGGGCAAAGAGATACTGTGGAACGACACAAAGCTCTTCCTGCATGACCGCAATGTCATCAAGCTGGACAACCCCGAAAGCGTCCGGGGAACCGGAAACCCAACGCGAGCTGCTTACTTCCTGACACTCGGGCCAGCAGCAGGTTACGCCGCGCTGAATGCGAAAGACGTAATCCAGGGACGCGGTGGTGAAGAGAACCGCGAACACAAACCCCGTGATCGCGGAGATTCTTTACAAAAGTTGCTCGGCTACAACAAGAACTATCACGGCGATCTGGAGACATACGCCAGTCACTATCTCGAAGGCATGCTTCTCATGGGAGGTCTTGGTCTCCTTGGCGACATTCTGCACTCCACCGTCCAGCAGGCAGACAACGGTGCGTATGGCCAATTGCGGGTCGTCTCCTCTCTCCTGGGTCCGTCTGTCGGCTTGGTGACAGACACTGTTGGCATCGTTGGCGGAGTTAAAGACTACCTGACTGACGGTGATGAAAACGGAACTGGGAAAGAGCGCGCCGCCGTCAGAGACACAGTGCGCCGTATCCCGATCATCGGGGGCATGGGGTCTGTGCGCGAGGCGATAACAGACGCGGCCTTTGAGAAGTCCAAGAAGGGTTCGTGGAGTGGTAGCGCCGGGTGGTCCCGTGGCTCCAACTGGAACAAGTGATGGATTGGGCAAGGCCAAACTTCAAGTGGTCAGAACTTTGGTGCAAAGGATGTGATGGATCATGCGCGTTCAGCGAAGACAACCGACCAATAGCAAACGTTGCCGATGCAGCGCTCGACAAACTTCAAGACCTACGTCTTGTGATCGGCGCTCCGATAACGGTCCTCTCGGCAGCTCGATGCCCGGTCCACAATGCGCGTGTGGGCGGCGTGGTCAACAGTCAGCATCGCTGTACGCAGAACAGGGCCGCTACGGCGTTTGATTTGACGTCTCACCGAGCGTCTCTCGAAGACATCGCAAAGGCTGCGGAGTCGGTCGGGTTCGGCGGTATCGGTCGGTACAACTCTTTTATTCATGTGGACGACAGAGGTCGTCGGGCGAGATGGAATGGAAGTTAAGAGGATATAGTTATGGAATTTATAGCATCAGCGCTTCTGGGAGGTGGGACCGGGATAATCGGTTCTGTCGTTGGTCGCGTCTTCGGATGGCTGGAGACACGCGAGAAGCGGAAGAACATGGAGATGGAGTTCGCTCACGAACTCTCGATGACGGAAGCTCAAGGCCGGATACGCGCAGACGAGCTTGAGGCGGAAAGCAAAATCGTTGAGCAGAAGGTAGCGGGGGACATGCGCACCGCCAGCTACAGACACGATATGTCTGCCGGTCAGCCTTACCGATGGGTGATCTCTGTGCTGCGTCTGGTCAGACCAGTCCTGACACTGATGCTAATTGCGATAACTGCCGCGATTGTTCTTTCGTTCCCAGCCGCAACAGCATTCGACATTGCTAATCAGGTGGTCTACCTGACAAGCATGGCTATTGCTTGGTGGTTTGGGGATCGCGCTCCGACGCCGAAGAAGTAATTTCTCCGCCCAGAGCGGCGTAACCGGCGACGTCTCGCCAGCTATCTTCGTTGTCGATCTGATGCGCCAGACGTGCCAACTTTAGGCCAATCATCATGGCGACCACTTGTCCTGACGAGACCTCGTGGTCGAGGATCATCGACCAGACCTGGGCAATACGTTCGTGGTTCTTTCCCGCATCGCCGTAGTCTCTGGCGCGGTCCCCGTTTATCAATGCCTTGGCTTGGTCTAGCACCACGTCTCTATACATCCCGCAACTTCTCCATCTCTATTTCTCGTTCGATCTCAAAAAGTTTTTTCTGAGTTGCAACTCGCGTTTCTCGGAGATACCTACGTTTATCAACTGCACGTCTCTCAGTATCCTCGTCAGCGAACTCAAGGTACTCAGTCACGCTGGCGATTTCGTTCTCGCACTCAGCAAGTTTGATTCGGCTGTCGCAGCGGAGCGCCAGAAGCTCTTCTATTTTTTCAGTCATCGCCTGTCTTTCGGGTGATAAACGGCGTAATCGTCACACGGGTTAATGCCTTCTTGCTTGTGCTTGAGGCAGTACCAAATGCCAGTTTCTTCAGCGATGGCATGCTTGCATGAGCTACACGCCACAGGGACGGGCTGGTCGTCCCAACAGACGCCGCGCTTGAAGCAGCCTCTGCAACGCCAGTCCTCGGGATCAGCGGACACCTTCTCAGCTTCGTTCATCATAACGACGTCTGCTTTGGCGAGCAGAGCGTTGTAGTGAAGCTCGTCGAATTCCACGATCTGAGAGAGATACCGGCTTGTGTTCTTACAATAGCTCACGAACAGGCTTTTCTTCATGCCCGACATGCCCATCATCGCTTGCATCTGGTCTACATACTTTGGGTGAGAGTGCGCAACGCCGTGCTTCAGGCACTTGTTGAACATAGTCTGGTTCATGCTCTTGACCTCAAGAACAGCAACCTCGCCATCGTCCATCTCAACGTGACCGTCCATGTGACAAGATATGTGTCCTCCGAACAGCTCGTAGCTGTGCTGCTTGCCCGTCAGACCATCCTTTTCCCAGACGCGTATGTCTGCCTTCTTCTTCATATCAGCGACGACGATGTCTTCGATGATATGGCCGAGCGCAAAAATTCTCTGCAACTTCGGCGGTATCGGGGAATCCGGGTAGCCACGGAGCGAGTACGCGAGGCTTGCTTCGCAATCACTTCCGATGTTCGACGCGCCGATATACTGACGAGGCCGGTCGTTTGACCGGCCTCGCGTAACGTAGCCGTCGTCGATAGCGTCAGCTACGGGGTCAACTCTTTCGACGACCTCGTCTGCCATCTCAGAACGGGATGTCGTCGTCGAGATCGGCAGGTGTCGCAGCGCCCGTGGCTTCGGCGTCTGCGCTGCTGAAGCGCTTAACCTCGGGGTATTGCCGCTGCTCACCATTCTTCATAAACGGCTTGCCGTAACCGACGATGATGGTGCAGCTCAGTCCCTCTATGCTTGCCGCGTCTCCCGGCTTGTCTGGAGTGGCATGACCAGCGGCGATCAGAAAAGATTTTAGTTCCGACCGTCCGATGCTCTCCGCTTTCTCCTTGGTCGGAAAATGGACGTTGAAGTTTTTGCGTATGTCTCCACCGCTGGCCGTATCAACAAAGTCTACCTTGAGACGCTTATTGTTCTGCGAACCATCCGCTCCTCCGAACGTCTCGATCAAGACGTCCCTCGCTGTCACCTTGTAGGTGCCGGGCGTCAGCCGAGTTGAGCCGCCTGATGCCTCGATGCTGCTGAGATCAAGGTCTTGAAAATTTGTCCACTCGTTCATCGTTAATGTCCTTTCTTTTTGTATTGAGAATATTCGTCTTCGGTCATGGCCATCCTGGCCAAAAGCTCGGTTACGTCTGCGCATTCTTCGTATGCTTGGAGACGTCCAAGAGGGTCGCGGGTTTTCCCGTGCCAGCCGCTGACTTCATCGCTGGCTATGTAGCGCTTGACGCGAGGGACACCCCGGTCGTCTTTCTCGGTCACGCGTACACCGCACAAGACGTGGTCAAATAACGCTGGGATTTTTTTAGAGACGCTGGAGCCGGGGACATGCGGCCAATACTCGACCGTGTCGTTGGGCGTCTTCTCTTCCTTGGCGAGGCAGGTGATGTAGACGTGCAACGGTAGGTCGCGGATCGTCTTCAAGACGCCGTTCATGATCCTGGCGTAGTCGCCCCACATGGCGAAGCCGTTGCCCGAACCCTCGTGCTCTTTTTCGAGGTGCTCGATCAGACGCTCGGCAAGCTCTGTGAGGCTGTCGATACAAATCCATTTGTATCCAGCCTTCTGGAACTCGCCCGATGTAATCATCTTGAGGATCGCACGGCAGGAATAGATGCCCTTCTCCTCATTGATCGGCCCGTCCCAAGACGTGAAGGGCAGGTAATCGATTGACACGTCTTCGATGGACTTCAGACCAGCTTCGCCGCTGATAATCAGTCCCTTGCCATATCGCTCCTGATAATGACGGCACTGGAACGTCTTGCCCCAGCCGTGGTGTGCGTAAAGCAGCACCTTCGTTGGACCCGACTTGCTCAGGTCGCTTGTGCTTTTTACCGAGAAAACCAAATGAGGCTCCTTTTTTGCGGTTGCGTTGATGGTAAACCTTGAAAGGTGTGTAGTATATAATATACATTCGGTATCTACACAAGCGCAAAAGGCACTTTCGATGAAAAGAGTGGATATCCGCAAGCTGATTGCCGCATACGGCGGCGCAGCGCAGATCGCGAAGATCACTGGCACGGTGCGAACGGCACCCTATGGCTGGGCGAAGCGGGGATACATCTCGTCGCGTGTGCTGGAGGCGCTCAAAACTCACGACAAACGCTTTAACTTGAACAGGTATTTTTATGACGAAGAACGCAAAACTGACGGCGGCGATTGAGTATTTGGGCGAGGGGCTGTCGGTCATACCGATCAAGCCCGACACAAAAAAGCCACGGATACGGTGGCGCGAATTTCAAAAAACTCTACCCAGCGAAGAACTCGTCACTGAGTGGTGGAGCAACCATCCAGACGACGACATTGCTGTAATCACTGGCGCTCTGTCTGGCTACGTCGTGGTCGACTGTGACAACGAGACGGCTCTGATCGAGGCGGAACGTGCGGGTATGCGCTCACCTATTCGCGTGGAGACGAAGCGCGGCTACCACCTGTACTTCCGCCACCCGCGAGATGGTGTCGGACGTGGGCCAAGAGCAGGGATAAACAGCAGGGGCGAGGACTGGCCCCGGATCGACGGCTTGGATTTCCGAGGCGATGGATCATATGCGTTGCTCCCGCCAAGCAAAAACTACAGTTGGCACATCCCCCTTGGGCTAGAGCGAGACGTCGATGCGCCGATGTGGCGTGACTGGCGACCAGGGGTTAGGTCTGACGGGTCGGCATTCGTCTTTGAGCAGCTTGATCTGTCTGACGTGCAGCCGTCTGGCGAGTTTGTGAGCGAGTGGGAGCGCACCGAGCGCTTCGCGAAAGAACACTTCAAGGACGGGAAGATACCGACCGGGCTGGGCAACGGACGCAACGAGCGCGTGATGCGATACGCGAGCGAGTGCATTCTTGACGGCTACTGGGGGGCGGAGCTGCGCGTTCGCTGCCGGGCGTTCATGCGCCAGTTCTTCATCGACTCGCTAGACGAGCCAGAGTTTGAGGCGACGGTGGCCTCGATGGAGCAGAGCGAGCGCCGAAATCATCCGGAGCGGTTCAACGAGCAGGGCGACTACGTCTTCCAGCATCCCGAGCGGGAGGACATCAAGAAGAACTGCCGCCAGAGACGACTGATCCAGATGAAAGACGTCGCCGAGTTGGAGGCTGCCAGCAGCAGCACTCGGTATCTGATCGAGCCGTGGCTGCAAGTCGGCAGTGTCACACAGGTTCACGGCTATTCGGGTCACGGTAAGAGCATGTTCGTCCAGCACTGCATGGCTGCGCTGGCGTCCGGGAAGCGGCATGTCGGCCCCTTCGAGGTGATGGGACCGGCGCGGGTTCTGTACCTCGACTTCGAGATGGGGCGGTCGACTATCGCCAGACGTCTAGCTGAGATGAAACAGATACACGGCGACACAGAAGACAGGCTCCAGATATGGACGCCGTTTGTCGATCCAGACGTAGACATGAACCTGCACAAGCCCGAGGGTCTACAGGAACTCCAGGGCTGGCTTGAGTTTGCGCGGCCAGACGTCGTGGTTATCGACACGATCAGGACAGCCTGGCCAGGTTTGCTGGAGAACTCGTCGGATGAGTGGGCGAAAATAAACTCACTGGCGGTGAAAATCAGAAACGCTGGTATCGCTGTCGTCCTTGTCCACCATTCCAATAAGCCCGGAGAAGGTGGTCTCGGTCGTGAGGCGGGGTCAACCAACCAGCTCACCGTGCTGGAGACGCAGATCAGGGTGACACAGGTCTACGACGATGCTGATACCGCTCGTAACAACGCTGCCCTGTTCGACGGCGACTACGCCAAGCCTGTCTTCCCAGCGCTGGCAGACAAGCTACCCGATGACTGGCGGCTCTATATGTGTATGGAAATAAGATACGGCAAGGTCAGGGAGTGGACCGACCTGCATGATAGAGTGCAGTGGTTCGGTCTGGCGGAAGACCTGAACAGTGACCAGCGGTCTGTTGTCGCCAGCAAGTCGACAAAGCAGAGGGCGAAGGACTTGGCGCTGGATGGGGCAGACGACCGAGAGATCGCTACTAAATTAGGTCGTCCCGTCAGGACTATCAGAGACTGGCTTGTTTAATCTGTCTCGCCGAGGCCCGATGTAAGTTACCGTTAGGTCCGGCCAATGCTTACGTATGGTGTCGATGAGAGCTGCTGCTTCGGGGTATTTTTCCCGGTTCAGTCGACGCTGTTCTTCTCTGTTCATAAAAAAAATGCTGACTAAAAAATATGATACTTCGTTAAGCATGCTTTTTTAATTGCCTACGAACCCCAGAGGGGTTCGAAGGCTAAGTCTACGCTGCGCTTCGTCTTAAGCATACGAAGTATCATATTTTGAGGAAGATGTCAAATGTATTATATACAGTACATATCTTTTTAGTTATTATTCGGGCATGCCCAAGCGTGTCATCATCAGCAAAGACAACTACCACTGGCTGCACGCGCACCACGCCCGAACCAGCTACGCCGACATGGCAAGGAAGCTCAAGGTCAACGTAGACACGTTGAAGCGCATCCTTGTGCGCGAAGGCTTGCGCGAATTTGACGGCGCAAAATACGCGGTCGCTCGTGAGACATTCGTAGAACTCTGGGCGCGACCTTGCATGCGTTGCAAGTCGCGGGAGCAACGCCCAAAAAATCTGTATTTCTGCAAAAAATGCCGGATCACACTTGGTTTTGATATGGAGGACGAGTGAGCAGCCAGAAGGATAAAGGCGACGGGTTCGAGCGGGAGCTATCAAAATATTTTAACGACGTCTGCGGCCTATCGAGCTACCGCACACCGCTATCGGGAGGAGGGCGCGTCGGCTTGACGCCGACCGCTGACTTAACCGGCACGCCCGAAATGTTCATCGAGGCCAAGCGTGTGGAAAAACTAAATTTCCACGCTGCACTGGCCCAAGCAGAGGCGAACCGGACACGCTCCAACCTGGAAGAGGAGATCACCGTCGTAATCAACAGACGTAATCGGATGACCACGGGCGAGAGCCTGTGCCTGTTGCGTCTGGACGACCTGCTCCGGCTCTACCGTCCATACTTAATCTCCCGAGGATACGTAAAGGAGAGCGCGGATGATTAAGTTGGTCGTCGATAACGATAACGCCGAGACGCTCGACGTGGAGTGGGACGACGACGAAGACGAAGACTACGAGATGGACGATGACCAGCACGATCTGTATTCGGTTCTCGCGCACGTAGCTGGTGAAGTCCAAGCGGGTCGCGTCTCGTCTCTGGCCGTCGTCACCGTCGCGTCTGACCGGGCATCAACCGCTTCGTGCTTCTCGTCAAATGTCGCGGAAGACCTTCACATGATGTTGGCTGCGGTAGATTTGCTCAAAGACAGGATCAAAGATGACTGTCTCTAGCACCCTGCGAAATATGCAATGCAGGTCGTGCAAAATTTTTTTGCCAATAAAAAAATATGGTACGGGCAGAAAGATATGTCGCCAATGTCGGCGGATAAACCCAACACCAAAATCGTTTTTTACCATGTGCCTAAACAAAACACGGCACCGTAAAACGCCCATCGCGCCAGACGTTCACGGTGAATTTCTTGCCGAGCTGATGAAAAAACAAAAAGGTGTCTGCGCCTTGTCTGGCAAACAGATGACGCTCATCCACGGGCAGGGGGTCGTTGGTACAAACGCATCCATAGATCGTATCAGTCATGGCGCACCCTATACGCGAGACAACATCCGCCTCGTGTGCCTCCACGCAAATTACATGCGCAGACGCATGGACGACGACGAGTTGCTCGACTGGTGTCTGGCTATCTCACGGACGATCACTAAGACAGATGACGATAAAATAACCACAGGCAAACCGCATTCACTGGCCCTTGGGGGCCAGTGAAAAGACGAGGAATAATATGTTCAGCGAAGTTCTAAATCTCGACATCTCCCACCTTAATTTCGACGAGCAGGAGGAGCAGCAATTCCTTCAAGGTCTGCAAGAGCGGCTGTCTCGTCGACCTGGTTTCATGCCATCCATCAACCTTACAGGGGGGTTCGCACGTGGAGAAAAAACCTTCGATCTTGATCGACTGGGTGTTCACAAGGCTGGCAAAGAGAACTTTAATGTCAGCGGTCGTCTTGGCTTCGACGCGAACACATCTGGCGGATACGGCTATGGCGCTGGTGCAAGCGGTCACTACTACCGTGGCCATCAGAAGATGCCAGACGTGCTGCAAAATTTCGGTGAGCCGGAGCGGTACAAATGGAACTCTCGGGGGGTGCAGCTTGATGAGCTTGACGCCTACCTAAATACGCCGGGAGGTTCGCGCTTTGAATTAAGAGCCAACCCGAACAGGGGGCAGCGGGGAATATCAGGCCGCATAACTATGCCGTTCTGATGGATAGCTCAGTCACAGCACCGTGCCTCTCGCCGTCAGACGTCATGGCCGTCATCGACGCAGCAGCGAGCAAGCCTCAACACACAGGGGCGCTGCACAACAAGACGCGAACCAATCCCCTGTCGCGCCGCTGTTCCATAGTCTGGCTGCATCCCCCAGAAATCCGCACGGTCTTCCAAAAAGTTTTTGCAGCAATCGAGACGGCAAACCAATCATCCTGGCAGATAGACTTCGATGCTCTCGAATCGGCGCAGTACACGGAGTACAGCTTCCTTGGCCACTATGGTCGGCACATCGATCTCGGTGACGGACCCATCGCCAGACGTAAGATCAGCGCGTCAGTCAACCTGTCGTCTCCCGCCTCTTTCGGAGGCGGTCGCCTGACTACCTGGCGAGGCCCGACAAGCAACAAGCTGGGCGCGATCACAATCTTCCCATCCTATCTTCCGCACAAAGTATCCCCCGTCTGGTGGGGCAAGCGGCGATCCCTAGTGTTCTGGGCAACAGGAGAAAAATACAAATGAGGAAAATATCAACGACGTCACAGTGGCACGAGTTCATTTGCGACCCTTACTCTGGGTCCGCGACGTACTACCGTGGCCACCTCGTCAACGACCGTGGTCGCATGTGGCGCACAGAGGTCGCACGTCTGGCAGAGCTGGCGCTTCACGCAGCCAGCACAAACACGGTAGACCTCGTGCAGAAACGACACGGGCCTCACGACTACGAGTACATCGCGATGAAGCGGACGACACGTGACCCAGAAACAAATAGAATATCCCCGTCAACCAGACGGGGAACCACCGATGCGGAAAACGAACTCAGGAATACGACCGAAGAAGAAATGGTGCGGTCGGGACATGTCATCCTCGAAGTCTAAGCGCCCGATGAGGCGGCGGTCGTGAGGAAAATTAGCAAGACGCGTGGCGCGATCTTCGGCAGCAACTCTACTGGCCGAGCGCCACAGGCAGTCAACCCATACCGTGCAGCCGAGTTATCTGGTGCGCCGAGTAACTTTGGCGCTCAACTAACACGTTTCAAGTTGGGTCGGCGTCTGCCGTCTAAGCGGCGCTAGTGTATGCGGGGAAATTTCCGCAGCGTTGATGTCGCCTCTTCCGCATAATGTGCGGACAAAATACGAATGTCTTCCGCAACGGAGAAGTATTCGTCTTCAATATTGTCTCGACCCCAGCGGTCGTCGGGATCGAGCTTCTCGGCAATCGAAACAAGAGCTGCCGCGTAGCTCTCCTTAGCTGCCAGTAATTCTTCAGCCCACTTGCTCTCTTTTTTCATACCTACTTCCTTCTCTTAATGATAGGTATGCAATATGAGGTACAACCAAAAACTAAAAAACTATTTTGATCGACTCGATATCAGTGCAGGTAAACGGGTCGAAATAACCAGCGGGAATAGAGCCAAATAACACGGCTATTCTGTATCGCATTCTTCCTTTCCCTGTTGTGCTGACATATAAGTCTCATCAAATTTATCGCAAAATTCGTCGTATGCCCGTATAGCATCTAGGCCAACCATCGTGCTGGTTGCGAATTGTTTTTGCAGACGCGTGAAGTGGCGTCTCTCCCACTCGTGAAGTGCCAGCCAGGTCGGCCTGATTATCCGGCGACGATTGTCTTCCTCGTCCTGCTCGATCACGAGAAGCTCGAGTGCCTCACCGTCCTTCAAAATTTCTTTCAGCTTGGTTGGTGAGCAACGGACCTCCCGCTGCATGTCGGCGTAAGCGGTGTCCTCGTGCTTGTACAGATCGGTCAGCAGACGCCACGCCATACTCACATGGTCGGGCGACTGCCGCCAAAATCTAGCGCGCTTGGAGAGACGACCGCTGAAAGCCTCACGATGATGGCGGAGCTGCGCTTCGATGTAAGCGACCAAATATTTCCTGTGTTTTTCGCCCTGCGAAAAGAGCTGTTCAGGGCGAGCGGCGTCTGTCTCTTTGCGACCGCTCCTCGCCAACAATATTTCTCGGAATTCTCGCTCTTGATAACTAGTTTTGTTTGGGTCTTTCATTTCAACGTTCTCCTTAAATAAATTATTCCTTTTCTTCGACAGGTTCGTCAAGACCGACCTCCGGTAGACGACCAGCAGACATCACCACTCGGGTCGTCCAGCCGACATCACCGACTGCCCGTCGCAGCGCATTGATCGCGACGACCGCATGCTCAGGTGAGTTGATTGCGTCTGCCGTCCACGACCAGTCCACTCCACCGATCTGCCCGTCACTGTCAGCCAGCAGGTACATCTGACCCACTGCGACAGCGCTCATCTTTTTCTCCTCGTCACTCATCTTCCTCTCCTTCTGGTTGCTCGTGCTTCACACTAGTTCCTATCGCCCCGATCACTGCGATCACGCGGATAGCCTCTCCGTCCTCACCGATCACCGTGATCGGTATCCTCATCTCACTGGCCATCGAGCAGATCGATTTTCAGATCAACGATCTCGTCCATCACCGCAGACAGTTCCTCTGCCTGTGGCTTTGACACGCTGCGCACACATTTTTCGAGTGTGTTCAAAACGTGTTCAAATCGTGCGTCGGTCGTCGCAAGATGCGTCATGTTCGTCTCCTTTTCTGGGTTAAATAGTGCAGGAGTGTATAGTATAATATACAGAACACTCTTTTTCAACGCTGAATCGCGTGAAATTATCACTCTTCAGTATAAAAG
>OJCB01000067.1_pt1 | contig 45480 bp, 44 predicted proteins | sample 1591501 | NCBI WGS metagenome assembly OJCB01 (sample SAMN05416813, study PRJEB24817) | seawater metagenome | isolation source: Sea water | place: Canada:Atlantic | collected 2013-07 | reverse complement strand
GAAGTACAAGAGATAGTTGCCAATATTAGGATTCCAAGTGGTGCTGGAAATGCAATACATTAATATTTACCTTGAAAAACATTGATTAGTAGTAAGAAATTACACTAGTATAAATTAAAAAACACAATGAGTAATTATCATATAAAACATCTCGAAGAATATTATCAAGTGTATAGAAAGTCTATTCGTGAGCCAGAAAGTTTTTGGGAAGAAATAGCTGAAGAACATTTTTTATGGAGAAAAAAGTGGGATTCTGTTTTAGATTGGGATTTTTCAACACCAGAAATTTCATGGTTTAAAGGAGCGAAATTAAATATTACCGAGAATTGTATAGATAGACACTTACCCACTCGTGGAGATAAAACAGCCATTTTATTTGAGCCTAACAATCCAGATGAGGGAGCACAACATATCTCCTACAATGAGCTTCATAAAAGAGTTAATAAATTTGCAAACGTTTTAAAAGAACAAGGAATTAAAAAAGGAGATAGAGTTTGTATTTACTTGCCAATGATTCCAGAATTAGCCATTTCTGTATTAGCCTGTGCTAGAATAGGAGCCATACATTCTGTGGTATTTGCCGGATTTTCATCAACTGCTTTGGCTACTAGAATTAATGATTCAGATTGTAAAATGGTCATCACTTCAGATGGTTCTTATAGAGGTGCAAAAACCATCGATTTAAAAGGAATTGTAGATGAAGCACTAGAAAGTTGTTCTTGTGTAGAAACAGTGTTAGTTGCAAAAAGAATACAGACCAACATACAGATGAAAACAGGACGCGATATATGGTTAGCACCATTATTAGAAAAAGCTTCTGATGTTTGTGTTCCAGAAATAATGGATGCAGAAGACCCTTTATTTATTTTGTATACTTCGGGTTCTACAGGAATGCCTAAAGGAATGGTTCATACCACAGCCGGATACATGGTGTATACTGCCTATACTTTTAAAAATGCATTTCAATACACAGAAAATGATGTGTACTGGTGTACTGCAGACATTGGTTGGATTACAGGACACAGTTATATTGTTTATGGTCCATTAGCAAATGGAGCAACTACGGTTATGTTTGAAGGTGTACCAAGCTACCCAGATTATGGTCGTTTTTGGGATATTGTTCAAAAGCATAAAGTTAGTCAGTTTTATACAGCTCCTACCGCCATTAGAGCTTTGGCAAAACAAGGCACTGATTTCATAGAAAACTATGATCTTTCTTCCTTAAAAGTTTTAGGTTCTGTTGGAGAGCCTATAAACGAAGAAGCTTGGCATTGGTATAATGAAAACATAGGAAAAAGGAAGAGTCCTATTATAGACTCTTGGTGGCAAACAGAAACCGGTGGAATTATGATTTCTCCAATTCCATATGTAACTCCTACCAAACCAACCTATGCAACTTTGCCATTTATTGGAGTTCAACCAGCAATCATGGATGAGAACGGAAATGAGTTAAAAGGAAATCAAGTGGAAGGTCGGTTGTGTATAAAATTTCCTTGGCCAAGTATTGCAAGAACTATTTGGGGAAATCATCAACGATATAAAGAAACCTATTTTTCAGCATTTGAAAACAAATATTTTACTGGTGACGGAGCCTTAAGAGATGAAGTAGGATATTATAGAATAACCGGTAGAGTAGATGATGTAATTATTGTATCTGGCCACAATCTTGGAACAGCCCCAATAGAAGATGCTATTAATGAACACCCTGCGGTTGCAGAATCTGCCATTGTTGGTTTTCCTCATGATATAAAAGGAAGTGCTTTATATGGTTATATCACAATAAAAGACATTAGTGAGTCTAGAAATCAAGATAATTTAAGAACAGAAATCAACCAATTAATTACAGATAGAATAGGGCCCATCGCTAAGCTTGATAAAATTCAATTTACCAATGGTTTGCCAAAAACACGTTCGGGTAAAATTATGCGAAGAATTTTAAGAAAAATTGCCTGTAATGAATCCGATAGCTTAGGTGATACAAGTACACTATTAAACCAAGAAGTGGTTCAAGAAATTATAGATAATGTAATTTAAACTAAAAATATTCTTTTTCATGTCTACTTGGCTAATGCCTTTTTAATAGCTATTTCAGCTAACTTTTCCATCACTAAATACCCCTTTTTATTAGGGTGAACAAGATCATTAGCTGTTGTATATTCTGGCACTTTTAAGCCCCCTTTGTCATCTACCATAGCAGCATAATAATCTAAATAAATAAAATTATTTTCCTCAGAAAATGCCTTTAAGGCTTTGTTAATTATAATAATTTTAGATGCAGGATCTAGCCCTGTTTTCCATGGATAGTCTATAGCTGGTAAAATTGAAGAGATGATTACTTTTATTCCATTGGCATTTGCAATTTCAGACATAGACTTAATATTATCTATAATAGATTCAAGAGAGATGTATCCACTATTACCAGCAATATCATTTGTGCCCGCTAAAATGATTACAACTGATGGGTTTAAATTAATCACATCTTCTCTAAATCGTAAAAGCATTTGAGGTGTAGTCTGACCACCTATACCTCTGTTGATATAATCTCTATTGTTAAAAAATTCTGGCCGCATTTGAATCCATCCTTCGGTAATTGAATTGCCCATAAAAACAACTCTATTATTAGCTGTTGTGTGTAGTTTAAGTTCTAGATTAGCTTTGTCATACCGGCTTGTATTTGCAAATTCATTCCAGTCTTGAGAATTTATTTTTTGGGAACATGCTAGTGGTAATAATAAAGCTATTAAAAGAGGTTTTAAATTCATAATTAATGTTTTTTATTAATAGTTTTGATACTCTTATATACCTATCCTACAAAAGTTTTATGAATATGGGTTAAACTTTTAATACTATATGAATAACTTCGATAAACAACTAAATCAAACGGGTAAACAACACAATTTAGTTAAAAATTTAATAACAAGATACTGGTATTCATTTTTAGTAATAAAAGGGCTACTGTTTGGTCAATTTATGTTCTGAAACATTGTTTTTAACCTTCCAGGCAATACCTACAAGCAAAAATTGGAGAGGCAACCTTATAAGAGCAGCGTTTCGGCTTCCTATGGCAGGCGTCTCAGAGAATACATCCCAAACATGAATTGGTAAAAATAAAAGCATTAAAATTAAAACACCCCAGGCACCAATAATTTCCAGTTTTTTAAAAAACAATGCAAGACCAAATAAAATTTCAAACAAGCCAGATACATATATAATAGCTATAGTAAATGGTAAAAAAGAAGGAACAAATGCAATGTAATTATTAGGGCTTATAAAATGCTGTATACCACCAAAGATTAAAAAGAGTGCTAAAATAACTTTCAATAAAAACCATATTTTTTTCATTCTATAAATTTAAACATTAAAAGTTCAATAAATTTCAGAGTGTAACTAAAATTTAGTTATTAGTGATACTTCAAGAACAATAAGAGTCAATAAAAAAGCCTCACATTTCTGTAAGACTTTTTGCTTTGTATAACTTTTAGTTTTACTAAAAATATTTGTTATTAACGACAAAAACTTATTCCATTAAACCAAGTTGTTTCATAAATACGTTATTGTCAAAGTAATCCTGTTCTTGAAAAATCTTTCCGTCTTTCATAACTACCAGGGTTACACCATAAAGATCTACTTTATTGTTTGTTGCAGGAATACCAAATAAATCTCCGTCATGAGTTCCTTGAAAGCGCCAATGCTTTGTAATTAAATCTCCTTGACCGTACACATCAATCATTGAAAATTTAGCATCAGAAAACCCTGTTAGATAGTTGTTATAGTATGCTTTAAAACCATCTATACCAGTAATTGGTCCTGTTGCAGTAATTACGGTAACCTCAGAATCAAAGCTATCTGTATTAATTAAATTAATATCTCTATCATTCATGACTTTATCCCAAACATTAGAATACATAGAAATATTGGCTTCTAATTTTACCTTAGATTGTTGAAGATTTTGATATTCTTGATTAGGAGTTTCATTGCAACTAAACATGGTTATTGCAATTAAAATTACATAGAGTTTGTTCATAATAATAGTTTTAAAATTGATTACTTTTGTTTTGATAGTAAATATAGTAATTACTATTAAAATAAAAGTAATAATTAATATCAATGTTTTATGATTAGTGAAGATTTTCGTTGCAATTGCCCTGTAACCTCTGCGTTAGATTTATTGGGAGATAAGTGGAGCTTGGTTATCATTAAACAGATGTTATTACAAGAATGTAGAACCTTTAAGGATTTTTCTGAAAGCACTGAGGCTATTGCACCAAACATATTATCGGCTAGGTTAAAAAAATTAGAAAAATTTAAATTTATTGAAAAGAGAAAAATCCTTCAAAACAAGAAAACAAATATTTATCTTTTAACGCAGAAAGGGCTCTCATTAACTCCTATAATTGTAGAGTTGGCATTATGGAGTGATCATAATTTAAGATCAATACATCAAAAAATAGATCTTCATCCAATATTAGATGCCATGAATCATGATAAAAATAACGCTATTAAGAAATTACAGAAGGAGTATGAAATAAAATCAGCTGTACTTTAGAAGTATGTTTATGTAATTGTAATTTTTTAGTGTACCTCAATTAATTCACAAGCCATCAAAAAAGGCCTACATTTCTGAAAACCTTATAGCTCCCCTTATTATTCAAAGTTGCAGCAGAGCTAAATTTTTTCGTGAATTAAATCACCCCACACCACCATAAATACCCCGAACCTCAAAGAATTACAAAATATTTGCAGTAATTTAGGTTTCTGAAAATTATTTACATTTGAATAAAGCAAGGTTTTATCTAGTTAGGCTTCCCATTATATCAATTACAATATTCTTTTTTTGTTGTGTTATTGCTGCTTTAATTCACCCAGGATCTCACAAAGAAATTATTGGATATCAATCAGATTACTACTCTTTCACCCATAATTTCCTGAGTGAATTAGGAAGTTTACAAACAAATACAGACGAGACAAACCCAGCTATTATTCAAAAAGATAACACCCCGTCTATGCTTTTATTTAATGGGAGTTTGATTTTAATTGGGGTAACACTAATGCTATTTTACGTTAATTTTAAAAAAGTGTTTGGTCTTATTGAGGACTCTAACAAGTCAATATTTTATTCTAAAATTACCATGCCAGTAGGGTTACTAGCAGGATTCTTTTATGCTGGAGTTGGATTGGTACCTCACGACCTTCATTTTGAGGCGCATGTGTTTTTTGCAAATTATGCCTTTCTAACTCTTTTCATCCTTTGTATTCTTCACAGTCTTGCGGTTTACCATTCTAACTCACTCAGCAACACCTATGTGCTAGGATATGTAGCCTTTTGTATCGTACTATTTATTTATTTGAGAATTATATTTTATGGTCCTCAGATTGGTCCTGGAAAAATATATAGTGAAACAGATCTTATGCTACAAGTGATCGCTCAAAAGTCAATTGTACTAACATTTATGGCTGCCATCCTCCACCAAGTTTATGGATTTAATGTACTCTTGAATAAAAAAAGATAAAACAAAACTTCTTCATACTACAAAAAAAAGGCTTACATCGCTGTAAACCTTTTGCTCCCCCTCTTGGGCTCGAACCAAGGACCCTCTGATTAACAGTCAGATGCTCTAACCAACTGAGCTAAGGAGGAATTTGCTAAAATATTTTTATTTTAGCGTGTGCAAATATATATCTTTTACAAAAAGCACAAAAACTTTTTTTGTAAAAAAACACCTAATATTATAAATCATCAAAAAAAGAGTGAATAGAACATCTACTTTATGTTATTTCTTAATTTTTTAGAATGTAAATTCTTAATCAATACTGTATATTTAAATACTGAATATTATTTCTATTTTTTGTAAAAGTTGTATTTTTACGGCTAATAATTAGCTTAGATACATAGTATTCTATTTTTATGGATAAGTTTTCTTTCTTAAACGCAGCACACACAGGCTTTATAGCCGATTTATACGATCAATATTTACAGAATCCAGATGCTGTAGAACCTAGTTGGAGGAGCTTCTTTCAGGGCTATGATTTGGCAAATGAGAAGTTTTCTCTCACAGAAGATGAAGAACTTTCTGTTGAAATACCACAATCTGTCAGAAAAGAGTTTTTGGTTGTAGATTTAATTAATGGGTATAGAACTAGAGGTCATTTGTTTACAAAAACAAACCCAGTTAGAGATAGAAGAAAATATTCTCCTAGTTTAGATATTGAAAATTTCGGGTTGTCACAAAATGATTTAGACAGCACTTTTAATGCTGGAGAAATAGTAGGGATTGGTCCTAAAAAACTATCAGAAATTATAGCTCATCTAGAACTTATTTATTGTGATTCTATAGGTGTAGAGTATATGTACATGCGAAATCCAGAAAAATTATCATGGTGGAAAGATCGTTTGATAAAAAATGACAATCATCCTAACTATTCTGAAGATTCTAAAAAATACATCTTATCAAAATTAAATCAAGCAGTTACCTTTGAAAGTTTTTTACAAACAAAATATGTAGGTCAAAAGCGTTTTTCTCTAGAAGGAGGTGAAGCTTTAATTCCTGGAATTAGTGTTGCTCTTAGAAATGCTGCAGAAGTATATGGAGTGGAAGAGTGTGTTTTAGGAATGGCTCACAGAGGACGATTAAACACCTTAGTAAATATTTTTAAAAAACCCGTTAGAGATTTATTTAGTGAATTTGAAGGGAAAGATTTTGAAGACACAAATATAGATGGTGATGTAAAATATCACTTAGGTTTAACCCTGAGTAAAACCTTTAGAAACGGGAAACAAATTAAAATGAATTTGGTGCCCAATCCTTCACATTTAGAAACTGTTGCAGCAGTTGCTGAAGGAATTACCAGAGCCAAAATAGATAGAAAATATAACGGAGACGAAAGTAAAATTCTTCCCATTATTGTTCATGGAGATGCTGCTATAGCCGGACAGGGTATTGCCTATGAAATTACTCAAATGGCAAAATTAAACGGCTATAAGACCGGAGGAACTATTCATATTGTTGTAAACAATCAGATTGGTTTTACCACCAATTATTTAGATGCTCGTTCCAGTACTTATTGTACAGATGTTGCCAAGGTAACCCTCTCTCCAGTATTACATGTAAACGCAGATGATACAGAAGCTGTATGTCATGCTATGGAAATGGCATTAGATTTTAGAATGAAATTTAAATCAGATGTTTTTATAGATTTATTGGGTTACAGAAAATACGGCCATAACGAAGGAGATGAACCCCGTTTTACACAACCAAAACTATACAAAGTAATCTCTAAGCATAAAAATGTAAAAGATATTTATGCTGCCCAGTTATTGGCAGAAAACAATATTAATTCAGAATACTTAGAGACCATAACCAATAATTTTAAACAACTTTTAGAAACTGAATTTAACGAATCTAAAAAAGTAAAAACTTCTAAAGTTAGAGAGTTTATGGAGTCTACTTGGAAAGGGTTTAAAAGACAGCGATTAGCATCAATGCTAGAAACAGAAAACACTACTTATTCAGTTGATAAATTAAAAAATATTGCAAAAGTAGTTTCTACTGTTCCAGAAAATGTTCAGTTTGTAAGAAAAGCAGAACGTATTTTACAAGGAAGAGCTAAAATGGTATTTGAAACCAACACTTTAGACTGGGGTATGGCTGAAAATCTTGCCTACGGTAGTTTACTAGAAGAAGGTTTTAACGTGCGTATCTCTGGACAAGATGTAGAAAGAGGAACCTTTTCTCACAGACATGCTGTTCTTAGAGATGAAGTATCTGAAGAACGCATTAATTTACTAAACACCAACCCTAATAACACAGGGAATATGACGATTTACAATTCGTTATTATCTGAATATGGTGTCTTAGGATTTGATTATGGGTATGCCATGGCAAACCCTAATACCTTAACAATTTGGGAAGCACAATTTGGAGATTTTTCTAATGGAGCCCAAATTATGTTTGACCAGTATATTTCTGCTGCAGAAGACAAATGGAAAATGCAAAACGGAATAGTAGTGCTACTTCCACACGGATATGAAGGACAAGGATCAGAACATTCATCTGCAAGAATAGAGCGTTATTTACAACTCTGTGCAGAAGATAATATGACGGTTGCTAATTGTACTACACCCAGCAATTTTTATCATTTGTTGCGTAGACAGATGAAACGAAATTACAGAAAACCTTTAATTGTTTTTACACCTAAAAGTTTACTGCGTCATCCAAAAGTAGTTAATACTATAGAAGATTTAGCTACAGGAGAATTTCAAGAAGTTATAGATGACACACTAAACCCAGCCAAGATTACCAAACTTGTTTTTTGTATGGGTAAATTCTATTATGATTTATTAGCAGAACGCGATATCTTAGCAAGAGAAGATGTGGCTTTGGTTAGAATAGAACAATTATTTCCGTTGCATTTAGAAAAATTACAACAAGTTATAGACCGCTATCCATCTGTAGAAAACTATGTTTGGGCACAAGAAGAACCCAGAAACATGGGTGCTTGGAGTTTTATGTTAGAACGATTAGATTTGGTGAAATTAAATGTGCGTTCTCGTAAATATTATGCAGTTCCTGCAGCAGGCTCCAGCACACGATTTAAAAAACGTCACAAAGCAGTCATAGACAGTGTTTTTAATGATGTCAAGTAAAATAAGTAAAGTAAAAAATAAATGTAAGCAGACTAGTTCAGCCTACGTAAAATAAGAACTGATGATTTTAGAAATGAGAGTTCCTTCGCCAGGAGAATCAATTACAGAAGTAGAAATTGCAACATGGTTAGTTGAAGATGGAGAGTATGTAGAAAAAGACCAACCGATAGCTGAGGTAGATTCAGACAAAGCTACCTTAGAGTTGCCGGCAGAAGAAAGCGGTATCATTACTTTACAAGCAGAAGAAGGAGATGCTGTGGAGGTTGGAGCGGTGGTTTGTTTAATAGACACTGCTGCAGCAAAACCAGAAGGGTCATCTACTATCTCAGACAAAGCTACAGTAAAAGAAACACCAAAAGTAAACCCAATAAAAGAAGAAGTTGCTACAACGTATGCATCAGGAACCGCATCGCCAGCAGCTAAGAAAATTTTAGCGGAGAAAGGGATGGATACTACAACAATTAAAGGAACAGGTAAAGCTGGTAGAATAACCAAAGACGATGCTGTAAAAGCAGTACCTTCTATGGGAACCATGCCAGCAGATGGTAATAGAGTAACAACACGTAAAAAAATGTCTATGCTACGAAGAAAAGTAGCAGAACGTTTGGTAGCTGTAAAGAGCGAAACAGCCATGTTAACTACCTTTAACGAAGTAAATATGCAGCCTATTTTTGATCTAAGAACACAATATAAAGAAGATTTTAAAGCCAAGCACGGTGTTGGCTTAGGGTTTATGTCTTTCTTTACATTAGCGGTAGTAAGAGCTTTAAAAATGTATCCAGATGTAAACTCTATGATTGATGGAGACTTTAAAATAGAACATGATTTTCAAGATATATCCATAGCAGTTTCAGGCCCAAAAGGATTGATGGTGCCTGTTATTAGAAATGCAGAAAAATTAAGTTTTAAAGGAGTTGAGAACGAAGTAAAACGTTTAGCTATAAGAGCTAGAGATGGACAAATTACCATTGATGAAATGACTGGAGGTACCTTTACCATTACCAATGGTGGTGTTTTTGGATCTATGCTATCTACACCTATTATTAACCCACCACAAAGTGCTATTCTTGGCATGCATAATATCGTGAACAGACCTATGGCAGTTGCTGGAAAAGTTGTTATACAACCTATCATGTATGTAGCCTTGTCTTATGATCATAGAATTATAGATGGTAGAGAGTCTGTAGGGTTTTTAGTAGCTATTAAAGAAGCGCTAGAAAACCCAGTAGCATTGTTAATGGATAGTAACCCAACAAAGTCTTTAGAGATGTAGTAGAATCTTTTTTTTAACATAAATTAAATCCCAAGCAATGTTGCTTGGGATTTTTTATATCCTAAAATAAGGTTTATTCTTAAATTAAGGTTGAGAATATCCCCATAAATGGGGATAAAAAAAATTCACCATTTATAGGGATTGATTTAGTGCCCAAACATCCTGATCTTTATAAATTAAGAATTTTTTTTACTTATGTATAACTCCCTAATTAATACTAAGCTTCCAGTGTATGATAATGAGTTATATATCATTAAAAATTTAGGAAGTCATTAATAAAATTAAAAGCTATATATATGTTATCAAAAGACGAATGCAAAAAAGCAACTACAAAATGGAAAGACACAATTAAAAAATGGCAAAAAGAAAAAGCTACTGTTAAAGAGATTAATAAAATAATTGATCCTACTGCTGTATTTAATTTTTCACAGGCTGATTGTAAATGGATACATGATAATAATAAAGTTAGTAATTTTAATGCCTATGCTGGGATTTATGATCATAAATTTATTTTAATTATTGTACCTTTAGATGAAAATGGTGAAGAAAACACAAAACTTAAAGAATACCCAACCGTAAAATTGACAGATTTAAAAGATGATATCACATTAACACAAATAGACATAGTCACCACCAAAATAGAAACCACACTATCCAAAGATTTAGAAGTAATTGAGCGTAGTAAAAACGTCAATTTACCAACTTACAATCATCCTACCATTAAAGAAAAAGATTCTATAAGAGAAATAATAAAATGGAAAAATGAATGTTTAGAATGGTTTTCATTTATGTGTAGTAGTAAACACAAAAGAAAAAAAATATTTACATCATTTTCAATACCATCAGCAGATTTATCATCTTCAGATGAAGGAGCAGTTGCATTATTTGGTTTTAAACGTTCTTCTATTTATAAGATGCAAATACCTATATTAGTTTTTGTGAATATTACTCATAAAACTAATACCAAAAAAATGGCTAAATCAGAAGAAAAACAAATAACGCCAAGTATAGAAACAAATACAAAAAATTGGTCTCATCCCTCTCCACCTTATGCAAATAAAAGTTTCAGTATTTTTAATTAAAAAAGGATAATGACATATTATTTATCTCTCACCTTGTACTATTTTTTATTGCTTATTGCCTTTGTATTTGCCAACAGTGATAAACAAACACGCAATAATAAACTGAGTAATAGGTATGTTAGATATTTGGGATTTATCTTAGCAATAGAGTTTCTTAGACTACTATCAATATATGTTCTAGATATTAAAATAGCAAATTATCTTTTTCCGTTTTATATTGCTGGTGAGTTCTTTTTAGTATTATCTTTTTTTCAGGTTGAACTAAAACAAAAAACAAAGATGCAAACACTAATAGTCATAGTTACTGGTTGTCTGTTTATTGAAAGTATCGCTATGTGGTTTGTTTTTGATAATGCAACCATAGGTTATGGTAAAACAATTTCTCACTTAACTATAGTTCTAGCAGCTGCTTATATTCTAGTAAAAAATCTGAAGGAATTAGAAACAAATAATCCATTTTTAATTGTTTATGGAGCGTTGTTTCTTTATTATTCAGTATCCTTATTTTTGTTTTTATTAATGAATCAGTTAACCAAATCAACTATACATATCTGGACGATAAACAATTTGCTGTCTTGTATTTTATATGGTAGTTCTATTTATACTTTTCACCTATTAAAGAAATCGTACTAAATATCAATTATGTTATTATTCTGATTGTCATGTTATCGATAATCATACTATTTGCTTTCATAGCATACAGTGCTTTTGTACAAAAAATACTAAGGGAGAAATCTCAGCAGTATCAACTAGAATTAGCACACCAAAAAGAAGTGACACTTCAATACACAAGTGTTCAAGAAAGTGAACGTAAACGGATTGCTGAACTATTACACGATGATATTGGGAATAAATTAAACATACTCTCTCTTTGGATTAATAATGAAGACTCTTTAAATAATAAACGATCTAGAGAAGTAATTAAACAACAAATTCCAGCATTAATTGAAGCTACAAGAACAATCTCTCATTCATTGTATCCAGTAAACTTGGAAAAATTTGGATTAATACTTACTCTTGAAGCTTTGATCTCAAATGTTAATGAATCTCTCCTTATTCAATTAATTGTAAATCATGATTATCAAAAAAGACCAATCTCTTTTGAGGTTCAAATCTATCGAATTATTCAAGAGTTTTTAAGTAATGTAATTAAACATGCAAAAGCAAGCAATATGTTAATTCATATTAGAGATACAGAAACTTCACTTGCTTTAATTTTATCTGATAATGGAGTAGGTTTTGACAACAGTATACTTAAAAAAGGAATGGGTCTAAAAAATATTGATAGTAGAATTAAATCTATTAACGCCTTCAGCAAATGGAAAAGTAAAAAAGGGAATGGTTCACGCTTAATTATAATACTTCCAATACAATGAATAAAAAGATTAAAATAGCAATTATAGATGATGAAACATTACTGGTTGAAGGGTTTTCTATTATGTTTTCAAAAGTAAAAAACATACAAGTTGGAATAACTGCAAACAATGGGTTAGATTTTCTTAATGCACTAGAAGAATCTCTTGAATCAGATTTTCCAGACATTGCTATAATAGATATTCAAATGAAACCTATGGATGGGTTTGAACTGGTTGAAATTTTGAGGGAAAAACACCCCTACTTAAAGATTATTATTTTGTCTTCTCATTATAAAAGTAATGTATTAGGGCATATGATTAAGCTAGGCGTATCTGCATTCATTCCTAAAAATGCCAACAAAGAACTGCTAGTTACCGCTATTGAATCAGTGAATAATTCTGGGGTGTATTTTACAAAAACTGATCAAGAACTGCTTGCAAAATACATGAGTAGCCGTTCTAAAAAATTAAGATTCACTTCTAATGAGTTACTGTCTAAAAGAGAAAATGAAATTTTAAAATTAATTTGTTTAGAAAATACAAATCAAGAAATTGGAGATAAATTATGCATAAGTAAACGAACTGTTGAAAATCATAGACAAAAAATTCTTGAAAAAATTGGTGCAAAAAATACTGTAGGATTAGTAGTTTATGCAATTGCTAATGATATTCATTCTTTAACATAAGATACCTTTCAATATTTAAACGAAAAATATAGTTCCGTTTATTTCCGATGTTTTAACTATGATTGAAGAAAATCGTATGTACATCAACTTCACTTGATAAAATTCAATTTAGTATATTTAACTACTAATCATATCTTAAAAAGTCATGAAAAAACTTAGCAATATTTTACTATTTACCCTATTAATTTCTGTAGCTATGTCAGCTCAAAAAACCAAAGAAGCTGTGTTAAAAAAACTAGATTCTCAAACTGAAAAATATGGATCTATAGCAATGCAAATATGGGATTTAGCAGAAATGGGGTATTTAGAAGAGCAAAGTTCTTCTCTTTTACAAGAAACTTTGTCAAAAGAAGGCTTTACCATAAAAAAAAGTGTGGCAGATATTCCTACTGCTTTTGTAGCTGAATATGGTTCAGGCTTGCCGATTATTGCTATTTTAGGCGAATTTGATGCCTTGCCGGGTTTGTCTCAACAAGCCATTCCAGAAAAAAAATCTGCCAATGGTAATGCTGGTCATGCTTGTGGTCATCATTTGTTTGGAACAGCATCTGCTGCAGCAGCTATCTCAGTAAAACAATGGATGAAAAATACCAAGCAAAGAGGAACTATTAGATTTTATGGATGCCCCGCAGAAGAAGGTGGTGGTGCAAAAGTATATATGGCAAGAGAAGGGTTGTTTGATGATGTTGATATTGCATTACACTGGCACCCAGGTTCTCAAAATGCTGCTAGTGCCGCAGCAGCACTAGCAAATATTTCTGCAAAATTTAGATTTTATGGAATTTCTGCCCATGCAGCTGGTGCTCCAGAAAAGGGGCGCTCTGCTTTAGATGGTGTTGAGGCTATGAATGCGATGGTGAATATGATGCGAGAACATGTACCGCAAGAAGCAAGAATTCATTACGTAATTACAGACGGTGGAAAAGCACCAAATGTAGTTCCAGATTTTGCAGAAGTTTACTATTATTCTAGACACAATAGTAGAGAAGTTGTTCGAAGTATTTTTGATAGAATTGTGAAAGCAGGTGAAGGTGCTGCTTTAGGTACGGGTACTACTATGGATTATGAATTAATTAATGGCGTTCATGAACTACTTCCAAATCTTAGCCTTCAAAAACTTGTTCATGATAATCTTTCTGTCATAGGAGGGGTTACATATTCTGCAGAAGAAAAAGAATTTGCTGATAAAATAGCCCTCACTTTAGGTCAGACAAAAGCAGATTTAGATAGAGCAGTAAACATACAGCCATATAAAGAAACTGCTCGTGCTTATGGCTCTACAGATGTTGGAGATGTAAGTTTTGTAGTGCCTACTGTAGGTTTTGGAACTGCAACCTGGATTCCTGGCACTTCGGCTCATAGTTGGCAAGCTGTTGCTGCTGGCGGTACCTCAATAGGAGAAAAAGGGATGATGGTTGCCGCTAAAACTCTTACTGCAACTGTTATAGATTTATTTAACAATCAACAATTAATTATGAAAGCAAAAGCAGAATTTAACAATAGAAGAGGGGTGAACTTTATATATAAACCTCTTTTAGGCAATAGACCTCCCGCGCTTAATTACAGAAAATAGAAAAACTAGTAAGTATTAACCAATCCGTAACAATTTAAATGACCCTCAAGTCCAACAAAGCTGGGTGTGACATATATACGAGTCTCCTATAAATTACCCTATTTTACCCACACATTTTTTTTAGCAAATAGCCGATAATTAGGTATCTTGCTACAAAAAGCTGAAATGCCTAAAAATGCTGAGCTAGATCTGGCCCTCCAATTTATTGAAAAAACTGATAGAAACCTTTTTATAACTGGTAAAGCAGGTACAGGAAAAACTACTTTTTTGCACAACGTAAAGGCAATATCGTTAAAAAGAATAGTTGTTGTAGCACCTACTGGTGTGGCAGCTATTAATGCAAAAGGCGTTACCATTCATTCTTTTTTTCAAATGCCTTTTGGGCCTATTTTACCCAACCAAATTGCCCAAACCTCTAACCAACAACGCAAGTTCTCTAAGACTAAAATAGATATTATTAAATCTTTAGATTTAGTGATTATAGATGAAATAAGCATGGTACGTGCAGATGTATTAGACGGGATAGATCAGGTATTACGAAGGTATAAAAACAAGCACAAAGTTTTTGGTGGGGTGCAAATTTTAATGATTGGAGATCTTCAACAGTTGGCACCCGTTGTAAAACCAAATGAATGGAGTTTGCTTCAGCAACACTATAATACTGTTTATTTTTTTAGTGCCAAAGCTTTTCAAGAAGCACAAGTAGTAGCCATAGAATTACGACATATTTATAGACAAAAAAATGAAAATTTTATTCAAATACTAAATGAAATTAGGAATGATCAGTTATCTGAAGCCTCCGCTACTATTTTAAATGAACGATACCAACCAAGCTTTTCTCCGCATAAAGATGAAGGCTATATTACCCTTACTACACATAATAGAAGAGCCGGTTTAATAAATGATTCTGAGTTAAATAAACTGAACACAAAAAATTATTTTTTTAAGGCAGAAGTGTCTGGTAAATTTAATGAAAACGCGTTTCCTAACGATGAAAAATTAGCTCTAAAAGTTGGGGCACAAGTCATGTTTATTAAAAATGACTCTTCGCCAGAAAAAAGATATTACAACGGTAAAATAGGTATTATAACAGACATTTCCAGAGAAAATGTTACCGTACAATGTGCCAACGAAACAGATGAAATTGTCACAGAAAAAGAACAATGGGACACGGTTAATTACTCTATTAACGAAGAAACTAAAGAGTTAAAAGAAGACATTGTTGGAACCTTTACCCAAATTCCCTTACGCTTGGCTTGGGCCATTACCATTCATAAAAGCCAGGGCTTAACTTTTGAGAAAGCGATTATAGATGCAGAAGCGTCTTTTGCACACGGACAAACCTATGTGGCCCTAAGTAGATGTACTTCTTTAGAAGGCTTGGTCTTAAAAACACCCATTACAAGTAGCGCAATTATTAATGACAACACTGTGCGTGTTTTTAACAAAGAAGTAGAAGAAAACCTCCCAGATGAAACTATTTTAACTTCTTCTGAAATTCAGTTTCAATTAAATTTAATATCAGAATTATTTGACTACCAATCGTTTTTATATCCAATTACTAGATTGATAGATATCTTTTACAAAAACAGTACTAGTATTAAAGGAAACATCATAGATCATTTACAAGTCATAAAAGATGACGGCATTGTTGCCTTGATGAAGGTTTCTAACGGATTTAAAAATCAGTTAATAGCCATTTCTGAAGAGGCTGTTTTGCCAGAAAATAGTTCTCAAATTCAAGCACGTTTTATAAAAGCAGTAGATTATTTTCTAACTGAAACTATCAAAAATATTGTTCAACCATTGGCAAGTATCTCTTTTTCTTCTGACAACAAAGCTGTAAAAAAAGATTTTACACTGCAGTTTGATAGGTTACAAGAGGTATTAAGTGAAAAAGTGTTTGCCTTAAAAAAGATGACTGAAGGGTTTAAAGTACAGCCATACCTTAAAGTGAGGGCTGAATCGGTTTTGCAAAAAACAGTTCCAACAAAAAAGAAAAAATTAAGCTCTAAAAGAGATCCTATTTTAGCACTTAAATTAAGAGAGCTACGAGATGATATATCTAAGGCTGAAAAAACTCCCCATTTTCAAATTTTTACCCAAGAGACCTTGTATGCTATTTGTGATGATCTGCCAAGAACAGAAAAAGAGCTGTTGAAGGTTCCTGGAATGGGAAAGATTCGAGTTAAGAAATATGGAAAAGAAATTTTAAAATCTATAGATGTCTATTGCAAAGAAAATGGGATTAATAAATTTAATGAGCAAAAAAAAGAGGATAAAAAATCTACCAAACAGATTTCTTTTGAGTTGTTTAAAAAAGGACTGTCTGTCAAAGAAATTGCCTTAGAAAGAAGTTTAACTTCTGGCACTGTAGAAAGTCATTTGGCAAGTTATATTCCTTCTGGAGAAATAGATGTATTAGAATTAATTCCTCTAAAAAAGTATCAAAAAATGACGAAAGCTATAGCAGCTGTAGACTATAAAAACTTGACACATTTAAAAGAGAATGTAGATAAATCATATACGTTTATGGAGCTAAGAATGGTGCTCTTATCTTTAGAATTAGATTCATAAAAAAACCCAAGTTATTAAACTTGGGTTTTTTTAATGGATAGCACTAAAGGTTTTATTTTACCTCTTTAGTACTAATATGAAATTCTTCATAGGTTTGTAATAAACTCATTAAAGCTGTAATTAAATCTTGTGTTTCCAGTAAAATACTAAAGTATAAGGTTGTATTTTTTGGACTAGATTCTTCTTGTCTTATTCTAGTGACTTGTTTTTCAATAGAAGCAGAAACATCCTGTAATAAAGCTTGTTTTTCAACTAATATTGGGTCTAAATCATCAAAAGATCTGTGTTCAAATATAGTACTTACTTTAGCTAGCAAGTCACTTAATTGATTGTCTATTTCTTTTAAATCACTAATCTGATCTTTCTTTAAATTTTTATGATTGTTGTTTACATGTTTGAAACTAGCTCTAGAAATATAACTAATCGACTGTGCAACATCTTGTAAATAACCAAGAACTAGAATGTAAAACCTACTTGCTTGAACAGATGTATCATCTAAAGATTTAATAAAATAGAAGACACCATCTTTTAAGCCATCTATTTCCTCATTTAGTTTCCCAACGTGTTTATCTGTCTTACGTAATTTGTTTAAATCATGATTAGATAAATCATTCACAACATTAGTGTATAATTTATTCACACGATTTGCAACTTCAGAAATATGATCTGCACTTTCCTCAATGACACCGTTTATAGTAATTAATTCTGCTCTTTCTATGTATTGTTGTTCTTTTACCTCTTTAGATTTTTTTCTATGTATTAAGGTGTTTCTTCCTATTAAAAAAGCTACAAGAACTAATAGTACAGGAATCATAACCATATCCCAACTAATAAGATAGGCTACTAATGCAGCAGCTAGAAAGGCAGTAATAGCTGTTAAAAACCAACCTCCAACAACATTAATAACTCCTGCAACTCTGTATACTGCACTTTCTCTACCCCATGCTCTATCTGCTAAGGAAGTACCCATGGCTACCATAAAAGTTACATAGGTTGTAGATAATGGTAATTTCATTGAAGTAGCAATAGAGATTAAAATACCTGCTACAATTAAATTCACAGAAGCTCTTACCATATCAAATGCTGGCAATTCATAGGTTTTATCTTTCGGTAATTCAATGACTGGTTTCTGAAATTTAGAATCTACAAATGCAATTGTTTTGGCTGGAAGCATATAACTTAAGCCGGCATTAATTCCCATAGAGGCTCTTACGACCAATCTTGATAAAGGATTTGGTTGAAATTTTTCGTGACCTTCACCCTGACGAGATAAGTCAATTCCTGTTTTAATTACATTTCTAGCCTTACTAGATGTCCATAGGGTAATCACCATAATTCCACCAGCTACTAAAAGCAACCATACATTAGAGGGTACTTTTTTGGCTAAGATTTCCATAGAAAAAGCATTTGCTTCTACACCAGAAACACTCCATGCTTCGTAAGAATTCCAGGCTGCAATAGGTACACCAATAAAGTTTACTAAATCGTTTCCAGAAAATGCCATTGCCAATGAGAAAGTACCAATACCAATAATTAGTTTTAATACATTTAGTTTTAATATTTTAATAAATACCTGAGAAATTACTGTCCATAAAAGAAAACTTCCAGCTATTATTAACAAGGTATTGTCTTCTATTAAATGCTTTACGTCTTTATAATAAGGAGTACCTTTCATTCCTTTAATGATAATGAAATAGGTAATAGCAGTAATTGCAAATCCTCCAAACAAAGCATTAATATAACTAGGCCTTTTTTCGAAGTTAAACGAGTAGATAAGCCTAGAAACAAATTGAACGAGCGCCCCCACAGAGAACGCAACAACCACAGATAGTAGTATTCCAAAAATAATTAATGAAGCTTTTTCGTAATTGATATAATTCCAGATAGCACTAATAGATTCTGCATCATTTTGAGAAATCTTAATTAATGAGATTGCTACTGCTGCACCTAATAATTCAAATACAATAGACACAGTTGTAGATGTTGGCATACCAAGGGTATTAAACACATCTAATAATAGAATATCTGTAATCATAACCGCCATAAAAATGAACATGATGTCTTGAAACATAAACATGCCAGGATTAAATATTCCTTTTCTAGCAACTTCCATCATACCGCTAGAAGTAATGGCGCCAAAAAACACACCAATACTGGCAATAATCATGATGTTTCTAATTGTGATTGCTCTGGAGCCAATGGCCGAATTTAAAAAATTTACAGCATCGTTACTTACTCCTACTACTAAGTCTACCATAGCTAATATAGCTAAGGCAATTAACATTAAAATATATGGATCTCCCATGTTCTTGTTTTTATTTTAGTACGAATGTACAGTGACTATCTTTTATGAATGTTACCGTTATGTTATTTATTAAAAATGAATATCTACTTGTAATCTATACATGAATTGATTGGTGTTAGAGGCTAAGTCTAAATAGCTCACATCTGTTTGAACTTTTAATTTATGACCAACAATATATTTAGACAAACCAATTGTATATTGATTTTCAGCACCTTTGCCAGTTACGTTACTATCCCAATCTATGTTTGTGTACCTTCCAGAGACTTCCAAAGTTTTAGATACCAAATATCCGGTTTGTAAATTTAATCCTTTTCCTACCTGAACTTCATCACCTGTTAAACTACCATCAGAGTTTTTTGCAAAAGGATCTGAAGCATCTCTAAGTGCATATTCTCCCATAAAAGAAAACCCATTGTGCTTATACATGGCGTCTAGAAATAGGGTTGAAATATTTGTTGAATAAAAACCAGTATCATTGGCCATATATGACCCCTGGTTACTTCTTGTTTTTACAGCATCGTTGTTATAATCATATGAGAAACCAATGGCTAATTTTGGTGCTGGTTCGAATTTCAAATCACTTCCTCTGTAGTCTCCTTTGCTAGCAAATTTCCCAAAAGGCAACAATTCAACTCTAGTAGTGTATTGATGACCTCCTAAATTTCCAGTTGTTATATTTCTACCTTCACCCTGAGAGATTGAAAACATTTCTTTTACAATAAACTTGTCTGTAACGTTAAAGTGATGTCTTAATTGGAATCCCATATCACGGTCTATATTAAATCTACTATTTAATAAAGAACGATCTACTTGTTGTAAGTCTCCTGAAGAAATAACACGTTCTCTATTTCCAGGTAATTTCGTCTGACCAAACCAGAGAACAAAATTTCCAGAAAAGTTCCATTTTACAACGGCATCTAAAATATATTTAGGAGCTTCATTGGTAAATGAAGAAGCTTTTCCAATGTCTCTATTAGAGAGACCTAATTCTAATTTGTAAGTTAATTTTGGAGAATAAGCAAAACCGCTAAACTTTAAACGAGCTCTTCTTACTAGAAGAGATGAAGACGGGTTTGATAGGCCATTGTTAACATCCCAATTTGAAGTGCCTAGCATTTGCATTCTAGCACTAATATTCATTGAGAACGAACTGTCTTTTCCAATTAAATTAAAGAGTCCTTTTCCAAATTTAGGAGCATTCGTTTCTTGAGAACTTAAGCTCATACAAATAAATAGAGCTGTGTATAGAAACACATAGTTGATTTTCATAATACGTATTAGTTTTTGTCACTGCAAATAACCAATACCAATGTTAACTTAATGTTTCGTAAATATTAAAAAACTGCCTTGGCCAAAGGCAGTTCTTAAATCAATAATATTAATCGACAAAAACTAAGTATTATGATTCTAATTAATCTTTAAGATTATTCAAATATCTGAATATTGTTTGAATACATAGTTTTCAAAAAATAAAGGAATTGTTAAGAAATTTTGAAGATTAGACCCCAGAAATGCTTTTAATTAAAGCTTGGTTAAAAATTAGATAACATTTTGGTAATAAGAATGAATAACTTCTAAATTTTCTTCTTTTCTTGAGTAGCAACAAAGTTTTTCAAATAAAAAGGCTCAAAATAAGCAATATCTTCTGTTTTATTTTCTTTGTATTTATCATAAGATAATTGAGTCATTTCTTTGGCTGAAGGAAATGCATTTTTGATAAATACCGCATTCTTATGAACTATGGTCTCTTTACATTTTTCTGCACCATCACCCAGAAAATAAACTGTGTGATTTTGCAATTTATCACAGAAAGAATGTTCATCAATAATATCAGCCTTAGTTTCCCTAATAAGGGTATAAGATTCATCATAAATAGCAGAATAAACTTCCATTCTTCTGGCATCAATCATTGGGATAATATAGCCTTTATCTATAGTGGTAGAATGTGCTAAGATTTCTAGAGAATTGATAGAGATTAATGGGATGTCATTGGCAAAACACAATCCTTTGGCTGCAGAAACACCAATACGTAAACCAGTGTAAGAACCAGGTCCTTTTCCAACAGCTATGGCGTTAATTTGACTCATCGTTAATTTACTGTCTAGTAATGCTTCTTTAATTAAGGGATGTAACATTTCTGCATGAGAATACGCACCATTGTTAATCTCTTTTAAAGAAATAAGCTCCCCGCATTTAGCAATGCTAACAGAGCAGTTTTTAGTAGAAGTTTCTATGTGTAAGATAAAACTCAAGTCTTTTTTTGTAAAGATAAAGCATAAAAAAACGGCAACCAAAAGTTGCCGTTTTGTCTAGTATATAGTTGTTTAATCTAAATTCAAATTTCCGTAATAAAACTGAAGTACCTTCGTTTTAAAGACAAAATCATATTTGGCTCTAATTAATGCAGATTCGGCACTTACCAATCTAGTTCTTACCAAATCAAAGTCAAATAAAGTACTAGCACCTAAGTTATAACTTTCTTGGGCATTCTTAAAGGCTTCTCTTTGAGCTTTTAAAGAGATGGTTGCTGCTTCAAATGTTTTTGCGGCTGCTTTAGCATCTGCAAAGGCTTGTTCTATAGTTTGCTGTAGTTGTAGTTTTTGATTGTCTAAATTTAAAAGAGACAACTCTCTATTAATATAAGATTTAGCTACATTATTTTTTGTCTGGAATCTATTAAATATAGGAATATTTAAAGATACAGACATTCCGTAGGTAACTCTATCTACTAATACTTGTTTAAAAAAGTACTCGTTATTTTGACCAGGAAATAAATTGTTTAACTGATTAAAATAAGAGGTTCCACTATTAATATTATAACTAAGGGATGGTAAAAAAGCTCCTTTAGATAACTCAATATTTAAATCTGCATTCTGAATACCTAGTTCAGCACTTTTTATCTGTGGTTGATTTGTTAAGGCCTTCTCATAAACAACATCGGATGTTTCGTAAAGCAGCAAACCTGAAGGTGTATTTACCTCCATATTTTCTACATCAAAACCTACTGAAGATATTTGTAATAATTGAGCTAAATTTAGTAAAGCTATGGTTAGTGTGTTTTCACGAGCAATTACGTTTTGTTGATCGTTGGCAGCTGTAGACTGTGAGTTCAAAAGATCTCCTTTTGCCGTAATACCTGCCTCATATCTTTGTGAGGCTGCCTCCACTTGTTTTTTGCTAATTTCAGCTTGAACTCTTGCTACAGCTAAATTTTCTTTTGCAAAAAGGATGTTTAAATAGCCATTTACAACAAACAAAGAAACATCATTTTGGGCTTTTTCTAAATCTAATTTACTTGCTTCTATACCAAGCTGTGCTTGTTTGTAGGAATTTAAATTTCTAAAACCATTAAAGATCGTACCATTAACAGAAAGATTGAACCGTCCATTAAAATTGGTGGTATTTTTTAATACACCACTTCTGTCTGGAGATAATCCAGAATTAAGACCACCGCTAGAACTTGCATTAATGCTAGGAAGAAAATTTCCTTGGGTGATGGCTACATCTCTTTCAGAAAGAGAAATATTAAGCGCATTTTGTTTGATAGAAATATTATTTTCTAATGCGTATTCTACACATTTCTTTAAGGTCCATTTTTCTTGCGAATAAGCAATAGAAACAAAGAGAAGTGATACAATTAGTAAAATTTTTTTAGTCATCTTGGTTGTATTATTTTCAAATTTGTATAACAATTTTGGCATAAGATGTTCAAGTCATTTTTTACACCTTATGTTAGACGATCAAAATTAGAATATGTTACACCCAATGGCTCTTATTGAAATGTTAATTTTTAACTCCTTTTTTATATCGATAGATAAAATAGAATAAAACACCAATAAGTATATAAGGAAACACCATTAAATAGGTGATGCCATTGTTAATACCCTCTGCCATTGTTTGGTCTCCACTTTCAACAACAGCTTTACACATAGCACACTGAGAATATATGGGAGTTGTAGATACAAACATAAGTAGCATTACAAAAAAGCAAGTAATATATTTAGACATAGTAAGGAGATATCATGAGGTATACAATAACGCCAGTTATGGCAACATATAGCCAAATAGGAAAGGTAATTTTAGCAATTTTTCTATGCTCAGTAAATTTACCCAATTTAGCCTTCATTAAGGTAACTAACACAAAAGGTATTACAATTACAGAAAGTACTATGTGTGAAATTAAAATGAAATAGTAAATGTATTTTATAAACCCTTCACCTCCAAATGACGTAGAGTCTGATGTCATATGATAGGCAACATACATGACAAGAAAAAGAACAGAGCAGATAATAGCTAGTGTATTTAATCTTTCATGCAATATTTTTTTACCATTTTTAATTGCAATTACAGCAGCAATTAATAAAACAGCAGTAATACCATTTACTGTTGCATATATTGGAGGTAAAAACCGAAGAGGCTCTACATCAAAACCTAATTTTCTTAAATTTATTCCAAACAAAGCAGCTACTGCCACAGGTATTATAACTGATAAAATAGTGATTACACGTTTGTATTTTTTCTCTGTTAATTCAATTCTACTCATTCAATAAAATTTTAATATCTTCTTTTAATTCATTTATTTGGTCCGGGAAACCAGCATCTCCAATAGCTCTGTAATACAGTATTGGATTTCCTTGGACATCTTTTCTTGACCTAATAGTTCCAGTTTTATCTACCAAAGCAAATAGGCCAGAATGTTCAAAGCCTCCATGCTCTACCTTATTATCTATTCCTGCATATAATTTAAACCCTTTATTAGATAAATTAAACACTGTCTCTTCTGATTTTCCAGATAATAAGTGCCAGTTTTTATGAGTAATGCCATTAGAACTAGCATAGTTCTTTAAAACTTCTTGAGTGTCAATAGCTGGTGTAATAGAGATTGAAGCAATTCCTACATCTAAATTCTCAGAAAATTCTTTCTGAATGAGAAGCATTTTCTGATTCATAATAGTGCAAATACTAGGGCAGGTCGTAAAGAAAAACTCTACAATATATACTTTCTCATCATAAGTTTCATTATTGATGATGTTACCATCTTGATTTGTGAATTCAAAAGAAGGTACTTTCGTGTAAACATAGAGTTTATTGTTAGCTAGTTGTTCAGCCTCATTTTTTTTATTGAGTCTGTTGTCATCTATTAAGGTTTCATTAGAAATTCTATCATCAAGATTTCTAATCACATAGACTCCAAAGATTAGTATGATAAAAGAGATTCCTATATAAGAATTTTTTTTGCTCATAATAGTTAGTTTTTTCTAACAGCCTTGTTTTTATTTTTAAAAGCGGCTCTATACTCATAGAGCAATACTTTTATATCATCTTCCATTTTATTGTTTAATTCTGCAACAGATTCAATATTATAGCCATAAATTATCTGTTTTTCTTCATCACCATCATTATCTCTTCCCCTAAGACTCAACTCTTTGTCTATAAGGTATACTTTTTTTGAATACAATGAAGAATCTAATAGGTCTTTTGTTTTGAGATTTGCATGCAATGATGAAATGACTTCTCTATCCATAGAAATAAAGTTCCATTTATACATGTCTGTAAAAGTTTCCAAATCTGAGGATAATTTTTTAACATCTTCTTCTGATGTTTCTGGATATATAGCAATTATTTGAAAAGGTCTGTATCCATAAAATTCTTTATAAATTTTTTGATTCAGATTAAAAACTCCTCCTTTTTTAGCCTCAATATTATCTCCTAAGAAACATAAAAGGGTTACATGATCTTGCATGGAAATGGTGTCTTCTAAAACATCTAAAGAAACATTGTATGTTAAAGTAGATAGTTTTTTGAAGTTGTTAATGCCCGTAGATAAAAGTAAAAAGAATAACAACGGAAACACAAACAGTGCTATGAGTACAAATCGCTTCTTAGTAATTTTCATATTTAGTGATAAAAAAAGGCGGTTAAAAACCACCTTGATTAAATTTTGTTACCAACGCACTAAAGGCGCAAGTGTGCTATATAAATAGTCTCCTTCTATTAGTAGCAGTGTGACTAGATAAATGATTAGAAATACAGCAGTCCAAACAACAGCTCTTCTAAACCAAGTTTTTTCACCTTCCATATGCATGAAAGACCAGGTAATACCATAAGCTTTGGCCAAGGTTAAAATAATAAAAATCCAGTTTAATGGGCTTGTGCCTAAAAAACTAGTAAGATGTAATACATCTGGCTTATAAATACCTAGTATAACTTCAACAATTGTTATTGCAGATAATATCCAGAATACATTCCAAATTCTTTTTGTATGTGATTGTGCGTGTGCCATATATGCTGTTATTAAAAAATTAAACTAAGTAGAAAAAAGTAAATACAAATACCCAAACTAAATCTACAAAGTGCCAATATAATCCTACTTTTTCAACCATTTCATAATGACCTCTTTTCTCATAGGTTCCTACAATTACATTAAAGAAAACAATGATATTAAAAATGATACCAGAAAAAACGTGAAATCCATGAAATCCAGTAATAAAGAAAAAGAAATCTGCAAAGATGGTATTTCCATATTCATTTACTTCTAGATTGGCTCCTTCAACAACTAGTCTTGTTTTACTTAGCTCTGCTAGTGCTTTTTCTCTAGATAATATTGTTTTTTGTTTTTTATCTAAATCAATTAGTTCTGTTCTAATTTGAATGTTAGGGTTGGCTTCAAAAGAACTAATAACCTGTGCTATAGAATACTGTGCAATAGTAGCCTCCTCTTCAAACCACAAACCATTCTTTTTGGTATGCTGTTCTCTTACATCTCCTCTATCTCCAACTACAAAATCTGCTAAAGCTATTTGTTTTCCTTTAGCATCTACAAATTGTAATATTTTTCCATCTGTAGTTTTTACAGCTCCATAAGTACCATTAATAAATGTATTCCATTCCCAGGCTTGTGAGCCTACAAAGATAATACCACCAATAATGGTTAATAACATATAAACAGTCACTTTTTTCTTATTCATATGATGTCCAGCATCTACAGCTAATACCATGGTAACGGATGAAGCAATTAAAACAAACGTCATAAAAGCAACATAAATCATAGGAAATTCACCATGAAAGAAGGGAACGTGAGTAAACACTTCATCAGCTATTGGCCAAGAATCAATAAATTTAAAACGAGTTAAACCATAAGCAGCTAAAAACGCAGAGAATGTTAAGGCATCTGATACAATAAAAAACCACATCATCATTTTTCCATAACTGGCTCCAAAAGGTTTTGCTCCTCCACCTCCCCAAGTAGGTTTCTTTTCATTAGGTACAGCAGTATTTGCTTCCATATATTTTATATAAATATTTCTTTAATAGTTGCCAAAATTAATCAATTTTCATCATCTAATAAAATAGAAAAAGAAAAATAAATAAATCCATAATACATCCACAAAATGCCAGAAGATAGCGCCTAGTTCAAGGCCCAGTAAATCATCTGACTTGTAACGATATTTAAAATGATTATAAATTACAACAAGTAGCACAATAATCCCAGCAATTACATGAACTGCGTGCATTAAACTAATTCCAATAATAAAAGATGTTGAGACTGTACTTGTGGGTCCTGTAAAAAATAACCCGGCATTCCTTAAATCTTCAAACCCGGCATATTGTTGCCAAATAAATGCAACCCCCAATAGAAATGTGATTAATAAAAATACAATAGACAGCTCTCTTTTGTCCTTTGTGAGGAGTTTTTGAGATATGGTAATGGTTATGCTGCTTAATATAATGAGTATGGTGCTACTATAGAAGGCGTCTGGTAATTCAAAAGTTACCCAATCATCTCTTCTCATACTAATTACATAGGCACTTGTAAGTCCGGCAAAAAACATTACCATACTAATCATAGAAACCCATAACATAGGTTTTGCGGATTTATTTCTACCAACTTTTAATTCTTCTTCTAAGTCTTCTTTGTTAATATTCATGTTAGTGTAAAAATTTATCGATTACATATATAATTTGAATCACTGTAATATATAAGACGCTTGATAGCATTAATTTTCTTGCTTCAATATTTGTTTGTTTTTTATGAAGTAAAATTCCATAATACAACATAAATAAACCTAGAAGGGCAATAATAATAGCTGTAATTGGATGTATATAAAAAGCTCCTGTCATTTTTAATACTGGAGCTATAGATACTAGTATCATTATGATAGTATAAAAAATAATCTGTTTGGTTGCAGATTGATCTTTTTTATCCATGGGCAACATAATAAAACCGGCTTTTTTATACTCTTCAAATTGTAACCAACCAATAGACCAGAAATGTGGAAATTGCCAAAAAAATTGAATCATAAATAAAAAACCAGCTTCTATTCCAAATTCATTTGTAGCTGCAACCCATCCCAACATAAATGGAATTGCTCCGGGCAATGCGCCAACAAAAACAGCTAATGGTGAAACTGGTTTCATAGGGGTGTAAGCGCAAGTGTATAAAAAGATAGATATGGCTCCAAAAAGCGCACTTTTTGGGTTGATACTGTATAGAATACCAAGGCCAATAATAGTAAATGTAATTGCAAAAATGAAGGCGCTAGTCTTAGACATCCTTCCTGTTGGAAGTGGTCTGTTCATGGTTCTTTTCATTAAAGCATCTGTATCTTTTTCAATAATTTGATTAAAAGCATTAGAGGCAGCTACCATTAAAAACCCACCCAAACCTAATAAGAAAAGTACTTGATAATTAATAATTTCTACAGCCAATAAATACCCAGCAATAGCAGAGAAAACAACACTTAAAGACAAACCTACTTTTGCGAGCTGTTTATAGTCTGAAAGGACTCTCTTAAAGGAAATTTTAGTGTTGATAACTGTAGTTAAACTCATTAGAAATAAAATCGAAAGCAAAGATATTTCATAATAATTGAAATCCCATAGCTTTTGTAGAATATTCAATTAAAATAAAAGTAAAATAATTTTCAAAAGTCTTTGTAGTTTCCTTTTTTGTTTTAAATTTGCATCCCATTCAAACAAATGGAAGTTCATTAAAATACGACTACGCGAAAGTAGCTCAGGGGTAGAGCATCACCTTGCCAAGGTGGGGGTCGCGGGTTCAAATCCCGTCTTTCGCTCTATTCTACAAAACATACCAACGCTGTGCTTAGCACAGTCGAAGCATGCAGAAGTGGTGGAATTGGTAGACACGTTGGACTTAAAATCCAATGGGCAGTAATGCCCGTGCGGGTTCAAGTCCCGCCTTCTGTACTAAAAGCCTTTACAAGATTTCTTGTAAAGGCTTTTTCATTTTCTAGAAAAACATAAAAAACCATCGATATCGATGGTTTTTTATAAGTAAGAGAAGTTTTTATTCTTTTTCAGTTGTAGAAGAAATTACCTTCATGATTGGGCGCATTTCCCAAGTAACTTTGGTTAACTTATCCATAGGAAGTCCTTCAATAATACCTTCACCAGCTAGATGTTTCATGGCGTTTTTTAAGCTATCATAAGAGTCATAAGTCATCATAGAACTATACTCCTGGCCTTGTGGTGTTATTTTAGTCGCCATTCCCCATCCAACCATTCCGTTGTCGCTCATATTTTTCTTAAAATGAGGGATTACATATTTTTTAGAAGATGCTGCTACTGCGTTTACATCATCTGGTGTGGCAAAATTAAGAATTACGTATGCTGCTGGTCCTGTATTAGGAATAGACATTTGCATTTTATAGGTATAACTTCTGTCGTACTTATATTTAGAACTATCGCTAAATAAGACATCTGGTTTTATACCTACTACTTTTTCTGAATGACTCCACCAAGCATTTTCATTAGCAGCAATTTCTATAGTTGGATATGCATTTACCCACATAAAGTTATAATCATCTGGCCCCACATTGGTGTTTTGCATTAAAACCCACCCCAATAACTTACCATTATTTACAGCATCTTGGGCAATTTTTTTACTATAATTCATTTCTACATTAAGAAATTGTTCTATGTCATTTTGTTTAACTTTTACGGGGCTAAATACAACTATTTGAGCAAGTAAAATGTTAACACTAAACATAGCAATTAAAGAACTTAATAGATTTTTTTTCATGGTTATATTAATTTAATGATTAAAAACAAAACTACAAAATTAGTTTTAATTTGCAATTAATTTTGTAATTTTGATTCATTATAAATCTTATAACTAACTAACTAAATTATTATGATGAAAAATCTATTTACTTTTTTACTATTAACCGTTTCTTTCGCATTATTTGCTCAGAACGTAGTTAATATTACTTATGTGACTGTTCCAAGACAGGATTCAGAAACTTTTCTTGAATTACATAAGAAGTTTACAAACTTATCTCTTGGAAAAGAGCGTGTTCTTGTTAGCTCAGGAATTTTTGCTCATGCTTTTGCGGGAGATTATACCTATGCAATCTATGATTTTTACAACTCAGCAGAAGATCTAGTTATAGATGCAGATATTAGTAACAAAATTCTTGGTCAAAATATCAAAGCAATGAACTTAGAAGAAGAAGCTCAAGCTAAAATGCAAGAAGAGTATATGAGTTATCTAGGAATGTATATAGAAGGTCATTCAGATCAAATTAGAACTTTTGAAGGCTTGGAAAAATTAGGTTTTGAAAGTGAGAGTATGGACTGGTCTACCAAAAAAGTAGTTGTTCTAAGTAAGTACAGCACTAAATGGGGGGGGAATAAAGACTTTACAGAAGGTTTAATTTCTGGCAGTTTAAAAGATAACAAAGACAGTGGGAAAACAGTAGCTATGTATGCAAGTAGACATTTGTACGGTACTGGAATGGATTGGCATTCATATATGTTTTACGAAACTTGGTCAGATTTTGCTGCTTTTGAAGAAAGTAGTTATGGAGCGCCAATGGATGAAGCAGCAAATAAATACTGGTCTTCTGTTACATCTCATGAAGATGAAATTTTAATGTGGATTGGTGGTATAGACGAAAAAACAAAATTATTTTATTACGCAAAATAATTAAACAGTAGTTATCAAACGTAGATACTTAAAAAGCCTTAGCACTACTGCTAAGGCTTTTCTTATAATGTAATTTGTCTATTAATTTGTTGATCTAAAGATATAAATGTCTCTGTTCTAGATACGCCTTTTATTCGTTGAATATCATTATTAAGTAAGTACATAAGGTCTTCGTTATTTTTACTTAAAATCTTAATTAAGATAGCCCAATTACCTGTTGTATAATGACTTTCAACTACTTCAGGAATTTGTTTTAGTTTCTTTATAGCTGAAGAATACATGGCAGCAGACTCTAAAAAAATACCTACAAAAGCAGTGGTAGTGTATCCTAATGCTTTAGGGTTTAAAATTAATCTTGAGCCAGCCATTAAATCAGAACCTTCTAATTTACGTAAACGTTGATGAATGGCAGCTCCAGAAATTCCTACCTCTCTTGCAATAGCCAAAATAGGTGTTCTAGCATCTTCAACAAGCCTTTTGATAATAATTTTATCAATACCATCAATTTTAATTTTAGAAGCCATAGTGTTGTGTATTAGTTTAATGTGTAAGTATCAAATATAAAAAAAAGGAAGTACATTATGTATGTTCTTCCTTTTAATTGTTTTTTATAAGTAGTACTCCTTATTTAGGGTTCATTTCGAAACTTTCCATAAATTTAGTCGTATAATTTCCAACAATATAATCTGGATGATCCATTAATTGCCTGTGAAAAGGAATGGTGGTTTTTACACCTTCAATTATAAATTCATCTAAAGCCCTTTTCATCTTATTAATAGCTTCTTCTCTAGTCTGAGCAGTTACAATAAGTTTGGCAATCATAGAGTCGTAATTTGGAGGGATCATATATCCAGAATATACATGAGTATCTAGGCGGATTCCGTGCCCTCCTGGAGCATGAAAAGTAGTTATTTTACCTGGCGAAGGTCTAAAGCCATGATAAGGGTCTTCTGCATTTATTCTACATTCTATAGAGTGTAGTTTTGGCAAGTAGTTTTTTCCAGAGATAGGAACACCTGCTGCAACTAAGATTTGTTCTCTAATTAAGTCATAATTGATAACTTCTTCTGTAATTGGGTGTTCTACTTGAATACGAGTATTCATCTCCATAAAATAGAAGTTTCTGTGCTTATCAACCAAAAACTCAACAGTGCCAGCGCCTTCATATTTAATATATTCTGCAGCCTTTACGGAAGCTTTTCCCATTTTATCTCTTAATTCATCGGTCATAAATGGAGAAGGAGTTTCTTCCGTTAATTTTTGATGACGTCTTTGAACAGAACAATCTCTTTCAGATAAATGACATGCTTTACCAAAAGAGTCTCCTATAATTTGAATTTCAATATGTCTTGGTTCTTCAATTAGTTTCTCTAAATACATGGCATCATTTCCAAAAGATGCTTTTGCTTCTTGACGGGCCGAGTCCCAAGCATCTTGAAGCTCTTCAGCCTTCCAAACAGCTCTCATCCCTTTCCCACCACCACCAGCAGTAGCTTTAAGCATTACGGGATATCCTGCCTCTGTTGCTAGTTTTTCACATTCTTGAAAATCTTTTAAAATTCCTTCAGAACCTGGTATACAAGGAACTCCTGCAGAAATCATGGTTGATTTTGCCGAAGCTTTGTCTCCCATTTGATCAATCATTTCTCCAGTGGCTCCAATAAATTTTATTTCATGCTCTTCACATAACTTAGAGAATTTTGCATTTTCAGATAAGAACCCGTATCCAGGATGAATTGCATCTGCATTTGTAATCTCTGCGGCTGCAATAATATTAGACATTTTTAAATAAGAATCTGCACTTGGAGGTGGGCCAATACAAACAGCTTCATCTGCAAATTTCACATGCAAGCTTTCCGCGTCTGCTGTAGAATAAACAGCTACAGTTTTTATCCCCATTTCTTTACAGGTTCTAATTACTCTTAAAGCAATTTCACCCCTATTGGCAATCAATATTTTTTTAAACATAATTGTATCGTTTTATTCTTAACGTTATAAGATTGTAATGAAATCTTTCAACAAAAAAATTAAGAAGGATCTACTAAGAATAAAGGTTGATCAAATTCTACAGGAGATGAATCATCTATAAGGATTTTTACAATGGTTCCAGAAACTTCAGATTCAATTTCATTGAAAAGCTTCATTGCTTCAATAATACATACAGTATCACCAACATTAATGACGCTTCCAACTTCTACAAACAATGGTTTTTCTGGAGATGGTTTTCTGTATAAAGTACCAATAATTGGTGATTTAATAGTAACATATTTAGAGTCATCTGCCAAATCATTGGTAGTTGTATTTTTAATAGTTTCACTAGGTGTCTCAATAGGAGCGGCTTGTAAAATTTGAGGAGTTGCCATCATTGGAGCAGGCTGAGTATAAGTAACTTCAGTTCTTTCAGAACCAGTTTTAATGGTGATTTTTATATCTTCCATTTCTAACTTTACTTCACTAGCACCTGATTTAGCAACAAATTTGATAAGATTTTGAATTTCTTTAATATCCATTATACTTAGTTTTAGTTGTTTTATTTTATGAATTATAAGCCCATTTTAAGTAGATAGCACCCCATGTGAAGCCTCCACCAAACGCGGCAAAAATTAAATTATCACCTTTTTTTAATTGATGTTCATAATCTGCAAGAAGCAGCGGTAAAGTTGCTGAAGTAGTGTTCCCGTATTTATAAATATTCATCATTACTTTTGAGGCGTCTAAGTTTACTCTTTTAGCTGTAGCCTCAATAATCCTCTTATTAGCTTGGTGAGGAACTAACCAACTGATGTCATCATTAGAAAGCTGGTTTCTGGTTAACATTTTTTCTGCAACATCTGCCATATTAGAAACAGCAAACTTGAAAACAGTTTTCCCTTCTTGATGCACAAAGTGTTGTCCGTTTTTTAATGTATCTTCTGATGCAGGTAGAATAGATCCACCAGCTTCTATTTTTAAGAATTCTCTTCCAGAACCATCACTTCTTAAATATTCATCTTGTAATCCTAATCCATCTGAGTTTGGTTCAAAAAGAACAGCACCTGCACCATCTCCAAAAATAATACAAGTTGCTCTGTCTGAATAATCAATGATAGAAGACATTTTATCTGCTCCAATGAGTAGTACTTTTTTGTACCTCCCAGATTCTATGTAAGATGATGCAGTAGACATGCCATATAAAAAACTGGAGCATGCAGCTTGTAAATCATAAGCAAAAGCATTTGTAGCGCCTATTTCTGTTGCAGTAAAAACAGCAGTAGATGCAACAGGCATGTCGGGTGTTGCTGTTGCAACAATTACCATGTCTATTTCCTTTGGGTCTGTATTAGATTTTTGCAGTAAATTTTTTGCAGCTTTTATAGCCATAAAAGAAGTTCCTTGATTAGGTTCTTTTAAGATTCTTCTTTCTTTAATTCCTGTTCTTGAAGTAATCCAGTCATCATTAGTTTCAACAAGAGTTGCAAGTTCTTTATTGGTTAAAATGTAATCAGGAAGATATTTCCCAACTGCTGTAATAGCTGCAGTTATTTTTGACATATGATAACTTGTTATGAGGAGGATTTTTGATGTTTATTTACTTCCTTCAATCGGGTGACTAAAGTAGTAAAAATTATTTTAGTTTTTTTCAATAAATCAGGTCAAAAAAATGATTTTTTGACCAAAAACATAAAAAAACCCTCAAAAAGAGGGCTTTTTTGTGTTTTTTGAATAAAAAACTATACTTCTGTTGTAGCCGATTCTAATACTATTTGACCTCTATAGTATAACTTTCCTTCATGCCAATGAGCTCTGTGATATAAATGAGCCTCGCCTGTTGTTGGATCTACGGCTATTTGTTGGTCAGAAGCTTTATAATGTGTTCTCCTTTTATCTCTTCTAGTTTTAGATATTTTTCTTTTAGGATGTGCCATTTTATGTATTTTTTTCTGTGATTAAACTTTTTAATTTATCCCACCTTGGGTCTGTATTATCCTCATTTTCTGAAGATTTATTTTCTGTAATCTCTAATTCTTTTAATTTATCTAAAGCTTCTGAATTCATGGTACCGTCTAGTACTTTTGGATGAACTTTTTTTGTTGGAACAGAAAGTATTATTAACTCATAAATAAATTGACTAATATCTATCTCATGATATTCATGAGGGATAATTACCATATCATCATCATCATCATTATATTCTGGCCCAAATTTAACAACTAAAGGTAAATTACCTTTAACTTCTTGTTCATATGGTTCTAGTGAGGTGTCACAATCTACGTTTACATATCCATTTAAATTAAAATTTAATTCAAAAAAAGTTGTTTTTTTGTCAAAAACTAATGAAATATGTAAAGCGCTGCTATTAAACTCATCAAAACCGAAAGCTTCAAAGAACGTGTTTTCAATTTCATAACTAAATAAATGCTTTCCTTGCTTTAATCCTATAAAAGGAATAATAAATTGTTTCAAGTTTGACATTATAAGCTAATGAATTTGAGCGGGCAAATATAATAAAATGTTTTAATTAATTATTGTTTTTTATATCAAAATGTGGACTGTTTTTTAGGTCTTAAAACATTTTGCGTGAGTTCTTTATACTCATTTCTGTTTTTGAATATTTTAATCCCTGTAAAAACGGCTTCTTTAAAGGAATCTGAGTTTGCTTTTCCTTTACCTGCAATGTCAAAAGCAGTCCCATGATCTGGAGAAGTTCTTATGTGATTTAAACCAGCGGTGAAGTTAACTCCGTTGCCAAAAGTTAGTGCTTTAAAAGGTGCTAAACCCTGGTCATGGTACATTGCTAGCACTCCGTCAAATTGCTTGTAGGCTTCAGATCCAAAGAATCCGTCAGCAGCATAAGGGCCGTAAACCAAGATTCCACGTTCATTAATTGAGCTAATGGTAGGTTTAATCAGCTGGTTTTCTTCCTGTCCAATAACACCATTATCTCCAGAATGAGGATTTAAACCTAGGATAGCTATCTTAGGTTTGTTGATATTAAAATCTTGTTTTAATGATTGATTAAGTATGGAAACTTTTCGTTCAATAAGTTCAGGAGTAATGGTTTCTGCTATTTTAGAGATTGGAATATGACCAGTGATAAGACCAATTTTTAAAAAATCATTCATCAAAATCATTAAACTCTCTCCTTCTAGATTACTTTCTAAAAATTCTGTATGACCTGAAAAATTAAATTCATCAGATTGAATTGTTTCTTTATTAATTGGAGCAGTAACTAGTATGTCGATTCCACCATCTTTTAATGAGTTGGTGGCTAAATTAAGTGATTTTAATGCATATTTACCACCATCTTTGGTAGCGTTTCCAATATCAACTGTTGCCTCTTCTTTCCAACTATTTAAAAGGTTTATTTCACCCTCCTTAATTTGTTGAATAGAATTGATTTCATGAACATTGGTTTCTATATTTAAAATTTTCTTATGTATAGAAAGAATTTTGGAACTCCCAAATAAGATAGGTGTACAAAATTCTAACATTCTTTTATCTTCAAATGTTTTTAAGACAACTTCAATTCCAACACCATTTATATCTCCTAATGATATTCCTACTACTATTTTATCTTTTTTTTTCATATCTAAAAGTTAATATGTCTATTTTTGCACATAGCAAAAGTAACTAAATTTATATACATGTTTACTGGAATTATTGAGACATTAGGACGCGTTGAAAAGATAGAAAAAGATAGAAAAAATATTAATTTCACAATTCAAACAAATATCACACATGAGTTAAAGATAGATCAAAGTGTTGCTCACAACGGCGTATGTCTAACAGTGGTGGCAATTTCTGGCAAAAACTATGTTGTTACAGCCATAAAGGAGACCTTAGATAAAACTAATTTGGGGCTATTGTCTGAAACAGATTTGGTAAATATAGAGAGAGCTATGAAGTTAGGTGATAGACTGGATGGTCATATAGTTCAAGGTCACGTAGATCAAACTGCTGTGTGTACAGAGATTTCAGAAAATAATGGAAGTTGGATATTTACTTTTGTATATGACGTAAATGCCAACAATATAACCATTGAAAAAGGTTCTGTAACTGTAAATGGAGTAAGTCTTACAGTCGTAGATTCTAAAAAAAACCAATTTAGTGTAGCTATTATACCATATACATACACTCATACAGGATTCTCTAAATTTAAAAAAGGAACTGTTGTTAATTTAGAATTCGATGTTATTGGTAAATATGTGGCAAGACTACATCAACTTAAAAGTTAATCTTTAATTTTCTTGACTCCATAGGCTACACCTGCTATCAATAAAAATAATAGGCCGCCGTCTATTGGTAAACCTGGCGGAGGTGGTGGTGGGGGTGGTACTTGAGCCATTGTTATTAGGGGGAATAGTAGTAATAGGAAGAACGAGGCTTTTTTTATCATTTTTTCCTAAATTAGGGTTTAGAATTATTGAATTATAAATATATGATTTTTTTTTTAAAATATTAAAATTATTGTGGACCCAGAAGGGCTCGAACCTTCGACCCCCTGATTATGAGTCAGGTGCTCTAACCAACTGAGCTATGGGTCCTGATAATAGTTTGCAAATGTAATGTTTTTTTATAATTTTAAACATTTAAAATTTAAAATTTATTTATCTCTAGCCATTAAAAAAGAGCCAAATTCTGTAAGTTTTTCCTTATTTAATTTGCTCATATTCATTTTCTCTAACAAATTAAAAGCTAAAGATGTATAATCGTGTATTAGTTGTTGAATTAAAGATGGAATTTCATATTTTTCAAAAATTCTCTTTACCTCATCTATTTTAATAGAATTATCTTCTAATTTTTGATTGTAAAAAAAAGCTAATTTTTGTTTGTTATCATCACTTGATAGCTCCATAGCTTTTAGGTACAAATATGTTTTCTTATTTTCAATAATATCACCTCCAACCTGTTTTCCAAATGTTTCAGGGTTTCCAAAAGTATCCAGATAGTCATCCTGTAATTGAAAAGCCAGTCCAAGATTTAACCCATATTCATAGAGTAAATTGGCATTTTTTTCTGAGGACTCTGCTACAATAGCCCCCATCTTTAAGGCAGCTGCAACTAATACAGATGTTTTTAAACGAATCATGTTTAGATATTCATCTATAGTGACATCACTCCTCGTTTCAAAATCAATATCTAATTGTTGACCATCACAAACTTCTAAAGCAGTTTTACTAAATAATATCGCCAATTTTTGAAATATTTCTGGAGTATAATTTTCGAAATATTGATAAGCTAAAATTAACATAGCATCACCAGAAAGAATTCCTCTATTTAAATCCCACTTTTCATGAACAGTCTTTTTACCTCTTCTTAGAGGAGCATCATCCATTATATCGTCATGTACAAGGGTGAAGTTGTGAAATACCTCCACTGCTAAAGCAGCTGGGAAAGCCTTTTTATAATCGTCTGATAAAATATCGGCAGCCATTAAAGTTAAAATAGGTCGAATACGTTTTCCCGAAAGTTGTATAATATAATCAATTGGTACATAGAGATTTTTAGGTTCTCTGATCCATTCTTTTTTATCTAAATACTGCTGAAATTCCTTTTGATATGATGTTAAATCCAAAGTTTGTAAAAGTTTCAACAAAAATAAGATTAAAGATTTATTTTAATGTTAAGAATGTTAAAAAATCATTAAACTTTGGAAACTATTTTTGTTTCTTTGGTTTCCTTTGTAAATTTGATATGTATTATTATGAAAGATAAAATATTATACAACGCAACAGAAATGTTTTTAAATATTGGTTTTAAAAGCATTACAATGGATGATATTGCCTCTAATGCTGGTATTTCAAAAAAAACAATTTATGCTCACTTTAGCAACAAAACAGAATTAGTTGAGGCTGTTACTCTTCATATATTTGAGATTGTTAAAAAAGGTGTAGCTATTATTCACGCACAAGAGCAAAACCCAATTATTGAATTATTTGAAATAAAGAGATTTGTTATGGAGCATTTAAAAGATGAAAAATCTTCTCCACAGTACCAGCTCCAAAAATATTATCCAAAAATTTATAATACGTTGAAGCAAAAACAATTTATGGTGTTGCAAGAACTCATAAAAGAAAATCTTGAGAAAGGGATAGCACAAAAATTATTTAGAGAAACTATTGATATTGATTTTACAGCAAGAATTTATATTCATGGCTTAGTTGGTATTAAAGATAAAGACATTTTTCCTTTACATAATTATTCAATGGATGTCTTAAGTACCAATCATTTAGAGTATCATTTACGTGGAATATCAACAAAAAGTGGAATACAAGAATTAGAAAAACAATTATAAAATTTATTAATGAAAAAGTATTTAATAATTATTACCACCCTCTCTATCGGTTTTTCGAGTTATGCTCAAAAACCCGATATGGTACTATCTTTAGATGAAGCAATTCAAATTGCATTAAAAAATAGTTACAATACCAAAGCATCTAAAAATAATGTTTTATCTGCCAAAGAAACCGTTTGGGAAACAACTGCCACCGGTTTGCCTCAAATAAGCGCCAGTATAAATTATCAAAACTTTATAAAACAGCCTGTTTCTCTTTTGCCAGCTGCAGCTTTTGATAATACAGCTTCTGTTGTAGAGACTGTTGAAGATTATTTTGATATCCAATCTAACAGAGATCCAGCATCACCAGATGGGTTTATACCTGTTGTTTTTGGAACACAACAAAATTTAAATGCTTCTGTTACTCTAACTCAATTGTTGTTTGATGGTTCTTATTTGGTAGGGTTACAAGCATCAAGAGCTTATTTGAAAATTTCTGAACAAGCAAATAAAAAAACCGAATTGTTAACTAGAGAAGCTGTTGTAAATGCTTATGGTAGTGTTTTAGTGACTGAAAAAAGCATTGCTATATTGGAAGGAAACATTACTGTTTTAGAAAAAAACTTGGAGGATGCTAAAAAGATTTATGAAAATGGTTTTAATGAGCAAGAAGATGTAGAGCAGTTAGAAATTACTTTTGGAACCTTAAAAAATCAATTACACAATATGCAAAGAATGAAAGGGATCGCATATCAAATGTTAAATCTTTCTATAGGAGTTTCTATAAATACTTCGGTTATCTTAACCGATAGTTTAGATTCTTTGGCAGAAACCAATATTAATTTGGGACTTATTTCAGAACCATTTAATATGTCTAACCATATTGATTTAAAAATTGCAGAAAACGATAGAGAATCAAAAAGACTAATGATGCAACTCGAAAAAAGTAAAGCCTTACCAAGTTTGTCTGCTTTTGTAAACTATGGCAAACAAGCCTTTTCAGATACATTTACTTTTTTTAGAGGAAATCAACAATGGTTTGATTCATCGTTAATGGGAGTTAGCTTAAATGTCCCTATTTTTAGCAGTTTAGGCAGAAGGGCCAAAACAGCTCAAGCTAGAATAGCCCTAGAAACCTCAGATATTAGATTGGAAGAGACCAGACAACGATTAAGTTTACTTGCTGAAAAAGCAAAAAACGAATATCAATTAAGTATTGAAAATTATACTACAGCAAAAAGAAATGTTGAGCTATCGGAACGCATCGAAAAAAAGCAACGGATAAAGTTTTTTGAAGGAATTTCTTCAAGTTTTGATTTATTGCAAGCTCAAAATCAATTATATACTCAACAACAAAATTATGTGCAATCTATGTTAGAAGTAATTGCTAAAAAAGCGGCTTTAGAAACTGCATTAAACATCCCTATTAAATAAAAAATATCATGAAAAATATATATTTAGTACTCTTATCTGCCATTATTTTAAATGCATGTAGCAACAAAAAAGAACCTTCAGTAGATGAAATTCTAGCAACTAATGATGTAGCAAAAATTACATCAAAAAAAATAGACATAGACACAGAATTAGAGAAGTTAACTGTTAGTTTAAATAAATTAAACAGCAGGTTAAATAGTTTAAATAAAGACAAAAATACACCCCTAATTACCACCTTTAAAGCTCAAGAGCAAGTATTTGATCATTTTATAGAATTGCAAGGAAATGTTCAAACAAAACAAAATGTTTTAGTGTACCCAGAAATGCCTGGTATTTTAAAAAAGGTATTTGTAAAAGAAGGGCAGCAAGTTGTGAAAGACCAACTTTTAGCAATAATTGATGATGGAGGTTTATCTCAACAAGTTTTACTTTTAGAAGCAAATGAACAATTAGCAAAGACAACTTTTGAACGACAAAAAAGATTATGGGATCAGAAGATTGGATCAGAAATGCAGTTTTTACAAGCAAAAACATCCTATAGTTCTCAAAAAAATGCCACAAACCAACTAAAACAACAGTTGGGGAAGTTTACAATTAACGCTCCATTTTCTGGAATAATAGATGATGTATTTAAAGAAAAAGGAACTGTTGTTGCGCCAGGACAAGGAGCAGAAATTTTTAGAATTATAAATCTTTCTGAAATGTACATAGAAACAGATGTTCCAGAAAATTATATTACTAGCATTACTAAAGATAAAATGGTAGAAGTTAATTTTCCAATACTTGGAGAAACGTTTCATTCTAAAATTAGACAAGTTGGAAACTTTATAAACCCTAGTAACAGATCTTTTAAAATAGAAGTAGGTGTTTCTAATTTAGAAGGCAAAATAAAACCAAACTTAACGGCAAAACTAAAATTAAACGATTATTCAAACCAACATGCAATTTTAATACCGCAATCAATTATTTCAGAAAATGCAAAAGGACAACAGTTTATTTACATTGTAAAGGATAAAAAAGAAAATAATTTAGCTGTTGCAGAAAGATTGGTTATTGAAACAGGCAAAACACAAGGAGATTTTATTGAAGTAATAAAAAACCTCACTTCAGATACTGAGATTATTATGGAAGGTGCACGAAGTGTAAATAATGGACAGCTTGTAAAAGTGATCAATAAAACTAATTAAAAAATGGCTAAAATTAACAAACAAATAGACAAAGAATTTAAGCTATCTTCTTGGGCAATTAATAATAAAACTACTATTTACGTTTTAATGTTTCTGTTTCTCTATCTAGGGATTTCGTCATATTTTACAATGCCAAGAGAGAATTTTCCAGAAATAAGCGAAACAAAAATTTACATTAGTTCTGTATATCCAGGAAATACTGCAGAAGATATTGAGAAACTCATTACAAACCCGCTTGAAGATAAATTGAAATCAATAAGTAATGTTGTTGAAATTACTTCAACATCGCAGGAAGACTATTCTATTATTACGGTAGAGTTTGATGAGAGTATTGCTGTTGATAAAGCAAAACAAAAGGTTAAAGATGAAATAGATCAAGAAACGGCAGGTGAAGATTGGCCAACATTTAATGGAGCTAAAATAACACCCAATGTTTTTGAACTAAGCATGTCTGAAGAGGTACCAATCTTAAATATTAATATTTCTGGAAATTACCCAGTCTCTAAATTAAAAGAATATGGAGAGTTTTTACAGGATGAAATAGAGGATTTATCTGAAATTAAGAAAGTAGATATTCGTGGGGCACAAGAAAAAGAAATAGAGGTTGCTGTAGATATTTATAAAATGATGGCAGCAAAAGTTAGTTTTGATGATATTACTAATGCTATTAATCGTGGAAATGTAACCATGTCTGCAGGAAATTTTATTACCAGCCAGCAAAGACGAACCATTAGAATTATTGGTGAAATTAATTCGCCCAATGACCTGCTTGATTTTGTAATTAAGTCAGAAAAAGGAAATTCAATTTATTTAAAAGATGTTGCAAAAATTTCTTTCAAAGACAAAGATAAAACAACATATGCCAGAGAAAAAGGGGCAGCAGTTGTAATGTTAGATGTTAAAAAAAGAGGTGGAAAAAATATGGTAGCTGCAGCAGATAAAGTTGGAGAAATTGTCGCACAGGCAAAGCAAAATAATTTTCCTCAAGATTTAGAAGTAAGTATCACAAATGATCAATCACCTAAAACAATTGGTCAGGTAGACGACCTGGTGAATAACATCATTTTTGGTGTTATTTTAGTAGTGATTGTACTCATGTTTTTTCTTGGATTTAAAAATGCAATTTTTGTTGGTTTTGCAATACCAATGTCTATGTTTATGTCTTTGATGATTTTAGGAGCATTAGGATACACATTAAACACTATGGTGCTATTTGGTTTAATCATGGGACTTGGAATGTTGGTAGATAATGGAATTGTAGTAGTAGAAAATGTCTACAGATTAATGGATGAAGAAGGTATGACAAGAATTGAAGCTGCTAAGAAAGGAATTGGAGAGATTGCTTTTCCTATTATTATTTCTACCGCTACTACGGTGGCAGCATTTATTCCTTTGGGTCTATGGCCAGGAATTATGGGCCAGTTTATGGTGATTTTACCAATTACATTATCTATTGTTTTAGGATCTTCTCTATTTGTTGCAATCTTCTTTAATTCGGTACTAGTTTCTCAGTTTATGAGTATAGAAGATAAGGATATGCCATTGAAAAATATTGTGAGATTAACGAGTATTATGGTAGTTGTTGGTTTGCTTATATTTTTCTTGGGAGGAGATTATAAGGTTGTTGGAACTTTAATCATATTTATTGCAATTATGTTCTGGGTGTATAGATTTGTCTTAAGAAAAGCAGCAAATTATTTTCAGAAAAATACACTAGTATTTCTTGAAAATTGGTACGAAAGACAATTAAAAAGAGCCTTATCTGGTTGGAGACCCTATGCCTTGGTGGTAGCTACATTTATTCTTTTAGTTGCCGCGTTTACCAGCTTTGGATGGTCTTTAAAAGAGGAAAGAACTAAAGTAGAGTTCTTTCCAGATAACAAGCCCAATCAGATTATTGTGTATATAGAATACCCTCAAGGTACTGATATTGAAAAAACAAATGAAATTACCAGAGAAATTGAGAAAAAGGTTTTTGAGGTTTTGAACGAAAAAAAGTATACAGATGATGGCTATAATTTTTTAGTAGAAAGTACCGTTTCTCAAGTTGGAGAAGGTGCTGGAAATCCTGAAAAAGATGGAGGTTCTTCTGCTGAAATGCCCCATAAAGGTAAAATTACAGCCTCTATGCGTGAGTTCAAATACAGGAGAGGTGAAGATAGTGAGGTGTTACGACAAAAAGTGCAATCAGCACTAGTTGGTATTTACCCTGGAGTTTTAATTTCTGTTGAAAAAGATGCAAATGGTCCTCCTGCTGGATCTCCAATTAATATAGAACTTAGCGGGAAAAATTATGAAGAATTAATTTTAACTGCAGAAAAAATGCGAGATTATTTAAATACGCAAAGTATTCCTGGAGTAGATGAATTAAAAATTGATGTAAATAAATCTAAACCTGGAATGCAGGTGCTGGTAGATAGAAAAAAAGCAGGAGAATTAGGTGTTTCTACTGGGCAAGTTGGCCAACAGCTAAGAGCTGCTATTTTTGGAAATAAAGCAGGGATTTATAAAGAAAATGGCGAAGATTATGATATCTACGTACGTTTTAATAAAGACGATAGATATAATAAAAGTGCCGTTTTTAACCAAAAAATTACATTCAGAGATCAGGCAACCGGTAAAATTAAAGAGATCCCTGTTTCTGCAGTTGCCTCTCAAATGAATAGTTCTGGATTTAGTGCCATTAAACATAAAAATGTTAAGAGGGTTGTAACAGTTTATTCTGCTCTTTCACCTGGTGAAACAGATGCCGGAGCGGTAGTTGCTAGAATTGAAAATTCTATGAAGAATTTTAATGATTTTCCTATAGGAGTTACCACAGATTATACAGGTCAAATTGAAGAGGAGAAAAAACAAATGAATTTTTTGGTAGGTGCATTTATTACAGGCTTACTCTTAATTTTCTTTATTTTAATTATTCAATTTAACTCCGTTTCAAAACCAGGAATAATCATGCTGGCTATCTTTTTAAGTTTGATTGGTGTTTTTGGTGGTTTGGTGCTCTCAGGAGCTCCTTTTGTAATTATGATGACCATGGTTGGGATAATTGCTTTGGCTGGCATTGTGGTAAACAATGGTGTAGTATTATTAGATTATGCAGAATTATTAATTAGTAGAAGAAAATTACAAGATGGTGTGTCTGAATCAGAATATTTACCTCTAGATAGTTTGTATGAAACAGTAGTAAAAGCAGGAAAAGCAAGATTGCGTCCTGTTTTATTAACGGCTATTACTACCATTTTAGGATTGATACCCTTAGCTATTGGTTTAAACATTAACTTCTTTACTTTATTCAGCGATTTTAATGCTAATATTTATATGGGTGGAGACAATGTTGTTTTCTGGGGTCCTTTAGCTAAAACAGTTATTTATGGCTTATTAATAGCAACATTCTTAACATTAATTGTAGTGCCAATTTTATTTTATCTTATAACTAAGTTTAAAATGAGGTTAAAAGGGTTGCTTAAAACAACCTGAGAAATTACTAAAGAGTTAAATAAAAACAACACTTAAAAGAGGATGCAATCACGTAGGTTTCATCCTCTTTTTGTATTTTCGAGATAATGATTCAAAACAAGAAATCTTTTACAGTAGATGAGCTCCAAAAAAAAATGGAGTATTACTGTGTATATCAAGACAGATGTCATCAAGAGGTAGAAAGAAAAATGACCGAATATGAATTAATTCCTGAAGCTAAAGAAAAGATTTTATTACACTTAATGCAGCATAATTTTTTAAATGAAGAACGATTTTCTAAAAGTTTTGCCAGGGGAAAATTTAGAATCAAAAATTGGGGAAAACAACGAATAGTTAGAGAGTTAAAAATTAAAAACATATCTAGTTATAATATTAAAACAGCTTTGAAAGAGATTGACGATGAATTGTATATTAAAACGATAGAAAAAATAGCTGCTTCAAAAAATAACACAATTAAAGAGTCTAACTTATTTAAAAAGAAGAAAAAAATATACGATTATCTTTATAGAAAAGGGTATGAATCCTCTCTAATTCAAGAAACAATAAGTAAATTATAAAAATACAAACGGCTTGTTAAGAAGCGTTTGTATTAAATTTTAATATAGAATAATTTTTCTTGAAGTAGTTTGACCCTGTCTCTTATACACATCTCCGAGCCCACGAGACCGAGGCTGATCTC
>OJCB01000066.1_pt1 | contig 46097 bp, 37 predicted proteins | sample 1591501 | NCBI WGS metagenome assembly OJCB01 (sample SAMN05416813, study PRJEB24817) | seawater metagenome | isolation source: Sea water | place: Canada:Atlantic | collected 2013-07 | reverse complement strand
GAGATCAGCCTCGGTCTCGTGGGCTCGGAGATGTGTATAAGAGACAGTAATAATGGTAATTACAAACAAGATATATTTTTAAGTTATACAATTCCTAGAAAAGATTTAATATTAGCTGATTCACTTCTAAAACCGATTATAAATTCTAATGAAATCTTCACTTTAAAGCCCGGAGCCAATAAGAAGTTTAATCATACTGTTATAGCTACCTCTTTTAATGAAAGGAATAAAAAAAGAATCTCTACAAATAATTACTCTCCAAATAAAAATACACAAAGAATTTCTAGATCATTATTAGTTAATAGTAGTGAACCTAAAATAAGTAAAAAAGATTTACAAAAAAAAACAAAATTAAATTTCATAAAATTACCAAATGAATTAGAAGCTAATTCTTACGGTTACCCTAATTTACCACTTGTTCTTGATCTTTCAGCTCAAAATATTTTAGATGACAGAAGCTTTTTATCTTTAAACCTGAGAGGATTCAAACAATTAAATACAAATGCAAGCTTAGTTTATTTTACACAGTTAAATTATAGTAATAACTTTTTTACAAATAATGTTTTTAAAAATGCACCATGGTATGTAGGTTATTTTGATGATAAAAAATCAATAGAAATAGGTCAAGTTAACGGAGATTTAATTGGTGTATCTTCTTCAGGAAAAGGAATGAAAATTGGTTACCAATTTAATGAACAACATAGCGGAGGTGTTTTTTATACAAATTCTAGTGGGCTTTTTAAATCTGAAAATGGTATAACAAGTTTTGGAGGCTGGTATCAATTAAGGTATAATGAGAATATTTCATTAAAAGCCAGAGTTGGAAAAAGTAATAATAGTTTTTCAGACAGAAAAAATTCGGTTATAACATTAGAACCAACTATTAATTTTAGAAACTCCCATTCCGTTTCTTTAATTGCTGGTTTTAATAGTTTAAAATTTAACTTAAATAACACTCCTGTATCAAATAGTGGATTTTTATTAGGTACAGGTTACTCTTCAACCACCTTCAACAAAAAACTAATAACTAGCTTTAATATAAGATATAATGATAGATATTTTAGTAATGGTGGTTCTGAGAGGATTAATCTAACTCAACGCTCTACTTATATTTTATCTAAAGGATGGCTTGCAAGACTTACTACTAATTATCAAAAATCAAAAATATTTAATAGGAATACAAATTTGTTTCTATACGATCAAGAAAATATTTTCACAAATCTTTCTTTTTCTAAAAAAACATTAAAAGGTTCTTATCAACCAGGTTTGTTTTTTGAGTATAGAAATTTTCCAAATAACTCTTTTGTACTAAGAGGTCTTAATTTTAGATATTCTCTTTATAATTTTGAAGAAAACTTATTAACCTCTTTTTTCACTAGAGCAGGATACGCGAAACCTAAAATTTATGTGAGTCCTAAAGAAAACCCTAACAAAAAAGAGTATTTTAGTATGGAAGTTAATGGTTTACTTAGATATCAAACCTGGAGTTTAACAGGTAGGTATAATTTAGGAACCTTCTCTTCTGTTTCTGCACAACAAAATCAGAATAGCTATTCATCCCCTCAATCACTTAGATTATCTATTCAAAACCAACACTTATTTAAAAACAATCAATTTGTCTTAGAGTCTAGTTTAATTTATAGTTATAATAATATTTTTAAAAATCATTCATTAGGTATATTTCCTCAATTATATTATTTCTCTGATTCTGGTTGGAGATTTGGACTAAGCGGAAACTATATGTACACTACAAGTGATTTTAGCTCTGTTTATGATTCTTCAGACATAGCTCAGAATTCAAATCAAGGAGCTGTTGGACCAACCACAAATAGTAATTTAAATATAAACTTTAACTTGCGTAAAGAATTTGGAATTCCAATCCCTTTTTCAAAACGAATAGCAGCAACTGCTAAATTTGTATCATTTTTAGATATTAATGGAAATAGTATTAAAGATAAAGATGAAATAAGTGTTCAAAATATTGTCATAAGAGTGAATAAAAAAGAAGTAATTACAAATTTTGATGGTGAAGCAACTATAAAAAACTTAAAATTAGATAAATACAAACTAGAAACAATTTCATTAGAAGATCTTAATGGATGGTTTGCAAACGTTAAGGATTCTATAGTAATTAACGAAGATGGAATAAATTACATTCCTTTTGTTAGGGGTATTAAAGTATATGGTGATATTATTGTTGATCGTCAGAAGATAGCTATTACAAATGAGAAAAAACTAGACTTGTCAAGAATAAAAATTAGTGCAATTAAAGATGATAAAATATACAATACTCTAACAAATAGTTTGGGACATTTTGAGTTCTACCTTCCTTTTGGAACTTACACAATTACCATGGATGAAGGTATTTTAAACGAGCGTTTTAGAGTTACAAGTAATAATTTACCTATTAAGCTTAGAAATAAACAAGATGGAGTATATGTATCATTCTATATAATAGAAAAAAGAAGAAAAGTCATCTTTAAAGACTTTACTAAAAAGAAAAACGATTAAGGTTTTTTACTCAAAGTCTATTGTTATCTTTGTAGACTAAAATTTTTTCTAAATTGAGATTACATAGAAATTTAGTGTACACCGTTATAGATAGCATCCGTGATATTTTTAATGAAGGAATCTATGCAGATAAAGCTGTAGAGAAAGCTTTAAAAAGAGATAAACGCTGGGGAAGTAGAGATCGGAAGTTTGTAGCAGAAACAATCTATGAAATAGTGCGGTGGAAACGTTTATATGCAGAAATAGCAGATGTTAAAGAGCCTTTTGATAGAAATAATTTGTGGCGTATATTCTCTGTTTGGTGTGTGTTAAAAGGTATTGCCTTACCTGACTGGAATCAAATAGAGCCTACCCCTTCTCGCCGTATCAAAGGTAGATTTGACGAACTTTCTAGAATTCGAAAATTTAGAGAATCTATTCCAGACTGGATAGATGAGATGGCCATTTCTGAACTTGGAGAAGAATTATGGACTAAAGAATTAGCTGCTCTTAACAAACAAGCAGAAGTAATTTTAAGAACCAACACATTAAATACCACCAAAGAAGCACTACAAAAAGAACTTCGTGAAGAAAGTATTTTTACCGAGTTTATTCCTAACCATCCAGATGCGTTAAGATTGTTGGAAAGAGCCAATGTTTTTAAGACAGAAGCTTTTCATAAAGGTTATTTTGAAGTGCAAGATGCATCATCTCAATTAGTAGCAGAATATTTAGAAGTAGCACCTGGTATGAAAGTAATTGACACTTGTGCAGGAGCAGGAGGAAAAACATTGCATTTAGCTTCTTTTATGAAAAATAAAGGACAAATTATTGCGATGGATATTTACGAAAGTAAATTGAGAAAACTTAAAGTAAGAGCTCGTAGAAATAAAATTCACAATATAGATATAAGAGTGATCGACTCAACAAAACCGATCAAAAAATTACATGGAAAAGCAGATAGAGTATTAATTGATGCACCATGTTCTGGATTGGGAGTTTTAAGAAGAAACCCAGATTCTAAATGGAAACTTCAACCAGAATTTTTAGAGAATATTAAAAAAGTACAACAAGATATCTTACAACAGTATTCTAAAATGGTAAAACCTGGCGGAAAATTAGTGTATGCTACTTGTTCTGTTTTACCTTCGGAAAATCAGCTTCAAATAGCCGAATTCTTAACTTCAGAATCAGGAAAAGATTTTATATTAGTAAAAGATAATAAAGTCTTAGCTCATCTTTCTGGTTATGACGGGTTTTACATGGCTTTATTAGAGAGAAAAATAAAAGAATCAATTTCTTAAGATCTATGATCTTACTATAAAGCAATAATAAACTTCTTGTTAAATACCCTATTAGATTCAACGTCCCTAAATTTTAGCATATATTCCTTTTGCTAAAGATTGAAGATTCATTTGATAATTTCCATCAATATCTTTTTGAAGAACCAACTGACCCCTCATGTTATAAATAGTTGTTTTATAATACCTGATTCTAAACGAATAATTAAATCAGATTCAACAGGGTTTGGATAAGTAGTAATATTTTTACCAAAAACATCTAAATTAGAAGTTAAAACACTTCCTATTAATGTGATATTACCGCCTAAATCAAAAGGATCTGACCAAACCTCATTGGTATATACACCTGCTCCTGTTAATGTTTTTAAGAAAGCTACCAAAGCATTTTTTTCATGAAGCTTTAGTTAAATTAATAGTTAAGTATTTAGATACATTTGTTCGTAAATACTTGTGGTCAGTTATTATTATTTTTGTTAATAAATGATTCATAAACTTAAAAAAAAAAGAAGGTTTGATTCTCATTCTTAAGAGTGAAAAATTTAAATTTGCTTTAATAAATACAAACATACAAATCATATAAAGAATGATCAATTTCTTTGGAACCCTTCACAGCAAAATAATAGCTGTTCAAACAACAAAAGAATTAAGTACAAAAAATAAATCAAAATTAATATGGTTATTTTCTTGTTCTGAGCTTGTTTCAAAAGATACGAATAAACCGCTGGCATCTATAGATGCCTTTTTTATTGGTCCAAGGGCAGCTATGGTAACACCATGGAGTACTAATGCTGTTGAAATTACTGAAAACATGGGTATTTCGGGGATTATAAGAATTGAAGAATTTATAACTGTTGATAAAGATTTTAAAGATTTTGACGCTATGATTTTTCAAAAATTTAACAAATTAAATCAAGATTCATTTACGATCAATATAAAACCAGAAGCTATTTTAGAAATTGATGATATAGCAGACTATAACGCTAAAGAAGGCTTAGCTTTAAATGATGATGAAGTAGCGTATCTAAATACTGTTTCTGAAAAAATTAAAAGAAAACTAACAGATTCTGAAGTTTTTGGTTTTTCTCAAGTAAATTCTGAACACTGTAGACATAAGATTTTTAATGGAACCTTTGTAATTGACGGAATAGAGAAGCCTTCCTCTCTATTTAAAATGATCAAAGAAACATCTAAACAACATCCAAATGATATTGTCTCTGCCTACAAAGACAATGTAGCTTTTATAAAAGGACCAACAGTTGAACAATTTGCACCAAAAAGAGCTGATATTCCTGATTATTATAATAAAGAAGATTTTAATTCTGTTATTTCTATAAAAGCAGAAACACATAATTTCCCAACTACTGTAGAACCATTTAATGGAGCTGCTACAGGTTCTGGAGGAGAAATAAGAGATCGTTTAGCCGGCGGGAAAGGATCACTTCCTTTAGCTGGAACCGCTGTTTACATGACCTCCTATTCTCGTTTAACAAAAGATAGATTTTGGGAACAAAAAATGAAAGAACGTCCTTGGTTATATCAAACACCTATGGATATTTTAATAAAAGCTTCTAATGGAGCCTCTGATTTTGGAAATAAGTTTGGTCAACCATTAATTACTGGATCTGTATTAACATTTGAACATGAAGAAAACTCTTCTTCTAGTTCATCTAAGCCCAGAAAACTTGGTTTTGATAAAGTAATCATGCAAGCTGGAGGCATTGGTTATGGAAAAGCTGAGCAAGCGTTGAAAGAGACTCCTAAAGAAGGTGATAAAATTGTAATTTTAGGAGGAGAAAATTATAGAATAGGAATGGGTGGTGCTGCAGTTTCTTCTGCAGATACTGGAGAATTTGCTTCAGGGATTGAGTTAAACGCAGTACAACGTTCTAATCCAGAAATGCAAAAACGTGCTGCCAATGCAGTCAGAGGAATGGTAGAAAGTGAAGAAAATTTCATTGTCTCTATTCATGACCATGGAGCAGGAGGTCATTTAAATTGTTTATCTGAATTGGTAGAAGATACTGGTGGAAAAATAAATTTAGACATGCTTCCCGTAGGTGACCCAACCCTATCAGCAAAAGAAATTATTGGTAATGAGTCTCAAGAAAGAATGGGGCTAGTTATTGCAGAAAAGCATATAAATACTCTTCAAAAAATAGCTGAAAGAGAACGTTCACCAATGTATACTGTTGGAGATGTTACTGGAAACCATCGATTTACTTTTGAATCTAAGACCAACGGAGACACACCTATGGATTTAGCGTTAGATGATATGTTTGGAAGCTCTCCTAAAACCATAATGACAGACAAAACTGTTCAAAGAAATTATAAAAACCCCAGATACAAAACCAAAAATTTACATATTTACTTAGAGCAAGTTCTACAATTAGAAGCGGTAGCCTGTAAAGATTGGTTAACAAATAAAGTAGACAGATGTGTTGGTGGCAAAGTAGCCAAGCAACAATGTGTAGGACCTCTTCAAATTCCATTAAATAATGTGGGCGTTATGGCACTAGATTATAATGGAAAAGAAGGAATTGCAACTTCTATAGGACACGCACCTATTTCTGGCCTAATAAACTCTAAAGCTGGTAGTAGAAACTCAATTACTGAAGCGCTAACTAATATTATTTGGGCACCATTAAAAGACAATATTAAAAGTGTGTCTTTATCTGCAAACTGGATGTGGCCGTGTAAAAACGAAGGTGAAGATGCTCGCCTTTATGAAGCTGTTGAGGCAATTTCAATGTTTTCGATTGAATTAGGGATTAATGTTCCTACAGGTAAAGATTCTTTGTCTATGAAACAAAGGTATTCAGATGAAGAAGTAATTTCACCTGGAACTGTTATTATTACTGCTGCAGGAAACTGCAATCAAATCACAAAAGTTGTTGAACCAGTTTTAAAACAAAATGGTGGTGCTATCTATTATATAAATATCTCACAAGATTTATATAAATTAGGTGGAAGCTCTTTTAATCAGGTTTTAAATACTATAGGTAATGAAACACCTGATGTAAAAAGTTCTCATTTTTTAAAAAATGTATTTAACACAATACAAAACTTAATTAAAGAAGACAAAATTACTGCAGGACACGATGTTGCATCTGGTGGTTTAATTACAACACTTCTAGAGATGTGTTTTGCAGACAATAATCTTGGAGCTAATATAGATTTAACATCACTATCTGAAAGTGATTCTATTAAGTTATTATTTTCAGAAAATACGGGAATCATTTTTCAAGCCGATGCATCAATAGAAAAAACATTAAAAGATAAGAATATTGAGTTCTTTAATATTGGTAAGGTTATAGATAAAGGAACCATAACTATTAAAAATTATGAAGACAACTTTACTTTTGACGTATCTAAAGTAAGAGATACATGGTTTATGACTTCTTATTTATTAGATCAAAAACAAACCTCAAATGGTTTAGCAGAGCATAGATTTAATAATTTTAAAAAACAACCATTAAAATATGAGTTTCCGAAAAATTTTACTGGAAAACTTCCTGTCATTAATAAAGACACACTAAGACCTAAAGCAGCAATTATACGTGAAAAGGGTAGTAATTCTGAACGTGAAATGGCCAATGCAATGTATTTAGCTGGTTTTGATGTAAAAGATGTGCACATGACAGATTTAATTTCTGGTCGTGAAACATTAGAGGACGTTCAGTTTATAGGTGCCGTTGGTGGATTCTCTAATTCTGATGTTTTAGGCTCCGCTAAAGGTTGGGCAGGTGCATTCTTATTCAATGAAAAAGCAAACAAGGCATTAAAATCTTTCTTTAAAAGAAAAGATACTTTAAGTATTGGAATATGTAATGGATGTCAATTATGGATGGAACTAGATTTAATAAACCCAGAACATGAAATTCATGGAAAAATGACTTACAATGATTCTAAGAAGCACGAAAGTTCCTTTACTTCTGTAAAAATTCAAGAAAATAATTCTATAATGCTATCTAGTTTAGCTGGTACAACACTTGGTGTTTGGATTTCTCATGGTGAAGGTAAATTTAAATTACCTTACACAGAAGATAACTACGATATCGTTGCAAAATATGGGTATGATACCTACCCTCACAATCCTAATGGTTCAGACTTTAACACTGCAATGCTATGTGATGCAACTGGTCGACATTTAGTTACCATGCCGCATATAGAGCGATCTACTTATCAATGGAATTGGGCAAACTATCCGTTGGAAAGGAATGATGAAGTATCTCCGTGGTTGGAAGCATTCATAAATGCTAAAAATTGGGTTTTAGAAAAAAATAAGTATAAATACCTATAATAAAGTTAATTTTCTTTATTAGTTTTGTATTACAATATATTTTGGTTTAAATTTATCGGGGGACAAATTTATTATCAATTATTATAGGTTTCAGAAATGAAACCTATTTTTTTTATCTTGACGTCTCAAAAAATAATTATGTTAGATAAAATTACTCGTGTTTTTGATTGTATTCAATATCAAAATAATAATTTTCCGCATGAAAAGTCTTTAGTCTATAAAGAAGATGATACATGGAGAAGTTACTCAAGTCAAGAATTTATAAATATTGCTAATAAAGTAAGTAGATCATTACTTGTATTAGGTATAAAACCCAATGACAAAATTGCCTTAATAGTCCCTGTTAATCAACCTAAATGGCACTTTTTAGACATTGGGATCTTACAAATAGGTATACAAAATGTTCCTTTATACGCTACATTGTCTGAAAAAGATTACCAATATGTATTAAACCATTCAGATTGTAAATATTGTTTTATAGCTGGTGATGATATCTATGAAAAAGTGAAGGCTGTTCAAGATAAAACCCAGCTTAAAGAAGTATACAGAATTGATGATGATTCAGAAATAGGATGGAACTCTTTTTTAGAACTCGGAAAAGATAAAACTACTCAAACAAAGGTTGAAGAATTAAAAAATTCTGTAAAACCATCAGATTTAGCAACTATCATTTATACTTCAGGAACAACAGGAACACCAAAAGGAGTTATGTTATCTCATGAAAATATTGTTCAAAATATAAAAGTAACAGCAGATAGATTAAATATTGAAGGACCTGGAAAAAGAACGATAAGCTATTTACCAGTTAGTCATGTTTTTGAGAGAATAGCTGGGTATTACTCTCAAATGATGGGGTTTAGCACTTATTTTGCAGAAAGCATAGAACTATTAGGAGATAATATTAAAGAAGTAAGCCCTAATATGATGGCAGTAGTGCCAAGGCTTCTTGAGAAAATATTTGATAAAATTGTAGATAAAGGAAGTAAATTAACCGGTTTAAAAAAGAAACTTTTCTTTTGGGCCTTAGCATTAGGAGAACGTTATGAACCTTATGAAAAAAATGGTGTATGGTATCATTTTCAATTAACCATAGCTAAAAAACTAATTTTTAGTAAATGGCAAGAAGCATTAGGTAGTAATTTAGAGTTTATGATTTCTGGAAGCGCACCTCTTCAACCAAGGTTAATTAGGGTCTTCACAGCAGCTGGAATTCCTGTTTTTGAAGGTTATGGAATGACTGAATCTTCACCAGGAGTAACATTAAATGATTTAAGAAATAATTCTTTTAAAATTGGAACTGTTGGCAAGGCGCTAAAAGGAGTAGAAATTAAAATTGCCGATGATGGTGAGATTTTAATGAAAGGTCATTGTGTAATGCAAGGATACTATAAAAGAGAAGATTTAACTGCAGAAACTATAAAAGACGGCTATCTTCATTCTGGTGATATAGGAGAAATTGATGCAGAAGGGTTCTTAAAAATTACTGATCGAAAAAAAGAAATTTTCAAAACTTCTGGAGGGAAATATATTGCTCCAGCTGTTTTAGAAAGTGAATTAAAAAAATCACGATTTATAGAACAAGTTATGGTAATAGGAGAATCTCAAAAAATGCCAGCTGCACTTATTCAAATAAATTTTGACTATGTTAATGAATGGATAAAAAGAAAAGGTTATAAAATAGATAATATTCAAGAAAGCGAAAAGTTAAGAGAAAGGATTCAAATAGAAATAGACAAGTGTAACAAGAATTTTGGAAAATGGGAGCAAATAAAGCAGTTTGAAATTACGCTTGAAGAATGGACAGCATTATCAGGACACTTAACACCTACTCTTAAAATGAAGAGAAAAGTAATTTTAGAAAAACATAAAAATCTTCACAATAAAATATATAATGTATAATATATATTAACTTAAAATATCATATTGTGAAATCTATTGGTTTTTCGTAATTTGGCGTAAATAATTTTAATAAATTAAAAAAACTTTATGTCTTCAGAAATCACAAGATTATTTGACTTTCCTTACTACACTCAAAAAAAATACAACTTAGCTAATACATTTGTAACAAAATATGGTAGCAAGTGGGTATCAACTTCAAATGAAGAATATATTAATAAAGCTAATACTATTAGCAGGGCATTACTTCGTCTTGGTGTAAAGGCAAATGATAAAATTGCTGTTATATCAACTACTAATAGAACAGAATGGAATATTGTAGATATCGGTGTTCTTCAAATAGGTGCACAAAATGTTCCAATATATCCAACCATTTCTAAAGAGGACTACGAATATGTTTTAAATCATTCAGAAGCTATTTATTGTTTTGCATCAGATATTAGCATTGTTGAAAAATTAAATAAAATAAAAGAAAATACATCTCTTAAAGAAATATATACTTTTGATGACATTGCTGACGAAAAAAGCTGGAAAGATCTTTTAAACTTAGGAGAAAATACTAGCAATCAAGAAGAAGTTGAAGCAAGAAAAGACGCTGTAAAAAGTGAAGATTTAGCAACACTTATTTATACTTCTGGAACTACAGGAAGACCAAAAGGTGTGATGCTTTCTCACAGTAATATAGTTTCTAATGTTTTAACTAGTGAAGAAAGTGTTCCTTTAGCTAAAGGAAATGATAAAGCCCTAAGTTTTCTTCCTGTCTGTCATATTTTTGAGCGTATGATACTCTACTTGTATCAATATTGTGGAGTAGAAATCTACTTTGCTGAAGGAATTGAAAAACTAGTAGAAAATGCACAAGAAGTAAAGCCTCAAGTAATGACTGCTGTACCGCGTTTATATGAAAAAATTTATGATAAAATTGTTTTAAAAGGGCAAGAATTAACTGGTCTAAAAAAGAAACTATTTTTTTGGGCAGTAGATTTGGGTTTAAGATATGAACCCTACGGTGCTAATGGCTGGTGGTATGAAAAACAATTAGGATTAGCTCGTAAGCTAATTTTTTCTAAATGGCAAGCTGCTTTGGGTGGTGAACTTACATTAATGGTTTCAGGAGCTTCAGCTTTACAACAAAGACTAACAAGAGTTTATGCTGCTGCTGGAATGCCAATTATGGAAGGGTATGGATTAACAGAAACATCTCCAGTAACTACAGTAAGTTTTATAGAGCAAAATGGTGTTAGGGGTTTCAGAGTTGGAACAGTTGGTAGAGTAATTAATAATGTTGAAGTTAAAATTGCTGATAACGGAGAAATTTTAGTAAAAGGACCCAATGTAATGCAGGGATACTATAAAGATCCCGAAAAAACAGCAGAAGTTATTAAAGATGGATATTTTCATACTGGAGATAAAGGAGAATTTGATGCAGATGGATTTCTAAAAATTACTGGAAGAACAAAAGAAATGTTTAAAACCTCGGGTGGTAAATATATTGTACCACCTTTATTAGAGGGGGAGTTAAAACAATCTTTATTTATAGAACAGGTAATGGTAATTGGTGAAAATGAAAAAATGCCTGCCGCTTTAATTCAACCCAACTTTGTTTTTATAAAAGATTGGATAGAGAAGAAAAAACTAAACATTGGGATTTCTCACGAAGAAATAGCTAACTCACAGGTTGTAATTGATAGAATTCAATTAGAAGTAGACCAATGCAACAAAAGCTTTGGTAGCTGGGAACAAATAAAAAGATTTGAATTAACTCCCAATGAATGGACTATAGATGGGGGCCATCTTACACCTACTATGAAAATGAAAAGAGAAATTATTAAAGGAAACTACAAAGATCTATATGAAAAAATATATAGAGGATAAGATCTACAACGCTGCAAATTGCAGCGTTTTTTTTATTAAAAAAATCAAAAAACAAGTATAAATACTTATACCCATATCACTTATATTATGTAAATTGTAGGAATTAAATGTGTATTTTCTTTCATAAGATATAATATAAACTCCCACCTAATTAAAAAAACACAGTACTCTCCCAATAATACTACCCTAAAAAAGATATAAGATAGCGAATCGCATAATTATATTTTAAATGAAGTACAACATAGTAGTCATATTACTTTTTACTGTTCATTTAAGTGTTTGTCAAACCATTTTTTCTCATGAAAGAAAAATAAAAAATATAGAAAACTATATCTCTAAAGAAATAGGTTTTTATAATTCGGTTGATGACCTAAAAATATCTGGCACTTTAATAACTCCAAAATCTGAATATAAAAAAATCATTATTATTGTTCCAGGCTCAGGAAAAGATACCAGAAACTCGCATTATAAATTAACAGAAGAGTTTTTAAAAAATAATATTGGAGTCTATAGATTCGATGAAAGAGGTGTTGGAAAGTCTGAAGGTAAATTCACAAAATCTATTGATCATTTAAGTTATGATTTAGCATATGCTATCATGCATTTAAAATCGTTACTAAAACTTCAAGAAAAAAAAATTGGAGTGCTAGGGCACAGTTTTGGTGGTATGACCTCTATATCTTCCTATAAACTTATTAATGGTTCTTCTGTTCAAATAGATTTTTTAATCCAAATTGCTTCTCCAGTTCATAATTTCTCTGATGTTTCTAGACATCAACTAAAGACACTTTCTAAAGACCAACTAAAAGATAAAACAGTAAAAGATCATACTCATCTGTTGGATACCCTAATAAATCTCATAGAATTGAATAAAAACTCAACTATAAATACTATTTCATTGAGAAATAAAGGGATAGATATTATTAAAATAAAAGGATTTAAATTAAATGATATTAAGTTCTGGAGTTTAATGCACATCCAATTATTTCAACATAATTATGAGAAAATCTATACATCTCTTCAAATACCAACATTATATATTATAGGTGAGAAAGATAAATATGTTAATCCAACTTCAGAGGTAAGTAGATTACAAAAAATTAAAAACCCTCTAATTACAATTAAAGTAATGATGGGTTTAGATCATTATTTAACCCAAGTTTCGCAAAGTTCTGAAATTTATAACATAGATACTAGTGCCACAAAAACAATTATGAACTGGATAGAGAAAATATAGAAACCTAACTCCTAATAGGTGTAAAATAGTTCATAATAATACCCTACCCTACTCCTAAAAATCAAGAATAGACGAATGCCTGGTAAGTAATTACCAGAACTAGCATAAACACGTCTTATCCTTTTTTTGCCTGATGTAAATTTTAAAGCACAGGCACAGAACCCTCCTAATAAATTGTGTTGTTCGAGATAGATCAATGCATTATTTAAAACTGTATAAACCTTTAAATATTAACTCTTATGAAAACTTTTTTTAAATTTATGTTAGCTATTAGTTTGTTTACTTTTGCTAGTATTGGTAATGCTCAAAAATTACAACAAGAATCTGTATCTATATCTTTAGATTTAAAACCAATACTTCAATTGGAAATGATTTCTCCAGATCAAATAAATTTCATTTTTGATCAAGAAAATCAATATAGAAATGGAATTGTAAAAAATGCAGCAACTATTATTAAGGTGACATCTACCGTAACTTGGGATTTATACGTAATTGGAAGGTCTAAAGGAACTAATACTAACGGAAAAACATTTTGGAATCAAGAAGAAAGCTATGAGTCTTCTTTAAATTCGGTTGCTGATATTCCATTAAGTATGTTAGAAATTAAACAACACACTCCAAATAATGGAACTAATCACAAACAAGCCATATATTCAGATTACAGCCAAGATTTTAAAGTGCCATATAAATCAAATGGTGGAAACAGTCTATATGTAAGTAAAGATGGAACTCCATCACCTCCCAACAAAAAAGGTAAATATATTGCCGGACATTCTGGTATTTCTGGAGATCATAAAAATGGTTTTATGAATCCTGGAAGTTATATTTCAACAAAAAGAAAAGAAAATAATTTCATGTATGTTATAGATTATAGAATAGTACCTGGTTTTCCAGCAATTTTTCCAAATGCTTATAACGCAGATGCAACTGTTGCTGAAAATATTATTTCTTCAGCACACGCTAATTCGTTACTCGCTGGGGGTAGTAAAGAATCTGCAGATAAAGCCTATGCAGAACCTGGACTATATACAATGGATGTTTTGTATGTATTGTTAGAAGATCAATAAAAAAGGATTCTATTTTAGTGACTTACTTTTAAAAGCTTTGGAAATTTTTTCTGAAAACGTTTTAATCTTGGAACAGATACATTTCTTACATAACTATTGTAAGGGTTTAGTCTTTCATAATCTTGATGATAATCTTCAGCTTCATAAAAAACAGTATGCTTATATACTTCTGTAACAATTTTATTGTTGTAGGTTTCTTTATTTAATTTCTCAATAGCAAGATCTATCAATTCTTTTTCATCCATTGTATTATAAAAAGCAATAGATCTATATTGACTTCCATAATCTGGGTGTTGCCCATTTTTTGTTGTTGGATCGTGTGATCCAAAAAATACATCTACCAATATTTTAAAGCTAACAACTTCTGGATTATAATATACCGCAACAGCTTCTGCATGACCTGTTCTACCTGTTCCTATTGTTTGATATGTTGGGTTTTTAGTGTGCCCCCCAGCATATCCAGAAACAGCTTCACTAACCCCCTCTACACTCTCAAAAATAGCTTCTACACACCAAAAACAACCACTGGCAAAATAAGCAACTTTGTCAGTAGAGCTTATCTTATTAATTTTGGCAATATTGTTATCGGTGAGTGTTTCCTTAAAGCTAAAAGAAATTGCTAAAAAAACTAGCATACTTATAAGGATTATGTTTTTATTAATTTTCATCTTTAAATTTTTAATTATAATTATAGTCTCAAAAAAAATAAAATCTTACAATTTGTTTACAACTTTAGTGTTTTGTTAAGAAAGCATATTGTAAATACTATTGTAGATACTTACATTTGTTAGACAAAGATAAGCAATCATATATGGAGCATTTTATCGTTTCTGCACGTAAATACAGGCCTCAAAACTTTGAGGATGTTGTTGGACAGCAAGCTATTACAAATACTCTAGAAAATGCGATAAAAAGCAACCATTTAGCTCAAGCTTTACTATTTACAGGGCCAAGAGGAGTTGGAAAAACTTCTTGTGCTAGAATTCTAGCAAAAAGAATCAATCAGGAAGGGGTAACCACAAATAACGAAGATTTTGCCTTTAATATTTTTGAATTGGACGCTGCGTCTAACAATTCTGTAGATGACATTAGAAGTTTAACAGATCAGGTTAGAATTCCACCTCAAACAGGAAGTTATAAAGTTTATATTATTGATGAGGTTCATATGTTATCTCAAGCTGCTTTTAATGCATTTTTAAAAACCTTAGAAGAACCTCCTGCTCATGCTATTTTTATTTTAGCAACTACTGAAAAGCACAAAATTATTCCTACTATTTTATCTCGGTGCCAAATTTTTGATTTTAAAAGAATTACAGTCTTAGATACCAAAAACTACTTAAAAACTATTGCTGAAAAAGAAGGAATTACTGCCGATGATGATGCCTTACACATCATCGCCCAAAAAGCAGATGGTGCTATGCGTGATGCCTTATCAATTTTTGACAGAGTCATAAGTTTTTCTGGAAAGAATTTAACTCGTGAAGCGGTTACACAAAACTTAAACGTCTTAGATTATGATAGTTATTTCAAAATGACAGATTTAATGTTAGAAAATAAAATTCCAGACGTTTTAAATAACTTTAACAGCATATTGGCTAAAGGATTTGAAGGTCACCATTTTATAAACGGATTGGCTTCACATTTTAGAGATTTATTAGTAGCCAAAGATACAACAACCATTGATTTACTTGAAGTTGGTGATAATGCCAAAAAAAAATACTTAGAACAATCTTCTAAAGCTAGCATTACATTTCTTATAAAATCTATAGACAAAGCCAACCAATGTGATTTAAATTATAGGGCTAGTAAAAACCAACGACTATTAGTAGAGTTAACCCTAATGCAAATTGCCTCTATCACTTTTGATGGAGAAAAAAAAAAACCAGCTAACTACATAATTCCAGCCACATTTTTCACCTCATTATCTCCAATAAAAAAACAGAATACTACCGTAAAATTAGCACCAGTAGTTATTAAAAAAGAAGTTGTTAAAGATCTTATTAAACCTTTAGTATCTCCAAAAATAACTGCTCCAAAACCACCTGTTTTACAGAATCTTAAACGAAGAACTAATTCGCTCTCCCTAAAAAGTATTCATCAAAAAAAAGAACATAAACACACACTGCAGGAAGTTAATTATGACAATCATCCAAAAGATTCTTTTACTGAAAAAGAATTGCAAAAAAATTGGAGCGATTATCAAAAATTACTCGTTAAAAAAGGAGAAAAAAGTATGGCTTCAATTCTGGCTACAGACCTTCCATCATTGCAAGATAACTTTAATGTTCAATTTATGCTTCCTAACAAACTCATGGAAGATCAGTTAAAGCTTGGAAAACCTAAACTCATAAAGTTTTTAAGAGAGTCTCTAAATAACTTTGGTATTACTATAAAAGTTGTAGTAAATGAAACAGTAGAAAAGAAATTTGCCTACACTCCTCAAGAAAAATACAATAAATTAAAAGAGAAAAATCCGTTACTTAAAAAGCTAAAGGATACTTTTCAGTTAGATTTGTGATTTTTTTAAATTTCTTGTCCAACATACACCAAAACAGTATCTTTTGTAGGTAATTTTTTAGTCTCAAATTCAGACAATACATAAATATTATTATCAGTGGTTTTTACAAAAAGTGGAATAGATTCCAGTTGCAAGTGCAATTTTTCTAAGGTTTCTCTATAATCTTTATCTGAATGTATTGGTATTTCATAAAGATTTGGGAAATCTCTAACAGCCTCACTTAGATTAATATAATCATCTTTTGGTGAGAAAAATTGGTTATTATTACCAAAATTTTTGTTTTTTACTTCGTCTGCACTTGCCAAACGAAAGGCTCCATGTTCACCAAAAGTAGATGCAAGATTTTTTAATGCAAATTTATTTACAGCATCACTACCTGTTAAGGCAATTAAATATCCAATATCATTTAACTCTATATTATCTGTAAGATCATCATCATAAATATTTACTGCATAAGATTCTAAACCTTGGTTTGTTGATTGTTCTATAAAGGAGGTATTAGCATCAATTAACACCACTCTTTTTCCTAAATTTTGTAAATAACTAGCAATAAGTCTTGAAGCTTTAGATGCTCCAATAATTAAAATACCATCAGAGTTTTTCAAAAACACGCCTACAATTTTAGCAAATAATCTAGCAGTTGTCGCATTTAGTAATACTGTTCCTAAAACTATCATAAAAACTAAAGGTGTAATATATTCTGCCCCCTCTACTCCTTGTTTTAATAATTTACTTCCAAAAAGTGAAGCTATACCTGCGGCTACAATACCTCTTGGGCCAACCCAGCTAATAAAAAGTTTTTCGTTAAACTTTAAATTAGATTTATAAGTACATATGAATACTGCTAAAGGTCTAATTACAAACACAATAAGAATAAATAAGACTGCAGTTTTCCAGTTATACAGTAGCATTAAATCTACCATATTTATATTTGCAGATAAGAGAATAAACAAAATTGATATTAATAAAACACTTAATGATTCTTTAAAATACAGGAGCTCTTTTAAGTTTTTTAATTTTCCGTTTCCAAGTACCATGCCCATTACTACAACTGCCAACAATCCAGATTCGTGAGCAAATATTTCTGATTCTACAAAAACAAATAGAACTGTAGATAATGATACTACGTTTAATAAATAATGAGGAATCCATTTTTTATTAATCACAAATGTTAATGCATGCGCGAAAGTAAATCCAAACGAAGTGCCAAAAAGTAATATCTTACCAAATTCAGTAAGTGCTGTTTTCGTGAAGCCACTTCCTCCACCTACACTTATAAATTCAAACACCAATACTGCTACTAGAGCTCCTATTGGATCTATTAGAATTCCTTCCCATTTTAATACGGCAGAAATATCTTTTTTTAATGGAATATTTCTAAGGATCGGAGTAATTACTGTTGGGCCTGTTACAATTATTAAACCTGAAAATAAGAAAGATAATTCCCAAGCCAATCCAAGAATATAATGAGCTAAAAAACCCGCACCAAAAAAAGTTACAGCTGACCCTAGCGTAATAAGCTTGGTTATGACTGGTCCAACATTTTTAATTTCATCTCTTTTTAGCGTTAAACCTCCTTCAAATAAAATTATACTAATGGCTAAGGAAACAAAGTAATACAATCCATCTCCAGGAAAAAGCCCTTTGGTTCCATTCCAGATAGGTTCTATATACTTAGTTTTGTCTTCAGTTAAAAATTCTGCTGCTATAGGGCCTACTAAAAGCCCTATTAGAATTAATGGAAGAATTGCTGGTATTTTAAATCTCCATGCTACCCATTGTGCTAATATTCCTAGAATAATAATTCCTGCTAACTCTAACATACCCAATTTGCTATTAAATTCTAAATTACAAAAAATAGTTAAGTTGAAAAGTCTTCTAAAATTAATTTTTTATGTTTTTTTCTTTACATGAAAGTACTATCTTGTCCTTTTGATATCATAAAAAATTTACACTTGCAAAGCATAAAAAAAATTTTAGTTGGAATTGCTTTTTCACCAAATTTAAAGCCAAATATTTTTGAAGCTGTTAGATTAGCTAATATGTTTGAAGCTCAGCTTGTTGGTGTTCATGTTGGTGAAAAAACAGTTAAAAAAGAACAGCAATTATCACAATTAATTTCAGAAGCACCCATCTTAAAGCTTCCTGTAAAGACAGTTTGGCAAAAAGGAAAACCTGTAGATATAATTCTAAAAACAAGTGTAGAAGAAAATATTGATCTTCTAATTTTAGGGGCTTTGCAACAAGAAAATTTATACAAATACTATGTTGGATCTGTCGCTAGAGAACTAACCAGAAAAGCAAATTGCTCTGTATTATTACTTATTAAGCCATCTATAGAAAGAGTTAAATGCAATCACATAGTTGTAAATGGTTTAAAAGATAAAAAAACAATAGAAACAATACAGGCTTCTTTTTTAGTTTCTAAAGCATTAGCATGTAAAAGAATTACCATTGTAGAAGAAATTAGTCAAAAAGAAATTGAAGTGAAGGTTTCTGATGACCACTCGTTAAGAAAAGCAACTATTGAAAAAGAAAAATTAAAAAGAAGAGAAGATTCTAGAGTTCATAAAATACTAGAAACAATAGACACTAAAGGAGTTTCTATAAAAATTCAAAGTATTTTTGGAAAGCGTGGGTACTCAATTGGGCATTATGCCAAAGTAAAAAGAGCTGATTTATTAGTTATGAATGCTCCCTCAAAAACCACAATTTTAGATAGAATTTTTCCTCATGACATTGAGTATATCCTCACAGAACTTCCTACAGATGTTTTAATTGTAAAATAATGACTAAAAAAAGCCCTATTAAAACATTCGTTGGTGAGCTTCCAAGAAATATTTTTTCTGGATTTGTGGTATCATTAGTAGCATTACCTTTAGGATTAGGCTTAGCTTTAGCATCTGGTGCTCCACCAATTTCTGGAATTATTGCAGCTATTGTTGGTGGATTAGTATGTACTATTTTAGGAGGATCTAATGTCACCATTACAGGACCAGGTAATGGTTTAGTTGTTGTTATTTTAAGTGCTATTACCATTCTTGGAGATGGAAACATGTATGAGGGATACTTATACACGCTAGCGGCAATTATTATTTCAGGTGCATTAATGTTTATACTAGGAGTTCTCAGGTTAGGATCTTTGAGTAATTTCTTTCCATCATCTGCTATACAAGGAATGTTAGCTGCTATTGGGATTGGAATTTTAGCAAAACAAATACATGTAATGCTTGGAAATCTAAAAGCAACTGGAAGTATACTTGAGCTTCTGTACTTTATTCCAGCAGATCTATTGATATTTATTAAAACAGCTGATAAAAGTGTTTTTTATGCTGGATCTGTTGGTATTATTAGCTTGTTAATTATGGTATTTTATAGTAAAATAAGAAATAAATACTTTCAATTAGTGCCGGCACCCATGTGGATTGTACTTGTTAGTATTGGAATGTATTATTATTTTGAAATGTTTTCAATTGAAACGTATCCTATCACAGATCAATACATGATTAATTTACCAGATAAAATTTTTGGTGAATTTCCTCAGCCAAATTTCACTAAATTATTTACCTATGAATTTTTTAGCGCAGTTATAGCTATTACTTTAATTGCAAGTATAGAATCTTTGTTAAGTATAAAAGCAGTAGATAAGCTAGATCCTGAGAAAAGAAGATCTAATGTAAATAAAGACATCCGATCGTTGGGAATTGCCACAGTAATTAGTGGTTTTTTAGGGGGCTTAAATGTAGTTACCGTAATTGCGCGTAGTTCTGTAAATGTAAATAACAGAGGAAGCAATAGATCTGCAAACTTTTTTCATGCACTCTTTCTTGTTGCATTTATTGTTTTATTTGCTGGTGAATTAAGGCATATTCCCTTGTCAGCATTGGCAGCAATATTGGTATACACAGGGTATAAACTAGCCTCACCAGAAAATATTAAAAAAACGTTTCAAGTAGGTTCAGAACAATTAATCATATTCTTAGTCACGTTAATTATAACCGTACTTACAAATTTAATAAGTGGAATTCTGATAGGTATATTCACCACGTTTATTATTCATATAATCATCAATAAAAATATGTCATTATTCATTAGAAATTTATTGAAACCTAATGTTTTAATGTTTGAAGAAGATGAAAAATACTTTGTAAGTGTAGATAATTTCTCTAGTTTTCTTAACTACTCTAAATTAAAGTCTAAATTAGATCAAATTCCAGAAACCGAAGATGTTATTATAGATTTTTCTATGTGTGATTTTGTAGACCATACTGTAATGGAAAATATACACAGTTATTCTGAAAGCTTTAAACGAAAAGGAGGCCACTTTGAAGTTATTGGATTAGATGGTTATAAATCTGGTAGTACTCACCCTTTTGCCCTTCGTAAATTTGTTGTTGGAAAACCTAAAGGAAAAAATATAACACTAACTAAAAGACAAAAATCATTGTATAAGATTAGTGAAGAATTACATTGGGATTATAATTCTGTTTACAAAAAAGAAATTAAAGAGCTACCTAACTTTGGTTATTTTAAAACCAGGCAAATCACTAAAATATCAAATGCGCTATCTAATGAACAATGTACTTTGTTTGATATAGAATTCTCTGAAGGAGAATTAATTGCCAAACAAAATGTAAAAGCTACCATGTTATATATAGAATTAAAAAATCTTATTCCTCAATTTACACTAGATAAAGAGGGTATTTTTGAATATATCATTCATTTTGCTGGATTTAAAGATATAGATATTGATGAGCATCCAGATTTTTCTAAACGCTTTTATTTATCTGGAAAAAACGAAGAAAAGATCAGAGAATTCTTTAGCGATGAACTTATTTTATTTTTTGAAAGCAATAAGTATTACCATATAGAATCTAATGAAAAAGGATTGCTAATTCTTGGTAATGAACGTTTAGCTGGAGTGAAAGAAATTAAAGCTTTGGCAGACTTTGGACTTAGGTTAAAACAACATATTTCATAATACTACTACATGAAATACAGTATTCATTTATTACTTTTTATAACATTATTTCACGGAGATATAGACAATAAAATATATTCTTTACGAAAGTATAGTCATGTAAAAGCATTTTATAAAAGTATTGCTAAAAAAGCAACTAAAATTTGTTTAAAAAACAATATTCCTCCAGCATCTTTGTTAGCTATTGCTGGATTAGAATCTGGGTGGAACCAAGGCTATGTTGGTAAAATATCAGGTAATATATTGAGCTTAAATAGTACCAAAAAAAACAGACAACTTCCTGCACTATATTTACCAACCCTTATAAAAGAAAATAAAGTTTTATTTGACTCTGTTAAAATTAAGAACTATAAACCGTCTGAATTAAATTGGAAAAAACGCCCTGAAAGTTATAAGAAAGATTATAGACCTTTACCCTTTAGGGCTACTACTTTTAATTTAGCTTATTTTGAAAATAATCCAACAGAGAAAACAAAAGCACACCTTCAAAATATTACTGATTTTGTTACTACTTTTATTGGTAGAAAAAGTAAGTTAAAAGTGTACAGAAATGCAAGAAAAAAAATGGACAGTTTGGTAAATATTCATGGAAAGAAAATATTGTTAGATGAAAAAACTAACATAGATTTTGTGAATGCTATAGGTGGTAGACCTAATTCCTATAATTTTAGAGAAACTTGGCCAAAGAAAGTCATTAACATTCTTAAAAAAGCAGGACTAGTGACACTTACTAAACAATTAAATAATGGCGAATCTTTTATGGTCGCTTGGAATAAATAACAATAAATATGCTTGGATTAAAATTTGAAACATCTACATCTTGGGCTGTTATTGCTGAAGATAACTTAAAACAAATTCTTACAGATCATGCATTTGCAGAGCAAAAAGCATCAGCAAATGCTATTTCAATTATCATTAATTATTCAGAGGAAACTGAGTTGGTAAAAGACATGACAGCTATCGCTTTAGAGGAGCTAGAACATTTTAAAATGGTACATGAATTGATGATAAAAAGAGGAATGGTATTAGGTAGAGAGCAACATAACGATTATGCAAAATCTCTTCAGAGATTTTTTCCAAAAACAAAAGACAGACCAACAGCCTTAATTCACAGATTGTTAGTGGCTGCGTTAATTGAAGCTAGAAGTTGTGAACGATTTAAAGTGTTTTCTGAAAATATGGCAGATGAAGAACTTTCAAAATTTTATAAAGAATTAATGATCTCTGAAGCCAATCATTATACATTATTTTTGGGGTATGCTAGAAAATATATGGCCAGAGAAATTGTAGACAAAAAATGGGAAAGCCTTCTCAAATTTGAAGCTGATATGATGAAAACTAGAGGTAATACAGCTAAAGTTCATGGCTAAAGATAGTACTAGAATACTATTAAATTAAAACAATAACTTTAGGTATGTTTAGCAAAGAAGAATCTGCAGCCCTGAGACAAGAATTTTGGACTAGTTTTGGAAAATCCTTTCCAAGAAGATGGCTGTTATACAATACCAAAATAAAAGGTGTTAGTTTTAAGTTTGTTGCCAATAGAAAGAACGCAATGATTTGTCTAGATATAGAACATTCTGATGAAATTGCGAATGAAATTCTTTATGATCAAATCCTTTCTTTAAAAACTATTTTAATTGAAGACTACTTACCCGAAGTAATTTTTGATAGTTCCTACCAATTAGAGAATGCTAAAATTATTCGTCGTATTTATATAAATCACACAGTAAAATTTAGTATTTACAATAAAAAAACTTGGAGAGATTGTTATGAATTCTATGTGAGAATCATGCCAAAATTTGAAAGCTTCTTTTATGAGTATGAAGATGTAATTAACTGCATTTAATATATAAAAATTAGTATGACAAGAATTTAATACTAAGTGGGTAATTTGGTTGTTGGTTGTTACTAGCTCTAACAGCATTAATTATTGGGAAAATTATATAAAATAGTCCAATAACAATAAATCCAAGAAGGCCTAAACCAAATAATAAGACAAATGGAATACAGATTAATAAATATAAAAACATTGAAATTCTAAAGTTTATTATTGCTTTCCCGTGTCTATCCATATCAAATACTTCATCTTTTTTCACTAGCCAAAGAAGTAGCGGAACAATAAATCCACCAATACCAGTTACAAAGTCTAATAGTTGACTTAAATGTGTAAACACTAATAATTGTCTATTCTCTTTCATTTTTAAAATGCTTAAGTGGTTAATTGTATACTATTTAGACGTTAAAGAAGACTTCTTGTTACACATTAGGGTGTAAAATATAATGAACTTGTATATTTGTAGTATGATTCAAAACGATTCTATTATAGCTTTAGCAACTCCATCAGGAATAGGTGCCATTTCGGTAATTCGTATCTCTGGAGAAGATGCAATAAACATCCTTTCAAAGTTTTTTACATCTATAAGTGGTAAACTTTTAAAAAATCAAAAATCACATACAATTCATCTAGGACATATTGTAGATAATTCTCAAGTTATAGACGAAGTATTGGTTTCTGTTTTTAAGAACCCTCGCTCCTACACAGGTGAAAATGTTGTAGAAATATCTTGCCATGGTTCTAGTTTCATTCAACAAGAAATTATTCAATTATTTCTCAACAATGGTTGTAGAATGGCAGACAATGGAGAATTTACCATGAGGGCATTCTTACATGGTAAAATGGACTTAAGCCAGGCTGAAGCAGTTGCAGATGTAATTGCCTCGAATTCTGCAGCAGCACATCAAATGGCAATACAGCAGATGCGTGGAGGTATTACAAATGAATTAAAAGAATTAAGGGCTCAATTGTTAGATTTTGCAGCCTTAATAGAATTAGAGTTAGATTTTTCTGGAGAAGATGTTGAATTTGCAGACAGAGCAAAATTTAAAGAATTGGTAAGCACTATTACTTCAGTTTTAAAACGGTTAATAGAGAGTTTTTCTTTTGGAAATGCCATGAAAAATGGAATACCTGTTGCAATTATAGGTGAACCTAATGTTGGAAAATCTACCTTGTTAAATAGCTTATTAAACGAAGAAAAGGCAATTGTTTCTGATATTGCAGGAACTACTAGAGATGCTATTGAAGATGAAATCATTATTGATGGTGTTGCTTTTAGATTTATAGATACTGCTGGAATTAGAGAAACAAAAGATATTATAGAAAGTATAGGAATTAAAAAAGCTTATGAAAAAGCTGAAAATGCTCAACTAATTATTTTTCTGATTGATTCTAATAAATTTTCTACATCTAAACATGTTTTTCTATCAGAAATAGAAACCATTAAAAAGCGCTTTCCAAATAAACGCTTATTACTTATTGCTAATAAGATAGATACACTCTCAATACCTCAAAAACAGGAAATTATTTCACAAATTGATGAGATAATACTACTTTCAGCAAAACAAAAAATTGGAATAGATACTCTTCATAAAGAGCTTACTTCTTTAGTAAACAAGGGTGCTTTGAGTAATAATGAAACAATTGTGACAAATTCTCGTCATTTTGAAGCATTAAATAATGCATTACAAGCCATTTTATCTGTTCAACAAGGTATTAATTTAAAAATCTCTACAGACTTATTTTCTATTGATATTAGGGAATGCTTAAGGCATTTAGGAAATATTACTGGAGAGTATGATGTAGATAAAGATATTTTGGGTCATATATTTTCTAATTTCTGTATTGGAAAATAATATTTATTACGTTTTTAAAATTAAAACTTAATAAACTATAATACTATAATACTATAATAAATCTAAGTGTTTCATAAGATCAGATTTCTTAGATCTACTAACAGGAACGATATCTTTTTTTATAAGAACACTGTTATCTTCTATATCTATGATTTTTTTGACATTTATAATATAAGATCGGTGGACTTTAAGAAATAATGAATCTGGGAGTTTTTCTTCTATTTTTTTTAATGTAGAATGAACAATATAATTTTTTTCTTCAGTTCTAATATTAATATAATCTCCTTTAGCTTCTATTATGTAAATACTATGAAGATCTATTTTTATAAGACGCCTATCTATATTAACGTAAAAATCATTTTTTATCTTTATATCGTCAGTATTTCCATGGGCTATTGACAAATGATTTTCTACTTTTTGAACAGCTTTTATAAATCTAGGAAGCTCTATTGGCTTTAATAAATAATCAATGATAGAATCATATTCAAAAGCTTCAATTGCAAAATTTGGATCTGAGGTAGTTAGAATTATTTTTAGTGGTTTATTAATAGTTTTAAGAAAATCTAAACCATTAAAATCTGGCATATGAAAATCTAAAAAAACAAGATCTACTTCGTTCTCATTCAAGTATTTTATAGCCTGAATTGCATTAGAAAATTCATCAACAACGGTGAGGTTTTCAACCTGACTGGAAAGCTTTTTGATGATGATCCTTGCGGTTTTTTCATCATCTATTATAATACAGTTCATTTTAAATTACAATGTTTTCAAATATTCAGTTATAACTAGGAGGATTATATCGAAATCATCTGATTTATCAATAGACTTTACTCTAAGGTTATGTTCGTATTCGTTTGCAATTTCATAGCTTTTTTCAAGCCCTAAAATACTAATTTTATGCTTAAGTCTATGAACATTTTCCTCTATTTTTTTAAATTCTTTATTATGATAACTTTCGTAATATTTTTTTTTCTCTTCAGGAAACTCTGTTTTAATTACATCTATCAGTAATTCCTTAAGGTCTTTATCATCTCCTGAAAGATTATTCACATAATTTAAGTTTGGTTTTTCCATCATTATTTTTTTATTGTAAAATAAAATGTTGTTCCCTTACCCAGCTCACTTTCTATCCAAATTTCACCATCATATAAATTCACGATCTTTTTAACAATAGATAAACCAATACCTGTAGATTTTTCACTTTTTTTTAAAAAATGAAAAATTTTAAATATTTTATCATGAAATTTTTTATCAATTCCTATACCATTGTCATTAATTGAGAATTGATAAAATTCTTCCATTTCAATAACATCTATTTCTATGATGTTATTTTCTTTATTTCCAAACTTTATAGCATTACTTATTAAATTTAAAAACAATTGTTGAAACTTAGTTTTTTCAGCTTTAATAACTGGTAAATTATTTAAAATATTAAGTCTAGTTGTTTCTGGTATAAATAAAAATTTCTTAATATCATCTATGAGTATATTTAAATCTATATCAGATTCGTTTTCAGATTTAAAACCTGCACTAGAATATTCTAAAACATTAGAAATTAATTGTTCCATTGTTTCTAATGTAATTTCTATTAGATCTAAATTTTGATGTGTTATTGTGTCAAAATTATTTTTATTATCTGTCTTAATCCATGAAACTAATGCATCTATACTTCTCAGAGGAGTTTTAAGGTCATGAGATACTACATGGGCGTATTCCTGCAATTCATTATTACTAATCTCTAATTCTTGAAGTAATTGGGTGTTTTTAGCTTCAGCCTTTTCTCTTTCTCTAATATTTAAGGCTGTTTGTAATTTGATTCCTACCAGACTAGCAATACTTTCTAATGTTTTAACATGTTCTTGAGTGAAATAGTTTTTATCTTTATGCTCAGAATCTATTACTCCTATTAATTTACCTTGGCTTAAAATAGGAACAGTTATTTCAGATAGCCTGACTTGATCATCTACTATATATCTTTTATCCTTTGAGGTATCATTTACTATTTCAGATTTGGCGGTCTTTGCAACAGTACCAACAATACCATCACCAATATTAACTGTTAACCTATTTTTTATTTTATTATTATCATCTAATTTTTCACCATAAACCGCAATTTGTTCCATGGTATTTTGTTTGTGATCTACTAAATAAATGATACAATCTTTAGAATCTAAATATTCTGCTATATTATTAACAATCTCCCATGCAATTTGGTAGACATCTGTAATTCCTAGTATAGATTTAGTTAGGTTATTAACCATATCTAAAATGAGTGTTTTTTCTCTATCAGATGTAATATCTTCAACCAATACTACTTGATACTTAATTTTACCTTCTTTATCTCTAACTGAATTAATATTTGTTTTAGCCCAAATAACTGAGCCATCTTTTCTTCTATATCTTTTACTAAAAGAGAAATTATCAATTTCTCCTATTTTTATTTGATCAAAACCAATCTTTACATCTTTAAAATCTTCTGATAGTAAAATATTTTTAATTCTAAGACTTCTAAACTCTTGTTCAGAATAACCAAGCATCTTTTGAAATGTCGCATTTGTTTTTACAATTTCATCAACTTGAGTTAAAACAATTCCAACTGGCGCATTATTAATAATGACATCTAATTCACTTTTTTGTTCTTGAATAAGTTCAATATTTCGCTTAGAATCTGTTATGTCTAAGTGAATACCTATAGAACCAAGATAATCTCCATTTAGATTTAAATTAGGAGCACCACTTATTAACCAATTTTTTTGTTGACCTAATTTGTTTTTAACTTTTAACTCATAAGATCCTGAAACACCATTTATTCGTTTTGTATTTTGATCTGTTAAGAGATGTCTTTCAGATTTTGAAAGAAAAACTTCTTTCGCTTTTTTACCAATTAATTCATTTTCTGAATACCCAGACATATCTGAAAAACTCTGATTAATCATCAAAATTTCGTCATTTTGATTAACTTCAACTAATCCAAGGTTCATATTGGCAATAATACTGCTGTATTTCTCTTTTTGACTTTCTAAAATCGTATTGTATTTTTTACTAAAAGTAATATCTCTAAAAGTCCAAAGATGCCCTTTATATTCATCTCCTTTTAATACTGGGATAAAATCTCTTTCAATAGCTCTACCATCTTTCATTAGTAGTTCCTCTCCTAAAATCTGTTTCTTTTCTTTTAATATCTGGTGTACTCTAGAAACAAAACCTTCTGGGTCTTTAAATAAAAGTTTACTACTCTCAGAAGCAAGAGTGCAATCAAGACCTATAAGTGCTTCCGGAGTTGATGGAATTTTGAATAAATCACAAAATTTAGTATTTGTTAGTACAACTTTTCTGTTTTCATCTTCAAGTAAAACACCACTATGAAGGTTCATAATAAGAGAAGAAAGTCTGTTTTTAGATTCTATTAATAAATCTTCAGCTTTTTTGTCAGGTGTTATATCTCTAATAATACCTTGGGCCGCAATAGGTATATTATCTTTATCATAAATAATTGTAGCATTGATTTGTACCCACTTTACCTCATTTAATTTTGTAACAATCCTTGAATTAAAATTAGTAAATAAACCTTCATTTTTTAGAGTATCAAAAGAATCAAATGCATATTTAACATCTTCAGGGTAAATTAAGGAAGTAACGTTGAAGTTTTCTTTGTGAAAATCATATCCAAACATATCAACTGCAATGTCATTCATCTTTAAAACATTACCTAAAAGATCCATCACAAGATAAGCGTCATTAAAATTTTTGAAAACACCTTGTAATTGGCTTGATTTTTCGTTTAAAAGAGTTTCTAATTTAAGGTTGGTTTTTTTTAATTTTTCTGATAAAAAATATAAATGTCTAGATTTTTCATCGAGTATTTTTTCTGCAGATTTTCTTGCAGCTCTTTCTCTTTTTAAAGCACGTTGAAGTATGTCAATTTTTTTTTGACTCATTAGTTTTTTGTGATTATAAACTTTACTTCTGTACCGTCTTTCTTAATTTTTTCTAATACTATAGTAGCCTTAGAATTAAAATGTTCAAAAGTTTTATTCATTAAACCAAGACCAAAATGATGCATAGATCTACTAGATTTATAGATCAAAATTAATGTTTTTTTTGTTTTTTCTTTTATTATAAAAGTGGGCAATTCAGCATCAGTATAAATCTTTCTTACCTCAACATGTATATGATTTTCTATAGAAGCAAGCATTTCTATAGGATCATTATAAGAAGATAAAAGATCTTTATAATTTGTTTCTATAACACTAAAAAAATGCTCACCATAAATTAATAGTAAATTATCAATAGAAATTCCTGTTTTTGTTTGTAAGTTTTGGAGTAATTGTAATAACTCAGAAAAGCTATAGGTTCCAATAGATGTATAAACACCTTTAGACTCTAGTTTAGATTGAGAAATGATAGCATCGACCATTTCTAATCCAAATTTTTCTTCAACTAAATCTAAAAACTCCGTAAAAACTATGCCTTTCATGATGTAGAAACAATAAATTCATTATGACACCAATAATTTAAAGTTGCTTCAATTTTTTTAACATAATCATCAAATTTTAAGGGTTTTAAAATATATCCAGAAATACCTAATCTATAGCATTCTAAGATGTCTTTTTGATTGTTTGAAGTTGTAAGAATAATAGTAGGAATGTAACTTAGTTTTTTGCAATTTTTCAGGACAGACAAAAATTCTATACCACTAATTTTTGGCATATTAAGATCTAACAAGATAATGTCTGGATTAATAGAACTGTTTTGAAGAAGTAATAAGGCTTCTTCGGCATTTTTTGCTTCAATTACTTTATGATTTAAGTTTAATAAAGTAATTGTCCTTCTAATTTTCATAATTTCAATCATATTATCTTCTACCAATAATATGTTTAAAACATTTTTCATAGTCATAAATTTTAGGGAAACTTATATTACAATATTAAAGTAACAAATATAAATTAATTAAATTAAGCGACCAACAACACAACACTGTCGATGAATTACTTAAAAGTATCGATAAGTAATTTAGAGTAATTGCAAGAAAATGACTGATTTTTCAATCGTAAAAAAACACTTTTACTTTTTTTTTAAGAAGTCTTACCCACAAGAAAGAAATACCAAAACTTTATAATCAACACTAATTTATCAATCTTATATTTTAGTTAGCTTAATAAATAAAAATACTTTTCTATATTCGCCTACCTTGCTAAAAAAAGTCTGCTCCAATAAAATCAATCACATAAACTTAATAGTATGCTAAAAACCTCAAATACCTTTATTAAAAAAGCAACTTTACAGAGAGTTGGCAATAAATTAAGCCAGGAATTAAATCATATTACCACCACAGAAATTCCTTTAGCTGAAACTGAAGAGGAGTTGTTAAAAAAGTTCTTTTTAAAATCTATAAAATCTAGTTTAGATCTTATGAAATTTACGCATCATATAAATTTAGACTATAATACTGTATATGGAGATACTTCAAAATACTTTGAAAATGAAATATCATTTATAGAGTATTCAAATAGTGTTTTGCATCATTTGTATGAAAAATCTAATCATCCACAAATAAAAACTGGAGAATTATTTATTATTCATTTTCAAGAAGTTAAATTTCAAGAAATTTTAGTAGATGCTATTGGTATATTTAAAATTGAAAATAAAATAGATTTTTTAAAATTTAACCAACATAATAATGAATTGGATTTTAACATCAATAAAGGTGTTAAATTACAAAAAATTGATAAGGGATGTTTAATTCTTCAAACAGATAAATCAGACGGATATAGAGTTTTTTCTATAGATAACAATAGTTATGATGCTAATTATTGGAAAAAATCATTTTTAGATATAGAAGAAGTAATGAATGACTCATATCAGACAAAACATCATTTAGGTATGCTGTCTACTTTTTCTAATACTATGAAAGATGAAAAAAACACCTACGTGCAAAAAGATTTTATTAGTCAGGGAATTAAATTATTTAATGAAAATGAGATAATTACAAAAGATCTTATAGAACAAGAATTGCTGAGCCCATTTGACGTAGTTGATTCTTATTCGAAATTTAAGTCACAATACAACAAAGAAAATAATTTAGATTTAGAAGAAAATTTTAATGTATCTACTTCAACTCTAAAAAAAGAGAAAAAAAAGATTAAAAGTCAAATTAACTTAGATACCAAAATTCAGATAAAGCTGGACATCAGTGAAGGAGACAGCTTAAAAGAAAATATTGAAAAAGGGTTTGATGAAGAAAGAAAAATGCACTTTTATAAAGTTTTTTTTAACGAAGAAATGTAATAGTAGTTAACTATTTAAAAACGTTTTTAATTCTTTATAATTAGCAATCTTAATAGCCACTTTTTCTTTATTCATTACTTCTTTAATTTGTGATGGAATTTCTACACTTATTGGAAGAGTTGCTTCTACAACCTCCAAAAACTTTACAGGATGTGCTGTTTCTAAAAAAATTCCAAATTCATCTTCATGCAAACTATGTTTTTTTAATCCTAAATATCCAATAGCACCATGCGGTTCAGAAATATAATTAAACTTATTATAAATATCCTTCATCATTTCTTTTGTTTCATCATCTGAAAAACTAAAGGATGAAAAAGACGCTTTTAATTGAGTTAAATTATTTTGAAATAATTCTTGTATTCGGATAAAATTACTTGGGTTTCCAACATCCATAGCATTAGAGATTGTAGCTTTAGATGGTTTTGGTGAATAGATTCCATTTACTAAATATTGAGGAACCGTATCATTAATATTAGTAGAGGCTATAAAATGTTTTACTGGTAATCCTAGTTTCTGTGCTAGTAAGCCAGCACAAATATTTCCAAAATTACCACTAGGAACAGAAAAAACAATGTCTCTATGCTTAGCCGAGACTTGTTTATAGGCAAAGAAAAAATAAAACATTTGAGGCAACCATCTTGCAACGTTAATTGAATTTGCAGATGTTAATTTTCTTGAAATCTCTTGATCTAGAAAAGCAGATTTCACCATTTCTTGACAGTCGTCAAAAACACCACCTACCTCAAGAGCTGTAATATTATTTCCTAAAGTAGTTAGCTGTTTTTCTTGGATATCACTTACTTTTCCGCTAGGATAAAGAATCACAACCTGAATGCCTTTTGCGTTTAGAAAACCATTAGCCACAGCGCCTCCAGTATCTCCAGAGGTTGCAACTAATACTGTAATATCTTCTTTATTATCTTGATTAAAGTATTCTAAACACTGAGACATAAACCGAGCCCCTACATCTTTAAAAGCCATTGTTGGCCCATGGTATAGTTCTAAAGAACCAATATTTTTTTCAATTGTCACAACTGGAAAATCAAATGAAATTGTTTTTTTAATAATTTCTTTGAGCTTTTCAGTTGGAATCTCATCCCCTATGAATTGTTTAATTACTTCAAAAGCAACTTCTTCATTAGAATACTCAGAAATATGATCAATAAAATCTTGGGAAATCGGAGTGATACTCTCAGGATAATACAATCCTCTGTCTGGTGCAATTCCGTTTACAACGGCCTGTTTAAAAGATGCTTTTGGTGATGACTTATTTAAACTAAAGTAGTTCATATTTTAATTATTGGTTGTGACTTTTATGATCTCTGTCACTATATTTTTAATTACAATTTGGTCATTGAGGCTATCGAAAAGACTTTTATTTATTCTCCTCCAAAACCCTAATTCCTTGCTGATTAATTTTTGAAACATGGATATCATACTCGATATGAGTTTTATCATATATTTCAGACATTACTCCTCCTACTTTAGTGGCAATATCCTTACCTCTACACAATGCAAATATTGAAGGACCAGAACCAGAAATACCAGCACCCAGTGCACCTGCGTTTAAGGCACTTTTTTTTACTTGATTAAATTCTGGTATTAAAACTGATCGATTAGGCTCTATAATTTCATCGTGTAAAGACCTACTAATTAAGTCATAATTACTAGTATATAAACCACTAATTAAACCCCCAAAATTTCCCATTTGCTTCACCATTTTATTAAGTGATACCTGATTTTTTAAAACAGCACGTGATGCTGATGTTTTAAGTTCTATCTGAGGATGAATAATGGTAACATATAATTCTTTAGGGGCATCAATTTTAAGAACCTCCAAAGGTTCATAACTTCTTACCAATGTAAAACCACCAAGTAAAGCAGGAGAAACATTATCTGCATGTGCAGAACCACTTGCTAATTTTTCACCTTGCATTGCAAATAAAATTAGCTCCTCTGCCGAAAATGGATTCCCTAGTAACTCATTGATAGCAAAAACTGCACCTGCAGCACTTGCCGCACTACTGCCAATACCACTTCCAGGCTTAATATTTTTATAAATTTCTATTTCAAAACCAACCGTTGTTTCAATGTTATCAAGTAAGGCCAACGCGGCAACTCCTGCAACATTATTTTTTGTTTCAAATGGCAAATTTTGGCCAATGATATGGGTAATTTTAACTCCTTTCTCAGCTACTTCTCTCACAACCATTTCATCACCAACGCTATCTAGGCAAAGTCCTAAAATATCAAATCCACAAGAAATATTAGCAACTGTAGCTGGCGAAAAGATTTTGATTTCTCTCATTACATCATTTTTTCATTAATTTATTGCATTCTAATGATTATACATTTCCTGTTCTTATAACATCTGCAAAGATACCAGAAGCAGTTACATCTGCTCCAGCTCCGGCTCCTTTAATAATTAAAGGTTGTTCTGGATACCTATCTGTAAAAAATAGTACAATATTGTCACTTCCTTCTAAATTATAAAATGAATGAGATGAGCTTATATGCTGCAATCCAACAGATGCCCTCCCATTTTCAAACTCTGCAACATATTTTAAACGACAATTTTGATTATTGGCTTCTAATAATAGTTGTTGAAAGTGAGGTTCATTTTTGTCTAATGAGGCATAAAAATCAGCATTTGTTTTAGTAGCTAGGCTTTCTTTAGATAAGAATGAATTGTTTACTATATCTTCTAATTCTATTTCATAACCACTTTCTCTTGCCAAAATTAGTATTTTTCTGGCAACATCTATTCCACTCAAGTCAATTTTTGGATCTGGCTCAGTAAAGCCCTCTTTTTGAGCTTGTGCAACTATTGAGCAAAAAGTTGTTGATGAATTAAATTTATTAAACACAAAATTTAAACTTCCTGAAAGAACTGCTTGAATTTTATGAACTCTATCTCCAGAAGCTATTAAGTTTTTTAAAGTATCTATAATTGGCAATCCTGCTCCTACATTAGTCTCGTATAAGAAAGGAACATTAGATTTTCGAGAAACATTCTTTAAAATATTGTAATTCTGAGAACTTGAGGCACAGGCAATTTTATTACAAGTAACTACAGCTATATTTTCACGTAAATAATGTTCATACATCTCTGAAACCTTTTGATTAGCAGTAATATCTATAAAAACACTATTCCTTAAATTATGAGAAGTTACTTTAGAATAAAAAGTCTCTATGCCTGCCTTTTCTCCTTGTTGAAGGAGTTTTTTCCAGTTTGTTAAGTCTATCCCATTTTCATCAAAAAACATCATTTTAGAGTTAGAAATTCCAATAACCCTAATTTTTAGTTTTAAATTCTTTTGCACATAATTCTGTTGCTGCTCTATCTGAGCTAAAAATCGTTCTCCCACATTCCCAACTCCTGTCACAAAAAGGTTTAATTCCTTTATTCTTTCTTCAAAGAATCGTTCATGTAAAGTATTCAATGCTTTTTTTGCTTCTTTCTTATCTATTACAGCAGAAATATTTTTTTCTGAGGCTCCTTGAGCAATTGCACGAATATTTATATTATTCTTTCCTAAAGCACTAAACATTTTTCCGCTTAATCCATGATGATTTCTCATATTATCACCTACCAAAGCAATAATGCATAAATCTTGCTCAACTTTTACAGGTTTTACTTTTTGTAATTGAATTTCATATTCAAATACCTCATCAATAATTTTTGATGCTGTTACTGCATCATCATCTGAAATAGCAATACAAATAGATAATTCTGATGAAGCTTGAGTAATTAAAATAATATTGATATGATGTAGGTAAAGAGCTTCAAATAAGCGTTTAGAAAATCCTGGAATACCTACCATTCCATTACCTTCAAGCGTTACTAATGTGATATTTTCTATATGACTAATACCCTTCACAGGTTTATTCTTACTCGTTTCTTTTGTTATTAAAGTTCCCTGATCTGCTGGCTTAAAAGTATTCTTAATAACAATTGGGATCTCTTTTTGTAATACTGGCTGAATTGTTGGAGGATAAATTACTTTTGCTCCAAAGTGAGATAATTCCATGGCTTCATGATACGATATGTGATCAATTACAGAAGCTTGTTTTACGATAGATGGATTGGCTGTAAACATACCACTTACATCTGTCCAAATTTGTAATTCACTACAATCTAATGCCGCAGAAATAATAGCTGCTGTAAAATCTGAACCACCTCTGCCTAAGGTGGTGGTTTTTCCATTTATTGTTCTGGCAACAAAACCTGGAACTATAGTTACTCTTTGTTTGTGACCTGAGAAATAGTCTTGACAATTTTTAAATGTGGCAGAAAAATCAACCAAGGCATTGTTGTAATTGTCTGAAGCTACAATAAGTTCTCTAGTATCTTTATAAACAGCTTTAAAATTTTCATTTGCTGCTTTTGAAATGATGTAAGAAGAAAGCAATTCACCAAAACTAGATACTTTTGCTAAGGTTTTTGGGCTTAATTCTCGTAATAAAAAACATCCTTCATAAATCGTTTCTAGATGATTAAACAATTGTTTTACATAACCATTAACAGAACTCTGCTCTTTTACAGGTAGTAATTCTTTAATGATATTAAAATGATTATTTTCTAATTCTTTTAGAACTTCTAAATAATCTTCATTCTTTTGCGCTGCTAAAGTTGCCCCTTTTATAAGGGCATTTGTAGTTTTACCAAATGCAGAAACTACCACTACTACGTCTTGCTCTTCTGAAGATTTAGAAACTATCGCTAATACTTTTTGTATGTTTTTTGAGGTAGCTACAGATGATCCACCAAACTTTAATACGTTCATTTTTAAAAGTTTTGAAAAAAATATTTTTAAATTTTTAAATTTCGATCTTTCGAAATTTTAATAGTTACCTAGATTTTATATGTGAAAAATAAACCCCTAAAGGGTAATAGAAGTAATGATAATAATAACAAAAATTATGCGAACTAAGTTGTTTTGTAGCGTATTAATTATATATTTTTTTGTTAGTTTCACAATTCAAATGTATCATTTATATTTAGTAAAGAAAAAAAAAAGTAATTTTCTGTAGAACTTTTATGAATCTCATAAAATCAGCTATTATTATTTGCAGAATATTTATTTTTTATGATTTCACCAATTGGTTTTTTCTGAATATTGCTTTCTAACCAAGATATGATATCTAGATATAAAAAAGCTCTACTTTCGTAAGGATCATCTTCAAAAGTTTTTAATTTTAAATGTAATTTTACAAAGGCCTTCTTTATATCTTGAGGATAAATGTTTTGCAAGCTTTTAATAAATTTTATCATCTCTTTTTGAACCTCATGTAAATCGTTCATTTTTAGTAAAAACTTATACGTACTTTTTAATAAGGTTTCTATGTGGTAGTCATATCCTGCTTCATAATGAGCAAATAAATTTAATATTCTTGAAAAACACAATAAATCTTGCCTCATGGATAAGGATTTATTTGAGATAATTTTATCTAAATAAAAAATACAAGTATCATTATCTCCTGAGCCAAAGTACATACTTGCAAATTTGTAATAGAATGTCATTACATGATGTTCATCTATTCTATTTTTAAATAATTTTAATTGTGAGTCTATTTTAGGTATAACTGTTAGACCTTTATCAAAATTACCATCTGTAAAATAAAGATTTATCTTATGAAGATTTATGTATAAAAAACTAAGCGCTTCAATATTATTGTCTGAAGGAAATCCGTCACTTTTTATAATTTTCTCAAGACTATAAAGTGTTTTTTCAAACCTATCTTTTCTTCTTATAAAAAATAACGATTCTAATAAATAGTTGTTTCCCTTTAAGAAAAATACTGGATGAGAGTTAATCATCATTGGGTTTTCGTAAAATAATTCAACCCACTTTGACGCATACTTATAACAATTTAAAAAATCTTGGGTAAGAAAACTATACCATAAATGAGCTTTATAAAGCCATAATTTCTCTCTGAAGCCTAACTGACTTATCTCAAATTTTGGTAGTCTATTATAAAAATAATCTCTTATATAGATACTTTCTTCTTCGTTTTTAACATAACCAGACTTTAAAATAATACTGTATAATTGAAGTGATAAATTAGATAATTTACTAGCAATCACATTTAAAGCACTAAGTTCTTTGGCCTGTATTGTTAATTCATCTGCTCTGTTACTTATACTCCTTGTAATGTATTGAGACTCTATGACTTTCTCTAATTCAACTACTTCATAAGCTAAATTTTTCTCTTCATTGTAAATAGCAAATTCTTTGGCTTTTTCTAAAATTTTAAGACTTTGTTTATACAATCCCTTATGGTATAAAATTGAAGCAAAATCTAATTGTTCTCTAATTTGAGAACGAACATTTTGGTGAGAAGGGCTTAATTTTAAGCTAATTAATAATTGTTTGTATAAGTGGGCTTTTACGTTTGCTAGTTGTTGTTTTTTAATCCCTCCTTTTTTTAAGATGGCTGCTTCATCATAAATAGTTGCTTTATCTAAAAAATTGAATAAATTTAAAAACTTAGAGTCAGTATTTACTCCTAATCTGCCTACATATAGCTTAAATTGTCGTTTTTCAGATTTTGAAAGCGATTTTACTAATTGAAATAAATTATCTTTTTGAGACTTAGTCATATTGAAAATAACTTATTAAGTTATTGCTTATTAGTACTTTAAATGTTGTTTCTCTTGTTGAACATCGTAATAATATGAAATTAAAACATGTCTAAGAGCTATCCAAAATATAAATTCGTAAGGCAATACAAAAATATATTTTAATAAATGTCAGATACTACCATTCAAATCTTTGATACTACTCTTCGAGACGGAGAGCAAGTACCTGGATGTAAGCTAGATACAAAACAAAAATTAATCATAGCAGAACAGCTAGATATTTTAGGTGTAGATGTTATTGAAGCTGGTTTCCCTGTTTCTAGTCCTGGTGATTTTAAATCTGTTGAAGCTATTTCAAAATTGGTAAAAAACGCAACTGTTTGCGGGCTTACTAGAGCTGTAAAAAAAGATATTGAAGTTGCAGCTGAGGCGCTACGTTTAGCAAAAAAACCAAGAATACATACTGGTATTGGAACTTCTGACTCACACATAAAATATAAGTTCAATTCTAACAAAGATGATATTTTACACAGAGCTTTTGAAGCTGTAAAATATGCAAAATCATTTGTTGAGGATGTAGAATTCTATGCAGAAGATGCCGGAAGAACAGACAATGAGTTTTTAGCAAGAGTATGCGAACAAGCCATCAAGGCAGGAGCAACAGTTTTAAACATTCCTGATACTACAGGCTATTGTTTACCAAGTGAATACGGTGCAAAAATAAAATACCTAAAAGAAAATGTAAAAGGAATAGAGCATGCAATTCTTTCTTGTCATTGCCACAATGATTTAGGATTAGCAACTGCCAATTCTATTGAAGGAATTATTAATGGTGCACGTCAAATAGAGTGTACAATTAACGGTATAGGTGAACGTGCAGGTAACACAGCCTTAGAGGAAGTAGTTATGATTTTAAAACAACATCCATACTTAAATTTAGACACTAACATTAACACGAAACACTTGTATGGTATTAGTCAGCTTGTTAGTGAAAGCATGGGGGTTTATACCCAACCAAATAAGGCCATTGTTGGAGCCAATGCTTTTGCTCACAGTTCTGGAATTCATCAAGATGGTGTTATTAAGAATCGTGAAACCTATGAAATTATAGATCCTAAAGATGTAGGAGTTACAGAATCTGCCATTGTTTTAACAGCCAGAAGCGGAAGAGCAGCCTTAGCTTACAGGGCTAAAATTGTAGGCTATGAATTAACAAAGCTACAGCTAGACATCGTGTATGCTAGTTTTTTAAGTTTTGCAGATCAAAAGAAAGAAGTAAATAATGAAGACATTCATCAAATTATAGCTTCAAGTAGTATCTCAAAGCAAATTTTATCAGCATAATTAAAAAAATAAACCTACTTCTCGGAGAAACACACTATGAGCAAAACACTTTTCGATAAAATATGGGATCAACATGTTATTGACACTATCAAAAACGGACCACAAGTTCTATATATAGACAAGCATTTAATACATGAAGTTACCAGTCCACAAGCTTTTAATGAGCTAAAAGAAAGATCAATTCCTGTTTTTAGACCCAATCAAATAGTGGCAACAGCAGATCACAACACACCAACTTTAGACCAACATTTACCAATAAAAGATGATTTGTCTAGAAATCAATTAGAACAACTTACTACAAACTGTGCAGATAATAATATTACGCTATACGAATTAGGACATCAATACAATGGAATAGTTCATGTAATGGCTCCAGAGTTAGGAATTACACAGCCAGGAATGACTATGGTATGTGGAGATAGCCACACCTCTACTCATGGTGCTTTTGGTGCTATTGCTTTTGGAATAGGAACCAGTCAGGTAGCACAAGTATTTGCAAGCCAGTGTCTGTTACTTACAAAACCCAAAAGTTTACGAGTAACCGTTCATGGAAAGCTTAGTAAAGGAGTGCTTCCTAAAGATGTTATTCTTTACATAATTTCTAAACTTGGGACCAATTCTGGGACTGGATATTTTTGTGAATATGCTGGAGATGTTTTTAAAGACATGAGCATGGAAGGAAGAATGACTGTTTGCAATATGAGTATAGAAATGGGTGCACGTGGAGGAATGATAGCTCCAGATCAAACTACTTACGACTATATTAAGGGAAGAAAATTTGCTCCTAAAGGAATTGAATTTGATGAAAAAGTAGCCTACTGGAATACATTACCTTCAGATAATGATGCTGTTTTTGATCAAGAATATACTTTTGATGCAGAAGATATTGGACCAATGCTTACCTATGGAACAAATCCTGGAATGGGAATTAAAATTACAGAAACTATTCCTGTAAACCAAAATGCTTCATTCAAAAAATCATTGGAATATATGAATTTTGAAGCAGGAGCTTCTTTAATTAATCAGCCTATAAATTATGTATTTATAGGAAGCTGTACCAATTCTAGAATTGAAGATTTTAGAGTTGCTGCCAACTATATTAAAGGGAAGCAAAAAGCCACTAATGTAACCGCTTGGTTAGTTCCTGGAAGTAAACAAGTAGAAACTCAAATTATTAAAGAGGGGTTAAAAGATATTTTTGTTGAAGCGGGTTTTGAGCTAAGACAGCCAGGTTGCTCTGCTTGTTTAGCAATGAATGATGACAAAATACCCAAAGGTGAATATTGTGTTTCTACTTCTAACAGAAACTTTGAAGGCAGACAAGGACAAGGTTCTAGAACTATTTTAGCTAGTCCTTTGGTTGCTGCTGCTACAGCTATTGAAGGAAAAATTATTGATATTACTAAACAATTAAGTTAATGGAAAAGTTTATAAAAATAACATCGAAGGCAATTCCATTAGCCATAGAAAATGTTGATACAGATCAAATTATTCCAGCTCGTTTTTTAAAGGCTACCGATAAAAAAGGGTTTGGAGATAATGTGTTTAGAGATTGGAGATTTGATAAGAATGGAGAGTTAAACACTGAATTCTCATTAAACAATACTTCCTACTCAGGAAATATTTTAATAGCAGGAGATAATTTTGGATGTGGTTCTAGTAGAGAACACGCAGCCTGGGCTCTAGTTGGATATGGTTTTAAAGTAATTGTATCTAGTTTTTTTGCAGATATTTTTAAAGGAAATGCACTAAACAATGGGCTATTACCTTTACAGGTATCACCTACTTTTTTAGCTATTTTAATGAAAACTGTACAAGAAAACCCAGCTACTGAAATTGAAATTGATTTAGAAAATCAAACAATCTCACTTTTAGAGAAAAGTATTTCTGAAAGTTTTGAAATTGACCCATACAAAAAAACATGTATGATTAATGGCTATGATGATATAGATTATCTGTTGAGTAAAAAAGAAATGATTGAAGCTTTCGAAGCACAGAGAATAAATTAAAAAATATTATATTTCCGTTTTTAACCGGAACAACTAAAAAAATGAAATTAAATATAGCGCTATTACCTGGAGACGGAATTGGACCAGAAGTAACCAACGAAGCTGTAAAAGTTTTAAAAGCAATCGCTTCTGAATTTGATCATACATTCATTTTCAAAGAGGCCAGTGTTGGGGCCATAGCCATAGATACAACTGGAAATCCTCTACCAGACGAAACATTAGATTTGTGCATGGCTACAGATGCCATTTTATTTGGCTCCATAGGGCATCCAAAATATGATAATGACCCATCTGCTAAAGTAAGACCAGAACAAGGGTTACTAAAACTAAGAAAGTCATTAGGATTGTTTGCCAACATTCGTCCCGTAAAAGCTTATGAAGCACTTATTGATAAATCTCCGTTAAAAAAAGAAATTATATCGGGAACAGATATCAGCATTTACAGAGAATTAACAGGTGGAATTTACTTTGGTGAAAAACATCTAAGTGAAGACGGAAATACTGCTTCAGATTTATGTCAATACAGTAGGTTTGAAATTGAAAGAATAGCGCATTTAGCTTTTAAAGCTGCTCTAAACAGAGATAAAAAAGTAACCCTTATAGACAAAGCAAATGTTTTAGAAAGCTCTAGGTTGTGGCGTAAAGTAGTTGGAGAGGTTGCCAAAGAATACCCAACTATTGCATTAGATTTCTTATTTGTAGACAATGCAGCTATGCAAATGATTTTAAACCCAAAACAGTTTGATGTAATTCTTACAGAAAATATGTTTGGAGATATTATTAGTGATGAAGCAAGTGTTATTGGAGGATCTATAGGATTATTAGCTTCGGCCTCCGTAGGTAAAAAATATGCCTTATTTGAACCTATTCACGGATCTTATCCTCAAGCAACAGGCAAAGGAATTGCCAATCCAATAGCTTCAATTTTATCTGCGGCTATGTTGTTAGATCATTTTCAACTCATTGAAGAAGCTGCTTTAATTAGAAAAGCTGTAGATAAATCTTTAAAGTTAGAAATTACAACACCAGATTTAAATACTAAAACAGATATGGTCTCTACTTCTAAAGTTGGCGATTTTATTGAAGATTTCATAAACAACCCCAATGATACTAATGTTAATTTTACAAACATGCACTTGGGTCAATCAACTATTATTTAAACATAAAGTTTATTCAATAAAAAAGGGAAAAGAGCCAAAGCTCTTTTCCCTTTTTTATTAGTTATTATTTTTATTAAACAGTTACAGCAGCTTTTTTAGACTTTCTATATAAGAAAGAATTGAAAATATTTCTTTTACCAAAATTGTTAATAGATTTACTATTCACAAATTTATTGAACAAAATTTTATTTACACCAAAGTATTCGTAGGTGTTTCCATCGGTAAAGGTAACTTCCATCAGCATACTTTTATGGTGAAAATCGTCTACTCTAGACGCTGTAATAGTAGCTTTATAATCTTCTAAATTTGCCGCTTTTGTTTCTGGTGCGATGCTTACCAAAAAATGATATCCATCAATAATTTTTAAACTTATCTCGCCAGCTTCTTTCTTTTGTTCTTCTTCTTGAAACTTATCTGGATGCCATTCTTTTACAAGTCCTCTATAGGTTGTTTTTAATTCCTTCAAGTCTATAGCTCCTTCTACTTTAAACAGTTTTTTATATTCTTTGATACGCTTCATTTGTACTATTTTTCAAATTGAGCGCAAATCTATTCATAATACTTGAAATAGACATCCCCTTACCAATTTTATTTACTAAATTTAAATAGATGAAAATCAAGTTTTTAAATTCTAAAAAAAACGATTCTAGGACCTGTTTTTTTAAAACTATAAAATTGACTTTCCCTTAGGGAATTTTTCTCTAATCTTATCTAAACTTAAATGATGAATGCTCCCAATATGTGTATGTTGTTTGGTATTAGTGGCCTCATAGGTTCCATTTATTACTGTAGCTCCTATTTGCTGATAGGCTTCTCTAAAAGACAGTCCGTCCATAACTAAATTATTAATGGAATCTACGGTACACAAATGTTTGTATTTTTCATCCTGTAAATTAATTTTCTTTACTTGAATTTGCTGAATTGAGTAATTAAAAACTTCCAAAATAGTCTTCATTTCTTCTAGGGCTGAGATCATATTTTCTTTTAATAGTTGAAAATCTCTATGATAACCACTTGGTAAATTATTAGTAATTAGAATCATTTCTATTTGCAATGCCTGAATTTTATTAGATTTTCCACGTATCAATTCAAATACATCTGGATTCTTTTTATGTGGCATAATACTACTCCCAGTGATTAATGTATCTGGAAAAGCAATAAAATTAAAATTCTGACTCATATACAAGCAAATATCCATTGCAAATCTAGAAAGGGTATTTGCTAAACTACCTAAAGCAGCCGCAATAGTTCTCTCATTTTTCCCTCTACCCATTTGAGCAGCAACCACGTTAAACTTAAGTGTTTCAAAACCAAGCTCTTTAGTTGTAAATTCTCTATCTACAGGAAATGAACTTCCATAACCTGCTGCAGAGCCAAGAGGATTTTGGTTTACTGTTTTAAAGGCTGCATCAAGCACATAAACATCGTCTATAAGTAATTCTGCATAAGAAGAAAACCACAAACCAAAAGAAGATGGCATAGCTACTTGCAAATGTGTATAGCCTGGCAATAAAGAACTTTTGTGAATTTCCGCGAGTTCTAGTAATGTATTAAAGAAAGTACCTGTAAACTCTTTAATAGTGCTTAATTGCTCTTTATAATACAACTGTAATGCCACTAATACTTGATCATTTCTTGATCTTGCAGTATGAATTTTCTTACCAACTTCTCCAAACATACTTGTTAGTTCAAATTCTATCTTAGAATGCACATCTTCAAATTGAGCTTCAATGACAAAGCTTCCTTCTTCAATTTGTTTAGCTAAAATTGATAATCCTTTTTCTAGTAGCTGTAATTCTTTTGAAGTAATAATTCCAATAGAAGCTAACATTTTGGCGTGCGCTACTGAAGCTTGCACATCATATTTTGCAATATGAATGTCTATTTCTCTGTCATTCCCTACTGTAAACTGCTCTATTAGCTGGTCTATTTTTATGCCTTTATCCCAAAGTTTCATTTCTTATAATTTTTTAATTCTTAAAATTCAAAAGCAAGAGATTAGATTACTTTGCTAAAAAACAAGACTACTCTCTTATCTTTATTCTTATAGTATTTGTTCTAATATCTTTATGTACAACTCTATACCTTGTTCAATTTCTTGTAAATAAATAAATTCATCTGCCGTATGAGAGCGGGTACTATCTCCAGGACCTAATTTTAAGGAAGGGCAGTCTAATACAGATTGATCTGATAATGTTGGAGACCCATAGGTTTTTCTTCCCAAAGCAATTCCTGCCTGCACCAATTCGTGCTCAACTGGAATAAACGATGAATTTAATCGTAAGCTTCTGGGAGTTATGGTTGTGCATGGCGATTCTTTTTCTAGAATCTCTGCAATTTTTTGGTTGCTATATAGATCATTTACGCGAACATCTATCACCAATTCAACTTCTGCTGGAATGGCATTGTGTTGCTTACCTGCGTTCATTTGAGTAACAGTCATTTTTACATCACCCAAACTTTTGGAAGTCTTTTTAAATTGAAAGCTCTCAAACCATTGTAAAACATCTATGGTATTGTAAATAGCGTTATCATCATTTAGATGTGCTGCATGACTTGGAGTTCCACTAACTTTTGCATCAAAAACCACCAAGCCTTTTTCTGCAATGGCTAATTGCATTAAGGTGGGTTCTCCAACAATTGCAACAGCAACTTCTGGAATAATAGACAACATACTGTTTAATCCATTTTTACCACTACTCTCCTCCTCAGCAGAAGCAACAACTATCAAATTGTATTTTAAATTATTATGATGGTAGAAATAGGTAAATGTTGCTAATAATGAAACTAAACAACCACCGGCATCATTACTTCCTAACCCATATAATTTTCCGTTTTCAACAATGGCTTTGAAAGGATCTTTAGTATATGCCTTATTGGGTTGAACAGTATCATGATGAGAATTCAATAAAAATGTTGGTTTGCTTTCATCAAAATATTTATTGACTGCCCACACATTATTTTGTGTTCTTTGATACGCTATTTTATTTTCTAGAAACCAAGATTCTATAAGTAGAGCCGTGTTCTGTTCTTCAGATGAAAACGACTGTGTTTCTATTAAATTTTTGAGTAATGCAATAGCATCAATTGTTAGCTTTTCTATTCTCATTTTTATTGAATTGTTGTACATCTAAATTCTTTATTAAAAAGCATGTCAGACTTTCCGATACACACTTTTGAAACATTCTTTTCTAAAGCATAAAAACAATTATCTAATTTTGGAATCATTCCTTCATTTATAATTCCTGAACTCTTTAATTCTTGATAGCTTACCTGATTTATTTTTTCAATCACAGAGTCATTGTTATCTCTGTCTCTTATACACATCTCCGAGCCCACGAGACCGAGGCTG
>OJCB01000065.1_pt1 | contig 46486 bp, 30 predicted proteins | sample 1591501 | NCBI WGS metagenome assembly OJCB01 (sample SAMN05416813, study PRJEB24817) | seawater metagenome | isolation source: Sea water | place: Canada:Atlantic | collected 2013-07 | reverse complement strand
CAGCGTCAGATGTGTATAAGAGACAGCATCCCCGGCGGTCCCAACTGTGGAATCGGCGGCTTCGACGATTCGATCATTGGATTCATCGATGGAGGCTACCCAGTAATAATACGTTTGTCCGGGATCTGTCGTTGAGTCTGAATAGGATGACCCGCTGGAAACGCCAAGCTCAACTGCGTCTGCAAAGTCATCTGTTAAACTCCTGAAGATTGCGTATTCGAGAACGCCTTCGGCGTTGGTCCAGGATATCTGTATTTCATTGGAACCCTGTACAATACTTGCAGAAACTCCGCCGGGTGCGGAAACTGCGCGGTATCCTGTGACGGTTGAAGATTCCATGCCTTCACCGTATTGGTTGTAAGCGCTTGCCTTATAAGAGTAATCGATTCCAGCAGAAGCGTCAGACTGATCGTAAGAGGTCCCTGTCGTCGTCGCGAGAAGTTCATATCCTGTGTTACCAAGCACATAAAGATTGTAGCCGGTCGCTTCAGGATTCGTATTCCAACTCAGGGCAATCTTGTCCTGATGAGTGGCAACTGAAGCGGTCAGACCTTCCGGGGCGGCAAGAGCGCGACTGCCGTCCGAAACTTCGCTGTTGGCGATCTGCTCACCACCTGCATCAAGAGCGAGGAGGCGGTAGTAGTAGGTTCTGCCCGCAGTTCCAGTGACATCGGAATAGTTGCTTACATCACCGAGATTTCCGATTTCGATCATTTCCGCAGGGGAAGCGCTGGTTCCAACATACAAGACATACGATGCGGCTAAGTTCTGGCTGGTCCAACTCAAGTCAGTCGCGGTAGATGATGTTCCGTCAGTTGTGTTGAGTGTGAAACCGGAGAGATCATAGGTATAGCCGGTAGCTGCGGTTGAAAGACTGCTGGCCTCGTGATCGCTGACTGATACTACCCAATAGTGGAGAACTGACTCTGGTGGAATTCCAGTATCAGAAAATGAAGGAGTCCCTACAGAACTCAGACGAACGGCATCGTCGAAGTCAGAGGTTTCAGAACGATATACTTCGTAGGAAACTGCATCCGGAACAGCTGTCCAGGACAGATCAATTTGATCGGACTGATCATTGGATGCGGCGATATCGGAGGGTGGCAGGATGTTCCCCGCTGATTCTGAAAAGACAGGTGCGGAAATCGTTGCTGATTCACCGGTGGTTCCGTCACCTGTCACAAACCATTTTGCGAAGAGGGATTTTCCAGAAAAAGCAGCGCCACCCGGAATGGCAACTGCCTGGCTGATGCTTCCGTCTGAATCGGTGGTCACATCAAAAAGCATTTTGACGGATGAGGCGGTCGGTATTCCGGATCCGCTGGCGATAGGGGAATCGTCGATGGCAAGAAAGACACTGCGCCCGCTGTCAACTCCGTGGAGGCCGAGGGTGAACGAAGAATTTCCGGCGAGGGCAGGTTCGATGGCGACGGCAAGGGGAGTGTTGTTGTCATCATCGAGAACGGAGTCGTTTCCAATTTCCGGCTGTTGAGCCGAACCGGCATACAAGTCGGGAATGGAGAACACGCCTGTTTCATTGCTGACTCGTGGATCTGTGAGAGGTCGACTCAGGAAGGCAATGAGCGCGCCCTTTTCGCCCTGTGTCAGGTTCAGAGGACGAATGTTGTTGTCTTTGTTTGGTGCGTCAAAATCACCGCCCCGATCATAGAAGTCGACCACTTCGGCGAGCGTGGAAAATCTTCCATTGTGCATGTATTCCCCGCGCAGCTCCACATTTCGAAGGCTGGGAGTTTTGATTCGCCCTTGATCCTGATTATTTCCGGTAACGGCGAAACGTCCGGGGTCATCGGCTTGCGGGCGAACTCCAATGTAGTGAAAGTTGTCGTCGGTGAGCCTGTTGCCTCCATGGCAGGTGACGCAGCGGCCCCGTCCTCCAAAAATTTGCCGACCCTGATTTTCCAGTGCCGTCAAAGCATTCTGGTTTCCACCAATTAAAGCGTCAAAGGGTGCCTGATTTGAAACGAGGGTTCGCTCATAGGTCGCGATAGCCATGATGATTTTGGCAGGGGTGACTTCGGCGTTTCCGTAGGCTTCGGTGAAAAGAGCCGGGTAGTTGCGATCATTGATCCAGGTTTCAAGGTCGGCTGGAAGAGAAGGGGCCAGCGTCAGTGGCTTCGTCTTTTCTACGCGATCAGCAACCTGATTCCAGTCGCGCCCCTGATGAGCCATCTCTCCTCCACTCAAGGGAGGTCCGGCGGCCTGGCTTTCGAGGGCAGCGTTGGTAGGAAGTACGACTTGGTTCGTAACAGGATCGCGGAATGTGTTCCCGGCGCGGCCGTCCCAGAATAAGTTATTCGCGTAACCGGCGTTGATTGATGAAGGCGCGTATCTTCCTGTGATTTGGGCTGCCATACCGAAGAAATCCTCGAGTTCGTATGTCCCGTTTGCGTTGTTTAGAGGCACGCCGGGTGATCCTACGATGTCGTCTGCATTTCCTGCGATACCATCTGGTCCGGGGTGAATCGTTGTTGCTGATGAACGTGGATCGGATCCTCCGGTTGCCGGCGCGTGGCAGCTTCCGCAGGAAACGGTGCGGGTGGATGAAAGTTGCTCATCCCAGAAAAGAACTTTACCGAGATTTGTCTTGGAGGCCGTCACCGGATTTCCTGCCGGAGCAACCGGAGGATTCAGTGGAGTCAAGGGTGGTGGTGGTGGCGGGCCCTGCGCAAGCAGGTGAGGTGCCGTCACGAAGAAGAGTAGGAGCAGTGCGGTTATTTTTTTCATCGTAGACAAAGAGCCACGTGAAAATGACAGATTTATGAACGGAAAAATGACAAAGCTGTCATTTTTGGCGAAATTCCGGGGGATTTCGCGCTTTTTTACTGAATCTGACGGGAATGTCAATCTTCAGGCTGATTCTTCAGCGTCCAGTTTTCATCGAAGAAACCTGCGGCAACGATCTTCCCGGGATAGCGGGAAGTGACCGGTTCACGCAAATCAATGATTGCCCAATCGGGGAGTTTCGGAGTCTGGCGGGCATTGTTCAGATAGTCGTATTCTCGATAAGTGAAGCCGCTGTTCAGCACGACGTATTTCTCTGGATTGAGAGGATTCGGATAAATCATTGCGATGGTGTGATGTGCCGTATCGAAAGTCCGGTCTCCGACTTGAATTGATTTCGAAGTCCAATGGAGAGGGAGTTTGTCAGCGATTTTTGCAATCAGTTGGTTGCTCGAAGGATCTCCCCAAAGCACAAGATTACTGGTGGCGATATCATTCTCCGAAACCGCAGAATCTTTTTTGATCCGGGCGTCTCCGCGAAACTGCTTCCGCCAATGAGTTGCGGCATGCTTCTTTTCTGTCGACGTCCATTCTCCTACGAGATCGAATTGCGGTTTTCCGCTGGGTTCGACAAAGACAAAAGAGTCAGTAAAGGCATCGTCAATCGGCCCCTGAGATCCGGATCTCTTGGTAAGATTCTTCCGGGGCTCGGGGGATGTGGCGGCCTCCCATTCACCTGTGGAAGATTTTGAAAAATAGACTCTCCATGATCTATCAGATTGAGGCTTTGAAAGAGTGACTTTTTGAAGGTCAAGGACACAGGCGGGGGTGAGCGTTGGATCAAAAGGGCAATCGCCGGGTTCGAATTGCAGGGAGAATGCCTCGATACCTTTCGTGGAAATTTCAAGGGTTCCCTGATTCTGAATCTCTGCAGAGATTTCAGATCTTTCCCAGTGCTCAGTCAAGCGGTCAACGTGCAGCCACCGCATCTTGTTGTAGCGCAATGTGTAGGTGACAAAATGAATCGTTTCCGGGACACGACGTCGTCCGGATTCTGAAATGTTTTCGAGACGGCGCTCAATCTCAGCCAATGAATCCGGATGCAACTTGTGGGCGGTGTCCGGACCAATAAGGTGAACGAGTTCCAATCCTTCTTTTTCCGAAGCAGCGACCATCATGTCGGCCGCTTGCTTTTGGCGATCAATCTCTCCGCTGTAGGCGATCGTTGGAACATTTGTCAGGTTCAATGCCCAGTCGGTTGCATCGTTCCATCGCCAGAGTTTCCTCTCCCACCAGGGCGGATTGAGTGTTTCCCCCTGAAAGGTTTTCAGAAAATCGGGTGTCTCAGAGAACCCTGCTCCCGGTTGCGCTCCGGCCCACATTCCCGGGAAGTGAACAGCAAACTGCCAGCAGGCGGCCCCGCCCATAGAAAATCCACGAACGAAGATTCTGTCTTCGTCTATTCGGTAATCTTCCTTGCAATGGGCGAGTGCTTCAAAGAGATCAACTTCCCCGGCGAATTTGTTGGCATTGGAATAGCGCCCGTAAGGGTGAAGGATGATTGCGTCTTTCGGTTTGATCTTCCCCCCGGACCCGGTGCTTCGCTGTTGGATAAAAGAGACTTCGCTCAGTTTTTCTCCCCGCCCGTGAAACCAGAAATCAAGCCGCCAGGGATCTTTGGCGTCGAATTGGTAGTTGGCTGAAATCTCGAGGCCGTAGGGTTGGGGGGAGCCGTCGATCTTTGAACGATATCCGCGGAAGACGAGTCCGGTCTGCCGCGTCCATGGCGCATTTCCCTCCTTCAACTGAGAAGCGCGTTCCATTCCGGTATCCAATAACCCTGCTGCAAATTCAATCTCAGCAGGTCTGTAGAATTCGCTGTAGAGCAATGCGTCCCGGACTGCCTTGTGGCAGATTTCCACATCTGGAAGATATTTCTGAACGACTGTCGAATGATTCTTCTGAGACTTGAGTGCGAGAATCTCCTTTTCGAGTTCCGCCAGACTTTCCTTAGGTTCTTTTTGTTTTTCGGATGGGACCTCAATCCCGGGAGGGGGAACCTGCCGAACATTCTTCTCTTCATTGTCGGCAGGACCGTCGGCTATGAGGATCGAAGTACCAGTGAGAATCAGGATGCTGAGCAGGATTGTGCGGACGGCGAACATGGCCGGACTGTGACAAACTGAATCTGCGAATCCAAGAGAAAAAATGGACTCATCAAGTCGCTTCGCTTTCCTTCCGGTCTACTCCAAGCCCGTGCGGTTGGGTTTTGACCAGTGGATTCTTCCCATGAGCATGTCGCCGAGGGCTCCTCCCCGTGGCAGCCATTCCCCGACTGTCACCCAGGATTCCTCCGGCGTGACATTGACTGTGTGAAAATTCCCCATGATTGCGACTTTGTCAGGATCGTTGACTCCGTCTCCAACCAGAGGGAGAACGACTTGCTCGGTGCTGCGTATGAGATTCAGGTTCTCCGGGTCGACTTGGGCGATCCAGAGTGGCGAACGCCATCGGAGGACCTTGCTGTTGGATTCATCTTTTCTTGTGTAGACTAGAAAGAGTCCATCAGAGTGAGTCATCCAATGCTGTTGGGTGGTCGACATGCTGAGCGGCTCGCCATCGTCCCAGGCCCACTCTTTTTGAGGTTCGTAGTTAACCCCGTCATCGCTGACACTGACATAGCCCCGATCATCTTCAGCGCGAATGGTGATAAAAATGCGATTTTTGAAACGGGTAATCGAGGGCTCAAGAAGACCACGGCCCTTGTTGTTTTCCAAAGGCGGTCCGAATTCTTTGATCTTCAAATCCTCCCCGTCAAAACTGCATCGGACTCCTGTCACCATTCGGGCTGCGGATGTTGCACCGTGAGTGAAAGCAAGGAGGATATCTCCATCGGGCAAATGGACACGCTGACCACAGTTGTTGGTGTAGATGAAAGCACCGCGTGGATCATTCCACTCGAGAATTTTCCGTTCAGACCAAGTGCCGTCGGCTTTCCTGACGGTGTATACGGGGTAGCGGGGCAATTGATCTTTTTTCGAAAACTTAGGTCCGCGATAAAAGACGACATGCCCCATGCAAAGAGTGGTCTTGGATTTCGCATGATACTGCGGGACGACATCGCACACTCCGGCTTCCAGCCCGTCGTGACCGGGAACAGGGATGCGTCCCAATGGCGGAATCGGACTTGGATCTTTCCACTCTTTCCCTGAAGTATCGGACTCAGACCAATGAACGGGACCGAAATAATCGGAGCCACCAATTGATTGCATGCACATGAAAGGCTTTCGGTCTCCGGACGAATCAGGAACCATGCAGGCACGGGGATGGAACCAGGTGGTGCCCTCAGACCCGTCCCGATTTTTTCGGAGGGTGACTTTTTCAATGGACCGAATGAGGGGAGGCTCTCCGACAGCTCCAAGAGTGTCGAGGAAAGGTGATGAAATTCCGGCGGCGCTGGAAAAGTGGATGAATTTTCTTCGATTCATTTGGGGGCAAGTTTCGCGGTATTTGTTTAAGGCTGCGAATGCGGGTTTACTTCTTTTTCTTACCCTTTTTTGGCTTTGCTGGTTTGAATGCGGGAACGGGTTTGATCATTACGATATCAGTGTCGTTCTTGAGATCGGGGCCTCCAGTGGTGCGGCCTTTCTTGATCAATTCGGCCAGCATGCTTTTCATTTTTTCAACACGCTCTGGATGATTGGCTACGAGATTGGTTTGCTCGCCCGGGTCTGTATTCAGATCAAATAACTGCAGGGGCGGAAATTTACTCATGTCGACGCGGCCAGGGCGGGGATTACTCCAGCCGCCTGAACCCGGGCAAAGTGCCAGTTTCCAATTTTCATCGCGAATGCAGAAATACCCTCCGATGGATTGAGACACAATAGAGTTCCGACCGGGGGCATCGTTTTCGCCCAGCAAGGCAGGGAGAAACGAAACGCTGTCTTCGCCCCCGTCGTTCGGAATATCTGTTCCGGTGATTTCTGCTGCGGTAGCGAGGAAATCGACTTGTCCGATGAGTTGATCCGACTTTCGACCGGCTTCGATTTTTCCGGGCCAGCGGGCAACAAAGGGGACGCGGTGTCCGCCTTCATAAATGTCGGCCTTGTGACCACGATAGATGAAACTCGGCTCATGGCCTGCCGCCTGAAGTTCAGGGATCTTCGCGGCAGGGGAGCAACCGTTGTCTGTGGTGAAAATGATCAGTGTGTTATCCGTGAGGCCATTTTCATCGAGGGCTTTGAGTACTTGGCCGACGGTCCAGTCGACCTGCATTGTGAAGTCGCCGTAATTGTTAATCCCGCTTTTTCCCTGCCACTCCTTTGTTGGAAGGATAGGGGTGTGGGGCGCATTGAGAGGAAAGTAGATAAAAAACGGATCGCCTTTTTTCGCGGCCTCAGCCCGTTTGCCAATAATCTCGACCGTCTTTTCAGTGATTCGCGGAAGGACGTCAACGGCTTCAAACCCGACAGCAGCTGGTCCTTTCCGGTTGAATGCTTTTTCTACTGTTGCCGGTTCCGTAGGAATTTTATCCTGAATGTAGACATAGGGCGGCATATCGAGGGATGCGCTAATTCCGAAGAAGGTATCGAATCCCAGGTCGACGGGACCGTTCTTGATTGGGGCAGTGTAGTCGACGTCCCAACCTTTTTTGAATCCGCCGGAAAAATCCCCGCCGTCGTCGGCGTAGCCTCCGCCTTTCAGTGGCCAGTCAAATCCGAGGTGCCACTTACCTACGCAGGCTGTGTAATACCCTTGCTTCTTGAGGAGGCTGGCCACAGTGAGTCGATTTTCTGATATCAGTGGGGCCGAAAATCCGCCGAGGACGCCTTTTTGGAGATGGGTCCTCCAGTGATAGCGTCCCGTCAGAACAGAGTAGCGGGTTGGGGTACAGACGGACGACGAAGTGTGGGCATCGCTAAAAATCATTCCCTCTTTCGCGATTCTGTCGATATTGGGAGTAGGTATTTTTGAATCAGGATTGAGTGCGGATACATCTCCAAATCCCTGATCGTCGGCGAGGATGAAGATGATGTTGGGCTTCTCTGCAGAATTGGCCGTCGCGAGCAGCCCGGAGATAAGGATTGCTGTGAAGGCCCGGCCAAAGCGCTTTGATTTTTTCAAGGAGGATAATGTCATCGTTCGGATAGTGAGTGGCAGATGCGCTTGTTCTTTCGAGTTTGGAAACGGAGGGATTGAGTGAAATGAATTTCCCCTCTTTGCGGTTGGCTCCCGTAACACGGAGGGGTCTGAATGGTAATATGATCAGATCAGAGTTGTCGACTCCTGAAACAAGGGAAGCGGGAAATTTTCCAATCTAAAAATTCCAAGCGGTTTTGGAATCCGAAAAAGAAACGGTCTTCTACAGGAAGGCTGAATTACACAAAGAGGCCCGGCGATCTCTTTGAAATCCCGGGCCGTGTTTGCCTCAAATGCTGAGACAATTTCTGTGTGTGTATGAAGATCGAAAACGCTCAGGAAGCTTTCTTTTTACTGGAGCTCCGCTGAGTTAGTGATTTCCCGTGGGCCACCACGTTGGTGAAGGTCCCTTCACCGACGCCCTCGACAAGAATGACTTCATCAATTTCTTTGTATGGGCGGGCTTTTACAATGGAGGCGGCGCGTGTTTTGGCGATGCCTTTGATGGCGACAAGATCTTCGCTGGATCCTTCGTTGAGAAGCGCGAGGAGCTTGCTCTTTTGAGTGCTCGTGAGCGCTGAGGTCAGTTTCTTCGCTGTCTCTTTTTCCAGATTCGCCCGTTCCGCGGTGGTGGGAGCTTTGCGTGTCGTTGAAGACTTGCTGCTGCTCATTTTTCCTGTGGCACTGTGGAGCTGAGCTGTAAAGCCGATGAGGATTACAACAATAAGAGTAAGAGTATTTTTCATTTCGTTATAGGTCTTGAATTATCTGTTTAGGTTATGTTCTTGATGAACGGTGAACACTTGAACACTATTTAACGGTCTGCGCAAGAAAAGAATGCACAGGTGAACAGTTATCGTCTTGTCGGTATGGTTCCTTTGTGTTCCGTAAGGGATTGAAGAAGAGCTATATAGGGTAGGTTGTGGTCTCAGCCGGAGAGGGATGAAAAAAGATTTCAGGATCCAGCTTTCGGAGTATCCGGAGCTGGAAACAGTGCTTTGTTACGGAATAATGGAGCCACCGGACAGGAAAGATGGAGATCGTAGTGAAGGGCCGTTTCTTGACTCCTGGCCCGAAGAGGAGATCTGGTTTCGGGATTTTGTTCGGGATGAGCTGGTCTGGGGAACCGAGGATGTCCTGAAACCGGTGCCGGAGTCAAAGGAGGGTGTTTACGGGGTTCAACTTGCCGGTGATGCGCTGTTCAATGGGAGGAACTACTCGCGAAGTGAATTCGTGGTCGTGGAAACACGCGAGGAGCTTTTGGATCTCCTGGTAAAAGTGCCAGCGATTTCCGGAGTGATTTTCCCCTGGTATGACCGCATTGTTCCACTGGGACTGGTGGTGAAGCATCAGGAGAAAATAGAGCTCGGGAAATACCGTGCAGCGCTTCAATCGTCGATCCAGAAGTCGGTGTTGATTACGATAGGAGCGATAGCTGCCGCCTGGTATTTTCCAACTATGATCATGATCGCTCTGCTCGCCGGGACGATGTATGGGCTGTTTCCGCTCGTGGACGGGATGATGGAATATTTCAGGCGGGTGGATAAACTTTCGGTTTATGAATTGAATAGACGGGCGGTGAATTTTGAACTCTTTCGCCGCTGGATGATTGAGCAGCCGGTGAGGCCCCTGGTCATCGGAGTCGCGGTTCTCATTCTGGTGCTTCTTCTCCAATACTATGTGGGTCTGAGGGAATCCAGCATTCAAGCGGCGCTCGTAAAAAGGGCGGTGGTCGAAAATGGCGAATGGTGGCGGATTGTCACTTCAGGTTTGATGCATGGTGGCTTGCTACACCTTCTTTTTAACGGGATGGCTTTTTACAATCTGGGTCAGGTGATACTGGGACTTACCGGGACTGCTCGATTCTATGTTGTCTTTCTTTTTTCAGTCGTCTGCGGATCATTGGCCAGTCTTTGGTTTAAAGGAATGGAAAGCCTTCCCACCGTGGGTGCCTCCGGCGGAATTCTGGGTTGCCTCGGATTTCTCCTCGTGATCTCCTGGAAGTTCCGTGACGAACTTCCGAGGTTTCTCTTCGCCAATTGTGTTCGCGCTTCCATTGTCATGGCGATTTTCGGGATGCTCGGCTATCAGTTCATCGATAACGCAGCTCATGCGGGAGGTTTTGCCGCTGGAGTTCTGCTTGGGCTGGTTTTTTACCCGGCCCTGAAACTGGCGGATGGAAAGGTCAGTCTGCCGGTTCGAATCTTGTCGTGGTTGAGTTTGGGGATCCTGGGAGCCGGGGTCGTGAAAGTGGGATTCAAGTTGTGGAAGATTGCCTCGTTTTGATCAATTCATCCGATGAGTGAAGACAAAATAGAGAGAGGAAATCTCTTCACAAAAATTCCGGGTGATCTTCCTGACGAGTTTGTGAAAACTCTCGCCGAAGGAAGCGGGAACTTGAAGATTGAGCGAATTGTCTCGCGGGGACATTCCTCTCCTCCCGATTTCTGGTTTGATCAGGATACGATTGAATGGGTTGTATTGCTGAAAGGCAGAGCTCGTTTGGAAGTGGAGCATGAAAGTGAGACGTTTTCTCTGGAGCCAGGAGATTGGATGAAAATCCCCTCAGGCTGTCGTCATCGTGTGGAGGAGACTAATCCAGCCGGGGATTGCGTTTGGCTGGCAGTTCATTGGAAGTAGATTCGAGTTGCTTTTTTACCGGGAATTCGATGAACTCCGGGAGACATTTAGAAAATCATAGGCATCATCAACGCAATTTTTGGAACTGCATCGCAAATTGATCCGGTTCAGCTAGCTAGCGAATTTGAACCGATCTTGATTGAGGGAGAAGAGATCACTGGAGCCTTCAAGATTGTCCGTGACCTGGTCGTTTTTACCCAGGTAAGGCTCATCCTGGTCGACAAGCAGGGGATTACTGGAAAAAAAGTCGAATACCACTCTGTTCCCTACAAATCGATCAGCCAGTTTTCTGTTGAGACTGCAGGAAGGTTTGATATGGACGCCGAGCTGAAAATTTACATTTCCAGTTCGACGGTTCCGATTAAGAAGGAGTTCAAGAAGGGGGCTGATATAGTGGCTCTGCAAAAACTTCTGGCCACTTACATTCTTCGATGAGCTCTGCCATTTGAAGGCAACTCAATTTGAATTGTAGACGAGAATATCGCCTTCAATAGAGAGGAAGGGGACAATGTCGCCTCTCGAGTCCTTGGAAAGTGATGGCAATCCGAAGTGAGTTCCGTCAAGAATTCCACCGGAAACAACTCCGCCGACGACGATGATGTCGATTGTTTTCGAAATATCTCCGCTAGGATCGATAAGATTGAGACCTGCTGCGGAGGCTGAGTTTGCTATCGTTACCAGCGATTGTGCGTTTCGCCTGGCGCTTGATTTATCTGCTGCATCAGTCGCGAAGGCAAAGTTAGGAATCACGATCGCCGTGATAATCGCGAGCACTCCGATTGCAAGGAGGAGTTCAACAAGACTCATGCCCTTTTGATTACGATTGACTCGAGCTGATTGATTATTGCTAGCGGTCTTCATAGTTACAATAATCGCAATTATATCCGCAAATGCAATAATAAAATCAGATTTGGTTTTCAAATATGAGAAAAAACAGCAGTAATCGTGTGGATCCCCCGTCCCATGGGGATTGAGCACGGGTGTATTTTTCGAGTTTTTTTGAGAAAATCAGTGCAGAGAGTGACTCAGGGCGGGATGTCGCTCGATTTTTTGAGCGATTTCTTTCGTTTTTCTTCCATAATGGGCGGATGAAATCGCTTTTCGGCCCTTGTAGTGCGCTCGTAATTCTTTTGGCTTCCGGACTCTGCTCTGCCCTTGAAGAGGAGAAGCCGAATATCATTTACATCATGACCGACGACCTGGGTTATGGAGATCTGGGGTGCTACGGGCAGAAGGTGGTTCGAACCCCGAACATTGATCGATTGGCTACGGAGGGAATTCGATTCACTGATCACTATTCCGGTCACACCGTGTGCCGTCCGTCGCGTTTGGTCCTGTGGACAGGCGAGCATGTGGGGCACACCGGCCTGACTGGAAACCGGTCCCGGAGCCTGACTGGTTTGGAGATGACGGTGGCGAGGCGGCTGAAAAATGCGGGATACGCGACTGGTGGAGTGGGGAAGTGGGCTTTGGGAAATGTGGATGACCCATCGGAGGTCAACAATTCCGGTCATCCAAACAACAATGGCTTCGATTTCTGGTTCGGGTATCTCAATCAGGGGAATGCCCACAATTTCTATCCTCCATTTTTATGGAAGAACAAAGAGCAGGTAACCCTGCCGGGGAATGTGCTCAGTACTGACCCACTGGCAAAAGGTCGGGTCTCGACTGAGAAGGTCACTTATTCTCATGATGAAATGACCAAAGCAGCACTCGGGTTTGTTCGGGAGAATGCGAAAAATCCCTTTCTGCTTCATATTCACTGGACGATTCCCCATGCCAACAATGAAGGCGGCCGGGTCAACGGTGACGGAATGGAAGTCCCAGACTACGGATCCTATGCTGACAAAGACTGGCCCGCTCCGGAAAAAGGCTTTGCTGCGATGATGTCGCGGATGGACGGTGATGTCGGGAAACTGGTTGGTTTGTTGCAGGAACTGAAGATCGATGAGAAAACGCTGATCATCTTTACCTCTGATAATGGCCCTCACGAGGAAGGCGGGCACAAGCATGAGTATTTTGACTCCAATGGTCCACTCAAGGGTTACAAGCGCTCGATGCACGAAGGCGGAATTCGTGTCCCCCTGATTGCGAGGTGGCCGGGTACAATCGCGGCGGGTGGCGAGTCAGATCATCCTTCCGCTTTCTGGGACTTTCTGCCGACAGCCTGCGAAATCGCCGGAGCGGACATGCCGACGGTGACTGACGGAATTTCCTATTTGCCTACTCTTCTCGGAGAATCAAAGAAGCAAAAGAAGCACGAATATTTGTATTGGGCCAGTTCCGAGGGGCAGACATCGATCGGAGTAAGGGACGGAAACTGGAAACTGGTTCGCTACCGCCAGGGCAAAGGATCGAAGAAAAAGAAGAAGGGCGCTGAACCGGAAAAAAGTGGAAGGGAGTGGCGTCTCTATGATCTGGAAGCTGACATTGGAGAGGAGGACGATCTTTCTGAAGAGCATCCTGATATCGTGAAAAAAATGCGCGGCTATCTCGAGCGCGACGGGCTTCTGGATGGGGAGGCACGGCTCGACGAAGACGTGAAAGGAAAAGTAAAGATTGCCCTGATCGGAGATTCAACGATGACCGATTCGGCGGGATGGGGGAAGGCTTTTGCGAATCGGTTTGGCGAGAATGTCAGCGTCCACAATTTTTCCAAAGGCGGACGCAGCGCAAAAAGCTGGCACGACGAAGGTTGGATTCTGGATGTTTTGGATACACGGTCCGATTATTGGCTGATACAATTCGGTCACAACGGCCAACCTGGAAAAGGACCGAAGCGGGAGACTGATCCGGCTACGAGCTACCGGGATTACCTCAAAGGCTACATCGACAAGGCGAAATCAGTCGGCGCGAAACCCATTTTAGTCAGCTCCGTGACCCGTCGTAGATTTGATGAAAAGGGAAAGGTCAGAGTGGTGGAGGAAAAAGGATTCTCCCTGCCCCTAAAACCGTGGGCGGAAGCCGCTGGCGCTGTTGCAAAGGAAATGGAAGTCCCATTTATCGATCTCTATGGTGAAAGCGTCCGCTATCACGATGAGATCGGGCCAGAAGAAAGCGCCACCTTTGCCCCGAAGGAAGGGGATTTTACTCATTTCAACGAAAAGGGAGCAAATGCCATCGCCGACCTGGTGATCTCTGAATTGAAGAAGGTCGAGCCGGGCTTGGCAGCACATTTGGAGAAGTAGTTTTTTTGAAGATCACGCTTATCTTGAAAAGAATTCAAAGAAAGCCTTCGAACTATGATTACCCTTTATTCTCTCACCGAATTCTTTGGCTGGTGCACCATTATCAACATACTTGTCCTTGCATTAACGACGCTCATGCTAGTTGCGAATCGCGGATTTGTGGTGAAAACACACAAGAAAATGTTCGGTCTCAGCGAGGTGGATCTGACGAAAGCCTACTTCAACTATCTCGCTCTCTTTAAGATCGCTGTGATTGTCTTCAATCTGGTTCCCTATCTGGCGCTCAAGATTATCGGCTGAACAAGAGTGGTCCTTCCGCCGGGGCTGGGTGCGGAGACTGTGAAGCAGCGGATGTGACAAAAATGAGAGGAAAAAGAAGGCGCTCCATTTTTCATAAAAGCGTTGCATTTTGTCCCGTCGTCCACTGAATTGAAAGTGTTCGGTTGTCATGTTCATGGCTCTCGAATAGACCTCTTCCCAATACCTCATGAGAAAATTCCTCTTTCGATATCTGATTCTGTTTCTGCTGGCCTGCCTGAGCGCAGGAGGACTGCAGGCCCAAGACCTGCAATTGAATCCGCTTTTTAGTGATCATGGTGTTCTTCAACAGGAACTGCCGGTTCCAGTCTGGGGAAACGCGAAACCGGGCAAGGAAGTGACCGTGGTTTTCGGGAGCCAGACGGTTTCCTCTAAATCCAGTAAAGAGGGGGACTGGATGGTCGTTTTGGCTCCTTTGACGGCTTCAGCTGAACCGGCGGAAATGACGGTCACCAGCGAGAAAGAGACCATCACATTGAAAGACATTCTTGTCGGCGAAGTCTGGGTTGGATCCGGGCAATCGAACATGGCGATGGCGGTGAAGAATACCTTGGACGGAGAGGCGATGGAAGCCCAGGCATTGGGCAAGCGCTTTGAGCAAATCCGGCTGTTCAAAGTACCGGTTGAGGGTGCAGACGTTCGCATGAGAAAAGTCGAATCGGATTGGGTTTTGCCGACCGCCCAAAACGTTGCCAGTTTTTCAGCCACGGCATTTTACTTTGCCCGCAAACTTTCGGATGATCGGTCCGTGCCAGTCGGAATTATCCAATCGGCCAATGGGGGAACCAACGCATATTCGTGGATTAATTCGAAGACTCTCAGCTCAGATCCTGTGGCGGAGTCGATCCGAAGTTACTGGAACTCAACTGTGAAAGCTCACCCAGCAGCCATGGAGAAATACAAAGCGGCACTTGCGCCGTGGAGGGAGAAAGTGAAAGCAGCCAAAGCTGCCGGCACTAAAGTCGAGGGCAGAGCCCCTAGAGAACCCTTGGGACCCACCCATGTAAAGAGGCCGGCCGGGCACTACAATGCCATGATCGCACCGCTGCAACCCTTCGCGATTCGGGGAGTTATTTGGTATCAGGGTGAAGCAAACTCCCGATTGCCGTTTTACAATGGATACAAAGATTTGATGCTTGGGCTCACGGAAGACTGGCGGGAAGATTGGGCGACCGCAACGGGAGGGGAAGTGGAGCGTCGTGATTTTCCTTTTTATATGGTTCAGCTACCCAACTTCGCGGGAGGAGACTCCGTCGGCTGGCCGATGATTCGGGAACAAATGCTGAAATTTTGGCAGGACGGGAAAAACACAGGGAGCGTCGTCAGTATCGATGTTGGAGATGCGACTGATATTCATCCGCGAAACAAAAAACCGGTCGGGGAGCGTCTCGCATCTTTCGCACGGGGAAATGTCTACGGAGAGAATCTGGTCTATTCCGGTCCCATCTATAAATCTCTCAGCATCAGCGGTGATAAGGCGGTTCTTGAATTCGATCACGAAGGTGGCGGCTTGAGATCACTCGATGGCGAAGAATTGCGAAATTTTGAAGTGGCGGATGCCGACGGTAATTTTGCTGAAGCGACCGCGACAATTGAAGGGACAAGCGTAATCGTAAAAAGCGAATCCATCCCCGAGCCCCGAGCCGTCCGCTATGCCTGGAAGAATAATCCCGAAGGAATCAATTTCGGGAATCGTGAAGGCTACCCGGCAAGCCCATTCCGAACAGACAGCTGGGAGGAGTGAGCGCAGTGAGTTGAGAAGGGACGGGTCTCTTCTCCCGAGTATTGCAATCACTCAGCCCTCAAGTCGTAGCAAATGATCCTTGGCACGTTTCCAGTGACGCGGTCTTCGCCATGTTGAGCTACGTAGAGCAGGCCCCGACTGATCGCAGGAGGTGACCAAGTGGACGTGGCGAGGAAAAGCTGAGCAGTGGCGCCTCTTTCGACTTTCTCTTTTGAAAGTTTTAACACTCCGAATGTGCCAAGTTCCCCGAGAGCGTAAGCCTTCCCGTCGGCTTGAAGCAATGCTCCCCGCAGATAATTCATATTGTATTCCTGCGTCGGCGACAGCTGAATTTTCCATCCCAATTCCTCCCGCCAGTTTTCTTTGCCATCGCTCACGTCGTAACTCGCCAACCAGGCATCCGGTTCATTGCGACCGCGGAACGCGTAGATCTGTCCGTCCATTAACAGAGGCATCGTCCAGTGCATTCCAAAATCCGGCGCCTTCCAGACTTCCTCCCATTTCAATTCCGGAGTCAGCTTCAGCATGACTCCGCCAATCTCATAGGCATCGGAAACGTAGGCCATGTCGCCCGTTACCACAGGGGTCTGTCCATTTACACTTTCAAATTTCGGGGCCCGCCATGGATAAGCATCGTGCAATTTCCCGGTTTCAGGGTCGATGCAAAGTAAACCGCCCACGGGAGGATCGCTTTCGCCGCCGGCAAAAACCAGAAGCCTCGGTTCCCCCTGCATCGTTTTGACGACTGGAGCCGCGTAGCTGGAAAGCCATTCGTGTTCCGTTCCCCAAACCAGTTTGCCATTGTGTTGGTCGAAAGCAGCCACACACAGATTGTCAGCTCCGCCGAGGTTGATGATTACTTTCCCCTGGAAAAGAAGGGGGCAGGATCCATGACCAAAGAAATAATCGGCGACGTCGAATTCCTCTTCAAGATTGCGCTGCCAAAGAAGAGTCCCGGTTTTCAGATCGAGGCATGTCAGCATGCTGCGAACGCCCATGGTGTAAACTTTTCCCGAATCGATTACCGCGCTGGCCCGGGGGCCGTTGCTGAATCCGTAGCGGTCGCGATATTCAACCGCATAGGAATACTCCCAGAAACGCTTTCCCGTTTCACGATCGAGGCAGTCAATTCGTTCTTCGTCACCAATTCGATCAAAGAGAACGAGTTTGTCTCCGACAACAACGGGCGAGGTGTAACCGGTTCCTTTCTTCAATTCCCAGACCTTGTTAGGTCCTGATTCCGGAAAGGTTTCCAGCAGATGCGTTTCCGGAGTTTTTACGTCATCAGTTGGTCCAAGATATCGAGGCCAGTCTGAAGTGACGGCTTCCGGATTGAGTGGCTTTGGTGCGGCGTGTGAAATGAGTCGGTCAAAAGTCTTCGCCTCTGGATCGGGGGCATCGGAAGGGACTTCGAAAACTTCCGGCGGAGCGGGATCTTCATAATCCTTGGCAAGGGAGCAGTGGATTGATGTCGTAAGCAGCAAAGCTAAGGGGATCCAAGCCTGTTGAATCGATGAGCTGACCCTGTTGAATCGGTCGGAGATGTCGTCGGTGGAGAACATGCAGCAAAGATGCACTCCATCCGTCGCAACGCACAATCAAATCCTTTGGCGCATAAAAAATGCGAGGCCCACCCAAAAGGTGGACCCCGCAAGGAACCGCTTGTTTAGCAGCATCTGCGTCGCTCATAAGGAGGAATCCTTTATATTGCTCCGCAAACGTTGCTACAGTCTTCGTTTCCTCAGGCGGCAATTTGTTCAAAGTTTTTCATCATTTTTTCGATTTTTTTCACGGAGCCTGTCCAGAAGGGCTGATTTGTCCATTGATTCAAGTGGGTAAGCACGGTTAATTCGAATTAGTTATGGCAAAAATTCTTCTGGTTGAGGACGATGCGGACAATATCCGTCTTCTAACGCGTTTACTTCAGCATCATGGTCATGAGATCACGGTGGCTGAAGACGGTGAGAATGCCGTAAAAATGGCGCAAGACCTTCTCCCTGAATTGATTCTGATGGATCTGGAGTTGCCTCCCGCACCGGACAGTCAGCCGGATCCCAATGCCGGTCTCGACGCGACCAGGCGAATCAAAGCCGATGAATTAACCTCGGGAATTCCGGTGATTGCCCTGACGGCCCATACGATGGTGCAGCATCGGGAGCGAATTGAAGAGGCGGGATGTGACGATTTTCAGGAAAAGCCAATTTTCCCCTTCGAGAATCTCATCAACAAGATCGTGAAGTATACCGGTGAACCATGATTCTTGATTTCCTGAGTCGCTACGCTTTCGGGACAATCCTGGTTCTGGTAGTGTGGGTCATCACTGTCGTCACGATCGCCAATATCGTGATGAGATCACGGTCAGCCGCGGGGGCGTGGGGCTGGTCGATGTCGGTGGTTACGCTGCCGTTCCTGGCGGTGCCGCTCTACTGGATCTTCGGACGTCAGCGATTTCGCGGGTACATGGAGGAGTTGGTCAAAGCGAAAGAGGAAAACGAGGAGTTCTTTGACGAACTTCTTGCTTCAATGTCCCCCCACTTTGCCGAACTCGATGAGGATCAGTGCGAGTATGCAGGGGTGTTGGAGAGATTCAGTGAGCGCCGTTTCACCCGGGGAAATGAAGTCTGTTTGTTGATCGATGGCAGGGATACTTTCGATGCCATTTTTGACGGGATCCGAACGGCGAAAGAGTATGTTCTGGTTCAGTTCTTTATTTTTCGTAACGATGACCTGTCTCATCGATTTCGGGATCTACTTCTCGAAAAGGCGAAGGAAGGGGTTCGCATCTATTTCCTTTACGATGAGATTGGAAGCTACAGTCTGAAGAAGGAGTACACTGAAACTCTCAAGTCAGCAGGTGTCGAAGTGAACGCGTTCCATTCGACTCAAGGGAAAGCGAATCGTTTTCAAATCAACTTCAGGAACCACCGGAAGATTGTCGTGGTCGATGGAAAACTCGGTTTCGTCGGGGGGCATAATGTGGGGGATGAGTATCTTGGACTGAATACCAAATACGGTCGCTGGCGGGATACTCATGTAAAGGTGGTTGGCCCCGGGGTTTTGAGTTTGCAGATGGTTTGGCTTTCTGACTGGTACTGGGCCACTCGAAGAATTCCGAAACTCGCGTGGAAAATGGAAATTCCCCCGGAAGAGGCGATGTGTGGAAATCCAGACATGGTCGCCCTTGCTCTTCCAACCGGGCCTGTCGAAAGTATGGAGGGAGGGACGATGTTTTTTCTGAACACGATCAACACCGCAAAAAGGCGACTGTGGATGGCTTCTCCCTACTTCGTAACCGATGAAGGAACACGTTCAGCTCTTCAGTTAGCAGCTCTTCGAGGTGTGGATGTCAGGATTATGATTCCAGCAAATCCGGATAAATTACTGCCTTATCTTGCCTCCTTTTCCTATCTGGAGGAAATGGAGGAGGCTGGTGTGAAAATCCTTCGCTATGCTGACGGATTCCTTCATCAAAAGGTGATCCTGGTCGATGATGACTGGGCGTCTGTAGGAACCGCGAATTTGGACAATAGATCAATGCGGCTGAATTTCGAAGTCAGCATGGTCGTGCTCGATTCCCGTTTTGCGAAACAAGTGGAACAGATGCTGGAGATCGATTTTCAGGAATGCAAACTCGCCACAGCGAGGGACTTTACTGAAAAACCGCTTTACCAGAGATTTGCGATGAGGGCGGCGAGACTGGCGGCGCCGCTTTTATAATCCGCTCACTTCACCTTATCCGCCAGCTCGCGGATTTGCTTTTCAAGGTCCGAAACCTTTGTTCGTAAATCGCGAACTTCGTCCGCCTGTTTTTTGCCGGCGTTGAGTTTGGCGATGGCATCTTTTGCTGCTTTTGCCGAAGCGTCGTCTTTTGCGCCCGTGCCGTTGATCGTTTCCAATACCGGGATCGCTTTTTTATCATTGAGGATCGCAAAGGACCGGATGACATCTGTTCGAAGTGAATCGCGAGGGTCGCTAAGATGAGTGCCCAGGAGATAGCGAACCCGGTCGCGAATTTCGATCTCTTCATCTCTCGCCAGGGTAGCCAGTGTTTGAAGAGCGGCTCCGAAATCCCGGGTCGAAAATTTCGCGGCAGCAGTCTGAATGTGAGTCGAGAGGGGGGCGATATATGCCGGGTCGGCCTGCGTCCTGATAGCACGAATTGCGGAGGCAGCGACTTCGTGACGATAGGATTCCCGGTCCAGAGCACTGATGAGTGTTCCTGACACTTCCTCAATCGGGAATTTACCGAGCGCACGAATGGCTTCTCCTGCTATTTCATGATTCGGCTCTTTCTCGGCGATAGACAGGAGGGCATCTTTCGCGTCAGAGTGGAAAAACTTTCCGATAGCGATGACGACTTCGTTCCGGACGCGGTCATCTGTTTGATCCTTGTTCAGCAGGAGGATCTCCAGAGCCTCAGGAGTGTGGGTCTTCTGCAAGGCTCGAACGGTTTCGGTCCGGACTCCGTGAAAAGAATCATTGGCAAGTCGGTCTCCGAGAAGTTCGAGCGAAGCCTTGTCTTTCTTTCCTCCATGTGCTTTTGCGGCAAGGAGACGGCCGATCATGTCGTCTTCATTCTTGAGCTGAGCTTTCAGCAAATCGTTGGGGGGATTGAATTCGATTTTTGTGAGAACAGTGAAATCCGGATCGATTCGGACGATGGCCGGCTTGAAATCGAGATCGAATGAAAAGTCTTCAGCGGCCTCGATGACACGGATGATTTCGTCCTTTGATTCCTTACCATCTTCTCCGATAAAGCGAATCGTGAGCGGAAAATCGAAAAGCAGCACCTGTTCTGACGGTTTCTGTTTCTGGCTGATCTTCAGGCTGGCCTTTGAGTTTTTTTGATCCCATTTGTAGGTGGCCTTGAGGTCAGGGAATCCACCGTGGTAGACCCACTGATCAAAAAACTCGTCAAAGGAACGTCCGCTCAATTCTTCGATCACACTCGAAAGCTGGTCGGTGGTGACATTGGTATTCCGAAAGCGTTCCACATAGGTTTGAATGCATTTCTGGTAGAGCTCCGGCCCGAGTTGGCTGCGAAGCATGTGTAAAACCCACGCCCCTTTTGGATAGGCACGGTAGTCGAACTGTTCGATAGGATCTTCGTAGCCCCGCCAGACAATGGGTTTGTTGTCATTTCTGGAGAAGACGCTTTCGGCATCTTTGAGGAGTCCAAACAACATGCTGTCGCGCCCGTTTTTCTCATTCTCGTAAAGATGAGTGTAGTAGGTCGCAAATCCTTCATTGAGCCAGAGGTGGGACCAGTCTTTGCAGGTGAGTAAATCTCCGAACCATTGATGGGTAATCTCATGTGTATCCAATCGGTGGGAGGTCCTCAGGTTTCCGCTGGTCTCTGAGAAAAGGGTGCGGGTGGTCAAGGTCGTGATGCTCGTGTTTTCCATGCCCCCGGCAATGAAATCCGCGACGCAGACGTTGTAGTATTTTGCCCAGGGAAAAGTGGCTCCGATCTCTTTTTCAAGAAAAGGCAGGATCTTGGCGGTATCGCGGAAAGAGTTTGCCGCTTCGGCGAATTCCGACGGAGGCGTGTAAAAGGCGAGGGGAAGTTCCCCATGCTTATCCTCAAGTTTCTTGAAATGCCCGGCGACTACCGAGATCAAATAATTGACGTGCTCCTCTTTCTGATGCCAGTGAACGGTGCGTTTTCCATCGGCAACGGTGTCGCTGATGAGGTCGCCATTCGAGAGAACCGTCATTTTTTCAGGGACATGACAAATCACTTCGCTCGTGAATCGCTCGTTCGGGTAGTCGTACCCCGGAAACCAGTGCCGGTGCATTTGTGGCTCGCCTTGAGTCCACAGGTGATCGTCTCCTTCAGGATACCCCATTGCAGCAGTTCGAAAATAGAGACCGTGTTGGGGAAACGCATCATAAGTGATCGAGAGTGACACCGTGTCCTCCGGGTTCACGGGTGTTTTGAAAAGAACCGTCAGTCGGGCATCGTCGTGGTCCCACGAATCGACTTCCACGTTTTCGCCAGTGACTTCCCGGATGTGAAGGTCGACTGCATCGAGTTTCAATTCAGAGATCCCGCCGGCAATCGGAGAAAAGGTAATGGTCGAAATTCCACTTAGTGTTTTTGCTGCGAAATCGGGAGTGAAGTCGATCTTCTGATGAGTAACATCGATGATTCGGTCGGGAGCATATTGTCGTCCATTGCCGGGAGGCCGTTGACCGACAGCCTCAGGCATGCGGGAGCGCAGGCTTTGGAACGCGGAATGCTTGGATGCGCAGTTTTCCCAACCACACTTATGATATTCGGATGCTCCAACTGACAGAATGAAACTGAAGGCTGCGAGCAGCAGAGATATATTGCGCATGGGAAACAGGAGGCAGCGTTTTAATTCCACCGGTGAGGGGCGGAAGCCCCGGGGTTTGTGAAGGGGAGAGGGAGCAGGACGGTTATCAAAAACCGTCCTGCGAAAGCTCGATCAGAGTTTCTTGATCGAAATGTTGCGGAAAAGCACAGGATCGTTATGCCCGGCAAAGCCGAAGAACCCGGAAGCATTATTCAATCCGGGATGCTTTTTATCCGCCATGAACTCCGTCACTTTGGAAACATCGGTTTCGAGAATGATGGAGCCGTTGAGTTCCACTTTGATGGTGGATCCTTTTACGGTGACTTCCTGGTAATTCCATTCGCCGAGAGGGCGGAGGTGACCGCGGTGTGCTGCGGCGACTCCGTAAGCGCCACCGTGAAACTGACGCTCGTCGAGCTTGGCGTATTTCTCGGCAGTGTTGTCGAGAACCTGAAGCTCAGTCATTGCGTCATAAGCAGGGTTTCCTTTTCCGTTGTAGCGAATCGCGAGACCATTGTTTCCGCCGGGAGGGAGTTTGAATTCGACACGGGCGACAAAATCAGTGAGTTCATCATCATGATAAAGGGTTCCGCCTTTTCCCGCTTTGCAGCCGATGGCACCATCAACCACTTCGTAGTTTTCAAGAGGACCGGCCCAGCCTGAGAGGTCCGTTCCGTTAAAAATGGAATTGAATCCTTCTTTTTCTTCCCCTTCACGGAGAATCGCAGTCGCTTCTGCTGCGGTGTATTCGTGAACCTTGATGTTTCTCCACTGGATTTCTCCACCGTGAGTTTGCAGATGAATAGGCCCTTTGTCAGGAAGAGGTGTCTTGCGGGATCTGTCCCAGTAGTTTTCGAAGACAGCTCCCTTGACGACGAGCTTGTCATTGAGCCAGACCCAGGTCCGGCTTCCTACCATTTTCACATGGACGGAATTCCACTCGCCGAAGGGCTTGTCTGCAAGGACCAGAGGCATTTTGCCGGGATTGTCGGGGCTGTTGTTCCAGAGAGCACCTGAGCCTTTGTCAGCTCCGTGTTTAAATGCTTTCTCATTCGTGTGATCCCAAATCTGAATTTGTGGAGCGCCACGCAGATAGATTCCGCTGTCAGCCAGAGCCACTGTTTTGTAATCCAACCAGAATTCCATATCACCGTATTCCTTGTCGGAAGTGGCGTAGGGACCGTGGCCGTCATTCACCATGACGCCGTCTTTGACCGTCCAGTGTTCGGTGAATTCTTTCTGCTGTGCTTTCAATGACTCCGCTCTGGCAGCATCGTCCTTGGCTTTGGAGGTGGTGTGGGGATTGTTTCCATGCCACCCGGTATAGTCTTTTCCGTTAAAGATGGCGACCGGTTCGGCCTGGGTGAATCCCGCTGTGGACACAGCGATCAGTGTGAGAAGAAATTTTTTCATAGATTTTCCGATGGCGTGAATTGTCTGCAACGAATAGCAGGCGTTCAAGTCCTGATTTGAGTCTGCGTGTCATGCAATCTTTTTTGCGGAATTGGCGAAAACTGCGAAGTTCCCAAACCAGAAAGATGGCTGAGAATCCCCACGCAAAATATTTCGACTACAATGCTACCTGCCCGCTAAGTCCGGCGGCAAAGGAGGCGTGGCTGAGCACGGCCGAAGATCAGTGGCAGAATCCTTCCAGTTTGTATCGTGAAGCAGGAATGGCTCGGCTGCGACTCGAGGACTGTCGCGAGGAATTGGCCGATTTGCTGGATGTGGATGACCCGGAACGCGTGGTTTTTACCGGCGGGGCAACGGAGGCAAACAATGCCGTGGTTCGTTATCTGTCCGGTGAGGGCCGATCAATCGTGTGTTCTTCGATTGAGCATCCCTGTGTTCAGGTTCCGGTGGAGATTTTGTTTGAGGAGTCAACCCGGTTTGAGCTCCCGTTCGATTCGCTGTCGGGTAGTGTCGATCTAACTCGCGTTCCTGAGTTTCTGGAAAAAACAAATCCGACTTCAGTTTCGGTGATGGCAGCGAACAATGAGACTGGTGCCATTCAGCCCTGGCAAGAGATTGCGTCTTTATGCAAAGAACATAAAATCCCGTTCCATTGCGATGCTGCCCAGTGGGTTGGAAAAATGCCACTGACAGGTTTATCTGAATGCGATTTTATCACGGGCAGCGCTCACAAATTTGGCGGACCAAAAGGTGTTGGTTTTCTCGTGCTTCCGGAAAACCTGACGCCCGATGGTTTGGCGCTTCAAATCGGAGGGCCCCAGGAAAACGGATTTCGTGCGGGGACGGAGGACCTGGCAGGGATCGTCGCTATGATGGCCGCTCTCGCCGAGAATGTTGAATCAGAACAAACCGTCAGGACAGGGGCTGATCGTGATGCCTTTGAGAAGGAGATTGAGGAGCGGGTTGGCTGCGAACTCATTTTACGGGATTGTGAGAGACTCTGGAACACCAGCATGTTTGTGCTTCCCCATTCAAAAAATTTAAAATGGCTGACACGGCTGAGTCAGCGCGGATTCTCGGTGTCAACAGGGTCCGCCTGCAGTGCAGGAAAGGAGAACCCGTCGAGGGTGATGATAGCGATGGGGCTGGACTACGAGCGCATGGGCCGGGTCCTGAGAGTAAGTGGCGGTTGGAAAACGTCCCGGGAAGACTGGATGGCTCTGGCCGGCTCTATTGCTGAGGTCGGTGGAGAGCTATAGCCGCGAGCTGGAATCGAGATCTCAATAGCGGGGAACGCTGGAATCAATCTGAATAGACCATTGATCGATCCCCCCGGCGAGGCTCCACACTTTTGTGAGGCCTTTGTTTCTGAGAAAGTTCGTTGCCTGCATGGAGCGCATTCCGTGATGGCAATAGATGATCAAATTGTGTTCCTGCTCGTCCTCGTTTTGAAAGAGCTTGGCCGATCCTTCCTGAAAATTGGAAAGTGGGATCAATTCAGCATTCTCCAGGCGGCAGATTGCGAACTCATCTTCTTCGCGACAATCGATGAGACGAAACTCATTGGAGTTTTCGGGAAGTGAGAGATCAACAAGTTCCTGGACGGAAATTTCGAGTTCTTGAGAGGAAGGGAAGGTCATTATTCGTTTGTGGGGCTGTGTTATTTTCATTCAGAAAATGTGTAATTTCAAAAAAAGATTGTATTGCCCGTTTCTAATGGCGCTGCATAGTTCATTGAAGAAAATTTTATATCAGAATGCCGACCTACGATTACAAGTGTGAGAAGTGTGAACATCAGTTTGAGTTCTTCCAGTCGATGAGTTCTGATCGACTTACGGATTGCCCGGAAGACGATTGTGATGGCAGCGTGAAACGTCTCCTCGGAACGGGCGCAGGGATCATTTTTAAAGGGTCCGGCTTTTACGAAACTGATTACCGCAGCAATTCTTACAAAGAGGCGGCAAAGGCAGACAGCACTGCCGCGAGTGCATCCACGAAGTCTGATTCGAAAAGTGATTCGAAGAAGAGTTCTGATTCGTCGAGCAGCTCCGGTTCCTCTTCTGCATCAGGATCCTCCTCCGGTTCTTCGAAGCAGGGCAGTTCATCCGGTGGCTCCGGCACTTCAAAAAGCACTTCCTGAATCCCTGTTTTCGCGATATTGTTGAGTTATGAATCCGCCGAACGAAGAGAACGATCCGCAGAATCCCGGTGAAATTCCGGAAGGAGAGCAGCAGCAACCGGTCGATCCTGCGCAGTATCCGCAGCAGGGAGCCGAACCCGCGCAATTCCCTCAGGAACCGGCTCCGGTTGATCCTGCCCAATATCCGCAGCAGCCACCTGCTGAGGAAGCAAATTACGAAGCCTATCAGGAGTTGGCACCGCAGCCCCCGGCAATTGATCCTGCGCTGCAACAGGTTCCCGTGGACCAAGCACCACCGGCAGTCGACCCCGAACCGGCGACGGTAAACCGTCCTGCGCGGCGAAGAGTTCCTGCAAGTGGACGCCGTGGTGCTCCCCGGACAAAACCTGCGCGACCAGGTGCCCCTGCGGGGCGTCCCGGATATCGCGGTCGCCCGACAAGAGGCAGAGCGCCGGTGAATGTAGAAGGTGGCGGATTCATGACGGTGCTACTGGCCCTGATTGCTGTCGCGTTTCTCGGCGCTGCAATCATGGTGGTGCTTCCGAAAGATATGAGCGGTATCAAGGGATATCCAGTAAGCGCAGGTCTCAATACCAGTAATCCGAAAAATCTCCTGACCGAGGCACAATCCATCATGTTTGAGCCGGGCGGCAAGGTTGAGCTCAGTGAAGAGGAAGTGAACCTCTATTTGAATCATCGAATCGATGGAATTCAGGGGGGCGCTCTCGGAGGCCTGTTGAAATACAAGGGCACTTACGTGGATTTCAGCAAAGGAGTTGCCGAAATTTATGTGGAGAGAAGCCTGTTCGGAATGCCGGTTACGATGAGTAGCCGCATTAGGATTGAGCATTACCGGAGTGAAGTCCGTTGGGAAGCTGCTGGCGGAACTTTGGGAAAAATCAATCTGGGCTCAAGTCATCTTCAGCCGGTCATGCAGGTATTTATCCGGATGATGCGCACTTGTAGAGACGAAGTCGGTGTCATCAATCACATGGCAAATATCCATTTTGAAGAAGACAAGATCATTCTGGAAACGACACTTTAATCGTGAAGTGAGCCATTCGGAAATGAGAGTTCACGCAGTTGCGGGAACATTTTGGCTGCGATTTTGATACCTCCCGAGAACTGCTCTTCCGCCCAACAGAATTGCGATGCAGATCGCAAAGAGGATCAGCCACTTGAGGCGTTTCGAATCGCCGGGAAGCTCAGATTCGATCTGTAATTCGGCATGATCCTTCAGCTTCTGAAAGTAGTAAGCTTCTCCTTCGGTAGGGAAATTGACGTTAACAGACCGGCGTCCTTCTGCTTTCATAGCAGGTTTCTTTACCATTATTCCTGAAATTGGATCGATCCCGTTCAGGAGTTGACCGGTGTTCTGCAGTCTCACTCCATTCATAGTTATTACACTTGGGCGCTGTCCCGAAGAATCTATCGGTGCAGCTTGCGAGGCGGCACCACCACCACCAAAGGGATCTGGTTCCGCAGCTGTAGGTTTCTGAGGCTGAGATGCCGGAGCATTGGCTTGGGGAACAGGTCTCACTTTTGCTTTGGCTGCTACAGTCGATCTTGCGTTGTCGAGGTCTCCGAAATTGTTCAAAGTTGCGAGATCCTTCAGCTTTTTCGTCTGTTTTTTGAGTGCTTTTGGCTTCGGTTTCACATCAGACTGTTGCTGCTGATCCATAATGGCTCCGTTCTGGGATAGGTTGAGGGCGCTTAGTTTTGCGTCTACTTTTCCTGAGCCCGGGTTTTCCTCCAGCTTTTGAAGTTGAGAATAGTTGGTCCAGCCCTTTTCTTTGTCCGATACCTCCGCTGTAGTGGTGCCCCCAATGGAAATGTTGTCATTGAGACGAATCTGCGACTCGACTCGCTTCAGCTGATCGGTGACCTTCTTGCTCTCCTCTTGTCCGCGCTTTTTGATCTCGAATGAATTCAAGCCCCATCGGACGTCATTGTTCCGAAAATATTTTTCCTGCCCATCATCTTCGAACTGTACCTGCTGACTACCCGAGGACTGAGCGATCTTGCCCTTGTTCCCTACTATGAGAGCTTTTTGCTCCTCCAATTCTCTCTGCACATCGTTGATTGGTGCATTGCCCCCGGAAGAAGAGACGCCGGATGAGGAATCCCAATTGCCCCGGCCGTATGCCCGACGTTTGTTTAACTGAGTCACTTGATCTTCGATCCGATCTACTAGAACTGCACAATTGAGAATCGAAAATTGACGGGTGGAAATCCCATTGCCTTCATCCGAAGCAATTCCGTTGATGAGTTTCAATTCCTGGAGATCAGCCTGCAATTTCCGATAGAGATTCGCCTCTTCCATTACCTGTTCCATATTTCCGTCGAAATCCTCGAGGACATGTCCCTGAGGCAGAAAGACATTCCACATTGTTTTTTCCACTGTCGTTCCGACAATATCCGGATCATCGAGAGTTTTCTCAAAATCCGTGGGTAGTGTTCCATTGCGAATGACATTATTCCTACTCCGTAGTACCAGCTCCACATCGTAAGCAAGCTGGCCCGGTTTTGTCTGAATCAGCGGAACGAGGATTGCGGCACCTTCCTCTTTGTCGGTTCTGTCTGCCCGAACTTCTGATCCATCGACAACCACAGAAACGAGCTCGGCATCTTCCTGCAGGCGAACGGGCAAAAACTGAAGAGATCGGTTTTGGATGTGATAGACCGCTTTGAGCCATTCTTCGCCATTGGACCGGAAAGCACTGGTCAACTCGGCGTATAGAATCACAGCGTCGTTGCCCGCGCTTGTTTCCAGTTCTTCCAGCTTTGCCGTCAGCGACCATGCGGGAGTGGCCCTGAAAAGTTGTGCAGAAATCAGAGATTGCGGCTTGAAGGGGAGCATTTCGGAAACGGTCTTATCCATTCCGGACTGCTGCAGGTTCATCCGGGCACTGCTCTGATTTTCCACGATAACAAATCTTTCCTGACGTGTTGCACCCGGAATCTTCAGGTCGGGAAGTACCGCTTCTCCGCTATGAGGGATTTCAGTTTCGAGGGTAAAAGAAATCGAGCCGGTGACGAATCGCTGAAAAACGACTTCGTATTTTCGAACGCCATCGATCAGTTCATGACGGAGTTCCCTGACTTCATCGGAAAGAACCCGCAGTTGCGGCATGGATTCTGGCGTTTCGAAAGAGAAGCGATCCACTCCCGACTGCGTTACCTCGACATCCGTGTGAATGGAGAGACGAGTCCAGCTCTCATGCACTTGTGCCAGCATCACCCATAGCGCGTTGTATTTTGGGGCAATATCGGAGAGCGCGATCCTTCCTGAAAAAGAGGCTTTCTCAAACCGGAACCCTCTTTTTCTTTCCAGGGGCGGGAGAATTTCCGAGTCAACGAGGACCTCCGTGGCACCGACTTCGCGAATCGTCTGGCGGTTCTGATCCAGGGCCAGCGAAATGTCACGAGTGACATGCCCGACCACCAGTCCGGTTCCTTTGACCTTGTTGTCAGGAATATCATCAATCGAAATCGGAATTATCGCAATTGAGTCTGCAGCATCGGCATCAATTTGCTGAGTAATGTAGATGATCACTTCGGTGTTTTCCGGAGTGCCTCCCCGGTAGCGAACGAAGAGTTCATTCCCAGTGCGCCACCAGTCACGGATTCTGTTTCCGCTGACCAACTGGATTTTGGAATCTTCCGGTATCGTGAAAGAGTTATTCAGAAGAGGGGCTTCCGGTGAGCTTACCTTGAAACGGGCTATCGTTTCCATTTTTCCGGATCCCACTTGATAGACATACGAAACGGTTGCTGCACGTTCGGCATCTTCAACGCTTGTCTCGTAGCGAAGCGCTTCGTTTTCACCCATCAGGGAATGGGTGGACACAGCAATAAAACCTGAGCCGTCTTTAGAGCCTGAGGGGGAGGGGATTTGCCTGTGCCTTGAACCCGGGAGCGCTTTGACATCGAGGTCCCATACGCGGAGAAGGGAACGGCGTTGTTCGATGCGGGTGGCCACGGCCGACAGAACAGGGAAAGTTCGTGCCTCACCTGAATCTTCATTCACGATTCGTTCGGCAATCATTTTTGCAAGGACTCTGTCCTGGACGGGTTGGCTGAGGTTAAATGTGAGGGTGCGGAGATCACCGACGGTTTCTCCCATTTCCCAGGACGAGAGATTGGGGATTTCGAATTGCACGGGAGTCAGTGAGGAATCGAATGAAATTGTAAAACGGTTTTCCTCCTGGCCTTCGAATTCAAGTTGGAAATCCGATTCCAGTCGTTCCAGACCCTGGGCGATATAGAGACGGGCATCAATCACTGCGAGATTGGGTCGAGTCATTCCGCGACCGGACGTTTTGAGGCGACGGCGCAGTTCGAGTTGTGTGCGCTGTCCGATTGCCGTCGTGTAGTAAACTTTTCCGTCCGGTGTCCTCGATTTTGCGAGAGGCCAGTTATCCTGCAGGACAGGTTCGGCAATGTCGGAGTCCATTTCAACCTGGAGCATCGTCCCGCCGGCAGAGGGGAAAGACCATTTTCCTGTTTCGGAATTTTCGGCGACGGGAACTTGAAATTCGACCTCAATCAGATGATTGCCAATTTCCTCTACGAGAATTGCGCCGTTGCTATACGAGGCTGGTTCACCGTCGAGAGTGATTCGGGAAAGGTTGATTCCTTTGAAGGGGAGCGGCACTTTCTGCCATTGTCCCCCGCGAGTGGTCAGAGAAATCTGACCGGTGACACTCAACAATTCGGACGTGGATTTGATTTGGTAAAGAGCGGCGGACAGGGTGTGATCCTTTGGCGCATTCGCAAGCGCCGAGTTCCTTTTGTTTTTGGAAATACGGTGCTGTTTCACCTTGTCCCACATCGACTGAAAGGTCGAGTAGTCGATGTAATAGCGGGTGGGATCTTGATCCTCGATAGGTTTGTCAGGATCGTAGGGGACCACTGCGACCGGATTGATTGGTGGTGGTGGCTTTGCATCCTTTGCACGGATAAGAGTCGAACCCGATAAGAGCGCGAGAAACAGGACGGCGCTTCCGGCCCGTCTCAGCAAATCCGATTTGTCGATGCTGTTGGAAACTCTCAGGTGCATAAACGACACGAGCGATGAAAGGCGGCCTGGAAGGGCTGTCCCGGGGCTTGGATTACGTCGCATCTTGCGGTTGACGTTTGATCGATAAAAATCACGATTCATGGCTGACGACCTTTCTGGAGAGATGATAAATGACGGTGAGGAACATTGCGGCGATCCAGCCAATCAGGAGAGCGTTGCAAAATCCGCTCAAACTTGAAGTAATAAGAAGTGGGATGAATGTTAGAGCGATGATTCCGGCGATTCCAAGAAAGACCGGCTGCTCCATTTTCCTCCAGGCACCAAACCAGAAGGCGAGCCCGCCGATCAGGATCCAGATCCAGGCGAAGCGGATTTGCCTCTCCCAGTTCACAAAGCGGAAGGTCAATTCTTCCGGAGCGTAGAGACCGCTGAATCGATAGGAACGACCGGATTCCGGAAGCTCGAATTTCAGGGGGCGTTTGCCGACGTCCCGATAATCAAAGCCACGCAAGGTGCTGGCACCCCCGAGAAAATCCTTGGAGAATCTCCTTTCGTTTTCGTCAGCGTTTGCGGCGTGGGCTCCGGAGATGTCATCCGCGTAAAGCGAAACAACGGCTTCGAGATTCGCCCGGGTGTTCTTGACCGCGAGGCGGCCACTTACCGGATTGTAGGCTGCGCTGGACCCGGGAGGGAATTCGATTCCCGCTTCGACAAGAATGTTTCGGGCGTGAGTTTGTTTGGTTTCACCATTCGTGCCGACTGTTTGAAATTTGGTGGCAGGGAGGGGAATGAAGACGCTTTCCATCGGCTCCAGCGAAACTTCCTGCGGAGCGATAACAATGCCGCTGGCAGTTACACGGTAGTGCGTGTCGGTAGCGCCGGTCAGTTTGTCGAGGGCATCGAGGACAGTGATTTTTCCGAGTTTGAGACCCAGGGCATCGGTCTTGCCTTGTGATTCCGTTAGTTCAACGCTTAATCCTTTTGCCGCCGGATATTTGTCTCCTGCTGCCTCCGCCAGTTTGGTGTTAAGAATATCCGCGGCTTCTTCCAGAGAAACTCCGTCAAAATCAAGATCTTCAACGGTCAGCTCTCTCAAAAGTTTTTCATTCCGGTTTCCAATTTTTTCGGAATTTGCAAAGAGTCGACCGATCAATGGTAAGTCAGCCAGGTAAGGCAGTTCCCCCCGTTCAGATCCAGAAACTCCTCCATTGCCATCGTACCAGTACCGGGCACTAGCCCCTGCACTTCCGATCACCGCATCGCCAACGGAAACCGTTTCTCCATCGACAATCGAACCGGGAATGATGTCAGCTACTACCTGACCATCTTCTACCGAAGTCACCAGCAATCGAGCGATAGGTTTCCCGGCGCGGTAAACATTCATCCGGGCACCTTGAGAAGCAGTCGATCCGGGATCTCCATTCAATACTACAAAGCCCCAATCCTCTTGAACTTTGGAAATATTCCACTGTCCTTCTTCGCGGATTCGTGCGGTGCTATTTTGGGTGCGCAAAGCAGCCAAATCGTTGCCAACTCTACTCATACTGTCGAAGTCTCTCCCGCCGAGTGCTAAGGAACCTTCCAACTGCTGATCCGGTTTGGCGCGAGCACCCGGCTCCATGGGTTGATTGGCGTCGAACCCGAAATCGGCTCCGGCTTGTGGAACAGCTCCTCCGAGAATTGACTCCTGATAGGCGTCCACGAGATCCATCTGATCCTGAGTATTGCGGACGATGAGTTGGCCGGTCTCTTTGTTGTAGATAGCAGAAGACCCAGTTCCAAAAGTGATCCCTGCGCTTTCGAGAATATTTTTAGCTGATTGACGAGTGCTCGCTACGGCGGTTCCCGAATCGGCTGGCGCTGCGAATGGATCAGCAGCTGCGCCACCGCCTCCTCCTCCTCCCATGCCGCCCCTCGAGAGGAAGGTTGGCGGAACTTTGTAGACATTGGTGTAAAGGTCCGAATCCGGAGTGGAAAGGGGTGTTACGACGATGGCGTGCGGTTCGACCTTGTATTTGAGTTGAGCGAGAGCAGTCGTGTAGCGGATTGCTTCGGCAATTGGGACATTGGTAAGCCGAAGAGTGATTGGTGTATCTGCGACGGTTTGAGAGCCCGATCCTCCGTTATTTCCGGGAGGAGGGGCACCCGCTGAAGAGAAGCCGGCATCCAGAACGATATTGATCCCTTTCTTAGCAGGATCGGTCTCATTGGTATCCAGTTCTACACTTCGCTGTGTTAAAAATGCGAGGGCATCGCGAAGCGGAGTTCCTGCAAATTCAACGGAGGGAAGAATGATGGACTTCAGTTTGCTTTCACTCATTCTAATCTGTGTGGTAGTCGAGTCCTGGGGCAAAACGATACCCGTTCCACCGGCAACCCTTGAAGGAACCGGCACCTCCCAACCCTCGGCGACTTGTTTGAGGAATTCTGATCGCGTTTGATTTCTGGCCACATCGTAGTAGTCCATTCTATTCCGCTCACTTGACTCGATACCGGTGCGGGCGGCTCCGTTGTAGGGATCTTGATTCAAAGCCGTATTGAATTCCGCGTCCGCCCGGGTAAAGTCTCCCAGCGCGATGTATCCCTGTCCCGATTTAACGGCCAGTTTCAGTTTTCGGGTTTTTTCCAAATGTGCTGGTGTCAGGGCAGGGGAGTAAAAGTCAGGATCATTAAGTTGATCGAGTAATCGATTTGCTTCGGTGTTTTCGGGATCAACAGTTGGCTGGAGAACTTCTTCAACAAGGGCGATCGATTCAGGATACCGCCCTTCCTCTGCACGCTGCCCGGCAAGAAGGGCACTGCTTCTGGAGAATTGTTTTACGTAGGCCTTCCTTCGGGCATCCGTCATTGGTGCTCTTGGAAGCAAATTCAGTGCGGTGCGATATTGATCGATCGCTCCCTCGTGATCCGAATCAGACATCAACTGAGAACCCCGGAGCGCTGCTTCATCTGCTTTCTTCACTCTCTCCTGCATCCGGATGACATAAGTCGTGGCGACCGTAGGAACTCCGCCGCTTTTCTTTTCTTTCGAATCGAGGGTAATGTCATCGATGCTCGAATAAAAACTCGTCGAGGCAGCTTCATCTGCACTTGTCGCCGCCATTGGCATTTCTGCTTCATTGGTGTGGACGTAGCTGTAATGGCGAAAACCGTCACTGATCTCACCAATCCCTTCTCCAAATCTTTTTCCCGCTTCGCCGAGCAGGAGCCGGTCCACGACTTCAAATTCCTGCCCAAGATTGGTCCGGAATTTCTGGTAGTCGTAGCCTTCCGGTAAATGGAGAAACCATTCTGTCTCCATTACTGGAATGCTGTCCGTAACCCGGATCGGGTTCAGTTTTTCCCTTCCAGAGCCACGCCATTCTTTTCCGGGTGTCTGGTAAATGAGATGAATATTGATCTGTTGGTTTGTATTCTCGTGTGCAGGAAGCTGAACTCGTAGAGTATTTTCTCCGGCACGAACGGGCTTCACGGTTTCGTCATCGACCAGTAGAGTCCACACCACCGCCTCGGGAGGAAGATTCAGTTCCAGAAACTGTTCCCCGGTAGAGCGCATCGCGAGCTTCGCCTGATGCCTGTCGGCCCCGTCCACCGAAACCACGGTATCGAGGCGCAGGGAGTCGATCACAGCTGTCACGACTTCACTGTGAGGATGCCGGGTGCCGTTTACATTGAGTTCCCATTCATTGCCGCGAAAACTGAAGGCAGCGATGATACGATGGCGTGGTTGATAACCGGAGACGGTAGGGACCCGCAAGGAGTCGACCCGGTCGAGACCGTCGGCGTGGAAGTCGAGTTCGGTGTCCGTATTGGCTTCCATGATCCAGTCACCGCGGATTCGTTTTGCTGCTGGAATATCGATACGGGGAACTTCGACGGCGAAGGTATTGTCCTTTTTTTCCCCGGTGGAAGAGTCGCTCAGTCCTTCGAATGGAATCACCAAGCTGTAGCGGATTCGGGCATCGCCTTTTCTCTCCTGGTGAAAGCGGAGCGTCCAGGTCGAGTTGTCTTCGCCGAGAGTCTGTTCGGCAATCAAAGGGGAATCAAAGCGGACAAGCGAAGAGACCTCTTCAGGAAAGGATACTGCGAGTTGTTCGATCCCGGAGTAGCGCACTTCAAGATCGATCTGTCCTTCGATCTCGATGGTGTTTGCAAGCGGAAGGGCATAGGAAATGATCGACGCTTCAAGCTCCGGCGGGCGGCGGCGGGCCGCTATTTCCAGATCGAATTCATTGAGACGGAACCAGGCCAGCGTCCCGGAAATAGGAGTGGTGCGGGCATCGCGAGGTTCGAGGCCGGTGGTTGCGGTTGTTTCGACTTGAAAAGATTCATCGAAAGCAACGGCGAGGTATCCGGATGAGGCTTCGACACTTTCGATTTCAGTAGCCGAGAAAAGAAGGGGCATTGAATCGTTACTGAGATTGAACCATCCCTCGGGATCCAGTCGTGACTGAATGGTGATGGTTGCGGGAGTGGCCTGGGTGAGACCGACGTCCCAGGTCAGCAAAATTCGATTGTCGTCATCAGCGGTCCAGTCGAATCCGTTCGCTTCGGTGCCCGTCGCAGTCGTTACGGTGACAATTTCCTCATCAGAAGAAAGAGTTGCCGCGGCGGAGAACAGGGTTCCCTCCAGTGGCAGAATGGTCAGCGTCCGGGTGATATTGACGGCTTCGCGCTCCAGCGAAATGAGAGTGTCGAGCTGGGCATTGAAGCGGCTCTGAATCTTGGAAAGAGTTACTGATGGCGGATCATTCGAAACGGGGAACCTGAATGAGGCGATGTAGTTAGGTAGGTTGGTCGCAGGTCCCTCCTCGTCATCAGGAATCGGAACAGTAAGCGGGCCGGTTTCAATTTTCTTCACGCGGATATCTTCCGATCCCACCAGGGTCATCGTTCCTGATGCACGATGAATTCCCTCGATGCTGGCAACAGGAAGAGTGAGCGCCACATCGGGATTGTCGGTGTTGAAATCGGGAACATCCCGTTCCACCCGCAAGCGAATATCGGTAGTATCACGATCACCGGCGACGAGGTCGACGGATACCACCCCGTTTGCTTTGCGAGTCCAGCGAAGCAGTTCTTCGCCTTCCACTCTGAGGACGCGGAATTCCTTCGGGATCCCGATTTCAAATTGTGTTGGTAGATCTGTCAGGGCCGAGTTGATGATCATTCCCAGGTCGGCCTGAAGGCTGGTGGAATCGAGAGAATAGAGATAACTACACGTTTGGAGGACTGCGGCACCGGGAATGGCGGCGACTTTTTGAGCCGTCCAGCGAATTTCGTGAGCCTTGTCCCGTTCGGATGGCAGTGCAAAAGTGGCGGTCCCATTCTTCCTGATGAAGGGCAGCTGGCTTTCGAGGTCGGCACTCTCGGGAAGGGACAGTTCCAGTGAGGCGGGAACTCCGGGACTCTTGATGACGATTAGATTGCCATTCGGCAGGCGGGTAATAGGGAGATGATAGTTCGCCACGACGGTGTGTTTTCCTTTACCGTGAGTAAGAAGAATCGGCGGGTTCTTTTTGTCTTTTGCATTGGGAGTGACACGTAGAGCCGTGTTGGCATCGATCGAGATGTGGCCGAGTTGATCGCGGGGAAGAGCCAGCGGGACCTCGGTCCACTCATCCGTAAAACATTCGACTTCGTAAGTGACGGCGAGAACAACCACGTCGGTGCCGGCAGTCACTGTGCCCTTGTATTTCGCGGAACGAATCACAGCGGAAACCGGCGGAGGTAAGGCGTTTTTGTCAGGATCAGATTTTGCCTGCTGAAACTCGAGACGGAGTTTTTGGTATTGCTCAGGAGTGAGGAACACCGCTCGGGGCATCTTTTTCAAGACGGCTTCGAGGTGATCGTTAGGCACCCAGATCTCCCGTTCGTCCTGACTCTGAAGGCTGTGAGACGAGAGAACCCCAATCAGAATAAGTGCTAAGGTGACGATCCAAGAGGGGTGGATGATCGATTCAACCCTCTTGACTGCGAAGGAGGAGGAGAATCCTCTTTCGTCAGGTCGGGGTTTGCTGGCAGGTTTCGATTTCATCGAGAATGCTCAATACGCGTTGCCTTACTCGGAATCCTTGTTGGGAACTTCCGGCGGGACGGGCTTGGTCTTCTCTTTTTTCTTCTTCTTCCGCTTAGGCTTCAGGCTTTTGATCTTCCCCCAGACTTTGCGGAGAAAGCCGGGGATGCCCCGGAGAAGCCAAATGATGGCGGCGAAGAAAGTGCCTAGATAAATTGCGGTCCAGAAGCTGGCTGATGTCGGGCTGACAGAGCCGGCAATAATCAGTGGAAGCAGCCCCGCAACTGCGAAGTATATGAGTCGGAGGCGGAGCGGATAAAGGATCAGGTAAAGTCCCACACAGAACGCGAGTAGCGCGACGAAGGCTTCCACAAAGAGAGCGAAACCTTTCGAGCGATAAGAAACCGTGACCGGGGCGGGGGCATCAAGCCTGTTCAAGGTGTAAGAGATTCCTTCCTTCGGAATTTCCAAATCAAATCCTCCGGACTGTCCCGCAGGAAGTGGTTTCGGATCCGACCAAACGCCGTCGACACCTGTTTGAATTTGAGGTCCGAGAGTAGGGATGAGCCAATCGAAATACCGCTCCCTTTTTCGCTGCCAGCCACGCTCTTGAACCGGCAGGCGCATGGCGCTTTTGAACTTCCTGTAGACGTAATCGTTTGGCAGAAACAGCGTCAGTCGACTTTGGAGGATTTCCGCATCAATCAGCTCGGCTGAAGGAATCTTTGCTGACCCGATCCAGCCCAGTTGGTCGCCGGGATTCGGACTCGGAATTTCATAGATGAAACGAACCGGGAATTCCGTGGCGGACTGGTTCTCTCCGACTGGCAGACGGATCAGGACGACGTCTTCATTGGCGCGGCTCATCGGTTGCTGGGGCTGGCCGTTCACGTAAATGTCACTGACCATTTTTCCGCCTTCCGGAAGGGTGACGCTGAAAAACTGACGGGCGTTGTTCTTCACCCAATAGACAACCTCGGAAGTGATCGCTTCGTCACTGCTGAGAACGGAAGTCAAATTGGCGTAGGTGACGACTGCCTGAGGTACGGGAAGGAACTGGTTTCGGCTTACTTCGAGCTCGAGAGCTAAGGGATGTCTCCGGTATTTGTAGGAGAGAAAAACTCCGGCACGGGCGAGGCCTCCGCTCAGCTCCTTGGGATCGATGGACTCAAGGCTCGTGGTATCGGCATCGAGAATTTCAAGATTGTCATCCTTCACCACAGCGATTTGACCACTTTCGGTTTGGACGTTCTTCAGGGTGATTTCAGGAAGGGCGACCGGGAAGTTTTGCGAAGTGTCAGCGCCTTCGGTTTCTGCTGCTGGAGTGTCCTCGGTCAGGGAAATGGAGCTAATGGGTTCGTCGAGTGTCAGGGTGAGCTGGTAGTTGCCCATCTTCTTGTCGCGAAGAATCACGGCCCAAAGAACTTCTCCCTCTCCAGCAATCGGAGGATTTTCTTCTCCCTCCGGCGGGCTGTAGTTTTTGTTCACCTCCTGAATTAGCGGTCCATCGTGGCGGAGGTTGTCGGCGATAGCCTCTGGGACTGCGATGACGAATGTGTCGATTCCAGCGTAAAGGACGTTGTAGCTGATCGTCCACTGGTAGCGGATGAGTTGCTCACGAACTTCTACAAGAGTAAAAATTTCACCAGTGATCTGGGATTTTTTCAAAGTGAAACCGATGCGGGCGGGTGCTGCTTCACCCCGATAGCGAAATCCTATCTGAAGCGGGCCGCTTCCGGGCACGTTATCTCCCAGCAAGCTTACATCCTGTTGCCTGAGGTCGCCTTCCTCTTCGGTTTTCGGATCGAGGCTGGTGTGGATTTCAAGCCCGACTTTTCCGTCGTGACGGGAAACATTGAGCGGCTCGAATACGGGAACCAGGGCATCGTCGTCATTGTTCTCGCGGATGAGGCGACCATTGACTGAAAAGGTGATGGCACCTTCGACGCGGTTTTTGAAAGTGACCGTGAGAATGCGGTTTCCGTCTGCGTCGGTTTCCTCGGAGAAATCGTCAACCTGTTCGCCGGTGGCCTCGACGCCCTCGAAGTCTGCGGGGATTTCGATTCGTGTGTCAAAAATGCCAACACGTTTCACATTGTATTTGAAGCTTGTGAGGAAGTTGGAGAAATCGGGCTGAATGTTGAAGCGGGTGAAGCTTTCCACTTCGATGACAGGCTCTGCCTTTTTCACTGCGAGTGTCAGGTCGAAGGGCAGTCCGAGATAGCGGAAACGTCCGTAAGGGCGCAATGCCTCGTCAGTGCCTTTAGCATTCTGTCCGGATAGTGATTGCTGGGTCAGGCCTTCACTGGAAACGGTTTCCACCTCAAGTTCCCGGCTTGTCTGAACGGTGACATTACCGCGCTGCCGGACAACATTTTCTGCCTGAATCTGCGGCAGGGGAAATTCGGTTGGCAGAGATTCGAGAGCTTCTTCCAGAGTGAGCTTAAGGCTGTAGTTTTGTTTTGCCGGAGAGTGAAGGGAAACCGTCAGCTTTTGATCGTCTCCGGTATCCATCACGTCCCATTCGCGGATATTTTCTCCGGAGACGTTGAGGATTTCCTGTTCACTTGGAACGGTAACTTCAAATTCTTCGACTCCCGATCGAAGGATTCGGTAGTCAAGAGTGAGATCGCTCTGCACGGCTCCGGGAACGACTTTGGATGTCAGGGCGCTTTCGACAAAAAGGAGCGGTGTGAGTTTTGTCTCCTCACCCTGTTTCTGCCAGGTGAGATCGAAATGCTCGGTTTCACCGAAGAAGAATGACAGTCTGGTTTGGTCTTCTCCCACTTTTTCACTGGAATAAGCGGCACTTGGATTGAGTTCAAAATCCCATCCCTGTTCCGGAAGTATCGCGTCGAAGCGGGACACTCCGGCTTTCGGGAGATTGATGCCAACAGTGTTGCGTCCGGCACTTCGATTGATTTTTGCGTAAAGCTTCAACTGAATCTGGTATTGCCCTTTGCGTGGCAGGATCAGTTCGTAGCCGTTTTTGCCGAGGTGAAGAGTGGCTTCACCGGTGTCTGCGTCAGCGATGTGAAGGCCGGATTTGATCAGTGGAACAACTGCCCAGCCTTTGTCTTTAAAGCTTTCCACTTCGAGAGTGGCATCAATGGCCAGAACCTTGTCTTCGGTACCCTCAACCGTGGCAGAGTACTGGGCGGAAGCGACGACACCATCTGCCGGAGGTTTCTCGTCCTCTTTCTTTTTCTCGATGTTCAGCTGATTCCACAGATCGAGAAATTCTTTGTAAGGGAGAAAAACTCCGCGGCCTTCGTTTTCGAAAATGGCTTCGAGATCTTCGTAAGGAACGTAGATCGACTTTTCCTCGCGGACGACATTCGATTCGTTCGCGGTAGCTGGAGAAGTGGATGTCTCGCGGGGAGGAAGCGGTTGGGGTTTTAGCGTTGGAGCTTCCGAAGGGGTGGCCGCAGGTGCGGGGTCTACAGGGGCGGGAGGATCCGCTGGCTTCAGCGCAGCGGGAGCGGCTGGAGTCTGTGGTGGATCATCTTGAGAGAAGGCGGGAGAAGTCGCCCAGGCAAAAAGCAAAAGGAAGGGCAGGATGAAGAAAAGCGATCGTTTCATGGCAGGAAAGTTCCGAAGGTCAGAATCCACCGTAGTTGGCGATGTCTGATTTATGTCAGGACAGTGTAAGGCTTTTGTAAAAATGATGTAAAGGACAAGGAACAAAGAAGTGAAGACATTCTTCGCAAGATTCTTTGCGTCTGCCGGTTGCCGGTGGCTCAGGTTTGGGTAAACTTCGGGAAGATGATGAGCGAAAGTGACGAGGCGATCAAACATGCCGGAAAATTTCTCGATTTCAGGGAAACCGAAGAGGGCTGGGAGTATGTAACCAGACCGAATGCGAAAGGGTGCGTTGCCATTCTCGCTGTGACCGAAGACAAGCGGGTCGTTCTGACTGAGCAGTTTCGCCCGCCGGTGGGGAAAATGGTAATCGAATTGCCGGCCGGTCTTGCCGGGGATATTCCCTATCAGGAACAGGAGCCGCTGGTGGTCGCAGCAAAACGCGAATTGAAAGAGGAAACCGGATACGAGGCCAAAAATTGGACAATCCTTGGAGAAGGTCCTTCCTCAGCGGGATTGACGAACGAATTCAATTCAATCTTTTACGCCACCGGCCTCACCAAAATGACTGATGGCGGGGGAGTTGGCGGAGAGGAAATTAAGGTTCACTATGTCGCGATGTCAGATGTCGCGGGATGGTGTGAGCGCCGTCAGTCCGAGGGAAAGATGGTGGATTTCAAGATATTCGCTGCCCTGTATCTTGCGAAACACAAGGAACAGAATACCGAGGGGCGGCTCTGGTTTTGATGAATATCGGGCCAGGGCCCCAAAAAGCTTTCGGTGGTAAATAGGAATGGAGTAGAGCCGTGCTTGTGCTTTAGCCGGCCTATCGATTCCCATCCGCTGCAGTAAGCGGTAGGACCGACGATTCATCGACTGAAGTCGACGCTACAAAGCCTTTTGCTGAAGCCCAAAGGCTCACCCTGGAGTTCGCTAAGGAATGAAAGGAGCGAACTACTCGCCCTTTTTCTTTTCTTCCTTCTCTTTTTTGGCCTCGCCAGTGAAGAGCTTTGCGTATTTACCAAGGCCTTCGGCCTCCAGTTTTTCTGACGGAATAAAGCGCATCGAAGCGGAATTCATGCAGTAGCGCAGGCCGGTAGGCTGAGGGCCGTCATCGAAGACGTGACCAAGATGGGCGTCACCAGTTTTGGAACGGACTTCCACCCGGACCATACCGAACTTCGTGTCTTTTATTTCGACGATTTCCTTTTCATCGAGCGGCTGGGTAAAGCTGGGCCACCCGGTGCCGGACTTGAACTTGTCTTTCGAGGAGAAGAGAGGTTTTCCGGAAATGACATCGACGTAGATGCCATCTTTTTTGTTGTCCCAGTAGTCGTTGCGGAAGGGAGGTTCGGTACCATTTTCGACAGCCACTTCATATTGAAGCGGAGTCAGCTTGGCCTTGAGCGCCGCCTTGTCTTGCTTAGCGTCTGCTTTCTTGGCATCCGGTTCCGGATCGGCATTGCAGGAAGTAAAGGCGAAGCCGCTAAAGAGGAGAGTGAGGAAAATTCGAGTTCTCATAGGTATTGGTCGATGACTGGACTTCTAAAATTACGCTGATCTTCAAATTTTTCCACATCCCTCTTTGCGGGAATCTCAATGCAAAAAGTGCCGGTGTCCGGTGAAGACCATGGCCGCTTCGTGTTCATTGGCGGCTTTGATAACTTCTTCGTCGCGTATGGAGCCTCCGGGTTGGATGGCTGCGGTTGCACCGGCATCGAGAGCGCTGACGAGGCCGTCAGGAAAGGGGAACATGGCGTCACTTGCAACGACGCTTCCTTTGATGTCGAGTCCGGCCTGCTCTGCTTTCCAGACTGCGAGGCGACAGGAATCGACCCGGGACATTTGGCCAGCGCCGATCCCGATGGTCCGATCACTGGTAGCAAAAACGATCGCATTGGATTTCACGTGCTTGACGATTCGCCAGGCAAAACGCATTGCTTCGATTTCCTCAGCGCTTGGAGGCCGTTCGGTGACGACTCTTTTCTCGATATCGTCGAGACCGAGCGCCTGGGAATCGTGATCCATCACCAGAAGCCCACCGGGAGCTGAAGCCAGAATCGGATCTTTCAGTGTCTCGCGGAACTCCTCGTGCATTTGAATCAGGCGAAGGTTTTTCTTCTTCTGAAGAAGGGCACGGGCATCCGTTTCAAATTCAGGAGCGATGATAACATCTGTGAAAATTTCTGAAATGACGCGGGCCAGACCTATGTCGAGAGGTCGGTTGCAGACGATAACGCCGCCGAACGGGGCCTGACGGTCGGTTTCGAAAGCTTTTTCCCAGGCCAGTCGGAGATCCGATTCGTCAGCGCCGACTCCGCAAGGGTTGGTGTGTTTGAGAATTGCGACGGCAGGGCGCCGAAATTCGAGGATCAGTTCAGCTGCGGCTCCAATGTCGATGACGTTGGTGTAACTGAGGCCTTTTCCTTGCAGTTGTTTGAAATAGTCGCCGAAATTTCCGTAGAGGGATGCTTTCTGGTGAGGATTCTCTCCATAGCGAAGTTCCTGGGAGAGGGGAAGGCAGATGGAAAAGGAGCCTTCGGTCTCCTGGCACTCGTTGAGATGAGAGGCAATGGCACGATCATACTCCGAGGTCCGCTGAAATACTTTGATGGCGAGACGCTCGCGGGTTTTCAAGGTGGTGTTCCCGTGGTGTTCAGCCATTTCCTCAATCACGATTGGATAATCCGCGGGATCGACGAGGACAGTGACTGAGTCATGATTCTTAGCCGCCGAGCGAAGCATGCTTGGCCCGCCGATGTCGATTTTTTCGATCGCTTCCTCCCGGGTAACGTCTTCTTTGGCGACAGTTTCTTCAAAAGGGTAGAGGTTTACCGCCACGATATCGATCGGCAGGATATCGTTCTCTTTCGCCTGCTCAACGTGCTCGTCAATATCGCGACGATGAAGCAGACCTCCGTGAACTTTGGGATGAAGCGTTTTGACCCGGCCATCAAATAGCTCGGGAAATCCGGTGAAATCCGAGACTTCTGTCACGGGAATATCCAGATCGGCGATATATTTTGCTGTTCCGCCGGTAGATAAAATTTCTACACCGTGTTCATGAAGACCTTTAGCAAAGTCTTCGAGACCGGATTTGTCGGATAACGAGATTAGGGCTCGGGAGATGCTCATAGCAGTAGCACGCAGCATTATCACCGGAAGTGTCAGGTGCAAGGTGAAAAATAAACCCGCGGGAAAAGATTATGGAAATTACAAACAGGCCAGATGCGGTAAAAACGTTTCTAAAGAATTGGAAAACTTTTTAAAATATTGTTGCTTTATAGTTAAGATATCTTAACTTTTTAATGAAATTAGTGATTAGCACACCTTGGACATGAAATATTTGATTCTTTTACCCACCATCGCCATCGCCCTTATTTCTACTTCTTGTAAAAATAATACCGCGACTGCCTCAACCAACCCTTACCAGAACAATCCGTATTACGGACCTTCTTCCGGGAGCGCCACAGGAAGCAGTTCTACCGCGAGTTCGACGCCATCATCATCGTATCCGAGCTATAGCGAAGCGACCTACACTCCGCCGACGGCGACGCCCCCTGTAGTTCCCGCCCCGGCACCAGCACCAGCGCCAGCTCCTGCGCCGACTTATGCGGCAACCAGCACAGCGTATACTCAGCCTTACAGCACTGCGAGTGCTGGATCAACGCATCAGGTCGCTCAGGGAGAAAATCTATACCGGATCGGTCTTCGCTACGGCACATCGGCCAACGCGATCAAAAGCGCCAATGGTATAGGCAGCGACACGATCCATCCCGGTCAGGTCCTGAGAATTCCGTAAGCGCACGGGAATACTCCCCCAAAATAGCCAATCAATTCAGTCACAAATTTTAGCCCCGATGGTTTTACGCCGTCGGGGTTTTTTCTTTTGCGAGAAAACGATCTCGCATTTCCTGCAAGGCTTCGAGAATGGCGTCCTCGGACATTTCGTGGACTTCCAGTTTTTGACCGACCTCGGGAACCAGAGTGATGGTCAATTTCCCGCCCAGATGCTCCCGAAATTCCTCCAAACCGGCCAGAATGACAGGTTTTCCGCGCTCCTGACGGTCCAGAAAGGGTGACCAGAGGTCAAAACCGACGACTTGAATGATCGTCAAAATTTCCTCTGCGGTATCTCTTTCCAGCAGTCCGATCTTAACGGAGTAAATGATGTCGACGGCCATCCCGATGGCGACGGCTTCGCCATGGCTGACTTCAAAACCGGAAATTTGCTCCAGTTTATGGGCGACCCAGTGGCCGAAATCGAGAGGACGGGCGGATCCATATTCGAATGGGTCTCCGCTCGATGCAATGTGATCGACATGATTCTCTGCGCTTCGCCGGATGGTGACTTCGAGAGGGCCGGTTTCAAGCCTGCCGAGCGCCTCCGCATGATCGCGAAGGTAGTGGTAAAAATCCGCGTCGCGAATCAGAGCAACTTTGATCGCCTCAATAATTCCGTCGCGACTGGCCCTTGTGGGGAGGCTGCCCAGGAAATCGAGATCGTTCACGATCGCAAAAGGAACCGTGAATGTTCCGACCCAGTTTTTCTTTTTGAAAAAGTTTACCCCGTTCTTCACTCCTACCCCGCCGTCTCCCTGGCTGAGAGTGGTGGTGGGCATACGAATCAGTCGGATCCCGCGGTGAGCGGTTGCTGCGCCGAAACCGGCCAAATCAAGAAAGGCTCCGCCTCCAATCGCAATGATGTAGGAATGTCGGCAAATTTTATGATACTCGATTGCCTGCCAGATTTTTTCGACCAGGCCCCAGTCGTTTTTGCAATCCTCTCCACCGGGGAAAATCATCGGATCGAACACCAGATCCATCGTATCTGCGTGGGCGGTGCAATACTGAGTGATGCTTTCGACCAGACTCGGATTGTTCTCTGCGACTCCGCTGTCCAGCAGGAATAGAACCTTGGAGGGGCCGCCGAGGGAGCGGGCGTCGGCGACGAGATCGCTGAGCGTTTGATTTTTGGAATCAAAAGCGCCGTGAGTGAATGCTACCCGGTGCTCGAACTGGATCGGTATGGACCGCTGAATCATTGATCAAATTTGGGAGAGGTGAGAATACAATCTAGATTGTGGGCCTGTCAGAGAATAGTGACGCGAATACGTGGAGAAACGTTCAAAAATATCGCTTCTTAGTTTGCTCCGCTAGCGTAGCCAAATCCTGACGCAATTCCTGAGGGGTTCGATTGGTAGAGTGATTGACGATGACACCTCCCGAAAGATCAAGCAGATTGGCGTCGACAATGGATTGCCTCATTTGAGCCTGATTCCCATTAAACCAGGGGGGAGGTTGTTTTGGAATTCCGTAGAGATTGGCAAAGAGATCATTCGCAAAAAGGAGTCTGCGCTCTTCGGAATAGAATCCACAATGTCCCTCTGTGTGGCCCGGAAAAGGAATCACCTTCATCCCGCCCCAGAACGGTAGTTCATCTCCGCTGTTGAACCATTCATGGACCTCAGGCACGTTGTAGCCAAACCGGAGCCGGGCCGATCTTTCCAGAAATCCGCAAATTCTGGAAATTCCTGAGTAGCGATGAGTGCCGGCGATGTGGTCTTCGTCCAGTCGCGGTGCATAGACGGTGGCGCCGGTCAGTTCCGCCAGATTCGCGATGTTGATCGTGTGATCAATATGGCCGTGAGAGACAATGATATTTTTCACCTCACCAAGTGATCGTCCTGCCGCTTCCAGGGCGACCTCGATCCGGCTCGTCGGATTCCCCAGAAATCCTCCGTCAATCAAGGTAAGGCCGTCTTCTTCGAGGAGGGCATACGACTGCACAGCGATGCCCTGAATCTGAATGCAGTTGGGGTATACCTGTATATGCAAGAGGAAGAGGGTTGATTCGAAGTGCGAAACATGCCAGAAATCGGTCATGAATCAATCGAACACGCCCTCTCGCAATTTGGATCGTCGCAGTCTGCTCGCCGGAGCAGGAATTGCTGCGGGAGCTGCTGCGGTATCCAGCCTGCCCGGAACCGCATCTGCGGATCACCACAAGGGAGAGGGTAAATTCAAAATGTGTCTCAACATGTCGACCATTCGCGGCCAGAATCTCGACGCAGCGGAAGAAATCGACATCGCCGGAAAAGCCGGATATGACTCCATCGAACCCTGGTTTCGCAAGATCAATGAATACGTGGAGAAAGGCGGATCGCTTAAAGACTGTCTCTTATACACATCTGACGCTGCCGACGAAGAGGATAGTGTAG
>OJCB01000064.1_pt1 | contig 48081 bp, 37 predicted proteins | sample 1591501 | NCBI WGS metagenome assembly OJCB01 (sample SAMN05416813, study PRJEB24817) | seawater metagenome | isolation source: Sea water | place: Canada:Atlantic | collected 2013-07 | reverse complement strand
CAAATACATTCGGATGACGTAAAAGGCGGCTACAGCTTGCAGCCGCTCCCTTCATACTCTGTGCCTCTGGAAAAGCCTTTCTGTAGGCGTAAACAGTTGCGGGCATATTTAGATAACGGCAACCGTTCGGAATAGCCCCGTAGGCACTAAACATCGCAAAATTCCAGTGACGGACAGATATTGGCCTTTCAATCTCTCTCCTAAAGGGCGGGAGTTTCGCGGCCATAGTTTCGCTAAGTTTGCGGGCGATTATCGCAGGTCTCCCTTTCGATTGTTTTCGCTTCGAAACCTCAATCCACCCTAACCTTTCCGCTTCATAGATCTCATGGCGAAATATGGAAAATCTTCGTTGTAGCTGCCTTAAAGTCTCTTCTCCTCCCTGGCTTTCCAGAACTGAGAATATCCGCTCAAGGCGCTCTCGCGATATCTGCATGTAACCATGATACCCGAAGACTTGAAATTCTTCCAAACAGAATCCATCTTGGACGGTCGCCCGAATGCGGGACGCTGCGCGCTGCATTTGCATCGTACGTCGATAGTCCTGCGGGCGACACACTCTCACTCCCTTACTTTTGACGCGATGCTTTCAAAATTGCTGGCAGTCGGCATCACGAAAAGGCACTTCCCTTAACTCCGGCTTCGCCATACGGTACCGATAGCCCGTTTAACCTATGTGGCCATTGCTTGGCCTCAAGCATTTTGAACTTCGTTGGTAATCCTACTACAATCGTCGGTCTTGAAACTGCCTGAATCTTTGATTCAAGATTCCTCGGGCTGACTAGGCGTTCTGCCCATTGCAAAACAATTACGTACGTTTGTTGGGAGTCGCACGCCACATCGAAGAGCGGCTGCCGCTGTCCAATGGCGGAAAAAGATTATGATCGGCGCTGCGTGACGGACACGGGACCAATGGATGCGCCAACGAGATTGGGCCAACCAACACCGTTCGGCGCGCGCACTCACTTCCTCAATGATCGCAGGCATGGCCGCGTCATAGCTTGGATTACGCAGTAGCGCGCGTAGTTCCATAGCGACGCGCTCGGCGAGGAGATTAGGGGCGTAGCCCGTCCCTTCCTCGAAAGTGACAGGAACGCGCGAAAATTTGCGTGTCCCTTCGTTCGTTTCTTTAGAGCGCTTCGATGAAGCGGGTGCAAGCGTTCGTGAGCCTTTCACGCTAAACCTACTCATTACCAGTGCCCTCTCCATCGCTAGCCGCCGATACGGGGGCAGTTCCTTCCACAATGGCGATTTCTGCTGGTGTCAGGCCGTACAGCTCATACACGAGTGTGTCGATCTGCCGTTCGAGCGTTGCGCATTTACTCTTCCAGTAGTCACCCTTGGATTCGTTCACGGCGGCGGCCTCTTGTTTCTTCGCCTCAAGCATTTGCGTGACGAGGCCCACCATTTTGTCGTGGTGAGTAAGGTCACTATGTTTTGCAAAATCAAGGCTCGGAAATGGAAGGTTTTCTAGTTCATTTGTCCCAACATTATTGTTGGTGCTTGTAACTTTAAAACGCCATTGCATCAATTTACTATTGAGAAGCCCTAGTATGAATCGCGCGTTGTATTTGCATGCTTTTCCGATCGCCAATGAGTTTGTCGAATCAGCGAAATAGCAGGGAGGTCCAATCTCCATTGCTACAATTCGTTTACGCTCATCTACACCGGTGATTCGCTGGGTCGCAATGCGGGGCGCAAAGGCCTGCGGACGACGTTTGTTTCCATCTATTATGAAACATTTCTCGTCAAACCATTCGTGCTTACCTTGGCTTAAGCGTCGATTGATCTTATACGAACCGACTTCTACCCCCTTCAAAAGGCGCAAATTACTTGGTCCCTTCTCAGGTGCACTATCGAGAAGCGGCTCTGCTCCTCGATGTCTGTAACACGATATCCGTGTATTCCGATTTGTTGTAGCTCTTCTGACATGACTGAACTGTTGTTCATTTTTGCTCATGTCCCCATTTGTTGATGAAGAGCCGAAATTTCGACTCGTCACGAGTGAGGGGTATCGCGCTCCGTCTTGTTTGGGGCTTCGGCCTTTACTGATCGACAGAAAAGATGACAGGCCTTTGCGAGCTTGCCGCTTTGTGAAAAAAGGTCCTCATCCCCTCAAAGTAGCTCCACGAGTAATTGAAGTCACCTTCATCAATTGGGCCGTCATACTGAGTCAGGTCGATCCAAAGCCATTTTCGTCGCAGGCCGAAGTATCGTTTCCGAAACCCGTTTTCTGTGATCGAATCGAGAGCTTTGGCAATTAACGCGACCGATTCGGCGGAGTGATACGAAACTATGCAGTCGTCCCGATCAGAGAGTTGAGTTTCGAACGTTCATCTCCACATCGAACTCTGGGCGGGCGGGCGGTTCCTGTTCAGCTTCTTGTTATCTCCGAGCTTGTAAGTGGGTCTTGATATGTTCGAGGACATCCGACATTGCGGATTCAGTAATTGTGCCGGTGACTCTAAATGCACGGTAGGTTCCAATTTCTTCGGGAATCTTGTCGGTATCAGTTCCATCCAATACCACCGGAACTACAATTTGGCGCTCTGTGACGAACTCTCGAATCCAAATTGCCTCGCGAAGTTGCCCTTTTGCTGTGGGGGTATCATCCGTCACGAAGAAGATTATTGCCCTGCAGGATTGAATCGCCTCCCGGTATGGCTTGTAATAGTTGGGATCTCCAATCTCTCGAGGGAAATCGTCGATAATGTCAGTCCGCACGCCCAATCCATGATCGTTGATGATGTCGATGACTGGTTGCAGGCGACCTCTCTCAGCCGACGGGAATCCCACGAAAACCTCGTCTTCCAATTTCTGGAAGGCCCCTTTTTCCTTCAGTTTTTTGGAGGCGCGACGAAGAGCCAGAGTGAAACCGCCGACAATTAGAGGCCCCAATACTCCAATCAGAATTCCTAGCCAAAAATTGTTCACGTCGAATTATTTGAGATAACGTTTGAGACATGCCTCCCGCTACTGGGAGCGCCCCTCCGTTTCAGTTTTAGGTTTTTCTTTTCCCTCGGATTTCGACTCCGGAGCGGTAGCGGGTAGGTCAGCGCCGACTTGCTCTCTATCGTCTTTTTTGAACGATGCTGTGATCCATTCCAGCCAAGGAGTCTCGCCGTCATATTTCACAAGTTTGGTATAAACTCTCTTGGGGTTCTCAATGGTGTATCCCAGCAGTGAAGACTCAGAACGGTCTTGCGACTCTGTGTATAAAATTCTCACGGTATGCGCACAATCCGGGATTTTCTTGATGGATCTGTAAAGCTTCACGACAGGATCGGCGACTGAGGCCCGTGCAATGATCAATACCTCCTTCGGATATACGACCGTTCCAAGAGCCTCCGAACCATCTACCTGTCCTTCTTTATTCAGAGCGCGCCCATCGGAATTGTTAATCAAGACTGCATTGTAGGCTTGATGGCCCTTTCGGAATGCTTCGATTTCCCTGTCGAGGGCTGTCTCCGGGGCGGCTTCCCCCTCTGCAGAGTCGGCCGAAATTTCGATCAGCTGTCCGAACTGGCCCAAATCAAATTCCAGCTCGTCAGCGCAAACAAGACTTGTGACCATGAATATAATAATCAGCGTGAGCGGTTTCATTTCTTGGGAGAACGTCAAAGCGATGCCAGCCGCTGCTGAGGGCGCGCTTTCGACTTCAGGGTTAGTGTTAGCACTGGCTTCAAAATTTCTACTTCACAGCGGGAGCGGCTTGGTCATCCGCGTCTTGTTCGGCATTTTTATTGTGTTTCATTGCCTCTTGTTGGCATAGATTTTGTGGTCGACCCAATCACCATGGAGCTTCTCTGCTCTCTCTTGAATCTTGATAAAGTCGAACCCTAGATTTTCTGCGATTCGTTCGCTCGCCTGGTTTCCAATTGCAGTGCGGATCTCAAAGTTCACAATTCCAAATGAACTCTCGAAATATGAAATTATCTTTTTGCAAGCCTGGGTGATAATTCCTCTGCCTCGAAAATTCGGATCTAGACTGTAGGATAACTCGGCAAGATTAAGTTCCCAATCAATTCTCTTTGCCGCTAACATCCCGATGATTACTTCTTGGTGTAGGATAAAGAACCTGAGCGACTTACCTTCGGACTTAGATGTTGAGCAATGGATGTAACGCTTCGCTATGTCTTCAACGCAGGTGACATCATCAACCCAAGACAACCATTGGCGGAGATCAGACCTGTGGTTCTCAACCATCTGAAAGAAATTTCTCGAATCATTTCTATCCATCAGACGAACGCAAACTTCGCTGGTGATTGGAAGGAGTAATTCGTTTGGTAAATCTGTGGTTTGATTGATAAGCGTGTAACTTTTTAGCTGAACAGTGTATTAGGTCGACGTGTTTCAAAACAGGTTTAGGTCGACGTCGACCCAATCCCGCAGGCTGATATTAAGTTTTTCAAGCCGTAACTCCGATTCTATATGTGTTCCCCACAATGCGTCGAGAAAATCTTGAGGGGATAAGGCCGCATGTCCAGTAAGGGTTTCTAACTGATCTCAAGGCAACGTTTTTTGAGGGCGGTGGATCATCCTTTTGGATCGATGCCTTGGACTTCATTCGCAACTTGCTCCCCAGGGTCCCGTCCGAAGTTTTTTGGTATGCCGGGTGAATGATTGTCACCGGAAACCGACTGACTTGTTTCAGATGGAGGCAACTGCCTATGTCGGGCAAGAAGTTTCTGGGATCTTTAGTACAATAAGAAAAAAAGCAGTAGAGCGCTGATCGCTAACAGAACAAGGTTAAGCCTACTCCCGGATCCTCCAGAAAGTGTTTTGCAAGCGCGCCGACGTGAAGGTCGTGATAGGTATGTTTTGAACGGATACCCATGGCGATGAGATCGACCGGCGTGAAGGCTTCGGTCTTGATTGCTTCCAGTGGATGATTTTCGGAGTATTCGATGGTGATATTCCGAAATCCTTTCAGACGCAGATAGCTCTCACACTCTTCTCCCATTTGCTGAGCGATCCCATATTCAATAATTGAGACTCGAACAAACACAGGGATGTCAGGCTGATGTCCAAAGAGTCGGGCGAGACTGTGGAGTGCTCTGCTTGCGCATGGACCGCCATCGAAAAAGAGAGCAACAGAGCTAATTTCAGGAACCGAATCCGGTCCGGCTACAAGAACGGGAACTACAGTCTGGTCGAGGATTTCAAGGATCGGGTTCACTCTGCGGAGGAGGTTGCCGTCGCGGTCGGGAAAATGAGGCTGGTTTGAGAGAACAAGAAGATCGGCGAAGCGAGATAGAAGCAGTGCCTGAGTCGCGGCATGTCCTTTCGCGAGCACTTCGCGCACTTCGATATGGTCAGAGGAGGCGTCAGCGAGAAGCTTGGCGCAGCGATCTCCAAGCGGACTGTTGAGCAGTTTCTCCGAAGCTTGCTCGCAATGCATGAAATCTTTCTCGTGAAATGGCAGGTTTACCGTTGCGTAGGGCGCACTGTCGTCATCGATAGCTGCGAGCAGAATCTGGGCATTGTGTTGTTTAGCTAGTGAAAGGCAAGTTGAAGCGGCGGACTCAAAGCCCCCATCGGAAGTAACGGGTAGCAAGAGGCGGGAAATGTCCGGGTTCATGCGTAAATATTATCCCGCTTACTGGCTTCGGCTTTTCTTCGATTGTGATATTTTGAGCACCATTTGCCGCTGTACTTCTCAGGGTAGGGGCAAAAAATGAGCAGATTCGGTCAAATGAAGCGAAGCAGTTGGCAGCGTTTGTCGGGATGTTGGGTTTAGAAAATCTAATAGCCTCATGAATCCTGCTCCCCACCATTCAAATGTTGTCGTCGTAGGTGTCGATTTCTCTGAACCATCGCGCCACGCTCTCTTCGAAGCTGTTCGTGTTACTGGCGAATCCGGGGCACGGCTTGTTGTTGCGCATTTTCTTTACGATGAGGAAATGGCGCACGCGAAGCGATGGAAGGGCATCAGTGAGTCGGACATTATCGCGGGGCGTACTGCCCATCTTGAAAAATGGCTGACTGAGAGTGGAGTGCCCCGGCAAGAAATCGAGATTCGGGTTGGCATTGGTCACCCTTATGCAGAACTGAGCAGAGCGGTGTCCTCGGAAAACGCAAAGCTGCTCGTTCTCGGTGCGCAGGGAGAAAATCACAAAAATCACGGAGATGTAGTAGGATCGGTTGCAAAGAGTTGTCTCCGGCATCCTTCGACGGATGTGCTGCTTGTGAGGAAGGAACATCACGAACCATTTCGGAATGTACTTGCTGCGATAGATTTTTCCAAGGACTCAAAGCATGCCGTCCATCGTGCTGCTGAGATTGCAAAAAGTGATGATTCCGATTTGCATGTAGTACACGTTTTCGCTCCAGTCTGGGAATACTACAACCACAGGACGGAGGACATGGATGCTGCTGTCGAGGAGCACATGAGCGAGCTCAGAAAGCGATTTTGTGATTTTGCCTACTCGGAGCTACAGGAGGTAAAAAAACTGCCAATCCATTTCGATGTGCGTGAAAGCTTCAGCGCTTATCACGGCATTCTGGAATATGCAAAAGAGGTCGATGCAGACCTTGTTGTCGTTGGTCAGTTGGGGAGGGGACGGCAGGAAATGATAACTCCCGGAAGAACAGCCGAACGGGTAATCGAAAAATCGAATTGTTCGGTCCTCACCGTTTACGATGAAACTCCCTAGAAGAAATGATGAAGCAGACACTAATTGAGCTTGAGTCCAGCATTGAAAAGTTGAGCGGTGATTCTAAAGATCACGACAAATTTATTCTCGCCCTGCGCGACCCGCTCGAGTCGCTCGTCGGAACGGAAGCTGAAACAGAAGTGCACCGTATCATTGCCGGTGCGACTTCGGATCTTGAAAATGGTCTTGAACCAGCTCAGGAAAGTCATGAGCTACTGCCGTCGGAAAAGTTTAGGGATCTGCATCGACGGTATTCGGAAGCAGTTGAACACCACCCCGCGCTGATTCTGCAAATCGGACGCCTTGCTGATACCTTCGCAAGCCTGGGATTGTAAATATCCGTGACACAATTTGCGTAGTGAATCACAAGTGAGAAGGAGCCTTTCAGTGAGTTTTCCCGAGGGTGGGGAATGAATTTGATTTCTCTCACTTCTTCCCTGTGTCTGGGGGTGATTCTTCTGCAGGCTAACTCGTGTTCCCATCCGCCCGCCGAGCATGAAGAGTTCCCGTCGTGGCCAACAAAAGTGCCGAAGGGACCGATTGACTTCGAACGCAACGTGCGTCCTATCCTGATCATCAACTGTCTCGAGTGTCACAACAGCGAGAGTGCGGCCGCGAATGGGAACTTCAATCTCGAAACCCGGGAGCTTGCGCTTGCTACCGGGGATCATGCTCCCGCCATCATTCCTGGACATCCCACCGAAAGTTTGCTGATCAAGGCGCTTGAGTTGGACGGGATCCACTACGGGGCAATGCCACCAACGCCGGACAAGATATGGGGAGTCCGCATGGAGATTTTACGCCGATGGATTGAGGAGGGAGCAAAGTGGCCGGAAGCGGTGAAACTGGTTCATCCACGAGATTTTTGAGACGAGTAGGGTTTCCCTTCCCCGGCGACTTTTCAGTTCGCGGCTTTTCTTCTTGAGCCGTTTGAAAAATAGACCCGGATCCACTCTGCAGTCAGAGGGAAAAGGGCAAAGCCAAATACGAGCATCAAGTCAGAAGGCGTGGGAGGTCGCAGCCCGAGGACGGCGCTGAGCTCTGGAGCATAGCAGGCCAGAGCGAGCAAGGTGAGGCACAGAAATGTTGCTGCCCAGACCCACGGGTTCTTCCAAACCGAACTTCGGAAAAAAGATTCCTCGGCGGACCGCATGTTGAAGACATGAAACAGCTGAGCGATTGCGAGTGTGAGAAAGGAAACCGTAACGGCTTCAGACTCCGACATTCCCAGTCGATAGGTTGCAAAGTAAAATGAACCCAGCGTGGAGATTGCGATAAGAACAGCCTGCCAAAGAATTTTCATCCAGTCGGAATTTCGGAGTACCGGTTCAGTCTTCGGACGTGGCTTTCGATTGAGCACTTCGCCGGAAGGCTTCGTGACACCAAGGGCGAGAGCGGGGAAGACGTCGGTGACGAGATTGAGAAAAAGAATCTGCAGGGGGAGGAGGGGCAGCTTCTCGGAGAAGAGGGTCGCTAAGCCGATAATGAGAATTTCGCTGGAATTGCACGAGATCAGATAGACTGCGAATTTCCGGATATTCTCGAAGATGGTTCGTCCCTGACGGACTGCAGCGACGATACTGGTGAATGCGTCGTCACGCAGAATCATGGCCGCGGCATCTCGAGCGACATCGGTGCCTCGCTTTCCCATTGCGATCCCGATATCGGCTTGCTTGAGGGCGGGAGCATCGTTCACTCCGTCACCTGTCATTGCTACCGTCCGGCCTTCCTCCTGATAAAGCCGGACCAGGCTCAGTTTCTGTGTGGGAGTGGCTCGCGCGATAACATTAGCAGCGAGAAGTTTGCTTCGATCGCTTTCCGATGTGAAGTCCATCTGGTCAACTTCTGCGCCCGTGAGGGTTGTGATTAATGGAAGGCCGATGCTCTTCGCAACAGCTTCCGCAGTAGGTGCCTGATCACCCGTAATCATGACCATTCGAATGCCGGCATGGTTGCAGTCCGCAACTGAACCGGCGATATCCGCACGCGGTGGATCATGCAAGCCAATGAGGCCGAGGAGTTGGAGATTTGTGAAAGGGTCGCTACCTTCGTCATCTGTTTTGGTTGCGACGGCGATGACACGTAGCCCGCTGCGTGCCATGGATTCGTTTCGTTCGATCCAATGCTTCCGATCTTCTTCGCCAATTGAGTTTGGTTTTTCAACAGACCCGGAGCAAGAGGCGATGACGGCTTCCGGTGCGCCTTTTACATAAACGGTTTCACTTCCCCCCACTTTGTGAACAGTCGCCATCATTCGACGGACCGTATTGAAAGGGACTTCGGAAACGCGCAGAGGAATGGTCCCTTCCCTTGAGGAATCGATTCCGATTTTTCGGGCGCCCTCAAGCAGACCTATTTCAAGTGGATCGCCGCTGTTATGATTCGGGTTTTGATGAATGGATGCGTTGTTGCAACAGGCTGCTGCAAGAAGGACATCACGCATAGAGTCTGAGGCTGTTTCAGAAGCGACTGGATTGCTTTTTTCGTCGTAGAGTCCCCAGACTGAAGTCACAGTCATATGGTTCTCTGTCAGGGTTCCTGTCTTGTCGGTACAGATTACGTCTGTTGCTCCGAGGGTCTCGACAGCTGAGAGACGATTAATCAAAGCGTTTCGTTCTGCCATTCTCCAAAGGCCTCTTGCCAATGCGATGGTTGCGACCACAGGCAGTCCCTCGGGAACGGCGGCAACGGCGAGTGCGACCCCGGTTTGAATCATCAGTTCAATGTCCCTCCCGCTAAGTATGCCGGTAAGTGTTACTAGAAGCGTCATCCCCAGAGTCACCCAGATGAGTCGATGGGCGAGGCGGGAGAGTTGCTTCTCAAGCGGAGTATTCTCCGATTTTACTTCCTGGAGCAATTCCGAAATTTTACCAAGTTCGCTTCGCAGTCCTGTTGCTGTCACGATACCCTTACCATTCCCCATGCAAATCTTGGCCCCACGGAAGAGCATTGATTGCCGCTCCGCCAGAATGGTGTCGACCGGGACAGGCGAAGTGGACTTTTCGACAGGAACTGACTCTCCGGTGAGGGAGCTTTCATCGGCTTGGAGGAGGTTAGCTTCTACGAGTCGCAGATCGGCGGGAACCATGTCTCCGGCCTCAAGCACAACCAGATCTCCGGGAACGATATTCTCGGCAGAGACTATCGTCTCCATACCACCACGTGAAACCCGGACATTCTGTCGGGTTAAACGTTTCAGTGCATCCATCGATACCAGGGCGCGCCATTCCGTAATAAATCCGATCATTGCGTTAATGATGATTACGACGAGGACGGCCACCGCCTCGACCCAATCGCCTACGACCGCCGAAAAAATAGCAGCGACCGCCAGCAATACGACGATCAAGCTTCTGAATTGACGGCACCAAACTTTCCAGATGCCCACTTCCTCTGAGTTGGCAATCAAGTTGGGACCAAATTGCTTTAGTCTTTCATCGGCTTCTACAATTGTGAGTCCGGAAAGGGTCGTCTTGAAAGCCTCGACGACTTCCTCTGATCCAAAACTCCAAGGCGAATCCGAAAAATAATCCGCTTCAGGCGAAGGAGTAGGTTTGTTGTTTTTGAGATCTGAGTTTTTACTCATGTGGTTGGCGTCAGCCTCTCATCGAGATGAGGTAGCTGCCGTTCTTCCAAACTGTTTGTTTCATCCCCATTATCTTTCCGGAGGTTTTACTGGGGTTTCCACTCTTCGATTTAACAAAGCTAAGTGGATGACTGCACTCTGTTTATTGTTGTGGTAGGTGCGGCGAAAGAGTGGGTGGCGGATCGGGTCAGGAGGAGGTCTTCAATATTGTCCAAGGTGAGCCATCGAACGAGTTTCCCCTGTTTGTTGACCACGGCAGCTCCGGGAAGGCCGGACTCAACAAGTTGATGCCATGCTTCGGCAGCTGAAGTGTTCGATTCAATTTGAGCGGGGATCATGCCGACTGAGTCAGCTACAAGCGCTCCCGGCCCGCTGTCCCGAAGGACGCGGATGATTTCATCCCGGGTTGCGATGGCCGTGCATTGACCGGAGGAATTGACAACGGGGAAATCGGGCTGGGAACCCTCAAGGATCAGGCTGACGGCATGATGGATTGAGTCCTGAAGATCGAGGGTGTGAAAATCGCTCATTGCGGCATCGGATGCTTCGAGACCTTCCAAAAGATGTTCCCGCTGAACGACGGCCACTTCGGCGCTCGCGGAGATGATGAGTAAAAGAGAGATCAAGAGCAGGATCGGCTGCAAGGCGAATATACTGTAAATGGCAAGCGCGGCACCGAAACCTTCGCCGATCCGAACGGCGATCAAGGTGGCTTTTTCGTAGGGAGTCCAGATCGCGAGGAAAGCCCTGAGGATTCTTCCTCCATCCATTGGAAATGCAGGAATGAGGTTGAAAATCCCGAGCATGATATTGATCCAGAAAAGAGCAGCAAGCATCCCACTAAGAGACAATGCGGTAGTTACGGTCGGAGCCGGGATAGTGCCGCCGGACGCGAGCAGTGCGACCAGAGCCAGGATCAGATTGACTGCGGGACCGGCCGCAGCGATCAGGATTTCACGAGGTGGTTCCCGCGGTACCCGCTTCATCCAAGCCACTCCACCGATTGGGTAAAGAACAATACGTGGCGTTGTAATTCCAAAAAACAGAGCTACAAAAACGTGCCCGAGTTCGTGCAGCAGCACACAGGCGAAGGCGAGACAAACGAAAGCGATTACGGCAACTGCTTCGTCAGTGCCGCTATGTCGGCCTGTTGAAAATCCAATCCAGCCCAGAAGGAGCAACAGTGTCAGGTGGATCCGTATCTCCGTTCCCGCGATTTTTCCGATTTTGAAGGACCAGCGCATGTTGTGATGTCTAGTTTATGACGGTGCCGTAGAGTCGGTTTCCGTAGGACCGCCGTATAGGCGCCACATCATAAGGCCCCGGTTCACATGGAAGATTTTAGTAAACCCTGCTTCGACGAAGGCCCCGACAGCTTTTCGGCTGCGGTATCCTCCATCGCAATAGATTAGGATCGGATTGTCGGGGGCTAGGTCGATAAGGTCTTTAGTGTCGAGCTCATCGTCTTCGTAAGGCGCGCTGAGCGCCTGGGGGAGTCTTCGTTTTCGAAAAGACCCGCGGGGTCTGACGTCGACGGCAGTGATCTCGTCGTGATGCTCGAACAGACTGATGGCCCGAAGCGTAGAGAGATTTTTCACATCCTTCTGTGGTGAGCGGCGTGCAAAAAGTGCCAGATCCCAGACTTCTTCAAGGAAGAACCAGAGGGATATCAGGAACAGGATGACAATGATGGGTAGGAAAAAAACTTCGTTGGTCATGGTTCTGTATTAATGGGATAGAAAGACGGGATTCGTTCCTCTTTGGATCAGGCTTTTCGAAAAGCTTCCGACGAAGTAATCCTTGAATCGTCGCTTCGAGTGAATTCCTGTCACGACCAAGTCGAAGTCGTCGATGTAGCCGTTTTCAAGAATTGCATTGATTGGTAATTCTTCGTTGACCGTTTCCACCTTGTCGATGCCGTGGGCGGCGAGGTACATGACGGCTTCGTCGAGAAGGAACTTCGCTTCGCGTTCCTCCTTGTCGGCCACCAATACAGTGACTTCAGTGTCGAACGGAGCGACGAGTCTTGCGAAATCGTGCAGTGCAGCCGCGGATGGAAAACTGCCGTCGAATGTGATCAGTGCCCGGTCGGAGGACTTCACCCCCGTTGATGGGACGGCCAGGACAGGCGTAATCGTTTCATCGAGGAATTCGCTGAGGCAGTCACCATCTTCCCCTTGAGTTTCAAAGTGAAAGAATGTCCTCAATCCCATTACCACGAGATCGTAAGAGATCGACGATGACAGTAGCTTCTGGGATGGTATTCCATCCCATTCGGTCGCGGAGTGCGTCACGCCCTCTTCCTCACAGATCGAGGCGAATTGAGCCATGCAATCCTCGAGAATTCCCTGAGCGTGTTGCGTTCGCTTCTGCACCACATCCACCATCATCGGATAGTACGGGCCGACCGCGGGGACGATGCTTGATTTGATTTCATTGGCATCCAGGACCACGACACCGTCAACGCTCCCTCCGTGAACTTTCGCGATCCTACATGCGGTTTTCGTGGCCGCTTCCGCGTATATCGACGGATCGAGCGGGACCAATATTCTCTTGATGGTTTTCTCCATACAACATGCTCGTCCGGAAACCGGCTCGGCACTTCCTTTCCTTTGTCGAAGGGAGTGCACCAATTGCGGAGAAATGAAAAACGGTTTCCTATCCAAACCGCCGAGAAAGGCGGGAATCGTCGCGCTGCATGCTGCGGCTGGCTCTCCTTAGCAATTCTCGCTGTGCCTGAGGAATCCCGGTTTTGGGGATTTATTTCAATGAGAGAGGAATAGAGGTTTCGTCTTCATCTCAATGAGCTTTTTCGTAAAGCTTCCGACAAAGAAATCCTTGATGATTCGTTTCGAGTGAATGCCTGCCACAACCAAGTCGAATGATTTGATGTCATCTTGTTCCAGATAGCTCCCGATTGGCTCCGGTTCGTGCTGCAGCTTAACCTTGGAATGACCGTGTGCTCCGAGGAATGCCTCGGCATTGGACAAGAGGAAGTCTGCTTCGCGTTTCTTCTCTCCTCCGACATAAACGGTAATATCGAAGTCGAAAGGCTGAGCAAATCTGGAGAAATCCTGAAGGGCGCGTGCTGAGCTGAGACTGCCGTCGAAAGCAATGAGAACCCGTTCGGATTTTTCTAATCCTTTTGCCGGGACCGCGAGAACGGGAGTAATAGTTCGGTCGAGAAGCTCGCTGAGACATCGCCCCTGGCCTCCGTTCTTACCCTTGGTTTCGAAGTGAAAGAAAGTCTCCAATCCTATCACTACCAAATCGTAGAAGATCGAGGATTCAAGGAGCTTCTTCGAGGGAAGCCCCTCCCATTCCGTCTCAAAGTGTTTTACCCCTTCTTTCTCGCAGGTGTCGGCGAAACGATTCATGCAGTCTTCCAGAATATGCCCTGCATGGTCCTTTTTCTTCTGAACAGCGTCGATCATTGAGGGGTAGTAAGGGCCGATCTCGGGAACTATGCAGGAAGTAATCTCTATGGAGTCCAGAACAGCTACACCACCTATTTCCGAACCATGCTTCTTCGCAATCTGACAAGCGGTTCTTGTTGCCGCATCTGCATATAGTGACGGGTCGAGAGGAACCAGTATTCTTTTGATAGGGTTTTCCATACCGACAGTGTCCGCTCTGACTCTCCTGTGCGCTTCTCTTCGCTTGTGGAAACAGGCGCACGAATTGCTTGAGCCCTGCTTTTAGTTTTCTGAGACCGGCAAGGGATGCGGGAGATTCGACAAAAGCGGACAAGCGAAATGAATACGATGCGCCCAAGTTTAAGCATGGAAGCAAATTCGATAAACAAAATCCTGGTTGCGATCGATTTCGCCGATGAAGCAGAAGACATCCTGAAGATAGCAGGAGAGCTTGGCTCCAGTTTGTCGGCCGAAATTCATCTCGTTCATGTCTATCGGCCGGATCCTGACCCGGTCTATGATTCGATCATATTCCCGGTGCTTGTTGCGGGTGAAACAGAAGCCGAGCATGAGAAAGTTCTTCAAGAGGAGCGGAGTCAGCTTCGAGGGCAGGCTGACAGGCTTCGAAAGGCCGGTGCGAAGACATTCGGATATATGAAGCCAATGGAGAAAGGTATCGCAAAATCAATTCTGAATTTCGTGGACGAGATTCACGCTGACTTGATCGTTATTGGAACGAGACATCCGAATCGAATCGACGAGTTTCTAGTAGGGAGCGTTGCGAAGAAGGTTCTAAAAAAGAGTCAGACTCCTGTCCTCCTTGTTCCCCGTAGTTCAATCGGAATAGGAGTATGAAAAAGCAAGGGATATCAGGAGCCCTCTACTTTGTGATCGCAGATGGCGTCCGCGTTTTTCGGGGTGGTGAAGAGTCGAGCGATCCTTCTGTTCGCCCTCATCTAGTTGAGGTTCATGTAGAAGATTCTCCGTCTGAAGATTCGGGGAATGAACCGCGGGATCGTTCCGGTCGATTCGAGAAGGGAGACTCGGCATCCTATCGAAGCGGATTGGTGGGTGGTGAAAACCACAGCCGCAATGATGAGATGGATCGACGACGTGATTTGACTGTGAGCAGAAAAATCGAGGAAATATTGGACGATCTCGACTATCCCGAATGGCATATCGTGGCACCTGCAAACCGACTGGCGTCAATCCTTACTCACCTGTCTTCCCCGGCAAATGCCGGGCTGCAGTCCCAACATAAGGGGAACTGGTTTAAGCTCAAGTTGGCGGATATCGAGTCGCGCCTCTTATGAACGCTGTTATCTGCAAGGGGGGGTGGGAATGGAAGGCCTTGCAGGGTTCCTTTACTCCACGCTTGCTGCCGCGGGTTCGCAAAAGACGCTTGGTAAATGCCAAGTACTGATGAGTTCTCGAAGACAAACAATGCGAAAGTCGGGAAATGAATTCCCCTGAGGCCATACTTGTAGCGACCGACTTTTCGGAGTCGGCAACGGCCGCAGTTCACCAAGCCTCCGATATTGCAGCACGCCTGGGGTATCGGTTGCATATCCTTCATGTCATCGACACGCTGGAACTCGACCCGGTCGACTGGCCGCGGGAGGGGGACATTGAGTCGAAAATGGAAGACCTGGTATTATCTCTGTCCGGTAAAGTCGCTGTCGAAACGGATATTAAGGAGTCCCATGCGGCCAAGGCAATTCTGCAAGAGGCAGACAATGAAAACATTGCAGCTCTCGTTGTTGGGTACTCCGGAAAGAGCGGTTTCTTTCAGCGGATCGGATCGACAGCGTCGAAGGTGGCGCGGCGCAGTCGCAAGCCTGTTTTTATTTTGACCTCTTCGTTTTCAAGCGAATCTGCAGTCATAGGCTGCCTCGATTTTTCCGAAACGAGTCGGACTGTGATCGACTGGACCCGGAAGCTCATCAACACGGGCGGTTATACCGGTCAGTACGCTCACGTGGCGATTCCGCTGAAGCGGCTGATCGAATACAATCTTGGTGGTGGAGAGGATGATTCTCCAATCCCCACTTTCGGGGGATCTGAAATTCGATACCGCGATCAGGTGGAGAGGGCTTTGAGACGTCTGGATGGCATCGATGAAAGTGACGAGATAGAAATTTGCTTAAACGATTCCCCGCAAAAGGGGCTGGAAGATCTCGCGGCGATCCGTTATCCGGCGCTGCTTGTCCTTGGAAGAACGGAACACAGTGCCTTGCATGACCGGATTATGGGATCGACATCAGAGCAGATACTTGACTACAGCGGTTGTTCGACATTGGTAGTTGCGGGGAAAGGAAACACTTTTTAGTTTCTTGCTGAGTATTTTTATCCGTGTTTTCCGACCAATTATGCCTGCTTCTTCTGATACCGATTTTTCATCGCCCCTTTCCGGACAGAATCCTGATGACTGGTCGAGAATGATCGTGGAGTCGGCGCCGAATGGAATTATCGTCGCGGAGAAGGGTGGCGGAATCGTAATGACGAATGGGAAAGCACAATCGCTCTTTGGTTACACTGCCGAAGAGTTTCTTCAATTGAGGATCGAAGATCTGGTTCCGAAAAACATTCGCGAAGTTCACACAAGCTTCCGGTCGGGATATCACAGTGCACCCGAGGTGCGTGCCATGGGAGCCGGACGTGATCTGCTCGCCGTGAGGAAGGATGGGGCGGAGTTCCCTGTTGAAATTGGTCTGACTCCTCTGTCAGTGCCGGGGCGGGAGCTGGTTCTTTCATCTATCGTAGACATCACGAAGCGAAAGGAAACGGAGCGGAAGCTGCATGAATATACGCTTGAAAAGGAGTTCCGGGCGAAAATCTGGGCCAATGTTCACGACGCCGTTTTCTATCTCGATGGAGAAGGTATGATCCAGGAATGGAATGGGGGTTCGAAACGACTCTTTGGCCATGCCTCGAGCGAAATAGTGGGACAGAACATTAGCCTGATATGTGCTCAGGACAGCCGATCACTTTTTGAGAAAATTGACAAGGTGATACGGAAAAATGAGATCGCCGAAGAGATTATCCACTGCAAAGACAGTTCCGGAAAAGATGTGTTTGTCAGGGCGACGGTGACAATGATGGATCGCAATGGCGACAGCGGCTACCTGATCTGCGCAAGTGATATTACTGAAAGAAGAAAGCTCGAAGCCGAGCTTCTGAAAGTCGCCGAAGAGCAGCAACGCAAAATCGGGCAGGATATTCACGACGATCTCTGTTCACAGCTGTCCGGAATCGGTTGTCTGACAAAAGTGCTGGAAGATCAACTTGCCGAGGACCGGCGGAAAGAGACTGAACTGATGAAAAGCGTTTGTGAGATGGTCGCCACAGCGGGAATGACAGCGCGACAGATCGCGCACGGTCTTGTCCCGTCTGTTCTCGAAAATCAAGGGCTCGCAGACGCACTGGAAGAATTGATCAGCACGAACCGGAAGACCTACGGGATTGATATTCGTCTATCGATTTCCGCCGAAGAGGCCATCAGTGAGATCGAGAATGAGACTTGTATACAGGTCTATCGAATCGCTCAGGAAGCGATCTCCAATGCAACAAGGCACAGCGATGCCGAATCAATTATTGTGACTGTCGCTATCGAGAATCATCGCTTCGAAATGACGATTCAGGATGATGGCAAAGGGATGTCCGAAGATCTTGTATCCCTTGGGTTGGGGCTCACGACGATGCGTCGGAGAGCAAAGTTGATTCTGGCGGATTTCGACATTCATGCGAGTCCCGGTGATGGAACCACGATCCATTGTTCCGTTCCTCTTTCTACCAAATGAGTGATTTCTCCAGCGTATTTATCGTCGATGACCATCCTATGATGAGGATGGGGCTTACTTGTCTTATTAATGCAGCCGATGGCCTACAAGTTGTCGGAGAAGCTGGGTCCGCAAGAGAAGCTCTTACAAAGCTTGAAGAGATCGAATCTCCTGATTTGATTTTGCTCGATATATCCCTTCCGGATAAGAACGGGCTCGAACTGCTTAAAGATCTGAAGACCGTTTCTCAAGAATCCAAATCATTAGTGATGTCTTCCCATGACGAAGATGTCTACGCCGAGCGAGTTCTAAAAGCCGGAGGTCGCGGGTATGTCACCAAAGATCGCGCTCCGGAACAATTGGTCGATGCGGTGCGGCGGGTTCTCAAAGGGGAAATTTTTCTGAGTGGGGCGATGACGGCAAAGATGATGGAAGTATTCGCGGGAGGGGAGTCGACGGGGTCTTCTGTCTCTTCGCTTACCGACCGGGAACTTGAAGTCTATCGTCTCATCGGAGAGGGATGCGCCTCTCGGGAGATAGCAGCAAAGCTTGGCGTCAGTATCAGGACGGTCGACGCCCATCGGACGCATATTAAAGACAAGTTGGGATTGCGGGACGCCGCGGACCTCTCCTATCAGGCGATCCGGTGGATGGAGTCGCAAAGCTGATCAGGCAGAATTCCACCAAACAATGCCAAGATTTGCGGAGCGCCCGGGATCGCAGTAGGCGACCATGATGACTTGGGAGTGGGCATACTCGTTGTCCCGTCATTATGGGAAGACAACTTTTCCCTTTTTATCGTCAAACTTGTAGTCTTTCCCTGGATTGCTTTCCAGACGAAGGGGTGGAGGATTGGACAATCGGGCAGCTCTGTTCCCAATGGCCCGCCGAAACTAAAAGATGACTGCTCTGCACAAAACCCAATCCACAGCGGCCATTACCATGCTTCTCTTTGCTTTGGTGTTAGTGCTCCTCAATAGCGATCCGACAGAGGTGAATCTTCTCTTCGGTGTTTTCTCCATGAGGAGGGCTTGGTTGGTGATCGGATATTTTGCCTCGGGATTGTTTGTTGGGTCGCTCACCTGTTTTGTTGCGGTGAGTGTAAGACGGGCTCGAAAAAGCCATGGCTCATGCCCCGGATTTGGGCGGCACTTCGGGGGAGTGAAGGAGTGATGCGCCGTGTCGCGACCAGAAAGGAATTGAACAGAGTTCTCGTGTTCAGTGGTTCATATCTCGCGATATCCTCGATTTCAATTCTCCGAACGCAAAACTACGAGTTCCTTCTCTATTTGCTCGTAATGACTGCGATCATCATTGCGGTTCTCGGGGTTCACCGGAGAGCCGGACTCAGCGAAAATCTCCTGTGGGGTTTTGGTTTATGGGGGCTCTTCCATATGGTCGGTGGCCTATGCTCAATTCCTGATTCCTGGCACACCGCGGATACTACAGGTGTTGTCTACAACTGGCGCATCATTCCGGGGTATTTGAAATACGACCAGTTGGTTCATGGCTACGGGAGCGGACTGACCACCTGGCTGTGCTGGCAGGCTCTTGCGGCGAGAACGAAGAGCAACGATGGAAGTCCTATCGCTCCTACATTGGGAATGCTTTCGCTTTGTGCGACTGCGGGAATGGGGTTTGGAGCTTTGAATGAAGTGATCGAATTTTTCGCGTCGATTTTGATCCCCACCACCAATGTCGGGGACTACGAAAATACAGGATGGGACCTCGTTGCTAATTTGGTGGGCGCTACTATAGCCGTGCTCTGCATCCGCTCGAAATGGGCATATTACAAAGTCGACAGCTAGAGGCTCTGTTCGCTTTTCCTCAAATTGCAGCGAGCCTCTAAGTGTTGTTTCTGAAATTGAATCCATTCAATGGGATAGTCTCGCTTGGTGGCGTAAAACACAATGGCAATGGATGCCATTGCGATCGCTGCACCGATGAATGCGCAGAAGGAATCCTTTTGCGCATCCCAAATATCACCCTGAGACCCGAGAAATTCGATGCCGACATCGCCTCCAAGAACGACGGCGGCAGCCCATTCAAGCAACTCGTAGAGTAGCGAGGTTGAGAGAATGAACGATAGCGGGACGAGATGGCTCCAAAGCTTCCAGCGGACTTTAGCGAATTGGAGAAAACACTCTCGAAACGGATAGTAGAGAAGTAGGCCATAAGCGAAATGAACGATTCGATCGTAGTGATTTCTATCAGTCTTCTCAGTTGTTTGAACGGTTTCCCCAAAAAAATACTCGAGCCACTCCCGGTAGGGAACCTCGGAATAGGTGAAGTGAGATCCGACAGCATGAAGCGTCAGGAACAAGGCCATGAGGAAATAGGAGAATCGCGAAAATGCATAGCGGCTCCAGGTAAAGACCAGGACGAGAATGCCGGCGAGCACCACGATGTTTTCAAGCGCCCAGTCATCCCGGTAGACAGGGGCGATTGCGAGAATTGTCCACAGTGAAAAGTAGAGTGCCGCAAGAATGAACACGAAGCGATGGTGGGACCGAAATTGAAGATCACTCACATTGGGCTCACTTCTTTTGCCCGGTCTATCTTTCGAATCGCTTGGCATTGTTTCATGCATTGGAATGGATGGACGGGAAGAATACTGATCCGGTCCAGAGGGAATGTTCCAGCGGGAACATAGTGGAGAATGAGACCGACGACTCTTCACTGATTGTTGAATTCACAGCCCTGTTTGTTCCTCTGTGCTCCAATAGCCCGCGAGAACGGCTCCAGGGGGCGGTTCTGCCGGAGGCATCGCGATTTCAACAAGCCGTGGGCAGAGTTTCGCAATAGATGCCATGAAGGGGGGCTCTTCTGGTCCACACTTGTGGTATGAGTTTTAAACGCACACTTTCAATATGGAGCTTTGTTGTAATAGCTGCCGTGGGAGCCGGGAGCCTCATCAGTGAGGAGGAAGACCGCCAGGGAAAAATCCTCGAAACCAAGGGGTTTCGGTTTCGGGGTGGTGATCCTGAGAAAGGCAGGGAAGCGTTTGCCATTTTGAGTTGTAATCAATGTCACTCCGTTGCGAACTCAAATGTGCCTGATCCTCGTCAAAAGCGGAGAATCAATTTGGAGCTCGCTGCGGAAATGCGGTTTGTGAAAAAATATGAAGATCTAATCCTTGCGATCACCAGTCCCCGCCACGTCATCAACGAGCAGTACCGGGCAATTATCAGCGATGTCGAACTTCAGGGCGAATTGAAGCCTTTTATGACCGACCTCACTGACCACATGAGTGCAAGACAATTGATGGACCTGACTTCTTTTCTCCATCAAATCTACGCTAGAGAACTTCCGGAATACGGAAAGCCCGCAGCGGCCGAATAAGAATTTTATCTCGTTGATTCCAGGAGGGGGTGCGTATTGAAGGGGTGGATTGCACCCCCTCAGCAGAAACTTTACTCGTCAGGAAGAAGCAGGGAAGTGGTCGACGCTCCCTTCCATCGTATTTTCCCGATCAATGGGAACTGGATAAGTGAAAGGAAAGTGATCCGGGCATAGCTGCTGTTCGCGCTACTCCTGCGGATCGGGAGCTTCTCTTCGGTAGATGATCCAGTAAACAAGGCCGACCATCCCGGCACCTCCAGCAAGGTTCCCGAGGGTGACGGGTAGCAGATTATTCAATAGGAAAGACGCCCACGTGACTTCATCGGATCCGTAGAAGATCGCGAGCGGCACGAAGTACTGATTGGCGATGCAGTGCTCGAACCCTCCCGCGACAAATGCGGTGACTGGAAAGATTACTCCGACTATGCGGTCGACCACGGAACGGCCCGCCATAGCGAGCCAGACCGCCAGGCAGACAAGGATGTTGCAAATGATGCCTTTCAAAAAGGCATCAGGAAAGCTTAGAGACAGTTTGGACACCGCCAGAGCGGACGCGGTTTGCCCGATCCCTCCTTCGTTCATTTCGAGGTGACCGGAATAGGCAACAAGCAAGGCGAGTCCGGCGGCTCCGAAAAAGTTAGCGAAATAGACGATGGTCAGATTGCGTAAAAGGCGGGAGAGGGGAATCTTCCGGCTTACCCAGGCCATAACCATAAGATTGTTTCCGGTGAAGAGCTCTGCTCCGGCAACAACGACAAGGATCAGTCCAAGCGAAAAGACGAGTCCGCCGAGGACTCTCTGCACCGCGAAGGAGAGAGATGGGTCGGATGCGACGATCAGGAAAAACATCGCACCAAGTCCGATGAAGCCTCCGGCAAGCACTCCTAAAGCAATCAGTTTCAGGAGTGGAAGGTTCGCCTTCTGTACTCCTACCGTTTCTACCCGTTCTGCGATTTGGTCGGGTGCGTAGGCATCGCTGCCGTATATTTCAGTCATACTGTTTGGGGAATGGAGTCTTCTACGATGCGCGAAAGCTTAAGGGCGGTCGCCTTGTATTGCGGGCATTTTGAAAGAGGATCGAGGGTAGGTCCAGTGAGGCGGTTGGTGTGCGTCTCAGGAAAGTGAAAAGAGAGAAACAGAGTCCCCGGTGCAACGCGTTCGGATGCCGTCACCTGAACTTTGATTTCTCCCCATCGACTCGAAGCCAGAACGGTGTCTCCATCGCTGAGCGATTCATGCTTCAAATCGGAAGGATGAATTTCGAGTAGATCCTGTTCGACAAGAGTTCGATTCGGCGTTCGCCTTGTCATCGTTCCGACGTTGTAGTGCTCAAGAAGTCGACCCGTCACGAGAAGGTAGGGAAAGCCCTCGACGCCATGTTCGGGGCTGGGTTCATAATCGACCGTGACGAGTTTCCCTTTGCCCCTGATGAAGCCGTCAGCATGCACAGTGGTGGTGCCGGGATGAGAGGGAGCAGGGCATGGCCACTGAAGCCCGTCGCCTTCGAGCCGATCATAGGAAATGCCGCCAAACAGTCCCGGGGCAACCCTGGCGATTTCGTCCATGATTTGATGAGGACCGTCATAGTGCCAGTTTGCCCCAAGACGATTTGCGACTTCGAGAACCGGCTGCCAGTCGGGCCTGGAGTCTCCGGGTGCTTCTACAGCTGGACGCACGTGTTGGACCCTCCGTTCGCCGTTGGTGAAGGTTCCTTCCTGTTCCAGAAAGCTGCAGGCCGGAAGCACTACATCGGCAAATTGGCAGGTCTCGGAAAGAAAGAGATCCTGGACGATGATTAGATCAAGTTGGCCAAGCGCCTTGAGAATTTCCGTTTCGTTCGGATCACTTTGCGCGACATCCTCGCCCATCAACCAAAGTGCCCGGAATTCCCCGCGTGCGGCCGCTTCCAGCATCAGAGTGCTGGGGAGCCCCGGTTCGGTTGGCGGTAGCTTTCCCCAGATTGATTCGATTCGTCCTCTTACATCTTCGTCCGCCAGAGGCTGGTAGCCGGTAAAATGGCTGGGCATACTACCCATGTCGGCGCTTCCCTGAACGTTGTTCTGACCACGCAAAGGCAGCATGCCGGCTCCGGGTTTACCGATGCTTCCAGTGAGCATTCCGATATTGCAGAAGGTCATTACTGAAGCAGTACCCTGCATCAATTCTGACAGTCCGAGTCCGTGGACAAACAATGCAGGTCCGATTTCGGATAGGATAGCGGCGGCAGATCGGATGTCCGTTTCGGAAACACCGGTGATTGACTCAACTTCCTTCAGTTCCAATTCTCGTAGAAAACTGTCCAGTTCATCCAGCCCTTCGGTTCTGGCTTCGAGATAGGAGGAGTCGGCTGCGTGGGTTTCGAGAATGACTTTCGCAATTCCGTTGAACAACGCGACATTGGTTCCCGGTAATAATTGGAGATGAAGAGTGGCATATTCGGTCAGTTCGATTTTTCGGGGGTCGATGACGAGGAGGGGCACACCGTGGAGCGCGGCTTGCTTGATTCGTGCGCCGACGACGGGGTGGGCTTCCGTTGGATTCGCTCCTGCCACGACAATCCCGCGAGCCTTTTCGATGTCTTCGTAGGAAGCTGATGCCGCGCCGGTGCCGGTTACGAGTTGGAGAGCGAGGGCGGTAGAGGAGTGGCAGACTCGTGCGCAGCAATCGACATTATTGCTTCCGAGTTCAGCCCGGAACAATTTTTGAAGTAGATAACAGGACTCGTTTGTGGAGCGGGACGAGGTGAATGCGCCCACCATTTCAGGACCATGCTGAGCGATTAAACTCTGAAGGCGTTCAGCGATGAAGTCGAGCGCTTCGTCCCAGGAAACCGGTTCAAGCTCTCCATTTCGTCGCAATAGCGGCTGGGTGAGGCGTTCCGGGGAATGGTGAAATGCGTGGGCGTAGCGACCTTTCAAACAAAGGTGCCCGTGGTTGACGACAGCGTCAGAAATACCATCGATCTGTTGGACGGTTTCGTCGCTGGAGGAAATACGAATACGACAGCCCACTCCGCAGTATCCACAGACACTATCCGTTTCACGGTCGGATGTTTGGGCCTGATCAGGAGCGCGATCCCGATCGAAGAGCGCTCCGGTGGGACAAACGTCGACACAAGCCCCGCAGGAGACGCAAGGGCTCGTGAGAAAGCGATCTTCGCTACCGTAGATGAGATGCGTTTCCACCCCACGCTTGGCAATTCCGTAGACGAACTGCCCCTGCACTTGCTCGCAGGTATTCAGGCAAAGTCGACATGTGATACAGGAATCGGGATGAAACCGGAGGTAGGGGTGGCTGTCCTCAACGCCTTCTTTGGTGGTCAAGGGTTGAGCCGTGTACGGAACTTCGTATTCATCAAGAATTTCTCGAAACTTACCGTTTGTATCGCCTGCAACGAGCCCGGTGATTTCATCGGTCTCGATGTAGAAGTTCAGGATCTGTTTCCGTAGCTTCCGAATACGATCCGAGTCGGTCTCGATTTCAATTCCTCCTTCGCAGAGAGTATGGCAGGCTCCGACCGGTCTATCTTGCGTGGAGGTTTCAACGATGCAGAGTCGGCAACCGGCTTCGGGTAGAAGGTCTTTTGCGTGGCAGAGGGTCGGTATTTCAATTCCCGCCCTTTCTGCAAGATCGAGAATTGTTTCGCCGTCGGAGAAAGCATGCTTTTCACCGTTGATTCGGAGGGACTGAATCATGCTTCTTAGTTATTTTGGTTCTTAGGACCGAAGATGCGATCCTGAAAATCAGCGAGGAGCGTCCGGATTGGTCCCGGAACGAACTGGCCGAATGCGCAGAGGCTGCCCGCCTCGATTGCGTCGAGCATTTCTTCAAGTTCAGCAATTTCCCGGTTTTCATTGATAGCCTTGAGAAACGCCTGAGATCCCAAGCGGCAGGGAACACACTTTCCACAGGATTCACGGATCATGAATTCGGTGAGGTGAATCAGTAGGTCGTGGAAATCAGTGCTTTCCGGAATGGCAACAAAGCCTCCATGTCCCAGTTGAATGCCGTGACGATCCATCACCTCGAAACAAATGGGGTAATCCCAGTCCTCTGGTTTCAGAATGGTACCCATCGGCCCTCCCACTAGGACGGCGGCGAGGGGTTCTCCATCGCGGCCGCCTCCACCGATTTCCTCGATCACTTCCCGGAAGGTGATGCCCAGCTCAACTTCGACGAGTCCTGGATTCTGAAAGCCATGGTTGAGGCTGATCGCCTTCGTTCCGCTGGTGGCATGTGTCCCGTAAAAGGCATACGCCTCTCCTCCCTTTTTTGCTATGAAAGGTATGTTGGAAAGGGTTTCAACATTGTTGACGACAGTGGGTTTCCCGTGCAATCCGACCTGAACAGGATAGGGCGGGCGCAGTCTCACTTCACCCCGGAGCCCTTCGAGAGACGCGATGAGAGCGGTTTCTTCACCGCAGACATAACTGCCTTTTCCAATAAACACACGGATATCAAAGTTGAAGCCGGATCCGCAGATGTCCTGTCCGAGATAGCCTTCCCGGCGAGCATCCGCGATCGCTTCGTGCATGACCTCGACAGCCTGCGGATACTCGGAACGAATATAAATGATGCCTTCTGAGGCACCGATCGCATACCCGCAGAGAGTCATACCCTCGATGATTGTGTGCGGGTCCTGCTCCATGAGGACACGATCTAAAAATGAGCCGGGATCCCCTTCGTCGCCATTTGCAATAACGTATTTCTGATCAGAGTCGGATTCAGCAGCCATGCGCCATTTCTTTCCGGTGGGGAAGCCAGCACCCCCACGACCCCGCTCACCGGATTTTTCGACTTCTTCGATGAGATGTGATGGAGAGAACCCGAGGGCGTTTACCAGACCTGTGTAAACTCCCGCCTCAATTGCTTTTTTGATTTCATGAACGGGGCCTGCGAGAATGCGGCGGGTGATGATCGCTTCGGGCGCGAGATTGCGAATACTCGTCGGGCTTTGCTCGCGCAATTGTTCGTTGGGAATCATTGACACCGGAGAACGGTCGCAGAATCCAAGACAATAAACCCTCTGACACTCGTGCCCGTAGCGATGCAGGATTGCTTCAATGGAACTTCCGCCGCCGAGACGGCAAGAGGTTCCGTCACAGACTTGAACAACAGAGTTACTGCTGTTTTTCCAGGCATTGTCGGCATAAAAGCTTCCGGCTCCTCGCAAGCTTGCAATCGGAAGTCCAGTGTCTATAGAAAGGCTTTCCAGTTCCTCAGGTGTCAGATTGGGAGTGTCCGGGTCAATCCAATCCCCGGCACTAAGTGGTGTCTTCTGAAAGGCGGACTTGGATGTCTCGCGAAAACCTTTCGATTTGGGCGACGGGGATTCGTTCATGCCGTGATTATCGCAGCTGAACGGCTTCGTCACTCTTCCTGTCTTGACGAATGATGCTCACATTTTGGCCCTTTGACGATTAGTTGGAGGTGGGGCTCGTACGAAATCCTCGTATGACTGAGCTTCATATCCTGCGTAGGAACGATTCCGAGTCACAACGAATATCGAAAATCGGCCATGCTGGTATTATTTTGGGACTTCTCGAAAGGAATCCGTATCCGCTATGAACACAGAAACAGTATCGACGACTCACGAGGACCAGACTTTTGATAAGTTGGTCAACGCTCCTCTCTTCGCCACCTATCGCAAAGCTTTCATGGACGCTACCGGGTTGGGATTGCGACTGATTCCATTCCGCGAAAAGGTTCCCTCTTCTGACATGGAATTCTCCAGTCCTTTCTGTGCAATCCTTAATGAGTCCAGTGATGCCTGTCGCTCGTGCGACCGGGCCTGTCAGAAGCTCTATCGGTCGGCCGAGACTGCGGCACAGACAGTTTCCTGTTTCGCTGGACTCCGCGAGACCGCGATTCCCGTCCGGGCAGGGGGACAGACGGTGGCTCTCTTGACAACCGGGCAGGTATTCACGGAGCCCCCCTCCGAGGTGGACTTTGAAACTATCGGGATTGAACTGGAAGAGAGTGGTGCGAGCACGGCGCAAGTGGCCACTCTAAAAGAGGCATGGCTGCACACACGCAGTTTACCGATCGAACAATACGAAGGAATCATTACGCTGCTATCAGCTTTCGCGATCCAATTCTCGGAATACCTTAATCGGCTCCTTGTCGAGGAACGCCATGCCGAACCGGACGTGGTCATCAAGGCCAAGCAGTTCATTAACGCCAACCTGGAAGATAAAGTCTCACTCGAAGAGGTCTCCCACTATGTCGGTGTGAGCACTTTCTACTTCTGCAAGATGTTCAAACAGTCGACTGGGATGACACTCACTGAGTATGTGAATCGGCGCCGCGTTGAGAGGGCCAAGCAAAAACTTCTCAATCCACAGAACCGGGTCACCGAAGTCGCATTTGAAGTGGGATATCAGTCGCTCTCTCAATTCAATCGAAGCTTTCTTCGCTACGTAGGTGTTTCTCCCAGCAGGTTCCGGGAGCGCCAGAGCGCCGAACGCAGTATCCAACGCCACGAAGCAGCATGAAAAAAAGCGCTCTCAAACTATTCCAGCTCGAAGTCACCCGGGAGGAGATCGAGGAAATGTATGATCGCTATGACTCGGGTATGGCTGACCATACTACTTCAAACGCTGTATCCCTGGCGCTCCGAAAAAAGATGCGGTCAGAATTTATCCCGAAAATTGTCTCTGCTTCTGGTCATGATGGCTGCAGGTTGCAGGTAGGGGGAGAGTCTATAGCTCTCTCCGTAGAAGTGTGCATTTGGCTTGATCGAGCCGGAAAAGGGTTCGCGGTATCACCAACCGCTTTTCCCATAGTTCTTCCGCAAGAGATACTTCAGCTCGAGGTGTCAGAGGAAGCAGAAGTGGCCGAAGACGAAGCGGAAAGTGTAATTGCCGCGTAGCGGCTGTCAATTTTGCTGCTGATTTTCATCAGGGTAAACGTCCCCGAAAAAACGGTCATTCGAAAAGGTAACAACTCTGGAAATTGTTTTTACCGCTTGGTGAGGCTATTTGTTCTCCCAGGGAAGAGAGAGTCCCAGGTGCATAACTTCACGAAGAGAAGTGACTCCTTGCTCAATCAAAGAGAGAGCATGATCTACGAGTTCCGGTGATCCTGCTTGTAGTCGCCTTGAGCGGATCGCATCTTCGTCCGCTCCTGCGAGAATCATCTCGTAGTCAGTACGATCCAGATTCCAAACCTGAAAGAGGCCGGTCCTCCCTTTGAATCCAGAACCCTGGCATGAATCGCATCCGGTTGAGAACGGAACTTCTTTAAGGTCTTCCCGATTATGTATGGAGAGAAATGAATTTTCGAGATCGGTGGGAGGGCGAGTTGATTGGCATTTCTGGCAAAGGCGTCTAATGAGTCGCTGATTGACGACTACTCCGAGGGCGGTGGCGATCTGGTGATTAGTGACTCCGAAATTGTTAAGGCGTGTTATCGCACTTGCTGCGTCGCGACTATGCATGGTTGCCATAACGACGTGTCCCTGAATTGATGCTGCCACGGCTTGGCTGGCAACGGTACCTTCCCGGATTTCCCCCACCATGAGGCAATCCGGATCGAGACGTAGAGATGTGCTAACCCCTTCAGCGAAGTCGAGATCATGCCTTTCATCAACCTCGATCTGATTGATTCCGTCGATCTGGTACTCGACAGGGTCTTCAACGGTAACAACGTGCCGGGAATCTTCGGCGAGTTCGTGAAGCAGGGCGTAGAGGGTTGTCGTCTTTCCACTGGCTGTTGGGCCGGTTACAAGAATCATTCCGTTGAGATCACTCAACCAGTGTTGAAACTGATCAGTCTGTATTTTGGTCAGACCGAGGCTTGGAAGGTCATGCTTCACTTGGCGTGGATCGAGAATTCGGATCGCCATTTTTGGGCCGCTGATGCAGGGGGCCAGAGTGATGCGAAGATCGATTTCCTCACCATCGACATTGAGGCGGCGCCTCTCTCCAACAGGATGAAATACAGTCCCGGTTTCGATGCCTGCATCTGCCTTGATCTGATTGATCAACTTATCACCGGTTGGGCGATTGACGTTCTTCCATAGAACGAGATTTCCGTCGATTCTCATCCGGACTGAGTAGCCGTCGATGAGAGGGTCGATGTGAATGTCGGAGGCGCGAGCGTGAACTGCCTCGGCTAAGACTATGGTTTCAAGCGATGTATTCACGGGTATTCTCCTTGGTTTGTATTTCCTTTTGGTTGGCCCACTCGAGGAGCGAATCGCCAATGATTCTAGCAACAGTTTCCGGGAGGAAGTCATCCGTATTGAGAACGAGATGGTACCACTCCGGGGCATTTATGGCGGACCTCGCATAGCGCTGGACAAAATTCTTACGGCTTTTGTCTGTTTCCCTGACGACATCTGTAGCGCGCTCGATAGAAATTTCGTGGCGGGATGCGGTGTGTTGGATTCGCTTCGATTGCGAGCCGACGAGTCGAATGTGGAAAGTGTTCTCCATGTCCGCAGTCACAAAATTTCCGGCACGCCCGACCACGATCACATTTCCCATTCGACAAAGGTTTCGGATGGTGTCGGCGGAGTAGTTGAAAAGGGTCCACTCCGAAGGATGCAAATTCAGTAATTCCTCAAGTAGGTTCACGACTGGAAATTTAGTGTTTTCCGCCAGAAAAGGCGCGACGGATTTGGGAAGGTCGTGATCCTCGATGATCTTTCCGATCATCCCCTGGTTGAAAAGTGCCCAGCCAAGATCAGTCGAGTCGTCGACCTCGCTGAGGTAATTCACGAGTGCACATCCTATATTGTCCATTCCTGCTCCACACTCTCTGGAAATCGTTAGAGCAGGTCGGAACGACTTTCCTTTCGAGAAGCTTTCCTCTGAAAGTCGAGTGCGCAGGTAGTGCTCCATGCGATCAAGTAAGAAGTTTCTGGCTGACATCGTAAAAACCATAGCGAATTTTGATGGTTTTCCCCTCGCCGGTTTTGTGAATCTTTGTGCAATTCTTGCCTCTTGAGCTATCTCATTGGGAGAGAAGGAGAGAGCGATGCGACTCCTCAATCAGATAATTTGCAAAGCTGCCAATGAAGAACCTCTTCAAGGATGTTCGGGACCGGATGCCTGCAACAATGAGATCGGACCATTCAAGGTGTTTCTTCTCGAAGGAGTCGGTAAGTGCTTCTTGCTCGAGCGAGGTGGTGATGGTCTCGACTCCCTTCCGCTGCAGAAATTTCTGGGCCTGGTCAAGGAGATGGCCTCCGGATTTAGCATTTCCCGTGCCGGTTACGATTCGTACCTCCGGCTTGTAGATTGGCCAAAATTCGGCGAAACGGTGCATCGCACGGGTAGAGGGTTCGCTACCATCGAAGGCGATGATGACGCGCCGAATGGGATCACTTTCAAATGAGGGGCATAGCAGAATGGGGATTGCCGAATGGTTGAGGACCAAGCGGAGTGTATCGTGGTTCTCTGGTTCTGTTTCAAAGTGAAAATGGCTCTGCATCCCAAACACTCCCAGATCGTGGAAACGAATTCGATCAAGGATGCCGTTAGCTGGAGTACCGCTCAGGCGGAGAAATTCTGCTTTTACTTCATATTCCTTACACGTATTCAGAAACACCTCTCCGGCAAGATCAAGTTTGCTGATAGCGTTATGGACCCGGATCACTGCATTCGGGCGGGGGAAGTCGGCATAGTCGGCCATGAAGGGAAGCGCAACCGATTCCTGAATTCCATGGGAATCCACTACAGCAAGTCCGGTGAGGGTAGCGTTTGTCCGTTTCGCAATTTCACAGGCTCGTAGGGTCGCTGCCCGGGAGTGATCACTTGTGTCGAGTGGGACCAGATATCGAGTCTCTTCTTGTGATGACATACACTACGGTGTTCCACCCTCTGCTGAAATCTCTGCATTCCGTGTCAAATCCAGATCATTCATTGCTGTATTCGTAAGCAGAGACCAATTCCGGATTTCCATCCCGGGAATTCCAATGCCAAAGTGGATCGAGAGCATTTCGACAGGCGGAAACTTTTCAATGAGCAAGTCACTTGATCCTAAGAATCTTCCCTCAAGCACTGAGCAAGCTCGCTGGATTCCGCGGGAAGGTTCTTCGTTTCCTCTCGGTGTCTCATGGGTTGAGGAGGAGAATGCGTTTAATTTAGCGATATACTCAAAGCATGCTCGCTCTGTGGAGCTTCTCTTTTTCCGGGAAGGTGACCTGAGCGAGCCTGTTTATCAGTTTTGCTTCGAACCGCTCGTGAACAAGTCAGGTCCGATCTGGCATTGCCGTATTCCCGGAAGTCTTGTGGAGGGCGCGAAATACTATGGATACCGCATCGGTGGACCGGAGCCTGAGGCGGGTTTCAATTGGCACTCATTCGATCAAGAAAAGATTCTACTGGATCCCTATGCGACCTCGGTTTTTTTTCCGGATTCATATGATCGCGAGGCAGCAAGAAGTTCAGGATCGACCATGGGCTGTGCTCCTCTGGCTGTTCTAAGGGATGGGCGGGAACCGGCGGAGGCAATCGATCCCTCGGTCCGGAAATGCCGACACGAGTGGGACTTGATTATTTATGAGCTCCATGTGGGCGGGTTCACGAGGCACCCGAGTTCCGGTGTCGAAGCGCGTTGCCGGGGGACCTTCTCCGGAGTGATAGAAAAGATTCCCTATTTGCTCGAACTGGGGATCACTGCAGTCGAGTTGATGCCGGTATTCCAGTTTGATCCCGGTAGCGACGACTACTGGGGATACATGCCCGTGAGTTTTTTTGCCGCCCATCATGGCTACTCTTCGCGACCTGAATCGTGCTCCCAGTATGATGAGTTCAGAGGAATGGTAAAAGCTCTCCACAAGGCGGGTATCGAAGTCATTCTCGATGTCGTCTACAATCACACGGCAGAGGGTGATGAGAATGGTCCGATTTATAGTCTGAAGGGGATCGATAATTCGAGTTACTACATGCTGTCAGGAAATAGCGATCGGCCGTACTCCAACTTTTCTGGAACTGGCAACACGATTCACACTCGTAACCGGGCCGTTCGTCAGTTGATCATCGACAGTATCCGCCACTGGACGGTCGATGCCGGGGTTGATGGATTTCGTTTCGACCTCGCCTCTGTCTTCTCGAGAATTCCTGATGGATCGGTTAGTCCCGACGAAGCTCCGATCTTCGGCGAGCTGACTTCTCATCCTGAACTCGCCAATATTCGTCTTATCGCGGAGCCGTGGGATGCCTCCGGATTTTCTCAGCTTGGAGATCGTTTCCCGGGGACCCTGTGGAGACAGTGGAACTCGACTTATCGAGCAACGATTCAGCGCTTTGTAAGAGGAGATCGTGGGATGGTGGGAGATATGATGACGAGGCTCTATGGGAGTTGCGACTATTTTTCCGACGAGCAGGATCACTCATTCCACCCCTATCAAAGCATCAATTATTTTTCCTCGCACGATGGGCTCACTCTCTATGACCTCACTGCATACAATGTGCGAAACAATTGGGCAAATGGTCATGAAAACCGGGATGGAACAAACGATTCCAGCTGGAACTGTGGTTGGGAGGGAGATAAGGAAGTCCCGACTCAAGTCATGGAGTTGAGGCGGAAGCAGGCTAAAAATTATTTCTGTTTGCTGATGCTTTCCAACGGAACTCCGATGCTGCGGATGGGCGATGAATTTCTAAACACGCAGCGGGGAAACAGTAATCCTTACAATCAGAACAACGATATAAGTTGGCTGGATTGGGAGCAACTTGACCAGAATCGTGAAGTCTTTCGCTTTTTTCGAGAGATGATTGCATTCAGGAAACGTCACCCTTCTCTTTCTCGTTCCCGGTTCTGGAGAGATGACGTCACCTGGTATGGAGCGTCGGGCGTGCCGGACCTATCAGAAGAAGCTCAGAGTTTCGCATGGTATCTTGATGGCGCGTCGGAGGATGACGATGACCTCTATGTTATGATCAACGCTGGTGAAGACTCTCTCGAATTTGTGGTCGAAGAGGGCTTACCCGGTCAGTGGATGACGACAATAGACACTTCCCTTGAGAGCCCCGGGGATATTTTTTCCACGGCTCATGTAATGCCACTCCAGAGTAGCTCTTACACGGTTCTCGATCGATCGATCGTTGTTCTGGTTCGGAGGAGAAGCTACTCTCAATAGTCGGTGAGCGCTTTCGGAGGAAGAGCAGCCCGCAGTGCGTTGAGAACAGCGAGAACATCGATGGCTTCCTGAAGGATCGCTCCGGAAACCGGATTGAGAAATCCCATTGCAGCGAAGACCATCCCAATGACGCTAAGGGTCATTCCTCCGATAGCACTTTGTAAGGCTATTGTTCGCATCCGTTTCCCGATATGAAGCAGCTCGTCCAGCTTCCTTAGGGAGCTGTCCATGATCACGGCGCCGGCAGCTTCGGCGGTAACGTCACTGCCTTTGCCAAAGGCGATGCCAACAGTAGCTGCCATTAGAGCAGGAGCATCATTGATCCCATCGCCAACATAGATTGTATTCTTCCTGGTGGTCTTCTCCTGAACAATGGCTAATTTTTCCTCGGGGCTTTTGTCTCCTTCGACATCTTGGATTCCTACGAGTTGAGCGAGGTACTGTGCTTCGGTATCGCGATCTCCGGAAAGAAGCGTCACGTTCTCGATCCCATGTCGCTTTGCAAGATGATCGACAAATTTTGCGCTGTCCTTGCGGGGAACATCGCGGAATCGGTAGGTCGCTGCATATTCATCATTGATTAAGATGACGCACTCGAGCTTGCCTACTGCCGAGGAGGGAAGTTGCTCGTAAAGGTGAGGTAGATCACGGAGCTTCTTGCGTCCCGTGATCTTCACCTCTTTCCCTGCCACTATTGCGGTGAGCCCCTCACCGGGGTTCTCACTAATCGATTCCACCTCGTGAATAGTGATGCCATTTTCCCGGGCCGCTGACTGAATAGCTTTGGAAAGAGGATGCTTGGAATACTGCTCTACACTAGCGGTCAGCGAGAGCACTTCATCGGGATCGAATTTCGGAGCGTTCAGTTGTTCGACGAGTTCGGGGCGTCCGTAGGTCAGGGTTCCTGTCTTGTCGAAAATGACTTCCTTACAAGTGTCGATCGACTCGAGAATAGCCGGATCGCGAATGATGATCGCCCGCTTCGCAGCAAGAGAGATCGATCCTATGATCGTAACCGGAATTCCGATCAGGAGCGGGCACGGTGTGGCAATGACGAGGACAGAAAGAAATCGAACAGGATCTCCGCTCGCCATCCAGGCAATCGCAGCGAGGGCAAGAGCAACTGGTGTGTAGATCGCACCGAGGGAATCCCCAAGCCTCCGCAGACGCGGTCGCTGCTGTTCGGAGGTTTTCATCACTTCCATGATTTTCGCGTAACGGGAATCGATTGCTCTTTTATCCGCAAGAATTGTGAGAGCGGAATCCCCGTTCAGAGCTCCGGAGAGAACGGTGTTACCTGGAGTTTTGGACACCATGTAGGGTTCGCCAGTGAGATAGGATTCGTCCATCACGCTGTGCCCCTCCACTACGGTTCCATCTACCGGGCATATCTCATGTGGGTAGATCAAAATCGAATCACCAACCTCGATCTTTTCCACAGAGATATCTTCGATCAAATTGGAAGCCTGACGATGGGCGAGAGAGGGCATTCTGCTCGCCAACGCCCGGAGAACGGAGGAGGCCCCGCGTATCGCGTAGGCCTCTAGTGCTTCTCCTCCAGAGAGCATTAAAATCACGAGCGTTCCGGCGAGGTATTCTCCGAGAATTAAAGAAGTTACAATCGAGATTCCAGCGAGTAGGTCAGACCCGAATTCGCGACGGATCGCCTTTAGAACCAGTTCATATACGAGGGGAACTCCTCCGAGTAGAAACGCAATCCAGAGGGGGGCATTCGCGTAAAGAGGCTCAATTTCTAAAGCAAACCGGAGAACCAGGTGGATTGCGATCGTGACCAGAGCAAGCGTCGCGATCAGTTCCTGTTTCCGATCCCGCATTCCAGCATTCGATGAGTGTCCACTCTCAGTCATCCGATGAACTCTACTTGGTCATAGTTCGCAGGCTCTGCAAATAATGCCGAATATCGCGCTCTCCTTGTGCGTGAATTTTTCGATCAACAGATTGATCTGCAATACAGGCATGCGAATATTCAAGCCCTGCAGTGTGAGTTTGGAAACTCCTGACGGGTATATTTATATGAACTGAACGGGGTCGACTCAGTTCCTCGCCGCCCAGACATGTGGTATTACCTCTGTCCGACAGTCAATACTCCTTGAGGTGATAGCAAAGCCTCGCGTGAACGATTTTATAAACCTTATCGGGTTTGTAAGTTGGGGTGTCCGGTTTGTAGGTCGGGGTAGTTGGCTTATCCGGTTTGTAGGTCGGGGTAGTTGGCTTATCCGGCTTGTAGGTCGGAGTAGTTGGCTTATCAGGTTTGTAAGTTGTAGTCGTTGGTTTGGTGTCGTGGACCTCGGCAGCCCTGATCGCAGTGGGAATGCCCCGGCTGTTGTAGATGTCCTTCACCTCGAAAACTTTGTAGTCTCCCACCGTGGTTCCCTTTTGATAGGCGGTGTTGGTGATTTCTCCCTTGGAGGCGTACACCAGTACGTGTTCGAGGCCACCGGGAGGGGTTGTTTCCCAGGAAATGGTGAGCTTCTTGTGGGCGGCAGCTGCAGTAGGCTTGTTGGTGCTTCCCGGAAAAAGCTCAGTGGTGTGCTGATCCGAACTGAAGTGAAAGACACGGACATGGCAGTTGGCTGTTGGGAGAATTACAAGAGAGGCGCGCTGCCCAATGACTACCGCCGGTTGGATTGAAATGGTTAGCGTGCCACCGTCTTCCAGAGCAACCGTGCTGGTGCTTTGAATCGCAGCAGGGGATTTATTTTCCTCTTCTGCCACAGCTTTGATTGCTGTGGGAATTCCCCGGGTGTCAAACTGGGCTGATTGGGAAAAGGCGGTCAATGAGGTCAGTATTGATGCGCTAACTAACCCGATAAATTTCAACGATTTCATAATATTGCGGCGTGAGGGATTATGTTTACCAGACGAATTCTCATTCCGCCAGAGTTGATTGGGGAAAATGATGCCAATGCAAAATTGAACCAAGAAGGATAGGCGCGTGCTTTTACCCTTACCCTCCGATTATCGATTCCAATTACCCGATCTGAGATTATCCCCATCCGGTTCGAACAGGCTTGACCCCGGGTGACTGCAGGAGGCACTATCGGCAGAACCGTTGCTGCTCACCTGTCCACTTTGCCTCTTCATGAAGAACCCAGCCTTTTCGATTTTAATTCTTGCGGGGTTAACTCTGTATTTACCCTTTTTTGCAGAAGGTCAGGGAACAGAAAACCGGTCTATCGATCAGACGGGAGGACCTCTTTTTGTCACTTTCGCCAATCAAACAGGTTCCAGCGTCACCGCTTACTGGGTCGATTTTAAAGGGTTGAACCAGCAATTGGGCTTTCTTCTTCCAAATCAGACTGTTCAAGTCATCACTTACCCCGGACATCTCACTCTGTTTACCGCGAACGGAAAAACGGTCGCGCAATTTCGCGCAAAGGCTTTTGGTAATCCTGCTTTTGCCATTGTCGGTCCAGGAGGTCAGGCTGCGAATCCGATTCCCAAGCCCTCTTTTCAGCCGACGGTCATCAGTCAGCCGCAGGGAGGGGCATTCTCAAAACCGGTTGCCTCAAATGCTCGTCCGGGACCAGTTAATCTAGCTGATCTCTTGCAATCACTCTCTGCCACAGTATTAAACTCGAACCGGCCCGGCCAAAATTCGAACCCGTCTTTGGCTGATGTTCTTGCCGGTCAATCAGGTGGAGCTCAGAGTGTTAAGGATTCAGCAGGCGCGCCTTCGACGGGTCCAAAAAGTTTCCCTAAAACAATATCCTCCAATCTCTCCAATTTTCGTCAGGATCCTGAGTTAAATCGTGCCATTGATCTAAATCGTCCCGATATTCTGAGCATTCAGATTGCTGTAGCCCATGTCACTAATGAAACGAGAGGACGGTTTGGAAAGTCTGCTCTGAAAATTTCTCCCGAACTATCCAATGCTTCGAATATGCATGCCCAGGATATGTTACGGGACAATTTTTTCTCGCACGACAATCCCGGGGATTCCACAAAACGGACCATGCTGCAGCGAGCCGCATTGCACGGAATTACGAACAAACAATTGGGAGAAAATATTATCCAGCGATACGCGGTGAGATATGGGGGAGGGTCTGTTTATTCGACGTCGACGATTCCGCCTCATAGTCCTGTGTCACTGGCTGATGATCTTGTTGCCTCCTGGATGAATTCGCCCGGTCACCGCGCCAATATCCTCAACAATAGCTTCAGTGGTATTGGCTGTGGTGTCGAGATCGACCGAGCCGCTTCGGGGCAATTAATTCCCAGAGCATGGGGCGTTCAGATGTTTGAAAACTGATTCGGTTGATTTATTCTACCGGCCGTTGTTCTGTCCCTGCCGCGGAGGGAGTTTTGCTTTTCGGGTTACCCATTGAAGCAACTCTGCCTTCCTTTGCTCGATCTTGGATGGATAATTACTGTAGGTTGTGAAGATTACCTGGGTTCGTTTGTGGCCTGCCCTTATTTCAGCAGCGATTTTATCCGGGTTGGGTGCCGTTGCCATTTGCGCTTCAAGCCTTCTCTTTTCGTCATACAATCGAGTATCAATCCCCCGATAAATCGCCGAATCTTTTTGGTATTTAGCGTCCAACTGTCTGAGGTTCCCATTTGCTTGATTGATCAGGCCTTGCAATCTGTTGATTTCATTGGCAAAGGGCTGTGCTTCTCTTTGCATGCCAAGAAGAGCCGCAGTTTTCTTCCTCTGTTCCACAGCGCAATACTGGCATCCCGGTTGTGAACCTACGCCTTCAGCACGACAGCCTTCGCAAATCGCAGGAGTCGCTTCAAGCATTCGAAATCGCTGATCCATCGGCCTCAACAAGCCCTGAATTCGCCTGATTTCCGCCTGATTCGCAGTGACTATCCCATTCAGACTGTTTCTATTGATCCCATACGTATTGGTAAGGCTCGTCTTGTTTGTTGCATTGATCCGCAATTCTCCGTCGATTTGAAGCAGCCTTTTTCCTGCGGTATCGTCCAGCGCCTTCTTTTTCGCTGACGCATCTGCAACGGCTCTCGTGACATCATCATTCTCTCTTTGGGTCAGTTGATCGAACAGGTCCCGAACATGGATTTTTCCTTCCTGATAGGAGGTGAGAAGGGGTTCTTTGAATGCGGCCATCAGGTCCCGGTCCAAGGCGTCCTGAGTGCCCCCGTTCCCGGCTCTTGCGTGATTCAGCACTCCTACTGCGACGCCGAAGGTGAATGCAGTTTCATGTCCGGCGGAATTGGCGGGGCGCTCTTTATAAACGCTCTGAGCGATTCGGCGCATTTCTGAAACAGCCATTTGATTCTCTTCTTTGAACATCAGTTTCCAAATGTACCCCTCACAGGCACGGTCCCACCAAATATTGGTATGCCCCTTGCGAATAGCGGAAACAAAAGCCCGGTTGGAACTGTCCCAGTCGTTCCCCTTCAGTCCGGCGAGTGCCATTGCGTAGTCGACTTTGCAATTCAATGGGTCTTCCCGGAGCCCGTTTTGATGGAATTGACGGGCCAAACCGATGTTTTGTTTGCCCCAGCCTTCTTCAAGGATCCGCTTGATCCAATTGTCGCGCGAAAGATTGCGGGGATCGAGCAAGAAGGTAAGCGGTTCCATTTTGAAGCGAGTTTCCATTTCCCCAATAAACTCAAGGTAGCCTTCGGCGGCGATGGCGACGTGGTACTTGCCCTCGGGCACTTCCGAAGCCGAAAATTTTCCTGAAGCATCTGTGCGCAGCGGTTGTTGAAGTATGGGAGGCAGGGAGGTGCCCGTTGCGGAAACCAGTAGGATTTCTGCATTGGCTACGCCCTTTCCTTTATCTTTCTTATCCGCTACCACGCCGGTCAATTCAAGGGTTCGCATCTCGCCTTCTTTAAAGAGACGAATTTCCAGTTCGGCGCGGGATCGATCGACGCTTATCTCCTCCTCCTGATTTTGGTAGGCCTCGTGTTTGGCGGAAATCTTATATCTTCCAAAGCCTTCTTTCAGAACCAGCTTGCCTGTGCCGCTCGCATTGGTTGGTGCGGGAATCTCAAAGCCCCCGCTCCTTCCGGTGTCGATACTGAAGTAAGTGAGATCCGCCCCTGAAATTGGGTCGCCTTCACTGTCGTGAACTTCGATCAAAATTTCAGGACGTATTTTTTCGAGGTTTATATCGACGATAGTCTCTAGCCCGGAATGCGCTGAACGCGGTTCAAGGGTCACTGGACGATAGCCCGCTAGCGATCCGCTGGTTACATAAGCTGCGGGTGAGACTCCGCCCTGAGCCGGTGAATACAGAAAATATTGCCAATTTTCCTCATTGCCCTCTTTCGGCTTCCAACCTAGCTCGCGGATGAGAGGGTTCGATGTCGGATCTGAACCGAGCGGCTCCATTAGCAGCTCCTCTTGTTTTCCGGGCTCATTGTCGAGACGATGTTGAGCAAGGGTCACCTTAGGTTGCGCCCCTTCTTCAGCGGGGAATCTCTCCACCGCCACAACCACATAAACCTGTGCCAGGTCCGGCATGATCATGACTTCTTTGGGGAAGACCAGGGCTATTTCCTGTTCGGTTCCGCCGTCTAAGGTAACGGTATCAGGATAGAGGAGATTTTTCATTCCAGCAGAACTGGCGGCGATTCTCCACTGTCCTGCGGGAACGACTGCTGAGAAGCTCCCTTCTTCGTTGGTGACATTTTGACTGATGATTCCATTTTCGCTCCTCATCGAAACCACCGCGTTTACCACCGGTATTCGAGTCTCATCACTCTCTATCAAAACCTGACCGAAAAGCCTCCCGGGTTTCATTTCCGGCTCCGGGGGACGGGTCTTTCTTGTCAGGAGGAAGTCCTGAACACAGGCCTTGGCCCCTTCGGGAACATGGAAGCCGCGTCCGTCATCATCGGGGTTGTAGGGAGAGGCGGAAACCCGGTAGATGTAGTTTCCCGACTTTAAATTGTTAATTTCGTAGTAACCGCTTGGGCTGGTGGATGCAGATGCAACCAACTCTCCCGACTCTTCAAACAGCTCCACTTGAGCTCGTCGAATGACGCCTTCGTAGTCGCCTTCCTCACTCTGGCCACTGACGCGGCCGTGAATCTTCACGTCCCCGGTGATGCTGACCGGATCCAAAGGATTGTCGGATTCAGGCAAATCCAACATCAGGTCAAACCAGGTAGGGAACCCTTCCACGACTTCCTTCACTTCACTGAAATCCGGGGTGAACTCCCCGAGACGGGCTTCGGCGAAATACGATCCCAGAGGGACCTCTTCGCCCGGCTCGACTTCATACCAGTCCCACAGGTGTGCATTCCCTGACCCTGGATTGACTCCTTTCTCCAGAAGTTCCTCGTCACCAAGTCTACGGACTTTTCCGGGAATTCTAGTCGCTGCGTCTTTTGAAATGAAATCAACCTCAGGGATAGACTCAGCTCCCCTTGAGCTCCCGCTTCTCTCGACTGAAAGCATGGCAAATACATCCCTGATGGCGGGGATTTTCGGGATGTCCGCTTCCGTAAAGAAAAACTCCACGGAGGCTTCTCCCCCGGGGGGGACTACGATTTCAGTTGGGTAGACAAGTGGGGAGAACCCATCCGATTCTACTGATGCCTTCCACCGGGTGGCTTCGACAGTTAGCTCAAATTCGCCTTTTGAGTTGGAGGAAAGCTCAAGAACCGCACCATTTTCTTCCGGCTTCAAAGTGATCGATGCATTCGGAAGTGGAATGCGCTTCCCGTCCTTTTCCATCAGAACTACACCCTTGAGAATTCCTGAATCCGGAATGCTGGATTTTCCGCGGGAAAGAATGAAGTCCATGACTTGCATTTCTGAGCCTTTTGAAAGGACGAATCCCCGGCCTGCGTCATCGGTGGTAAAGCCTGGGGCGCTTACTCTATAGGTCCATGTTCCTGCGCCGAGATCGGCGAATTCGTAAAAGCCGGATTCCTTTGTTTCATTGGTAGCAATGACAGCTCCTTCCGGGTTGACGATTTCAATAGTTGCCCCGGTGATCACGCCCAGATACTCCCCGAAATCATTTTGACCTGAAACTCTTCCGCGAATTCCGGGAACGATTTCATCTTCGCTGGTGAAGATATGGTCCGGATCCAAAAGGCTGCTCACTCTGTCGAGATGAAGATCAAACCAGGTAGTCAGATCTGTTTGGATTACTTTGGACGAGGACTTGGCCAGCGGAATTCCCGTTCGCTCTCCTTCCACAAAGTATTGTCCTTGTGAAAGTGCGCCTTCCGGTTCTGCCTCATACCAGGCGACCCCTGCCGAATTGGAGGTGATGCCAAGATTTTCAAGTTTCTCTTTATTGACTTTTTTTACTGAAGCGGCGGTTGGTTCACCTGAGTCAACATTGACAAAGCGAATGGCCGGGAGCGCATCCTCATCGGGATCGTCGCTTCCACCAAAGACAGAGATCACGGCGAAAACTTCCGCCTTCAAAGTCGAAGCAATGCTATCGCCGGGGAGAAAAACAAAGTCGACATCGGAGCTGGATGTTCCTCCGACGGTCACACTGTTCGCGTTGACTTTCGGCTTCGAACCCTGAGTGACTGCCGAAACGCGCCACTCCCCGACTTCGAGTTGAAAAGAGTAGGCACCTTCGGCGTCAGTCCGGGTTGTCGCTATTCTCCCGCCCGAAATTTTTTGGGCGGCAACCATCGCGCCTTCGATAGGTTTGCGTTCCTCTTCTCCGAACCAAACGTGCCCCTGCAGGGAAGCGCTCCGAACTGTATTCAATTTTCCCCGCGGCAAAATGAAATCGAGGACATGGCCAGCTGCCGATTTTGGCACCATGACTCCACGTCCTGCATCATCGTCTGCGAAACCTGTCGCAGTTACTTTATAGGTGTATGCACCGGGTTGAAGCCCGGTGATTTCGTAGTAGCCCGAAGAATCAGTTTCAGTTGAGGCGGCTGGTGCACCGCTTGCATCTAAAATTTCTACCTTGGCCTTGCTGATGATTCCAAGATACTCGCCGGTTTCAGACTGGCCGGATACGCGACCTCTAATGGTCGTGGAGTCCGCCTCAATGGAATTGGCGTCCCCTTCATCTGATTGGCCGAAGGCAATGCAAGTGAGCCCCAGCCACATGCCAAACCAAAGCGCTCTATTGAGTGCTGGAATGTGAAATATGGGAAATGGCTTCATTGAATGGGAATTCAAACCGGGACGCTGAGCACTCAATAGTAGACGTCAGGAACGACCCTTAGACCAAACAAGCCGAGAGCGTCGCTGACAGGAGCACTGCTTGTGTTGACATCTACGGTAATCGTGATCGACATGAGTCCGTTGTTGTTCTGAGTCGCGCTCTTGTAAGCAGCGAAGTCGGATGGCTGCATTGCCTGGTTAGGTTGAACGCCCCAGGGAAGCGCTCCTTGAAACCCGGAGCCCGGTTTTCCTTGTTCGTAAACAACACCGGCCTGACCTGATGCGAGTGAGTCCAGTTGATCAAACCGAATCGGAATGTCGATGAGAGTCATCGGGGATGACGCTGAGTTATTGACAGGTATCGATCCGCTCGAGATAAACCGGAAAAAAGGAGAGCCGGCCTGACCTGATTGAGCGTTGACAAGACTCCCACTGAGATTGCGTTGAATCGGCATGAATGTTGACTTGGTGGTAGGGTTTACAGGGCTCAGTTCCACCTGAATATCTACATTGGCCGATCCGGAAGTACCTGACCTGCCTCCGGATCCCAGAAATCCTGCATGAGTGATCAAGCGATAGCCTCGTCTCGTTCCTCCCTGACCAACTTTTCCTTGTGCACCTTGGGGGTATTGAATCAAGCCTTCATAGACGACCTTAGCTGTTTGATTATTTCTTCCCGATGTTGTTAATGCTGTGCTGAAGACCTGCGAACTTGGATTGATCTCCGTTGAAGCAAAGTTGAGTCCGGTGACACTTCCTGTTGAGATGAAAATCTTTGAGGCCTGATTGGTCCGTTTTGCCGGGAAAACAGCGATCTTGCGAAATGGAGAGAAGTTATTCTTGTTGTTCCAAATCTGGTAACTTCCGCCCGGCCCGGTCTGCGATTGAGTATCACCTGCAGGAAGGCGGGAGATGCCTCTGTTAAGGGTGTTGATTCCGGCGAAATTGGAAGCTGGCAAGAGCGGGAGGATAGAGCTTTTCTGAGCCGCTCCGATGGTGTTTCGATTCTTGTCCTTCGCCGTTACGATCGCCTGAACGTAAAGATGGAGCCATTCGTCTTTGCCTATTTTTCCGACACTGCCGGAGGCCGGCAAGCCGATAGCCGGAGTGGTAGTGAAACTTTTGGAAGGATTGTTTTCCTCTTTCTTCACGAGAGCCTGGCCGACAATTGGGTCTCCGGCAGAGTTTGGGAGGACTGGCATGATATCCACCTGATAGCTGTGAATGCCCGCGGTGCTGCCGGTAAGGTCCCATTTGACGACGACCGGGCGCCCTACTTCAATGCCGGGAATGTTCTCGGCAAATCTTACATTGCTGATAATGAGTGGGTTAAGGGTGGGGGTGACTGCGGTTTGATTTCCGTTGTTCTGCGAATTTCCCGAGTTGAAAGGTCTCAGGCGATTCGCCAGAGCATTGGCCAGGAGGGTGATCTGTTGATTCGTAAGGTTATTCGTCCTGTTGTTGACGGGGGTGACCGGCAAATTGAAAACAATAGGATTGATACCTCCTGTGGTGTTTATTTTCCTTCGGAAGGGTGAAAAAATATTCGAGGTGGTACTTTGTCCCGGTAGAAAAACTCCGGAAACAAGACCGGACGAGGAAATTCCGTTTCCTGTTGGAACAAAAACTCCGCTTGGTGCGGACGCGAATGAAGTCACCCTGGGTTGAAGAGGGGGGACTGGTCTGGGATCGGGGTCCGGCTTGGGATCGGGGTCCGGCTTGGGATCAGGGTCCGGCTTGGGATCAGGGTCCGGGTCCGGCTTGGGATCGGTAAGAACCGGATCTGTAGGCACAAACGGGCTTGGGGTGAAGATAACGGGATCGGGTTCCGGTAGTTTTATTTCCGCCACCTGATTGTTCACTTTTGGCAATACCATACCAGTAAGCCACAGATACTTTTCATCCGCTTTTTCAAGGTTGTTGACGACTTCGCCATTTGCATCGTAATGGGCCGGGGGAATCAACCAACTGGCTTCCAGGGTTCTGCGGTCTTCTGTATTTCGTTCGCTGTCGTAGATTCTCTCGCCGGCGAGTGAGACCATTAGCCGTTGCATCTTGGCGCGGTCAGGCACCAGGCCGAACTTCACCTCATTTCCGACAACTCCAATACCAACGTTGTTCAGGTCTTCACGTGCCAGTGGGTTGGTTTTAAGAGCAAGGGATGAGATGACGAATTCTTGAGGATTGTCCGCATCCTTGAGATGATCCCTTTCGGAAGTCAGGAGATATTTCTTTCCCCCTGCTTTGAAATAGACAGGGTTTCGGGTTCCCGGCCGTTCGCCACCACCAGCAAGCAGCATGATTTCCAAATCCCCTTCGGTTTGGATAGAATCTTTAGCTGGCGTGAATTCTTCGTGTTGCTCTACGTACCACGGATAGTAGCCGGCGCTCTGACCTGCCATTTCGTTCAGGGGGCCGGAAGCCGCTTTTAATTCTGTCTTCTTCACTTCCAGCTCGGCCAATTCAGCGTCCCCAAACAATCCTGTCGAAGCCATGGCGGCCATTTCGTCAACTTCCTTCACGAGCGCTTCGTTTTCAGGGACCCGTTTAGCAAGTTCGTCTTTGATTCCGGACAGAATAAGACCGGGCCGGGCATTCACACTACCGTTTGAAGCGAAAAGCTTACCATTGATTTCAATTCGGTACCCTTCCAAAACCCAATTGCTTAACCCTTGAGAGCCGAAGCCAACGGTGGCAAGGTCCGACATTACCACATCCCGAAGAAGAGCCGGGCTTGAGTTGAGGGTGTCCTGCCCACCCGAAGTTGCGGAAGAAAATTCAAAGCTTGCGCTTTCACCTGGTTCTATCGAATTCCGACCTCTTTCCAAACTGGATTTGTGCGGAAAGGCAGCAAAAGTTGGTTCACGGGAGTCTCCACCCACTGGATACAATCGCATTGGAAATCCAGTTCCAAGATGCAGATCCAATTTTTCGTTCAGCGCTTCACCGTCTTCGCCGACTTCAATCGTAATGACGATGGTTTCTACTGCGTCCCCGGGAGAGAATTCTCCCATCTCAAACCCCCGGGGTGCTGCAGGAGACGGGACCACGTTCTCTGCGGCGCGTTCCTTCTTTGGAAAATACTTCGCAATTAAATCCGGGCCGTGAATGAAGCCGATACCCCCGGCCACGCCTCCTGCAATGGCAAGCAGGCATACCACAAACATCATACCCGCGCTGGACTTCCCGGCAGTTCTTTGAGGACATCGATATTTCATAGTGGGAATCTTTTCCGAATTAGAGAAAAAGCATTTCTATAGCCTTTTTTTGTGCGGCAGAGAATTTCGAATTTCATGATGGTTACCGTTTTGCAACCGGTCAAGGAATTAGCAGGTTTTATGAAAAACAAAGCAGGTGCGAATGGTATTTCTCGATAAAGAAAAAGGCGAGTTGTACAGGTTCGGTTTAACACGAATTAGTGATTTGATCACGGGCCCACCAGCACGGGGCGAAATCCAACGGACTGATGTTTGAAATCCGGCTTGAATCTTCCGCGGTGCGCGGATCGGCAATACTTTTCACCCCCCACCCAACTTCCGCCTCGAAAAATTCGGAAGCTGCCGCTCTCCGGACCTGAAGGGTCCTTTTGTCCTTCCCCGTAATATTTTTCATTGTACCAGTCAGCACACCATTCCTGGACATTGCCATGAACATCTACGAGCCCCCATCTGTTGGGAGGGTAGTTGCCCACTTTGACAGTTTGGCTGTCCTTGGTGTCATATTTTACTGATTCTGCGCTGATATAGCTCCCGTAAGCATAGGCTGTGTCAGTGCCTGCTCGACAGGCATACTCCCATTGAGCTTCGGTAGGGAGTTTCCACTTCCAGCCTCCCGGCACCGGGGATCTCTGATTCATCTTCTCCACCCAGTCCTTACACTCGTACCAACTTACTTTTTCCACGGGTAAATCGTCCCCCGAATACATGGAGGGGTTAGCCCCCATTACTTTCTTCCATTGCCCCTGCGTGCACTCGGTCCTGGAAATCCAGAAGCCTTTTCTTAAGATGACCCGGTGCTGCCTTTCATCATCATTCCGATCCGCTTCACCCGGAGGGCTTCCCATGAAGAATTCGCCGGGAGGACACCATTGCATTGGTATGCCTGCGATTTCCCGGCTTTCGCCGGGAAGCTTTCCAGCCATCTTGTCTGAGCTCGGTACATTGACGACGGAAACCGGTGTAGGTCCTATTTTCCCACTCTTCGTAAAGGTGAAATCAGTTCCTGAAAGGCTGAGCTTACTGTATTCGGCTGGCTCCTGAATTGCCCCACCTTCTCCGCCGTTCCTGATCCGTTCTTGAATTCTCCGGGCCGAAAGTTCCGAAACTTTCTCCCGGGTTGCTGCAAAAACTTTCAGGATAGGCAGCCCGGAGCCTTTGATTTGTTTTACCAGTTCAACAGTGAATAGACCGTCGCTCGCAACCTGTCCTGCGTCTGCCGAATAGCAGATCAAGGTTCCGCGGGGTGGTTTGACTTGGGCCAGTCCTCCCTTGCTATCACCTAGTGATCGAGTTCCCCTGGAAGCATCTGCTTTGAGAGGGTTATCACGGCAACAATCAAGAATGACCAGTTTGATGTTGGCTTTGGTATCTTCCATGTCGTCGACCATGCCCTGTAAAGAAAGCATCTCCGTCCGCAGCTTGCGCTTCATTCGTTCAGGGTCGGTGCTGCCTTCCGGAATCTTCGTGTCTTTTACCAAGAGGTAGTTCTCATCGTAATATTCGACGCCATGACCTGCGAAATAAAGCAAAGCGCATTCGGCATTTGCTGATGTATCCAGAAATTTCTCAAAAGCATCTTCTGCTTCATCCATATCGGTGTCTCTCAACAGAGTGACATCGAATGGAGGATCAATACTCTGCAAAGTCGATGCAATCAGGTCTGCGTCAGAAAGAGCTGCTCCCAGAGGTTCTACATTTTCGTAATTGTCCACGCCAATGATCAAGGCAACCCGGCCAGCGGCGTCAGCTTTTGAAGCGAGACCTCCCGGAAAGATAAAAAAGATCGCCAGGAGAAAAGGGGGGCGAAAAAAAATCGGTGCAATCATATTCGTTTATCGAGCCTGGAAGCGTAAAAAGATTCTAGTAACAGCGGCCTGGATTACGAGACCTTTTATTCGGGAATCGCCAGCGTATTGCGGGCTGATTGAAATTCTAATATCTACCTCATTGTCGTATCATAAATGCAGGAGGCTTATGGCTCTCTACTTTGGCGAATGATTTCGTATTGCCGGTGGGGCCTCTGCGATTTACGAACGAGGAAACCTTTCCGTTCAGCAAACTCTTTAGCTACGGCTTCTTCCCTTTTGTGGGCATACTCGCCGGAATGGGAGTGCAATAGGTAGCGCAGGGTGAGTGGGTGCTCTTTTGTCAGGGTGAATCCTTCGTCCATGCAGAAGGAGGCGCCCATCCAGCCGTCGGAGCGGACGTGCCATTTGCAGGGATAACGCGGATTTTCAGGATGGTCGAAAAATGTAATGCCTTCGGTTTCGATTTGGCGTTCGTCTCCGCTACCCGCGACAACCGGTCCGGTGTAATCCATCCATTTGGCAGGCTTGCCAAAAATCTCAGGCTCTCCGCTTTCACCCTTGCTATTGGTTAAATTCCCGCCCCCGAAATGATGCGACACGCTGTCGGCAACCCGGACCGCTAAAATCCCGAAGTTGGTTTTTCCGAGCTCGGTTTTTTCGCGCTTGGCAGCGGGGCGCAGAGTGGTTTGAATTTCCAGGGCATACTCGCCATTTTCCATCGGACGAATCGCAACAAGGACATCCTGTTCGATCAGTTCGATTCCCTCAGCGTTGTACCAAGCTGTTTTGAATCCGGCGATGGCTTCTTCATCTCCATTTTCATAGGAATACCAATGCTTCTGACGAATCGTCGTTTTAGCAGAATTAGCCCAGAAAGATTCGCCTTCCACATCATGATGTGCAAACCAGATCGATTGATGGTGGTCGTGATTCTCCGCGCCGGGGTGACCCATTCGGGTTAGTGATGTGTTGCTTGGTCCATTGAAGGGGAAAAAGAATGGGCGCGGATGATCTTCGCTAAACCGCCACCGGGTTTTCTCTTCCCCATCTGTCTCTTATACACATCTGACGCTGCCGACGAAGAGGATAGTGTAGAT